>Ga0315281_10014925_pt1 | contig 10436 bp, 7 predicted proteins | sample YL17G07_0_MG_FD_204540 | JGI IMG/M metagenome (GOLD analysis project Ga0315281, IMG submission 204540) | Sediment microbial communities from Yellowstone Lake, YNP, Wyoming, USA - YL17G07_0 | ecosystem: Environmental > Aquatic > Freshwater > Lake > Sediment | place: USA: Wyoming | collected...
TCAGACGTGCCGGGCGACGATCTCTCGTCCGCAGGGTCCGGCCCGACCGTCGGTGACCCGACCACGTTCGCGGATGCGATCTCCGTCCTCGAGCGCCGGAGGCTTGCCTCCTCGTTCCCTCGTGTGTTGGTGTTCCTCGCCGCGGGAGCTCGTGGGGAGATTCCCGAGTCCCCCAAACCTGCCGATCCACGGCTCGCGCACGTCAGCGCGCACCTCCTGGGCTGCAGCGGGGACGCCCTCCGGGCCGCGGCAGTGGTGGCACAGCAGGCCGGGTTCCGCACGTGCGAGCTGACCCGCACGCTGCGCGGCGAGGCCCGCAGCGTTGGCACAGCCCTCGCCGCCCTCGCGGCAACCCTCGCGCCCGGCGAGGCGACCGCGCTGTTGCTGGCCGGCGAGACCACGGTCACGGTGCGCGGTGATGGCTGCGGCGGGCGTAACCTCGAGTTGGCGCTGGCTGCCGCCTGCGCCCTCGCCGACGTGCCCGAGCGCTGCCTGCTGGCCGCCGGCAGCGACGGCGTGGACGGCGCCTCGCCCGCTGCGGGCGCGGTGGTGGACGGCGAAACGCTCGCTCGCGCCGCCGCCCTCGGGCGCGACGCCGCCTCGGTCCTCGAGCGCAACGACGCCTGGGGCTTCTTCGAGGGGCTCCCGGACGCAATCGTGACCGGCCCCACGGGCACCAACGTCGCCGACCTGGTGTTCGTGCTGGCGGCCGGGGCGGCGCCCGACTTCGTCCCCGCGGCGCGGTCGCTCGCCCACCGCCTGCCGACCTTCCCGGGCGAGATTCTGCCGCGCCGCGGCCGGACACCCTAGCGGCACGCAAAGTTGGCTACACTTCCTCCGATGATCCTGCAGCCGCATGGGAACGGCCTCGTTGCCTTCGCCCAGTCCGCTCACGCGTTCCTGGCGTTTCAGGTCGCCGAGCACTGGGGGAACCGTCTCACGCCGCGCCCCTCCCCGCGCGCCGAGGTTCTGGCGGCGGTGCTCCTCCACGACGCCGGCTGGGACGGCCGCGAGGAGCCGCCACGGCTCGCTGCCGACGGGCGACCGGTCGCCTTCGACACCCTGCCGAGCGAAGAGCGGGAGGTGGTGTGGACCTCGGCGGTCGAGCGCGCCGGTCTGTGGGGCCGGTACGTGGCGTACCTGGTGTCACACCACGTCTCGGCGCTGGCCGCGATGAACCCTGACCAGATCCATCGCGAGTTCCTCGCACACCAGGAGGCATTTCGATCGCGCCTGCGGGAGCAGTTGGCCGCCGACGCACGCTACGCCGAGGCCCTCGCCATCGGCCCCGACGAGGTCAACCGCGCCGTGGTACGGCTCGCCGACGCCATCGCGGTGCACCTCGCGTCGGGCCGGGACGGCACGGGGCGGTTTCCGGGTCTGCCCCGGCGAGGCGGCTCGGCTCCGCTCGTCCTCAGCCAGGTGACGGAACGGACCTACCGGCTTCGCCCCTGGCCGTTGGTGGGAAAGCGGCTTACCGTGAGCGCGGAGGGACGCCTGCTGCTCGCCCAGCGTTTTCCCGACGAGGCGAGCCTCGCGAGCGTCTGGCAGGAGGCGACCACGGTGCGCCTGACGTGGACACTGCTCCCGACAGGTACCCGATCCGATTGACAGCGCGGTGCCAGGAGTGTAGAAAGGTGCCCCCCTTCGCAGGGGGAGACATCGACGCTCCGCAGTAGCTCAATGGTAGAGCATCCGGCTGTTAACCGGAGGGTTGGGGGTTCGAGCCCCTCCTGCGGAGCCAGCGCAGTCAGTAACTTACGCTCAACAGAAAAACTCCCCGAGAATCCACGTCTCACCTCCGTCTCACCCGTGACTGGAAGCCCCACTTGCAGCACAGCCTAGTAACAACCAGCCGCCACCAGAGAACCCGTCGAGCACGCCGGAGCTATGTTGGTCGGCGTCGCATCGGGCGTACCACGCTTTCCGTGATACTTGAGCAGTCGCGGGCTCAGCCGGGGTAGCACGCGGAAAGCCACACGGACAGTTAAGCCGAGGCACGGGACTCAAGATCCCGTGTCCGCAAGGGCGTGAGGGTTCGACTCCCTCCTCCGGCACCAAAACTTACGAGCCACGCGGGACTTTGGTGGAAACGCCCGCGCAACCTCTGCGCAACCTGGCAAAGACACCCTTTCTCACTCGGTGTTTCTCCTGGAACATGCCTTCCTTCCGACGTGGCTGCGCCGTCCTCCGCCGACTCGGACGCGCCTCCAAAGGGGCCGCCGGCTGACACCGTCTTCACGGGGCAGCAGCGCCTGCCGTGTGGAGCTGCCGGCCAATCGGCCAGGACCGCAGCCAAGCGCCGCGCAAAAGCGAGACAAGTGGAGCGAACAAGCTCTCATTGGCGAGCTACCTCCCGAGGTGACCATCGTTTCGTTTACGACCCTTTCACGGCCTGCCGCCATCGGCTTCGAGCTCTGTCGTAACCGTTGCCTGCTGTGCGGGGTCGCTCTCCGACTGCGCGGTCAATGTCAGCTTGGCTGTCTCGGCGCCATCGCCGGCGCGGCTGACATGGACGACAACCGCTCCGCTCTCGCCGAAGGGGATGGCGCTGAATTCATTGAATAGTTGGGCGGTCCAGCCCCGGCCTTCGATGCCGACCTTCAGCCGATAGATATCGTGTACCACGTAGGCCGAGGCATCGTGGGAGTTGCGGTGCCCTCGGCTGGATCTGGTACTGCCTGTATTGTTCAAGGTGAATGATACCCGGTCGGCGGGTCCGGTCATGGTCACACTGGCTCTAGGGACGATCACGACACCACGTTTCTGCGATCCGGAACCGTCCAGCGAACGCACTCCGACCTTGTAGCTGAGAACACCGCCGTCATCGAGTCGGCGGTCGATAACATAGAAATGCAGCCGATTTGCCGCATCCTCCCACTCGCACGCGCTGCCCGAACCGGTGCCGGCGTGAAAGAGAGCGTCATTGAGTTGCCGGTAGTCGGCGATCGTGCGCATCACCGGCGTACCATCGGGGCGTTTGAAGTCGATCGTATTGATATCTTCGGGATGCGCGTCAATCACCCAGGTGAAGCAGTTGTAACCGCAGGAGGGGCTCTCCTTGTTCTTGTTCTTGGCGATGAGCACCCCACTATCGGGAGTGAAGGAGTCGTAGCCGACGCGTTGCACGACCTCGACCGAATAGTAGTCGAAGACGGGCGCGCCGGCGCAAAGCGGGTCGCTCAACGGGTCGCAGGGTGAAGTGCGGTCGTGCGGCGCGGGTCCGTCGAGGTTGATCACCATTCCGGCTAAACTGTCGGGCCCCGGGTCAATGGCGCGAGCGGTGATATTGGCCACAACCAACCCTGTTTGCGCCAGCCTCTTGCGGCTCAGTTTCAAGACGGTTTCCGGCCTGATGAAGCCGAATCGCATGCGGCTGCGCAGCATGAATCCAGCCGGCATCGCCGCTCCCTCGCTCGCGGGAATAACCCACCGGCGATGTGGTCCGCCCGGGCCATTGAACGAACCCCTGTCCATGATGTCCCAAGGGCCGGATGCGGCCCGGCGAAATGGTGTCGTGTAGGGATTGTTGTTATTGTCCCCGATCTTGAAGGCATAATGGGAAATCTCGTGAGTGATTGTGCCTGAATTTTCCCCCTGGCGTATGGTCGAGAGCCCCCATTGCATCTGTCCCGCCTTCCACGAAGTCCAAGGAACATAGCGTGTGGCGACCCAGCGCGGTTTGCTGGTGCCGGGGTTGCCCCACTCCGCAGCGATGTCATCCCGAGTTTGGAATTTCATTTCGCCGAATTCCTGCCAGATGCTCGTCTCGTCGTAACCGGCATAGATGCGCAGAACGATGTCGTATTTCTTCTTGATGCCAGCTCCGGCATCGGCGCGCCACAAGGCGTCGGCGTCGGCTTCGAGCCTCCCGTTGCACTTGAAGCCGCCGGGGCAGCCCTCCTGTTGTTTCCATTCGTTCAAACCGTATTGGAAGAGGTTCTTTGGCATCCGATAAGGACCGTAGGCATCCATTGGGGGGATCCCGACCCGACCCCGCGACTGTTCCATCCAATAACCGTTGATCGTTTGTCCATGGTTGATGGGACCGGGCTTGTTGTAGAAATCGGCATAGAATTGTGGAACCTGGGCGCGCAATATCGGATCAATTTGGGGGTTGCCGAACGGATCCGACCTTTTCGGCAGGGTGATCACGAACGGTTGATCGGGGAAATCGACCGCCACTAGAGCAATGCGCAATTTTCGCCCCGGCGCCAATGCCGGATCGGCCCAATTCGTTCCCGGGATGGGGTGGTAGTCGGCCCAGGTCATGTCCTGCTGATCCCGGACACATTGGGGATCGAGAGGTGCGAATGGGACAGACCCTCCATTTGCGGGGCGGGAGTTGACCTCGGCAGAGGATCTCTGAAAAGCCGTGAAGACGCCCGCCAGGGAAAGAAAAGTGCATATCGCATACTGGAGCAGGTTTTTCGTCTTCATCGTTACTCCTCGTCATAATCGGACTTGACAGTTCTTGTAGTCGGACGGGAGCTACCGGTGCTGGGCGCGAACGCGCTCGACCTCCTCGAGGGTGCGGGGACGCCACTTTCCGAGGATCCTGCACCCGTCGGGCGTCACGAGGACGTTCTCTTCGATGCGGATGCCGCCGAAGTCCAGGTACGTCTCCAGCGTTCCGTAGTCGATGTAGTCGGTGAACTTCCCCTCGGCCTTCCAGCGCCGCGCGAGCTCGGGGATGAAGTAGAGCCCGGGCTCGACGGTGAAGACGAACCCCGGCTGAAGAGGTCGAGCCAGGCGCAGCGACTTGAGCCCGAACTGCGTGCTCTTGGGCTGCCCCTCGTACCCGACCCAGACCTCGCCCAGATCCTCCATGTCGTGGACGTCCAGGCCGAGCATGTGGCCGGTCCCGCACTGGAAGAACATGGCGTGGGCGCCCTGCTCAACGGCGTCGTCCAGGTTGCCCTTCATCAGACCCAGGTCTTTGAGCCCCGCGGCCAGCGCGCGACAGGTCAACCCGTGCACGTCACGGAAGCGCACACCGGGTCGGCAGGCGCCCACGGCCGCCAGGTGGGCGTTCAGCACCACCTGGTAGACCTCCTTCTGGCGGGGCGTGAACGTCGCGTCGACCGGGAAGGTGCTGGTAAGGTCGCCCGCGTAGTGCATGGCGGTCTCGGCGCCGGCGTCCAGCAGGAACATGTCACCGGACTTCAGGGTGTTGCCGTGAAAATGGTTGTGCAACGTTTCGCCGTGAACTGTGGCGATCACCGGGAAGGGCAGGTACTCCCCCTCTGCCAAAGCGATCTCGGTTACCCGGGCCGCGACCGCCGACTCCATCATGCCCGGGCGCACCATCCGCATCGCTGCCAGGTGCATGTCCACCGAGGTGTCGACGGCCTTCTCAACCTCGGCGACCTCTTCCGGGCTCTTGATGACGCGCATCTCGACGATGGCGCGCACCAGGTCGACCGAAGCTCCGTCGTGCTGCCGGCCCGGGTGGACTCCCAGCAGATCGAAGAGCTTGAGCTTGTTCTCCGGACGGTAGGGCGGCAGGTAGCGCACGGGGCGGCCTTTGGCCACGGCGTCCTTCACGACAGCGTCCAGGGCCACGGCAGGCCGGGTCTCGGTCACGCCGCCCTTTGCCGCCAGCTCCGCTACCGTGGGGAGGATGCCGGTCCACACGATGTCGTCGATGGTCAGGTCGTCGGCGAAGATGACCGTCCGGCCCTCGTCGAGGTCGATTATTGCAGCGTAGCCCGGCTGGTCCACCCCGAAGAAGTAGAGGAACGTGCTGTCCTGGCGGAAGTGGAAGGTGTTCGCTGCGTAGTTCATGGGGCTCTCGTCGTTGCCCAGGAATAGCAACAGCCCCGAGGAGAACTGGGCCTGCAGCCGGGCGCGGCGGTCGATGTAGGTTTGCACAGGGAACATGATGGGGCCTCCTTTGGGATCGTCAGTCCAGCTAGCCGATCAAGACTAGCTTCTTCTGTGGGCTGGAGAGCCACTCGCAGCCCTCCTGCGTGACGACGACCATCTCCTCGATGGTGCAAGTGCCGCGGTCGGGCACAGTCAGGCGTGGCTCGATGGTGAAGACCATCCGGGGCTCGAGCTTCTTGAAGGGCTTGCCGGCATACTTCTCCCAGGTGGGGCCGAGGAGGGCTGTGCCGTCGTGGGCGAAGCGCCCAACCTGGTGACCCAGCCCGAAAGGGAACTCGTCATAGCCGGCCTCGACGATGAGCCGGCGGGCGACGGCATCGATCTCGCGCCCCTCGACCCCAGGTTTGATGGCCCGTTTGGCCTGCTCGACGGCGGCGACGATGGTGTCGAACCCCCGCTGCACGTCCGGCGGTGCGACCGTCTCGCCTTTCTCGAGGATGTAGAAGGTGCGCTGCATGTCGGAGACGTAGCCGTCCACCTTGACGCCAAAGTCCATGTTGATGACGTGGCCGCATGCGACCGGCGTGTCGGTCGGACCGTAGTGCGCTTCCGCACCACCTGGACCGGTGAACACCGAAGGGCAGTGCGCCCGTTCCCAGGCCAGGCCGATCCCGCGGCGTTCCACCTCTGCCTGCATGAAGGCGGCAATCTCCTTCTCGGTGCGGCCCGGACGGATGAAGCCGGCAACGAGGTCGAAGATCTCCTGGGTGTGGCGGATCGCCTCGCGCATGCTCGCGATCTCACCCTGGGTCTTGCGCTCCCGGAGAGCCGACACGACCGCTTCGGCAGAGACCATCCGCTCGGCCATCCCGATCTCGGCCAGGTAGCGCTGGAGCGTCAGGAACATGCCATGGGTGATGCCGTCGCAGATCTCGCTACCCTCGGAGTAGTTGACCGCAATCGTCCGTGGATCGAGCTGCTTGAGGTACTGCGTCAGCGGCTCGCGGATGCTGGTCACGAAGCCCACGACTTTGTCCCAGGCGCCGCAGTCTTCCACGGTCTTGACGTCATAGCGGCCGACGATCGCGTGGGCACCGCCGCCTTTACTGATGATCAGCGCCGAGTGCCAGGTCAGTTGTGCCGGCCCGATGTACGCCAGCGTCGGATCACCGTTAATCTCGGTCTCGCGGACAAACGTGATCCAGCAGTCGATGTCGAACTCGCGGAGCAGAGCTTTCGCCTGGTTGACCTTTTCGTTGACGAGCATCACGCACCTCCTGTCTTCGGCTTGCGCCGTCCCATGCCCACGCCGAGCCCACACCTTAGTCTCCCCTCCGACCCTGGAACTGGAACGCTCAGCGGCCGGTACGGAGGTGTCCGTCGAACAGCTCGCGCAGCGCCACCGCCGCGATCTCGGGCGTAATGTCGCGCTGCGCTTCGGCGAGCATCTCATAGCCGACCATGAACTTCTTCACCGTCGCGGAGCGCAATAGTGGCGGATAGAAATGCATATGGAGCTGCCACTCCAGGTGCTCCTCGCCGTCCGTCGGCGCCTGGTGGATGCCGGCCGAGTACGGGAACAACACGCCGAAGAGGTTGTCGTAGCGCACTGTCAGGCGCCGGATGGCGTCGGCGAATGCAGTGATCTCGTCCTCCGTCATCGCCGCCAGGCTCGGGAGCGGGCGTCGGCCGAGGATCATGGTCTCGAACGGCCAGGTCGCCCAGTAGGGGACCAGCGCGACGAACGAGTCGTTGGCGAGGACGATCCGCTCCTGGCGATGCAGCTCGAGCGAAAGGTAGTCCGCCAGCAGCGTCGTCCCATGAGCGAGGAGGTGTTTCTGCTGCCGCAGCCCCTCACGGGCCGGCCCGGCCGGAATCGAGCGCTGCGCCCAGATCTGCCCGTGCGGGTGCGGGTTCGAGCACCCCATCGCCTCGCCCTTGTTCTCGAAAATCTGGACGTGGCCGACGTACGGCAGCTTACCCAGCTCGGAGTACTCGTCGCGCCACACCTCGACGACCCGGCGGACCCCGACGGGATCCATCTCGGCCAGCGTCAGGTCATGGCGGGGCGAGAAGCAGACCACCCGGCAGCGACCCGGCTCCGACCTGGCGATGAGCAGCCCGTCCTCGGCGGCGTCAGCGTCGCCCGGGGTGAGGGCCGGGAAGTCGTTGTCGAAGACGAAGGTGGACTCGTAGTGAGGGTTGCGCTGTCCGCCCGCACGAGCGTTCCCAGGGCAGAGGTAGCACTCGGGGTCGTGGGTCACCCGCCGCTCAGGTATCGCCGGCTCGACCGGCCCAAGCCAGGGCCTGCCCGCACGCTGTGGCGAAACCAGAACCCACTCGCCGGTCAGAGGGTTGAAGCGTCGGTGGGGACCGGTGTACAGCGTCGCAGCGTCGTCGTCGCGCACACGCCCTCCTATGCCTCAACCGCAGTGCCACCGGCGATCTGCGTGACGAAGACCCGGGGCGACCACCCAGTGCGCTGGCCGTACCGGGCGGTGACCGCCGTCGAGAACTCGACGACCGCGTCCGCCTGCACGAGATTGATTGTGCAGCCGCCGAACCCTCCCCCCATCATGCGCGCTCCGTAGACCCCCTCGATCCCCGCCGCAATCTCGACGAGAATGTCGAGCTCCGAGCAACTCACGGAGTAGTCGTCGCGCAGGCCGCGATGCGAGTCGTACATCCTCTGGCCGAACCCCGCCAGGTCGCCACGCCGTAGCTCGTCGCATCCCGCCAAGAGCCGCTTGTTCTCTTCAACGACGTGGCGGCAGCGCCGGTACACGTCCGGGTCGAGCTCGGCACGCTGCCTGTCGAGCATTTCGAGATCGACGTCGCGCAACGAGAGGACGGCCGGCCAGGTGCGTTGGAGCGCGGCGACGCCTTCCTCGCACTGGTGGCGCCTGACGTTGTACTCGGAGCCGGCGAGTGCGTGCTTGATTCCGCTGTCGCACAGCACGATGTGCACCTTGGGGTCAGCGAACGGCACGAGCTCGAACTCGAGCGACCGACAGTCGAGCTTGAGGGCGTGTCCTGGGCTGCCGAAGAGGTTCGCGAACTGGTCCATGATGCCGCAGCGGACGCCCACGAAATCGTGCTCGGCATTCCGGGCCAGCTTGGCGAGAGTGCGCCGGTCGAGGCCGAAGGAGAACAGCTCGTTGAGTGCGAACGCGAGCCCGGCCTCGATCGCGGCGGACGACGACATGCCGGCGCCAGGTGGGATGTCGCCACCGAAGACACAGTCAAAGCCGGGCACCTCCGTGCCGCTCCGGCGAAGCTGGTCGACGACGCCCAGTAGGTAGTTCGGCCAGCCGCGCGGCGAGCGTTGCAGGTCGTCGAGGTCGGCGTCAGTGCTATCCGAAAGGTCTGCGGCGAGGAGCCGGCAACGCCGCCCGACGGCCGGCGCGACTGCCAGGACAATCGCGCGATCCACCGTCGCCGGCAGAACAAAGCCGTCGTTGTAGTCGGTGTGTTCGCCGATCAAGTTGACGCGGCCGGGCGACCGCACGACCAGCGGATCGCCACCGAACTGCGTGCGGAACAGCTCCCGCGGACCGGCCACGCGCACTACGCCTGGTTCCGATGAGTGAGGAAGAACGCCGCTCCGGCGAGGAGCATCACCGCGCCCCACCACAGGTTGGGCCGCAGGTGTGCGAGCACCGTGGCACGCGCCGGCGGTGAGACGAGATCGCCGACGCCGCCAGCGAGAACCAGCGCGCCGAGCGCCATGAGCAGCAGGCCGACCAGGTACCAGATCGACTTCATGCTCGATGTCCGGTCGATCATGACGAGTCCCTCCTCACCAGAAGTAGATGTTCACGACCACGAACACGGCCAGGGATACGAGCGCGTAGAACTCCGGCTTCTTGAACCACGGCACCGGCTCGCCGAGCGTCGCCGGTGTCAGCCCCTTGACCAGACCGACGAGCTCCGCGTCCGGCTTTCGGGCGGTGAACAGGCTGATGACAATCGTGGCGACGAAGCAGATCAGCCACGCCCACCACGCCCGCCAGAAGTTGGCCGCCATGTCGCTGGCCACCGACGACATCGTGATCGTGGTAGGGCTGATCCAGGCGAGCTTGACGGCGAGGAACAGCGTGAATGACGAGCCCATCCCGGCGAGCAGGCCCCAGAACGCCCCCGCCGGTGTGATCCAGCGAACGAACATGCCGAGCAGCATGGTGGCGAACAGTGGCGCGTTGACCCACGAGAAGATCGCCTGCATGTAGTCCATGATGCTGGGGAAGCTCTTCGCCCAGTAGGCGGTGACCACGCTGATCAGAATGCCGGCGATCGTCGCGGCGCGTCCCATCCACAGCAGGTGTGCGTCCGACGCCTTCCGGTTGAACACGGCGTGGTAGATGTCGTAGGTCCAGACGGTGTTGAACGCGCTGATGTTGCCCGCTTGGCCGGCCATGAACCCGGCGAGCAGCGCGGTGACTCCCAGCCCGATCAGGCCGACAGGGTAATAGCGGGCGACCAGCAGCGGCAGTGCCGAGTCGTAGTTGACCTGGCCGCCGTCCTTCAGCAGCGCGAACCCGCTCCCCGGATCGTGGGCGAGTACCAGGGCGATCAACCCCGAGATGATGACCAGGAACGGCACCGCC
>Ga0315281_10014926_pt1 | contig 10436 bp, 6 predicted proteins | sample YL17G07_0_MG_FD_204540 | JGI IMG/M metagenome (GOLD analysis project Ga0315281, IMG submission 204540) | Sediment microbial communities from Yellowstone Lake, YNP, Wyoming, USA - YL17G07_0 | ecosystem: Environmental > Aquatic > Freshwater > Lake > Sediment | place: USA: Wyoming | collected...
TTGGGAGACGACGACTGCCGCAGTTGGAGCCGGGAGAGTGACGGTGGGAGATTGCCGAGTGATGGCTACCGCGCTCACGGCGATGGCAATGAGGGCCATTCCTCCGAGGAGCGCAAGCCAATAGAGTCTGCGAGGCGGTGGCGCTTGGAGCGCAGGCGCCGCGAGTGGGAAGGGGAGCGCGGCGGGGGCGGGCGAGGCGAGGCCCTCGTCCGCCGTCAACGTTTCAGCGCTTACGAGTTTCGACGCTTCGTCGAGTTTCACAATCCCGTGGCGGATGGCGTAGAGCGTGGCCTCCGTGCGGGAGGCCACTCCCACTTTCGCAAAAATGTTGCGGAGGTGAACTTTGACGGTGTTCGGGCTGATGACGAGTTTTTGCGCGATCTCTTTGTTGCCCGCCCCCGTGGCGACCAGCCGCAAGACTTCGCGCTCGCGTTCGCTCAATTCACCGTTGCTGATTTCGGCCATGAAACCTTTTTTCCTCACCGCAATTGTACCAGCGGCAGAAAATGCAGGTAACACGCGCGAAGCGGAGCGCTGAGATCGGCTTGCAAAGCCGCGTAGGCTTGCACGAGGCCAAAGCCGGTTTGGGGATTGTGACAGGTGGTTAACGGCAGGGTGGTGGCTTCTAAAGCCGCGCGGATTTTAGCGGGCGTGTTGAATTGCGGCAACGCGGCGAGGAGGGCGGCCACCCCGGCGACGTGCGGCGTCGCCATCGAAGTGCCGGACAAGGTGTTATAAGTGCTCCCGCCGGTTGCGCTCCAATAAGTGGAGTAAATGCTCACGCCCGGCGCGGCCACGTCCACCTGCGGCCCGACGCTGGAAAAACCGGCGACGTGATTGGACGCATCGGTGGCGGCCACGGCGATGGCGTTGGCATAGGCCGCAGGGTAGAGGACGCCGGAGTAACCGGAATTTCCGGCGGCGGCGATGACGACTGCGCCGTGGGCGACGGCGTAATTCACCGCTTCTTCCATGATGGGATCAAGCGCAGGATCGCCGAGACTGAGGTTGATGACTTGCGCGCCGTGGTCGGCGGCCCAGTGCATGGCTAGCGCGAGATCAGAGTTCGCCCCGTCGCCCTGGCTATCTAAAATTTTCAATGGCATGATGCGCGCGCCCCACGCGATGCCCGCGATGCCCACGGCGTTGTTGCTCGCCGCCGCGGCGATGCCGGCAACGTGCGTGCCGTGGCCGTAATCGTCTTGCGGGTTGTTGTCGCTGTTCACAAAATCCCACCCGCGCCAGTCGTCCACGTAGCCGTCCTGATCGTCGTCCACGCCGTTGTTCGGGATCTCATCCGGGTTGTTCCAGATTTTGTCGGCGAGGTCGGGGTGATTGAGATCAACCCCCGTGTCTATCACGGCGATGCTCACAGCGCTGGCGCCGGTCGTAATCGTCCACGCTTGCGGCGCTTGAATTAGCGCCGGGCCATACTGATTAGGCCAATCTGGATCAGAAGGGGTGATCACGGCGGCGTGGACGAGATAGTTTGGCTCGGCGAAGATGACGGCGGGCGCGCGGCTCAACACCGCGACAATCTCGCTCACTTTGCCCGGCGGCACTTGAAGCAAAAGGGCGTTGAGCGGCCCGAGGTCTTTGAGCGCGCGTAGGCTGTGTCCGCCCGCGAAAGGCTGTATTGCCTCCATTGTCGCGCCAGGCTGGAGCCGGACGATGACCTCATCGCTCACATACTTGGCGGCGGGCGGAGGCGGCGCGGCTTCGACGATTGGCGACCTCTTCGCGCTGGTTCCGGTTGCGGTAAGTAAAAGGACGGTTGCCCAAACAACTAGCAGGGCCAGGCCACGCGCTGATTTCATACGCGCATTATAAACGCTCCAAATCAAGTACAATCCCCGCCGACTATGATTGCCACGCGAACCAAATTGCTCGCCGCCCTCGCCCTCGTCGCCGCCCTTGCGGTGAGTTTCTGGCGCGCCGGGTGGCCAGCCATCACCGCCAAAGATCAAGAGCAGGGACGGCTCAGTCAGGCCGCACCCGTCCCGCGTGGCAATTCTGAATTGCGCCAGACTTTCATCGCCGCGCACAATGGCTTATCGTCACTCGATTTGCTCGCCGTCGTTTATCCCGAGGCCCCGCCTGACGCCGCGCTCATCTTGCGTTTGCTTGACTCCGATAACACGCTGTTGGCCTCGGCGGTTTTCCGGGGACACGCGCATAATGCGCCCCTGCGGTTGAGCTTTACCCCATTGCCCGACTCGGCTGGTAAAACTTATACTCTCGTCGTCGCCGGTGATGAGCGCAACAACACCACCGTCTGGGCCTACTCGCTCGACAGCTACTCGGCGGGAACATTGACGCAAGACGGTCAACCGCTCCCCGGCGATCTACGCTTCACGACCCATTACACTTTTTTGTGGCCCGACCTTCTGCGCGAGGCCGCACGGCGTCTTGGTCAGTTGGCCCTGCTAATCGTCCCGCTGTGGGCGATTTTGTTCGCGCCCGGTCTGCTGTTTATAGATTTGCTCGGCCTCGCCGCGCTCTGGCCGATGCGCTGGGCGCGTTGGGGCATGGCGCTGGGTTTTAGCCTGTGCTTGCTCATGCTCGCCTGGCTGTGGGTCTCGACAGTGGGGTTACGCTGGTCGGCGGTGGGCTTCGCCGTGGTGTATGTTCTTGTCGGCCTCGCGGTGGTCGCGCGCTCACTCTGGAATCTCCGGCGTGGCTTTCAACTCGCTGATCTCCCCCACGACTTGTGCGTGTTTCTCATCTTACTTCTCAGCCTCAGCGCGCGTCTCCTCGCGGTGCGCGATCTGGCCTTGCCCGCGTGGGTGGATTCGCCGCACAACTACACCATCGCCCGCCTCTTTGTCGAATTAGGTCGCATTCCCGCCGATTACCTTCCGCTCTTGCCCGTGGGTGGGTTCAACCATCATTTCGGTTTTCACGCCCTCGCCGCGACCGTTCACTGGCTCACCGGGCGTTCACTCGTTGAAACTTTTTTGACGCTCGGCCAACTGCTCAACGGTCTCGCGCCCCTCGCGGCTTACACGCTGACGGTCACGCTCACGCGCCGCCCGCGCGCCGGACTCTTCGCCGCGTTTTTCGTCGGCTTCGTCTCCCTCTTCCCGGCTTACTACGTGAGTTGGGGACGCTACACGCAGTTGGCCGGTGTCATTGTGCTTGCGCCCGTGCTGACCTTGGCCGCCCAATTCGTCGCGCCCAATCACTTCGCGGCGGGCGATGGCCATGCTCAATGGAAGCCCGCCCTCGGCCTGGGTATCCTCGCGGCCGGCTTGCTCACGATTCACTACCGGGTCTTTCTAGCATTTGTCATCTTCGCGGTTGTAGCCGTGGCGGCGGGCGAGCGCGGCGGGTGGAAACGCATGAGCCTCACGGGACTGCTCGGACTGCTCCTCGCCGCGCCCTGGGTCTGGCATCTCACTTTCGGCGAAGTGGCGCGCGTGGCGGGTCTGCCGGGCGGCTTTGAGGCCTCGGTGGGTTACAATATCTTTCCCGTTGAATACTTTGACCGTCCACTGGAAAAAGGTTGGCTGATATTGGCCGGTCTGGCTTTGATGTGGGGATTTCTGCGCCGCGAGCGGAGCGTGTGGCTCGTGGGCGGATGGGCCGTGGTCACTTCGGCGCTCGTGAACTTCGGGCCGGGGACGTGGCTCGTTAACAACAACGCGTGGGCCATCATGCTTTTCCTCCCCGGCGCGTTTGTATTAGGCTGGGCAGGCGACTACGCGTTAAATCTCGCGCTGGTCTCACTCGTTGAAACTGCCGCCACCTTTCGCCAAGTGGTCGGTCTCGGCGTGGTCGCCGCTCTCGCGGGTTTGCTCGCTTACGCCGGAGCGCAAGGCCTGAGCGCGCAGATCAGCATCCTCAATCCCGACACCGTGCTGGCGGACGCGGCGGATGCGGACGCGCTCGCCTGGGTTGACCAACACCTCCCCGCCGAGGCGGTCTTCCTCGTGAACAGTTGGACTTGGCAAAAGTGGCGCGCGGGCGCGGTGTGGGCCGGGTCCGATGGCGGCACGTGGCTCTGGCCTCTCCTCAATCGCCGCACCACTGCGCCGCCCCTCGACTACTTCTATCAACCCGATTGGGCTAAAACCGTCAACGCCTTCAACGAACAGGCGATGCAGATACAAGATGCGGGCGCGCCGGAGACCCTCAATCTCCTTCGCTCCGCCGGAGTCACCCACGTCTTCATCGGCGCGCGCGGCGGCCCGCTCAAGCCGGAGATGTTCGTGGGCAACGCGCATTATCACCTGCTCTACACCAACGGCGCAGATTGGGTGTTCGAATTAATTCCGTAACGCTACGGCAACACCAGCCCGCGCTCTAAAATCACCTCGTTGTTCGCCACCGCCTTACCCGCCGCATCCACCACCGGCAAGCGGACGCCCGCCGCGTTCAAGACGCCCACGTACAAATCCAGCGGCGGCGCTGTGCCTTCCGGCAACTTCAGCGTATGCTCGTCGAGAATCACCTCGCCCTTTTGCCACAGTGAGGTGGGATACCACCCGCCGCGCGGCGGGCCATCGCCCTGCGCGTAAGCCGTCGTTGGCGTGTCGCGCAAATGCACGAAGACCGTGTAATTCTCCGCGATGTTTTCCGTTGCTTCCCACAATAGCGCCACGCGCGCGCCGGATGCCTGCACTTCGTAACCTTTTAAAACGATACCGCTCCCGAAGCGATACGTGACTCCGTGCGCGGGTTGCGCTTCCGACGGTGGCCCCTGCACCCGCAGGGGAACAACCCCCGCCCGCGCGGTCATGGGACTCCCATCGGGGTTGCTCATCCGCAAGGGCGCGCCGCCCACTGCGTCGAGCAAGGTCACCTGGAGATTCGCGAACGCCGGGGCGGGCAAGTCCGCGCGGGCCGCGATGGTGTAGTCGTCGCAGAAACGCCGGTTCATCGTCCAAAATGAAGTCGGGTAATTGCCATCGCCGGGATACCTCTCCGTCCGCCCATAGCCCTGTCCATCCGGCCCGATGATTTCCAGAACCAGCGGATAGTTTTTCTCCACCGGCGCAATGGCTTGCCAGCAGAGCGTGATGGAAAAATTCTGGCCGGGCACGATTGACGGAGGCTGTTGATAGCCGAGCAACCCAATCTCGTCCGCGAAATTGACGCGCAATGGATAATCAATTGTCGCCTGCGGCGCGAGCGGTTGTGGTTTGGCATACCTCGGCGCGATAGACCACAGCGGCAATGACCAACTTAACCCGATGAGTCCCACGCTTACCGCTTTGGCGAAACCGCCGCGCCAGCGCGTGGGGACGAGGGCCTGCCACCCGCTTACCAACGCGAAACTCACCGCAGGCAGGGCGGGGAGCAGATACCGCCCCGGCACGAGAAACGGGTCGCTGTGCGCGATGGAAAGAATCACCGCCAACACCAACGGCAGGCTGGCTTGCAAGCCGCTGATGATAGCGAGCCTGAAAACAATCGCCGGTTGTGCCAGGCGCGCGCGCCGGACCCCCGCCACCACCAGCCCCACTACCGCCAACCCCGCCGCCCAACTCCACAGCAGATACACCCAGGCATAGATCTCGAAATTGCCCCAGCCGAAGGAAGCCACGAAAGTGCGGAAGCCGTAAGGGATGGTGGTGGTGACGAGGCTGACGACATTCTCCGCCGAAGCGTGTTGCACAAATAACCGCACTGTCTCCGCTTGCAGAATTTGCGCCGTTACAAATTTCAACGACCCGAGAAACTGCAACGCGAGCGCGACGAACGCGATTACACCCGTCAGCGCCAGCCAGATTTGGTAAGCGGGACGCTGAGTGACCCGTCCGGTCAGGCTAAACCCCAAGGCCACCACTACTACCGGCGCCAGCGCCGCCGCGTTGAGCTTGGTCAGCAAAGCCGCGCCGAGGGTGAGGCCAAGCAGGGCCACCCGCTTGAGTTGAACGCCATCCTGAGTGAGGGCGAGGGCGAGATAAAAAGCCGCCGCCGCGAGCGCGGTGACTAAAGCATCGTTCGTCACCATCCCGCCGATGAAGAGGAGTTGCGGCCAGAAGGCATACAGACACGTCGCCAGCCACACACTGCCGCTGGACTTCGGCCACACGCGCCACGCCGCGCCATAGACAAACGTTACGCCCAGGGTGCTAATGACCACGCTCATGCCACGCGCGATGAGCAGGGCCAGCGTCGTGCGATAAGCGAGACCCTCCAGTTGCTCCGGGTGAATGGCGTAGTTGACGCCAGCGTAGCCGCTGATGAAGTAGGGGTTGCGCTCCGGGCCAGGAAACGCTGCGCCGAGGTCAAGCCACGCCACCGGGACGGCGGCCAGAATATAGTACAGCGGCGGCTGAAATTTCTCCCAGATTTGTTGCGCTTCAGGGTCGTCGGGGCGCAGGAGGGTGTGATGCCTGGCGAGGTAACGCACGTAGGCGAAGTGGCCGTCTTCGTCGTAAGCCTCCCAGGGCGGAACGATAAGGCTATACGCGAGACCTAATGCCAGGCGGGTAGTGAGGAGCAAAAAAAATAGCGCCCGGGTTTTTGAGGAGGACATCATAGCGCGGCTATTCCCACGACATCGCCAAACTCCCCAATCGCCGGTACTCTTGAAACGCTTCCCACGCCGGGACGAGCAGGCGCATTGAGCGCAAAGTGTGGTCGCTCAATTGGCGGGCGCGTTGAATGACGGCGCGCTGGGCGAGAATCTGCGGCAGGGCGCTCAGAAAAGCAAACGTGCCGTGGGCCAGCGCCCGCATTCCGCTCCAATGTCCGTGCGCCATAAATTCCAGCATCCGGTAATAATCATAAGCCACCGAGATGATTAGCGCGCCGGGCAGAGAGGCCGCTTCGAGATTCTTGAACATCGTCGCGTAACGATTGCGTTGCATGAGCCGGATGCGAAAGGCTGACGCGCGCCCGCCGCCGGTGGAGGCGTAGTGATGCCACGCCACCGCTTCCGGCACGTAAAGCGTCTCGTAACCCCTCAACCACGCCCGCCAGCATAAATCCACGTCTTCAAGATACGCAAAATAATCGGGGTCAAAGCCGCCGAGATCGGCAAACACCTCCCGCTTCAGCAACATCGCCGCGCCGGGGATCGAGCCAACTGGCGCGGGCTGGTCGAATTGCCCCGCGTCCACTTGCCCCCAGCCGATCTCAAACGCCGCGCCCGAGTCGGTGAAGCGCGCCCCGGCGCATTGCATCAGGCGTTGAGTCTTCTCTGGACGATAGAACAGTAACTTGCCGCCGAGGATGGCCGCGCGCGGTTCACGCTCCGCGACTTTGAGCAAGCATTCCAACCAGTCCGGTTCGAGGAGCGCGTCGTTGTTCAGTAGCACCACCCAGGGGTGCGGCACTTCCGCGAGGGCGCGGTTATAGCCCTCGGCAAAGCCCCAATTTTTCTGCTGGTCAATCAGGCGCACCTGCGGATGATGTTCGCGCAAATAAGCGAGCGAGCCATCGGTTGAGCCGTTGTCGGCCACGATGATATCCACGGGCACGGTGAGGCGGCTCAGACTCGCCAGACATTCGTCAAAGAACGCGCGGCCATTGAGATTGAGAATCACGACGGCGACGTTGTTCACTCCGGCTTCCCGACTTTCACCGGCAAGCCGCCCGCCGGTTGGCGCTGGGACTCGCCGCGCTCCTGGCCGAGCGTGAAGAACTGGTCCCACGCGTAACCCCACTGCAATTTCTTCAACACGGCCCAATCACTACACTGGCGGAGCGAATTGACAAAAGCCTGGCGTTGCGCGAGCGCGCGGCGGTGTTGGAAGACCCAGCGATAGGACGCGGCTTTGGCTTGGAGAAAATTCCAGCCGCGCAGGAGACAGTAGCCCCACATCATCAACTCGGTCGTCAGCAAAAGCGGCGCGAGGCCGAGCAGAGTCGCGGCGCGCAAGTTCGTAATGAGCATCGCCACCCGGTTGCGTTCCAGCAAAAATAATTTTTCGGGATACATCGTCAGGTGATAGTCGTGTGTCACCGTAGCCTGTGGCACGCAATACAGGTCGTAGCCCATCAGGTGCAACAGCCACGAGAGTTCGACATCTTCGTGGTATAGAAAGCCGCTTTCATCCCAGCCGCCCATTTGCTCCAAAAGTTTTTTGCGGACGATGACCGCGCCGCCTTGCATCCCGGAGACGCGGACGGGTTCCACGCCCGCGCGGGGACGCGGTTGCCCGAGGCGCCGGTTGAACCCGAGGCCGGTGACGTGGACCGCCTGACCCGCCGCGTTAATGCGTTCCCCACCGGGTTGCAGGAGAATGAGCGGGTTCACCGCGCCCGCGCGGGGAGTGGTTTCAAGAAACGCGAGGACGCGGCTCACACAATCGGGGGCCACGCGCGTATCCGGGTTCAGCGCCATCACGTAGTCGCCGCGCGCGTGGGGCAGGGCCACGTTCACGCCGCCGGCGTAGCCCCGATTTACAGTGTTCTTTAAAATTTTTGTGGCTGAAAATTCAGCGGCGAGCGCGAGACTGCCGTCGGTCGAGGCGTTGTCCACGATAAAAATTTCGAGCGGCGTGTCGCTGGCGCCGAGGGCCGTGAGGCAAGCGGGGAGGTGGTCGCCGCTGTTGTAGTTGACGACGACGACCGAGACGAGCGGGCTATCGGATGGCATGACTCAGCGTGATTCGTCGTAGACGACCGGCGCAGACTTTTGCAGGCGGCCATAAAAGATGGAGAGGAACAACGCCGCCGAGAGGACTTGCAGACCCCAGACCATCACGGTCGCGGCGATGACGACGGCTTGCGTCTCCAGGAAGATTCCCGCGCCGCTCGTGACCCAGCGCCACATCAATCCTACGAGGTCGAACGCGGCCCACACCGTCATGAGCAAACCGAAAATGGCGGCGCTCAGACGAATAGGGCGTGAACTGACGAAGACGAGCCAGCCCGGCGGTTGATACCCGGCCTCGACGCCGTAGAGCGCCGCCGCCATGCCGAACACGGTCAATTGAAAAGCGGCGAGGATGCCCAGCGTGGCGACGATGAACGAATGGATGCTCAGCCCAAAGTACGGGGTGATAACTGGCCCGCGTTGCAGGACGAACGCGCCCGCGAGGGCGAGGCCCATCAGCAGGAGGCCGGGGATGACGAAGAACAGCATGGGGTTGTAGAGCAGGACGAGGGCAATGATGCGCCCGAGGATGGTGAAGCCGTCTCGCCAGGGCTTGAGCTTCTTTTCGCCGAGGCGTTGTTGATAGGCAATGGGGAAGGTCTTGACCCGCAGGTTTTGCGCGCGGGCCTTGATGCCGATCTCGGCTTCGATGTCGAAGCCGTTGGATTGCAGTTTCAGCCGGAGCGCGGCCTCGCGTCGCAGGCCGTACATTCCGCTGAGGTGGTCGTTGCCGTCGAGGCCGTGCACATTCGAGAGGAGTTGATCGAAAATCCAGTTGCCCACTTTGTTGACGAGCGGCATATGCTCTTCCACGCCGCCCGCGCGGTTGCACCGCACGAGGTCGCAGTCGGCCAGCAATTCGGTGATTTTGGGAATGGCGCTGGCGGGGTAAGTGGCGTCGGCGTCCATGATGACAACGTACTGTCCCCGCGCATTAGCAATGCCAGTGCGCACCGCCGTGCCTTTGCCGCGCCGGGCCGGGTGCTGGACGAGGCGGCAGTGGTGGTCGCGCGCCACGCGGGCCGTGTCGTCGGTCGAGCCATCGTCCACCACGAGGATTTCGGAGCGCGCGTCGAGCACGTTTGCCAAATCCGCCAGCACTTGCGGGAGCGCCTCGGCTTCGTTGTGCGCCGGGAGGATGATCGTCGTCACGACTCCGTCGAGCGAAGCCGATTCAGACGAGCGCGATGTGCTTAGAGGGTTCATAACCGATGTAAAGGCCATTTCTGCATCGGATTATAACCGTAAAGTTAAAAACCCAAATCCAAAATCTCAAATCCCAATCTCTAACCTCCAGCCTCTATGGTTGCCCGCACTTCTCCGAATCCCACGCGATAGCCCGCGCCCGCGCCCCAGCCCTTGAAAATCACGGTATCACCATCTTCCAAAAATATGCGTGTCTCACCGGTGGGCAGTTGCAAAGGTTGCGTGCCTTTCCAGCACAGTTCGAGCAATGAGCCGCGCGCATCGTCGGCGGGGCCGGAGATCGTGCCGGAGCCGTAGAGATCGCCGGGGCGGGTGTTCACACCGTTACTGGTCTGGTGCGCGAGCATCTGCGCGATGTTCCAATACATGGCGCTGAAATTCGGCGCTGAGATTTTCACCGGCGCGCTCATCCGCGCCGTTTGCAGATAGACTTCCAACTGAATGGCGTAAGCCCAATTTTCGGCGCATTGCAGATGGGGCAGAGGCGCGGGATCCTGCGAATGGTTGGGGACGCGGAACGATTCGAGCGCGTCGAGAGTGACGACCCACGGGGAGATGGACGTAGCAAACGATTTGGCGAGGAACGGGCCGAGCGGCTGATATTCCCAGCGTTGAACGTCGCGCGCGCTCCAATCGTTGAGCAGGACGAGGCCGAAGATATGCTCGCCCGCCGCTC
>Ga0315281_10014927_pt1 | contig 10436 bp, 21 predicted proteins | sample YL17G07_0_MG_FD_204540 | JGI IMG/M metagenome (GOLD analysis project Ga0315281, IMG submission 204540) | Sediment microbial communities from Yellowstone Lake, YNP, Wyoming, USA - YL17G07_0 | ecosystem: Environmental > Aquatic > Freshwater > Lake > Sediment | place: USA: Wyoming | collected...
TAGAAGAAATTAAAAAGCGCGATAAAGAATTGACATTCAGAGCTAATAAAGTTAAAGAATATTTAGATATATTTACAAAATTAAAACCTAAAGAATTTCAAGATCTTAAGGCTAAAATAGAAGCTTTGCAAATCCCAAGATTAAAAGATAAACATATTATCAAAATCCTAGACATAATGCCTAAAGACCTAGACAGCTTAAAAACAGTGCTATCAGCTGAAAACTTAGCAATAAAACCAGAAGAAATCAAAAGGATATTAGAATGTTTAGTTTAAGAAAAAATGATAAGACGAGAAGTAAAGGAAGAAAGAGCAATTATCTTGGACTTTTTGCCAAATGGTTATCCATTCGACAGAAGACCAATGCACATGAAGACAGCAATAGCTCAAGCTCTAGGAAAAGATCATTTTATATTACTAGAATTAGTGCCTAAAAAAGGCGTTTTCTTACAACCTTATGAAGAAGTTTATATGGGTGAAGGTAAGCGTGATCAAATCCATCACATTATAGGTAAAATATCATCTGATAAATTGACACAAACAGCAAGATTAGAGTTAGATAACTTAGTAAAAGATTTAATAAAAAACAGTGAGCAAAGATTTGTAGACTTCTTTAATAGAGCACAGCCAATCAATACAAGAAGACATCAAATTGAATTATTACCTGGAATAGGAAAAAAACACATGTGGCAAATTATAGAAGAGCGACAAAAAAAACCTTTTGAAAACTTTGAAGATATCAAAAAGAGAGTTAAATTGATGCCAGATCCAGAAGGTGTCATAATAAAAAGAATTTTAATGGAATTGGCTAACGAGGATAAATACAAATTATTTGTTGATGTTTAATGAGTCTTGAAAATAGAATTTTAAAATTTGCACTACCTTATATTACTACTCTCTCTATTCTTACAGGTTCAGCTCTTGCACAAAACCCAGATTCAATGTATCACTTTATGTTGGGTAATTTATGGAAAGATGAAGGCAACTTAGAATGTGCAACTAAAAATTACTACGAAGCATTTAATCATGATGAGAAATCTTCATATTTAAATAATATCATAGCTGAAACTTTAATACAGCAAGGTAAATTTGAGCTTGCTTCATTTTATTTAAAGAATGCTATTGAATTAGATAATGAATTTCTTAATGCTCACAGAAATATGGCTACTATACACATATCTAATGATGATTATAAAAATGCTTTCAAAGAAGCAAGTTTTATAATTTCTAGAAATCCTAATGATTCTCTTGCTTTGCTATTCGCTGGCGAATCAAAATCTAAATTAAAGGAGCTAGAAGAGGCTAAAATATACTTAAAAAAAGTTATTACTCTAGAAGATCCTTTAGAAAAACATAGAACTCATAAAATATTTGCAAGTCAAAGTTTAGGAAATATTTACTTTACAGAAAATAAACTAGACCTAGCTATAGAATATCTTACATTATCTAACTTTTTATTAGACAAAGATAACCCTGTTGATAGGTTAATTAAATATCATAACCTTTCTACAATAACATTTTCTTATTATTTAACAAAAGATTATAAAAAAGCAAAAGAATGCCTTGATTATTTACTAACAACCATAAACAATGAAAAAGATGAATCCATTATACCAGATATAAAAGTAATACAAGATTTTATTAATAAAATTGAAAGAGCCATAATTGAAGAAAATCTTAAAAATCAAAAAGATAAGTGAAAACGTAATCTTTTTAAATAGTATTTTTATAAATCTTCTTATTAAAAAATGAAAGATGCCAAAGAAATCATAAGAATATTAGGATCAGATATACCTGGAAACAAACCTATATACTATGGTTTGAAAAAAATCAGGGGTATTAGCTATAGCTTTTCTAATGCTATTTGTAATATTTTAGATCTTGACAAACAAAGAAAAATAGGTACTTTAGATGAACAAGAAGTTAAAAAAATAGAACAACTTGTTAAAGATCAAAAGGATATTCCAGTATGGTTAAAAAATAGAAGAAAAGATTATGAAACAGGTAGAGATGATCACCTAACAGGTACTAATATTAGATTTGTAACTGATTCTGACATCAAAAGAATGAGAAAAATCAAAACATATCGTGGAATGAGACACAGTTATGGTTTACCAGTTCGTGGTCAAAGAACAAAGGGTCACTTCAGAAAAGGTTCTGCAGTAGGAGTTAAAAAAGCAGCAAAAATGGGTAAAGCAGGTTAAAAATGGGACATCCAAAAAAATCAAAAAAGAAATTTTCACGTCCAGAACATCCATGGCGTGCAGCTCGTATAGAATTAGAAAAACCCTTAATGAAAGATTATGGTCTTGGTCACAAAAAAGAGATCTGGAAAACAGACTCAATCTTAAGAAGATTCAAAAAACAAGCTAAACTTTTAATTGCAAAAGAAAGTGAGCAAGCAAAAAAAGAAGAAAAACTATTAATTGAAAAATTATCAAGATTAGGTTTAATTAATGAAAATGGAAAAATTGATGATATTTTGAGTTTAGATATAAAAAACATTTTAGATAGAAGATTACAAACTCTAGTTTATAAAAAAAATTTAGCTAAAACAGCAAAACAAGCTCGTCAGTTTATTGTTCATGGTCATATAGATGTTGGTAATACGAAAGTTAATATTCCTTCTTATCTTATTCTAAAAGAACAAGAGCATTTAATAAAATTTAATCCAACATCAAAATTACATAATGAGGAACATCCAGAAAGAGTTAAAAAAATAGAAGTTCCTGTAACCGAAAAAAAGAAAAAACCAGCTGAAAGAAGGACTGAAAGAAGGACTAAAAGATGATAAAACAACCAGAATATAGATGGGGAATAGCACACATTTATTCTAGTTATAACAATACAATCATTCATATTACAGATATAACAGGTACTGAAACCATTTCAAGAGGTTCTGGTGGTATGGTAGTAAAAGCTGATCGTTTAGAAAGTTCACCAACAGCTGCAATGATGGCTGCAAAACAAGCAGCAGAAGTTGCAAAAGAAAAAGGAATTACAGCAATTCATGTAAAAATAAGAGCTCCTGGTGGTCATAATGGCCCTTCTAGCCCTGGTCCAGGTGCACAAGCAGCTATTAGAGCTTTATCTAGATCTGGATTAAGGATTGGTATCATAGAAGATGTTACAGCCATTCCTCATGATGGATGCCGTAAAAAAGGTGGTAAAAGAGGAAGAAGAGTGTGATTTAAAATGGATACAAAATTATTATCTCAAACTAAAGAAAAAATTGTTTTTTTAATAAAAGGTATAGATGCTATTTTTGCAAATACAATTAGACGTATTATTATAGAAGAAGTTCCAACTTTAGCTATAGAAGATGTTAATATTATAATGAATAATTCTGCTTTGTATGATGAAATGCTTGCTCATAGACTTGGATTAATACCATTAAAAACAGATTTAAAATCTTATGTATTACCAAAAGATTGTAAATGTAAAGGTGAAGGTTGTGCTCGCTGTTCTTTAAATACAACACTAAAAGCAAAAGGTCCTGTGACGGTTTACTCTGAAAATATTAAAACTCATGATCCTAAAATAAAACCTGTTTATGATAAACTACCAATTGTTAAATTACTAAAAGATCAAGAACTAGAATTTGAAGCAACTGCTATTTTAGGCCAAGGAAAAGATCACATAAAATTTTCTCCAGGATTAGCTTTTTATCGTGGCTATCCAGAATTAAAAGTAACTAAAGATAGTAATACAAAAAAAGCTCTCGAACAATGCAATAATTTAACTTTAAAAGGCTCTCAATTTGAAATAAAAGATTTATCAAAATGGAACGAAGCCTGCGAAGAAATATGTGAAAAAAATAATATTCAAATTATTTCAAGCAAAGAAGATTTTATTTTTACAATAGAGTCATGGGGTCAATTAACTCCATTAGAAATTTTAAATCAAGCTAGTAATTTATTTGAAGAAAAATTAGATGATTTTGAAAAAACTTTATCAAAGATAAAAAGTTAAGTTTTTAAATTAACTCTACTCTCGCTAATACATGCGGGAGTGCCAGAGTGGTCAAATGGGATAGCCTAAGGAGCTATTGGCTTAGTGCCTACCTAGGTTCGAACCCTAGCTCCCGCATTTAAAAAAATGGCAAATAGAACAGGTCCAACAAACATACATTTGAGGAACTTAATTCGTGAATTAAGAAAATTATCTACAAAGAATAATGTAAAATTATGGAAAAGAATCGCTTATGAATTAGAAAGATCAACTCGAAATAAACGTGAAGTTAATCTAACAAAAATTGATAGATATACAAAAGAAAATGAGATAGCCTTAGTTCCAGGAAAAGTTTTAGGTACAGGCGATTTAACAAAAAAAATAACAGTAGCAGCTTTCAAATTTTCAGAAAAATCAAAAGAAATAATCAACAAAAAAGGAAAAGCAATTTCAATTCAAGAATTAATGAAAGATAATCCAAAAGGTAAAAAGGTCAGAATAATAGGTTAAAAATGGAATATAAAATTAAAAACTTAAAAATCTTAATAGCACAAAATGAAGTAGATACAACCCGCCGCGATTGGACAAGATTAGAAGAATCTAGACTTAAAAAAATAATACTTGAGGATACTGTAAAAGGAGCAGTTGATATAAAAGGAGAAGCACTAATAGCTTATCTTGATACCAATGTTTGTTTTTTAGCTGAAATATTAAAGTGTAAATCTAATCAACCAAGAGCACCAATACCAAAACCTTATTTAGTAGAAGGTGAAAATCTAGAACAACCTAAAACTCAAATAAAATATAAAGTTAAAGATATAATATCTTTAAAAGATAAAGTTCACAGAATTTTATTACAAAAATGATAATTAACGCAGAAAATTTAATACTAGGAAGATTAGCAAGTTTTGTTGCTAAACAATCTTTACTAGGTGAAAAAATAGACATAGTAAATTGTGAAAAAGTTTTAATTACTGGTGATAAAAAAGTTTTATTAGAAAAATACAAAAGAAAGGTTAGAATGGGTACACCTGAAAAAGGACCATTTTTTCCAAAAATACCACATTTAATTGTAAAAAGAACAATTAGAGGAATGTTACCATATAAACAAGAAAAGGGTTTATCAGCTTTTAAAAGAGTTAAATGTTATCTAGGAATTCCACAAGAATTTCAAAATAAACCTTTAGAAACCATTGAAAATGCTCATGTTTCAAAATCACAAACTTTAAAATATTTAACTTTAAAACAAATTTGTGAATTAATAGGAAAATGAAAAAAATAGTTCATGTTTCAGGAAAAAGAAAAAAAGCAATAGCCAGAGCTACTCTAAAAGAAGGCAAAGGTATTATAAAAATTAATAATCAACCTTTAGATATTTATCAACCAGAAATAGCAAGAATGAAAATAACAGAGCCTTTACTAATATCTGGTAACCTAGCAAAAACAGTTAATATTGAGGTTAATGTTATGGGTGGAGGTTGGCAAGCTCAAGCAGAAGCTTCTAGATTAGCAATTGCAAAAGCTTTAGTTGAATTCTCAGGAAGTAAAGTCTTAAAACAACAATTTTTAGATTATGATAGACATTTATTAGTTGCTGATGTTAGGCGTAATGAACCACATAAACCCAATGATTCTAAACCAAGAGCAAAAAGACAAAAATCTTATAGATAAAAATATTTATATATTATAATATTATATACAAAAATAAAAAGAGGTGAAATCATGAGAAAAAATATTTTTGTGATAGGATTAATAATTTTTATTATTGGGATATTCTTATTCTATCTATCCAGTTCTGAAAGTATTAAAACTTTTTTATATGGAACTAATCAGTATCCTTGGACAGGCATAGTAATTCTAGGATTTATAATGATAATAGTTGGCTTAATATTAAGAAACCCAGAAAATACTTTTGAAAATAATTATTAAACGAAAGTTTTAAAAAGCATTAAATTGATTTAAAATTTAAAATGATAATTCCAATAAGATGTTTTTCATGTGGAAAGCCTGTAGGTCATCTATATGATGAATTTCAAGAAAGATTACAAAAAGGCGAAGATAGAAAAAAAGTTCTAGATGAACTTGGCTTAGAAAGATACTGCTGCAGAGCATTATTTTTAGGACATGTTGATTTAATAGACACAGTAGCAAGATTTAAAAAGAGCTAGTTATTTCTATATACAATGTTAGATAAAAGAGGTAGAGAAGAAGTGAAAGAAGATCTTAAAGATAAAATAATAAATTCACTAACAATATTAGATAGCGAAGTTTTCAGAGAGGCAGTAGAAAGACAAAATAAAGATTATGCTAACAGATTTAACACTGAATATATTACCCTTAAAGGAAAAATACAAAAAGCTCCAGATTACTTAAGAGTAAGTCTTCATAGACAATTAGATAGAATTCGTGACAAAGCTAAAAAACTTAATCTTATAAATTAATTCTACTCATGCGCGATCAAGAATGGCTTAATTACAGATTTGATAAAATATGGGAATTATTTTTTCCAAGTATACCTCAAAAAAATGTTTATATAAAATTTAAAGGTAAGTGGAAATACAAATTTGGTCATATTAAGAAAACAAAAAAAGGCACAGAAATAGCAATCAATTCTTTATTCCAAGACATAAGAGTTCCAGAATATATCATACAAATTACAATGGCCCATGAAATAGTTCATTACATACATGGTTTTTTTAGTGATTTACCTAAAATGTATCAATATCCTCATAAAGGTAATGTTGTTAATAAAGAACTAATTAAAAGAGGTTTTGGTTATTCCTTAAAACAACAAAAAACCTGGGTTAAACAAGAATGGTTAGATTTATACAATGAGATTCAAAATAAGAAATAGATTAGAATTTTTAGTTACTCATTGCCCTCTAAAGAAAATAGATGATAAAACTTATGAAAAAATATCAACAGAAATTTGTTATAGAAAATGTGAATATGCTAGAGAATATATAACTGATGCTGATATGTTGATAGGATCTGAAATTAAAAAAAAGAATTTAACACTTGCTCCTTGGAGAAGAATATGTATTTTAAAAGAACAAGAAAAATGGCCAGAATCTATTTTTGATGTTTATAAAAGATAATCATTTTAAAGGAAATCTCATATATCTCTTACAATTTAAACAATAATAAATAACTTTCTTATTTTTAGTTCTTACTCTACAATTTGCTCCAGGTTGTAAAAATTTATAGCAATGTTTACAAAATTTTCTTTTTAGATTACTTGGTATTTTAGTTTTGGTTTTCATAGATATTTTTCTTGCTAAATGTGTATATCTATGTGATCTCTCAGGATGATCCTTAAAAGATTCTGAAGCTTGTTTAAATAACACTTTTATTCTATTCAAAGCTATATTCTTATTATTTTTCATTTAATTAATAATAAAAATTTAATATATAAACATTTAGAATCATTATCAAACGATAAATCTATCAACTACTTCTACTTCATTACCCATTTCTTTAATTAATATATCAACCAGTTTATTATACCTTTTTTTAAGTGATATATTTGTTTCTCCAATTTTATCAGCCATATTTATTATTCTTCTAATTTCTTTCAAATCATTTGATGATTTAAGATATTGTCTTAAAACAAATTCACCTTTAACAAATGGTATAAAATCTCTACCATCAAATTTTACTGTTTTTTCTAAAAGATAAGAAGGTTCTATATCAAGAACTCTACATATTTTTTCTAGATTTCCTGTAACAGGAACTTCTTTACCACTCTCATAACGACTTATTGTTTGATAACTTAGATTAGCTTTCTTAGCCAATTCTTTTTGATTATATTCTTTTTTAGTTCTATATTTTTTTATAATTTGCCCAATATAATTTTTTAGATTATCTTTCCAAAATTCTTTACTACTTAAAATATCTAAAATTAATGCTTCTCCTTCATGATAATAAAAACCAACCGGTATCAAATCTATTTTCTTAGCAACATCATTTATCCATAAAAAAGAAATGTTTCTTTTATATCCTTTAGATTCTACAAGAGAAATTCTTTGCCTATCATCATCCAACAATCTTGCAAAATCGCTTTGACTTAACTCACGTTTTTGTCTAATTTGTTTAATTCTTTCATTGATAGATATATTTTTTAATTTCATAATTTTTTATAAAAAAGTCTAATATTTAAGATTTGTGATTTGTAACAACTTTAGAATGATTAAAAGGGACAGCTAACCAGACTTCCCGTTCAAAGAACAGTAGCATCTGGAACGTAGACTGGTTTAACTTTGGAGTTCGAAATGAGATCCAGTGGAACCCAGTCGCTATGGCCGTCCTCAGGCTATAAACTATCATTCATGGTTTTTAAACTTTACGTTTTTATATCAAAACCTTAATTAATAAGTAAAAACAATAAAAAATACATGAAAAGGAGTTCAATAATTGTTCTAAGTATTTTAGTTATATCTTTTTTAATTGGTATTTATTTCTATTATCAATTTCCAGATAAAATAGTAAGTCATTGGGATTCTCAAGGACAACCAAATGGTTATATGTCAAAATTCTTGGGTTTGTTTTTAATGCCTTTAATTTCTGTAGCTTTATTTTTATTATTTATGTTATTACCAAAAATAGATCCTTTTAAAAAGAATATTCAAAAATTCAGAAATTATTTTGATGGCTTTATTATAATCATTTTTGTATTTTTATTTTACTTATATCTTTTAACAATCTTTTGGAATTTAGGTTATACATTCAACATGATCCTATTCTTAATTCCAGCATTTACAGTATTATTGTATTATGCAGGTATATTAATAGAACATGCAAAGAGAAACTGGTTTATTGGTATTAGAACACCATGGACCTTAAGCAGTGAAAAAGTATGGAATAAAACCCATAAACTCGGAGCTAAATTATTCAAAGTTTCAGCAGTAATAGCTCTTTTAGGATTAGTTTTTCAAAAATATGCTATTTATTTTGTAATTATTCCACTTATATTTAGTGTACTAGATACCACTATTTATTCTTATTTTGAATATAAAAAATTAAGAAAATAATATCCTCTTTTATCTTGGTAATATATCCTCTTCATTTATTCCATAAGTTTTTAACATACCATAAAACATTCCTACTAATTGTTTCTTACTTTTTTTACTAAAATCTTTAGGTAATGTTACACCTTTATTTTCATTCATTTTAACAAAATCTCTAATCCATCTTTGATAACCTTTAGTTGTATTGGGTATTTCAGTCCTTCCAGGAATCTTATATTTTTGTTCTTTAGAAAAATGTCTTTTTTGATATTCTTTTTCAGCTTGATACATTGAATATAAAAAACTTTCTCTACTATTTGGATCTTCAGGAAAAATTTTTGTTATATCACAAGCCTCACCAAATCTCATAAAACTTCCACTTTTTAGGGCTTTATTTCTAAGTTCTAATAATGTTTCATATGATAAATCTTCTAAATTTGCCATATTAATAATGTATAATTATTATTTATAAATCTTTCTATTATATTTACTTATTAGTAGTAAAATATTTACAAATTATATAAATTTCTTTACTATGTTTTCTAGAAGCTACTGGTTTACTTGTTTTTACAAATTTAAAATATTTTCTTAGTTCATTAATAAATTTATCAACTTCTGCACTTTGAAATATTTTACATAAAAAATTACCATTTTCAAATAAGTTATTCTTAGCAATAAAAAAAGCTCTTTTACTCAATTGTAAACTTTTATCTTGATCAATATCTCTAATTCCAGAAGTTTTAGGAGCGACATCACTTATAACAACATTAAATTTACCTTCAATTTTATCCAGGATATCTTTATTATTAATGTCCAATTTTAAAGTTTTAACATTATTTGCTTTTAAAGTTTTAATCTCTTGTATATCAACACCCAAAACAAAATTGGCTAGATTAGAACATGCTTGCAACCAAGAACCAGGAGCAGCGCCTATATCTAATACTTTATCAGAGTTTTTGATTAAATTATATTTTTTGTTTAATTCAAATAACTTATACACAGACCTCGCTCTATACCCCTCTTTTTTAGCTTTATTATAGAATGAGTCTATCATAAAATTTTAAGTTTACCTGTGACTTTATCAATTTTTCCTTCATCATCAGGTCCTATTGCAACACATGTATTAGTAGGATTTTTAAAAAAAGTCTTTCCAGCATCTTTTATTAAAACAGCAACTAGCTTATTTTGCTTAGCTAATTTAAAATATTTTAACAACTCTTTTTCATCTTCTACTTTCAAAACAACTTTTTTCATGCCATTTTCAAGCCATTCATCCAAGTCTTTTTTATCAGACTTAAAAGTAGCCTCTACACTTGCATGGCTACATTGTGCCGCCAGCTTGCCCGGGCTCATCTTCAGATCCATTCTTGCCAATATTACTTGCTTAAGCATTTTTAAATAATTGTTTTAAATGTATATTAAATTTTTCTCTTTTTCTTTTAATATATAAATTACCACAATCTTCATATAATTTATAACA
>Ga0315281_10014930_pt1 | contig 10435 bp, 6 predicted proteins | sample YL17G07_0_MG_FD_204540 | JGI IMG/M metagenome (GOLD analysis project Ga0315281, IMG submission 204540) | Sediment microbial communities from Yellowstone Lake, YNP, Wyoming, USA - YL17G07_0 | ecosystem: Environmental > Aquatic > Freshwater > Lake > Sediment | place: USA: Wyoming | collected...
TTTCGGTCGTACCGACGGGGGTCAACACGAGCGCCAGGCAGCTCCCGTCGTTTTCCGCCGGTGAGCGCTATCTGGTCACGGTGACGGGAACCGCGGGATTGCTCGGACTGGTTTCGTTTCGTAACAGTTTCACGCCGACGGCGGGCAAGGGCGGCATCCGTCTTGTCAATCTCGGTGGTAGTGGTAGTTATGACATCTTCGTCACCGCACCAGGGGCCGCACTCGGCAGCGCGAACGCGACCGATGTCATCACAGGAACGGGGTCGACCTACTTTGAGGTGCCGACTGTTCCCCAGCAAGTCCGGCTGACGACAACTGGTTCGACGCTCGTCGCGTTCGACGTCGGCAACGTGACCGTGCCGGCGGGAGGCAGGGCCGTGGTGGTGCTCGCGGCGCCGGCGACCGGTACGACGTCGTTGCGACCGTTCATATATCCGATCGCGATTGGGGGATGTTGAAAGCAGTAGCTGGTAATTGGTAGTTGGTAACTGGTAACACCGAGTTACCAGTTACCAGTTACCAGTTACCAGTTACCAGTTACCAGTTACCGCTTCAAATACGCATCCATCCACTTCACCGTCCGCTCGCGCACGTCCCTGATGTGCGTCGGCTGCACGAACGCGTGACCTTCATCCGGATACACTATGAGCTGCGTCATCACGCCGACATGCTGCAGGCCGCGCCAGAACTCGAACGACTGCGGGGCGGGGCACTCGGCGTCGCGCTCCCCGACGACGACGAGCGTTGGCGTCTTTGCCTTGGCGATAAAGTTGATCGGTGAGCTTTTGTCGTAGACCAGCTTGTTCTCGTACGCCGTCGCGCCAAAGAACGGGACCATCCATTCGCTGATTCCGTTCTGACCGGTATAGCTCAGCCAGTTCGATATCCCAGCGCCGGCGACCGCGGCCTTGAAGCGATTGGTTTGCGTCACCGCCCACATCGTCATGAAGCCGCCGTAGCTCCAGCCACGGATGCCCATGCGGCTGCCGTCCACGGGATATTTCTTCAGCACTTCATCGACGCCGGCCATCACGTCCTTGAGATCGCCGCGGCCGAAGTCCTTGATGTTGGCGCGCGTGAAGGCTTCACCCTGGCCGTAGCTGCCGCGCGGATTGGGCAGAAAGACGAAGTATCCTGCTTGCGACTCGAGCCCCTCGTACGAATCGGGCTCGAAGAACGCCGGCTTCACCGACGACGACGGGCCGCCGTGGACCTGGACGATCATCGGGTATTTCTTCGTCGCGTCGAAGTCTGCGGGGTAGACGAGAAAGCCCTGGACGTTGAAGCTGTCGCTCTTCCACTTGACGGTGACGGCGCGGCCGATCGGGGACAGAATGCCGGCGTTGGCGCGGGTGAGCGGGCGGCTCGTACCGGGAGTGCTGATCCAGATTTCTGGCGGGGACGAAAAGCCTTCGTGCACCGAGGCCATCACTTCGCCGTTGCTCGACGCGGAAACGCCCGCCACTCCCGAGTTCGTGCCAACCGAGACGTGGTCATCGCCGGTGAACTCGACCGTTTGGGCGCCGGTGCGCATGTCGACCGTGCTGATCTGCGTGCTTCCCTGTGCGTAGCCGGCCGCGAGTACGGCCGCCGGCGCGGTCCAGCTAAACGATGAGATCGAGCTCTTGAGTCGCGGGGTGAGATTCCGCGGCGTTCCGCCCGCGGCGGGAACAACGTAGAGGTCACCGCCGGTCACACCCTGATCGCTCATCAGCCCGCCGATGTAGGCGATGGTCGAGCCGTCCGGCGACCAACGGGGATTCGCGATCTGGTGTGTTGGTGCTGTGAGTTGTCGGACTTCGCCGGTCGCTGCGTCAACGACCGTCAACTTCGCGACCCACCAGTTGTTGTTGCCGGAACCGCGTGCCTGACTGACGATCAGCTGATTACTCGTTGGCGCCCAGTCGTACTCATAGATGTAGAGGTCGGGCGGAGAGATGACCTTTATCTCGCCCGAGGTGGCGTCGATGGTCGCGAGGTGCTGCCGGTCGACATGTGAATCGATCACCCCTGTGTCACGGGGTGTTGCCGCGACGGGACTGTTGGCCTGCTCGTCCGCCGACGAATACAGCGCGGCGATCTTCGTTCCGTCGGGCGACCATCGAATATCGTGCAGCGAACCTTGAATCACCTTCAGTCGGGCTGGCGGATTCTGTTCGGCCATGACGTAGAGCGCGGGAGTACCGCGGCTGGTCGTCGCGAGAATCGCGAGGCGCTTGCTATCGGACGACCATGCCACTTCGGTGGCGCTCGCGCTGTCCGCGTCGGTGAGCGGCACGCCCGTTGGCGTCGCCGCCGGCGAGAGGTCGACTGTGAAGACACCCGTCACGACGACGGTCGTGCGGAGCGGTCCGATCCAGGCGACCCGTTTTCCGTCGGGAGAGACGGCGACGTGACTGTATCGTTGCACGGCGGTGCCTGCCTGGCCATGTGCGTTGGCTGCGAACGCAGCCATGACGCTGCCGGCGAGGAGCGTGCGTCGAACGGACGTGACTGGTCGGGTCAAGAAAGACTCGCGGAGAATGGTCTGAAAAGGTATGCAGATGGCAGACCCTGGTGCGGAAAACGTATCGAACGCGAATCGCCTGGCCTATACTACTGAAGTGCATGCATCCGTATTCTCGCACCTGAGGGCCTCGATCAAGCGTGCTCACGTCGATGCGATATGCAAACGCCAGGTTTCTGCGGATGACCGAACCCGAAACGGGTCAATAGCCTGACTGCGAGCACGGGATCGCGCCGAGTCGCGGTGATCGGCGCGGGCGCTGCGGGATCGATGGCGGCGATCTTTGCCGCCGCTGGCGGCGCGGACGTGGTACTGATCGAAGGAACGAAGGACGGCGGACGAAAAATCCTCATCAGCGGTGGCGGTCGATGCAACGTGCTGCCGGCGCGACTCGACGAGACGCGCTTCGTCACCGACTCCTCGCCCAACGCGCTCCGCAAGATGGTGCGCGCCTGGCCACTGACCGAGCAGGTGGCGTTCTTCGAAAAAGACCTTCGCATTCCGCTCGTCGAGGAACCCGAGTCCGTCAAGCTCTTTCCCGCTTCGAACAGGGCGCGCGATGTGCGCGACGGCCTGCTTCGCCACGCGGGCAGCAAGGGCGCCGCTCTGCTGATGGATTCGCGGGTCACTGGCCTTGCACCGCTCGACGCCGGTTGGCGCATTGAACTGGAGCACAGACCGCCAATCGACGTCGATGCCGTGATCGTCGCGACCGGCGGACTCTCGGTCCCGAATACGGGCAGCGATGGGTTTGGCCTGGCTGCATTGGCGAGACTCGGACACACGATCCATCCGACATACGCGGCTCTGACCCCGATTACGGCCGATCCAGCACCATTTGCCTCGCTCGCCGGAGTGTCCCTCACTGTTACTGTCACGGCGCGATCGGAGCGGAGACGCGCCGTGGCGACGGGGGGATTCCTGTTCACGCACCACGGTTACAGCGGGCCGGCGGTTCTCGACATCTCGCACGTCGCGGTCCGGTCGCGTGCGGAAAAAGGGCCGCCGGCGCGGATCGTGGTGCGGTGGACCACGCTCGGTGACGCGGAGTGGGAATCGGCGCTCAAACCCAATGGCGCGCGGACGGTTGCTGGCGCGGTGCGCGCGGAACTGCCGGACCGCCTTGCAACCGCGCTGATCGATATGGCGGCGGTCGATCCAACACGTGTATTGAGCGAACTCCGGCGCGACGAGAGGCTGCGCGTGATCGAGTCGCTCGTGCGCTTCGACCTTCCGTGGACCGGAGACGAGGGTTACAAGAAGGCCGAGGTGACTGGCGGCGGCGTCAGCCTGGCTGAGATCGATCCGCGAACCATGGAAAGCAAAAAGCACCCCGGCCTGTATCTCTGTGGCGAGGTGCTCGATGCATTCGGGCCAATCGGCGGCTACAACTTCTACTGGGCGTGGGCGACCGGCCGCGCCGCAGGAATCGGGTCCAGCTCTACGACCGCGTAGCCGCGGGAGGCGCGCCATGGCGCTGGCGAATCTGCTCTTCGCGCTGCCGGGTCAGGTGCGGCACGATACCGAGGAGGCGTTCGATCAACATCAGCTGCCCGCGGTGATGCATCTCGTGCTCCTTGGCGGTCATCAGACTCTCGAATCGCGTGCGCGCGGTCTGACCGCTGGGATCGGTGTACTTCTCGGCGAGAAAATCCGGCGTCAGTGACTCGAGCCACTTGGCGAATTTCTCGCCCTCGGTCTTGAGCAGCGCGACGAGCTCTGCTTTCGAACGCGGCTTGTCACCTTCGGCACCAGCGCGGCCGACGATGACGCCAAAATCGTAGCCCTTGAGGGTGGTTATCCGATGAACGCGGTGCATGTCGTCCTGGATCATCGGAGCGGTCGCGATGTGCCCGAGCTGCTGGCGAACCGACTTCGCTCCGGGCGCAGCGACGTAATCGTACTTGTCCTCGGGAATGTCTTCGGCCACCTGGACGGTGTTCTTGCGGACGGTTCGGAATCCGTTGGCCAGATCGACCGGTTCATATCCATGCATGAGGGGACCCTTAGGGTTGAGGTGTAGGACCCGGAAAGATAGTGATCGGTGAGGCGGAACAGCACTGAGCACTTGGCGTGAGCGTGAGCGCGAGCTGGCTCCAGCCCGTGCTTGAGCCCAAGCTGGGAGCGAGCTCGCGCTTGAGCCCAAGCTGGAGCGAGCTCGCGCTCGAGCTAAGTGCTCAGTGCTCAAGCCCGATGAACGGATTCGAGAACTTCGCGGCGGTCAGAAATGTCGAGTCGGTGAGCGTCTTGAGATACGCGACCAACGCCGTGCGCTCGTAGCTCGAGAGGTTGAGGCGACGCGCGTTGCCGCCCGGCCCCCGGAGTCGCTGATCGAGGTTCCGATTCGCCTGCACGCCATGATCGTAGAAGTCCACGACTTCCTCGAGCGTCTTGAACCGACCGTCGTGCATGTACGGCGCGCGGACCGCGACGTTGCGCAGCGACGGGGATTTGAAGCGTCCACCACCTGCGCCAATATCGGTGATCGTCGCGTCGAGCCCGGTGTTGTGCACGCGGTCGAGCACGAGCGCGTTGGTGGTGTGGCACTGCTGGCACTGTCCGCGCCCGGTGAAGATGCGCTGCCCGTCCTGCTCCTCACGCGTCAGCGCGCCGAAGTCGGGCGGCCCGTCGCGATCGAACACGCGATCGAAGCGCGAGTCCGCCGACACGAGCGATCGGACAAACTGTGCGAGAGCGAGTGAGATCTTGTCGACCGACACGTCGGGCGAACCGAAGGCCGCCGAAAACAGCGCCGGGTAATAGCTCGTCGCCTGGAGCTTCGGGACGAGGCGGTCGAGCGACATGCCCATCTCGACGTCGTTCTGGATTGGCTGAAGTACTTGCGCCTCGAGCGACGCGGCGCGTTCGTCCCAGAAATAGCGACCGTCTCTATAGAAGCGGGAGTTCGCGAGCGCCATCGAGTGTCGCGCGGTCACCTTGCCGTTCAGGCCGACACTGAAGCGCGCCGTATCGCCGAATCCAAAGCGCTGCTGGTGACAGGAGCCGCAGGCGACCTTGTCGTTCGCCGACAGCCGTCGATCGTAGAAGAGCACGCGGCCGAGTGTCGCCCCCGCATCGGTAGTGACGTTGTCCTCGGGCGTGTTGTCGGTGGCGATTGCTGGCCCACCCGGTCCACCGCGACCCGGTGGAAACGGTTGACCGAACTGTCCTGGTGGCGGTTGCTGTCCTGGCGGCGGTTGCTGTCCTGGCGGCGGTTGCTGGCCTGGCGGCGGTTGCTGTTGAAAGAACTGACCACCGCGTCCGCGTCCGCCGCGCACGAACTGGATCGGAATCGGCGCCGAGAGGTCGGAGTAAGCGTATAGTGTCGCCGGCAGACGCGGAGAATCGAGCAAGGTCTCACGACCGGCGCCGCCTTCCATGACGCCGACGGCGCCGGGCGCCGAGCCCATCTGCGCACGGCAGGCCGCAAGGCCGACTGCGGCCACGAGCCGGGTGATACGCGTTCCGCGACTTGTCCAGTTCAAAGGCATTGTAGGAATTGCTCTCCGTTAACTCCGTTTACCAATTACATGCTTGGACGTTGCGCCGCACCTGGGGTTAAGCCCATTCCTTCTGTCCGCCCGCAGACTGTCCGCATATTCATGAGGGCGACACCAAAGGGCCATTCGGCCCCTACACCTTGACCCGTAGTCGGGAACATTACCCGCGTGAAACGTCGCGTCGTGATTGCAATCGCCATCGCCGGAGCAGCGGCGCTCGGCGCGGCCGCCATCGCGCGGCGGTCTGACTCGATTGTCAATCGCGGAGGTCGGGCCGTTGAAGGTCGGGTTCGCGGTGTGACGTCGGTGCGTCGCGCCGCGGCCCACGATCGATCGGCGCCGTTTTCCGCGCTGATATTGGCCGCGACCGCAGACGACATCGGAAGCGTTGGCATAGCTGATGACGTCGAGCGGAGGGGCGCATCGACACTCTCACCGCCCCAGGTTCAGGCCGCGCCGGTTCCGCCGCCGCCGGTGATGTCGTCACCGGCCGGATCGGGCGATGTCGAACAACGGACGATGGGTGACCGGCCGGCGCCGCGGATCGTTGCCAGCTTCGACGGACTCGGGCAGGACTTCGTTGGCCCGCAGGGAACGGCAACCCTTCGCAATCCGTCGGACAACACACTGGCTGTCGGCCCGAATCACATCGTGCAGATCGTCAACTCGCGCACGGCGATCTTCACCAAGAAAGGCAAGCAGTACGACACCACCGGCAGGGTGCTCTACGGCCCAGTGGTGACGAACAATATCTTTCGCGGATTCGGTGGAGGGTGCGAGTCGCGCAACAATGGCGACGCGGTAGTGCGCTACGACCAGCTTGCCGATCGGTGGTTGATCGTGATGCCGATTTTTTCACGCTTGCCACCGCGCGACACCGAGCCCGTTGCGCCACGCTCAGGCGCGCCCGCAACCCGGAGTACCCCCGGGCGCGGTGGACAACCCGGTGGTGCGGCGCGTCTATACGAGCCGCCGCCGCCGCCCCCTCCGCCGGTTTCGGTGAGCGCCGTCGCCCCGGCTGCGGGGCGCGCGGGCGCAGGGCGAGGTGCTGCTCCACCTCCCGGAACTCCGCAGGGATCGTACGCGATGTGCTACGCGCTCAGCACCGGTCCCGATCCATTCGGCCCATACTATAGATATGAGTTCGTGCGTCCGCTCTTTCCGGACTACCCCCGTCCGGCGGTCTGGCCCGACGGGTACTACGTGCCCTCGAGCACCGGCGACGATGTGATCCAAAAGCACGCCTGCGTGGTCGATCGAGCGCGGATGCTCAAGGGCGAGGACGCGACGGAACAGTGCGTCGTCATCGACGATGTGAACTTTCTCAACAACGCCGATCTCGACGGAAAGGTGCTGCCGCCCACGGGTGCGCCGAACGTCATGGTCGCCGCTGGCGGAACGCAGCTCAGAAACGCGCTCGAGGACGATGGGATATACGCGTGGAACTTTCACGTCGATTGGAACGACCCGGGCAAGACCCGGGTCGACGGTCCAACGAAGATTCCCGTCGCGCCCTATCACTACCTGTGCGATGGACAGCTCACGAGCTGTGTGCCGCAGCCAGGCACCGATCGTCGGCTCGACGCGCAGGGCGACAAGATCATGGCGCGAGTCGTCTATCGGCGGATCGGTGATCGCGAGTCGATCATCGCTGTCCACTCGATCAACACGACGGTTGGGGGCGGCGGTGTTCGCTGGTACGAGTTTCGCGTCGGCCGTGACCGGAAGGTCGCGCTCGAACAGCAGGGAACGTTCGCGCCCGATGCATTGTTCCGGTGGATGGGCAGCCCAGCCATCGACGGCAAAGGGAACATCGGGATCGGCTATTCGTTCGGCGGCACACCCCATTTTGCGGGCCAACGTTTCGCCGCGCGATTGACCGATGACCGGAAAGGCGTGCTGCCCTTGCGCGAGACCGTTCTCGTGGAAGGGGAGGCCGCGCAAACGAACACGCTGCGCTGGCAGGATTACACCCAAACAGCGGTTGATCCGAGCGATGACTGCACGATCTGGTACGTCGGCGACTATTTCCGGACTGGCGCAACGGCGTACTCGACGAGAATCGGCGCGTTCAGGATGCCGGGGTGCGCATAAACGGACGTGGTAGCGCTGTTCGCTTGACGCCCCGGCCGATGATCCGCACAATGCTGTATGCCAGATCCTGATCGACGTTGGGTCGCGCTCTTGTTGGCCCTAGGGCTCGGAGCGGCGCCCTTGGCTGGACAGCAGTGTTCTGACGGGACACCGCCGCCGTGCGAACGCAAGGTCGCCCGCCCCCTCGACGATCATCTCTGGCTGGTGCTTCCTTTCCGGAACACCACGCGTGCGTCGGCGGGTGACATGATCCGTGACGCGAGCGGCCACTTGCTCTACACCGATCTGTCGCGTTGGGCGGACGTGCGCGTCGTGGACGACCAGCGCGCCGATGACCTCACTCGTTCGACCGCAGGTGATTCGCCGCGGGCCGGCAGCCTCGATCAGGACTTGGCTATTGGCAGACGCGCCGGGGCGCGCAACCTGGTCGTGGGGGACTTTCTGATCAGCGAGGGCATCGCGCAAGTCACCGCACGTGTGTACGACGCGCGGAGCGGTCGGCGCGTTCGCACGGCGCAGGCCCGCATCGCCCCGTTCACCGATCTCGACTCCCTGATCAGCGGTTTCAGTCGGATCGCCCGCGACGTCCTCGGTGTCCCGCCTCCGCCCGGTGCGACGCTTGGCGTGATCGGAACGCGCTCGCTCGTGGCGTACCGTGCCTATCTCACTGGCGTTGCCGCGCTGAACCGGTTCGCGATCGATACCGCCGCGCGGTACCTGGAGCAGGCGATCGCCGCGGACTCCACATTCGGCCTCGCGTTCTACAAACTGAGCCTCACCCAGAACTGGATACCGCCGAGACCCGGCGATACGCGTCACGTCATCGAAACGGCCGCCAGGTTTGCGGGACCGTTGCCGACGCGCGAACGTGCGCTCATCGCCGGACTCCTGGCGATGAGAAATCTCGACTACCCGCGTGCCTGTGACGCCTACCGTGGACTCGTGGCCGTCGACTCGAACGATGTGGAGGCGCTGTACGGCCTCGGCGACTGCAACTTCCACGATCAGGTTCCGGTGCGACTTGCCTCCGACACGTCGCGCGCGACGTTGCGCGGCAGCCGGACCGAAGTGTGGCGCAGCATGGCGCGCGCCATTGAAGTCGACCCGGCGTTCCAGCCGCCGTACGAGCATCTGATGCACGTGTTGCTCCGGGACCGATTCGTGGCGGACTGTGCTCCGTCGGGTTGCACGCAGCGCGGGACGGCGACGGTCCTTGTCCGGTGGGACCACGATACGCTCGTGTCCGATGTGCGGACGGCCGTGCAACGACCGTGGGGTGTGCTCGATACGCTGACGGAGCGGTTCGCGACCCGTCGCATCGGACTTCCTCGCGCCTCTATCGTTGCGGGAAGGTGGGCCGCCGTCGCGCCTGAGTCGGAGTACGCTCACCTCTTGCGATCCGAGACGCTGGCGGCGCTCAACGAGTTGCCGGAGTCCGAGCACGAGCTGGACCTGGCGGCGCGGGTGAAGCTCGGGCGAATCAACGGCGTGTCGCTCGCCATTCGTCGAGTTACGCTCTCCTTGCGTCAATTGAAGACGGCGGACGCCGCCGCGATCGTCGATTCCGTCTATGCCTCCCCGGACACGATCGGGACGACGGCGTTGCGGACCGAAGCGCGCATCATGGGGCGGTATCGAATGGGTAATCGCAACGGCACGGCGCGCGATTCGGCGTACACGTCCTGGGTCGCGCTCGCCGCCGGGGTCGTCGGTGCTGATACGGTGCGGCAAACGGCGGAGCGCGTGGTGCGGGTCATGGCCGAGAGTACTCTGCCGAGCCAGAAAGTGGCATATCAGGACGGAATAATGCGGGGCATCGCCCTTGTCGCTGCGCGTTATGGAAGCGTCTTCGTCGGCGTGCTCGACGCGCCGAGCCTCGATCCGATTCGTGTCTGCTATGCCGGACTCGACCGCGGGGACACGGCGAGCGCGAGACGGGCACTCGCCCGTTTCGACGCGATACAGCGCCGTTTGGACGCCGATGCCCCCGACAACGGGGGCTGGCTGCTGTCTTCGGAAGCGCACCTTGCGCTGGGGGACAGCGCTGGCGCACTCCGCCAAATGCGGGAATGGGCAGATCGATTGCCGCGGTTCGTCCCGCGCGATGGCGCGATTGTGGGCATCGGCGCGTACGCCGGCTCGTTCATGTGGGGTCGGGCGCTGCTGCTCTATGGAGACCTCCTCGCGGCGAGCGGCGACCGGGCAGCGGCCCGCCCGCAGTATCAGGCGTTGATCGGTCTCTGGGCCGGTGGGGATCCGGAAGTGCAACCCTTCGTCACCCGCGCCCGAGCGGCGCTCGCGAAAATGGGATGAGAGGGAGTTCATGTCGCTCGGT
>Ga0315281_10014931_pt1 | contig 10435 bp, 12 predicted proteins | sample YL17G07_0_MG_FD_204540 | JGI IMG/M metagenome (GOLD analysis project Ga0315281, IMG submission 204540) | Sediment microbial communities from Yellowstone Lake, YNP, Wyoming, USA - YL17G07_0 | ecosystem: Environmental > Aquatic > Freshwater > Lake > Sediment | place: USA: Wyoming | collected...
ATGCCAATAAAATAAATAAACAAATTGATGATCTAATATTGTTATTCAAAGGAAGATTGCAAGTTTTTAATTATCATTGTGTTGACTACCTAAAAGAACACACAAAAGGCGTGTTTTATTTAGATCCTCCTTATTTCTTACAAGGTAAAAATCTATATAAAAATTATATGAATGAATCAGAACATTTAGATTTACAGAAAATTCTTAAAAATAGAAATGATTATATATTATCTTACGATAATTGTGATTTTATTAAAAACCTATATAAAGATAGAAATATTTCTTATATAGATGCGCAATATTGTATAAACGGAAAGAAAGAGAATTGGAACTCATGTAAGGAGCTATTGATAACATGAGTATTTTAATTGTAGACGGTAACAATCTTTTCATTAGGAATTATAGCGCAGTACCTTCCTTGGATGCACACGGAAGTCCCAACGGAGGCGTCTACGGAACGCTTCTGTCGCTTCGAAAGATTTTGTCGTTATTTGTCCCGGATAAAATTATTATAGCGTGGGACGCGCCTGGTGGCAGCAAAAAACGAAGAGCAATAGTGGAAAATTACAAGAACGGACGTAAACCCATAAGGTTGAATAGAGTCTACGAACATGATGGCGACAACGAACAAGAAAATAGAATAAAACAACGAATAAGGCTTGGTGAATACCTAAATGATTTGCCGTTGCATCAAATTATTATAGAAGATATCGAGGCTGACGATGTTATAGCCTTTTTATGTAATTATTATCATAATGATAGAAAAATTATTTTATCGAACGATCAAGACTTTGTTCAGCTTTTGAACGACAAGACTATTATTTATAATAGTAAAAAAATATTTTTTACAACAAAAGATGCTTACATACAATATAAAATTCATCCAAGGAACTTTGCGGTAGCTCGTGCGATCGTAGGAGACAAATCAGACAACCTTAAAGGCGTACCTGGCATCGGAATTGCAACACTACTGAAGCTTTTCCCGTGTTTTCTTGAAAAAGAAAAAGTATCTCTTGATTTTATCTTCGAAACATGCGAAAAGTTATCTAGCGATAAACAGAAATACGTGGACGTGTTAGAAGCCAAACAGAAGATTCTCGATAACTACAAAATTATGCGACTTGACTTACCTATTATTAGTGTCCAAAGTATAGAAAAAATAAAAGAAAACATCAATCAACAACTAGGACTAAATGCAACTGCGTTTAATGTTAAACTACTGGAAGATTCGCTAAATATCTCAGATAATTTTTTTCATCCATTTCGTATATTAAACTTAAAGAACATAGACAAAGGAAACGACAAATGACGTCAACAGACATTAAATTTGCAAACGACAGACACTTTCAAGATACCATAGTGCAGGCTTTGATTGTTGATAATGGCTTTGCAGAGCAGATGTTAGAAATTCTAAACGTTAATTATTTTAGTTTAGAGTACTTGAAAGCCATTACCAAAACCATGTTTACTTACCATAGTAAATATAAGGCATTTCCTTCTTATAAGCTGTTAGTCACTATCATTAAAGATGAGGTATCTGACGGCGCCTTGAAAGAGCAAATTATTGGCTATCTTCTTAGAATTAAAAAAGATATTTCAATTACTGACATAGAATATGTCAAGGAAGCTTCATTAGATTTTTGTAAAAAAAGAAGTCTTGCTCTTGCACTTGAAACGTCATTAACGCTCATGGAAGAGAAAAAATATGAACAAATTGAAAAGGAAATTAAAAAAGCTCTAACAGCAGGTTCAGAACGAAATATCGGACACGATCTCCAAGAAGATTTTGAAAAACGTATGCAACCGGAAAGTTATATCCCTATTCCGACTCCATGGGAAGAAATCAATAAGAAAATTAAAGGCGGATTAGGACAAGGCAAGCTTGGGTGTATAGCTGCTTTGACAAAGGTGGGGAAAAGCCATACGTTAGTTGATATAGGCGCACACGCTGTAATGAACGGCTTTAATGTAGTGCATTATACGCTGGAATTGTCAGAATTAGACATTGGACATAGATATGACTCTAGAATCAGTGGAGTTAATATAGACGATCTATATCAGCATAAAGAATTCGTAAAGAAACAAGAAACAGACTTAATGAAAGGTAAGCTTATAATAAAATCCTACCCAATGAAACGAGTAACGCTTCAGGCTATGAAAAATCACTATAACAATCTAGCTTTAAGAGGAATTAAAGTAGATCTTGTGATTATAGATTATTTAGATTTAATTAAGTCAACAGAAAATTATGATTCAAAAAGACTTAATGAGGAATCTGTATATGAAGAAGCTAGAGGCTGGTGTATGGAAATCAACAAGCCTTTGTGGACGGTCACGCAAATCAATAGAGAAGGTCACGATGTTGAAGTTTTGACTTCAAAAAATATCTCTGAATGTTTCGCCAAAGCTATGATCGTAGATCTATTTATTACAATAAATCGCAAAAAGGATTCTCCTACGCCAGAAATAGGTAATATGTTTATCGATCTTAGTAGACTTGGACCTGATGGCATCAAATTTGGCATGATGATCAATACTTCTATTTCTAAATTAAAAATATTAGAACCAGACTATAATTCATTTAACGAAGAAGGCGTAGACCCAATGGAAAAACTTCGCAAACAATATAAAGAGTTTAAGAATAAAGAATCGCAAAAAGCAGGCGGCTCGATTCAATAAGCGTTAATTATACAATATAAACATAAGTTATTAAGGAGAATTTTTTTCAATGAAAGCATGGAGCAATCTTGCCAAGGTAGTATACAAAAGAACATATTCAAGAAATGACAATGGTATATCCGAAAACTGGAAAGATACTGTTGATAGAGTAATATCTGGAAATGTTAATAATTTTAATATTTCTAAAGAAGAGAAAAATAAATTATTTAATTTATTGATCAATAGAAAAGCTATGCCTGCAGGCAGGGGGCTTTGGTTTTCAGGAACCTCTGCTCACAAGAAGCTAGGTGGTGCTGCACTTAATAACTGCTGGGGTCTCGTAGCAGACGATTGGCGTAACTTTGTTATGGCGCAAGATCTGTCCATGCTCGGCGGCGGCGTTGGGATGTCGGTAGAAAATAAATATACATCAAAGTTGCCTAAAGTTAGAAAAGATGTGAGCATAATCAATAAAGAAACTAAAGATGCTGATTTTATAGTTCCTGATTCTAGAGAAGGATGGAATCAATTAAGCGAGAGGATCTTTGAGTCTTTTTTCGTTACTGGCAAAAGTTTTAGCTATTCGACCGTTTGCTTGCGCGGTGCAGGAGAGCCCATTAGTGGGTTTGGCGGAAAAGCTTCTGGACCGTTGCCGATTCACACATTTGTCCAAAAAATATCTAATATTTTCAAAATTAGAGAAGGAAAATACATAAGACCTATTGACGCATCCGATATCTTATGCTGCATTGGAGAGCTTGTTGTTTCCGGCAATGTTCGCAGGAGCGCCTTGCTTATTCTTGGGGACCCGTGGGATAAAGAGTACCTTAAGGCAAAAAGGTGGGATTTAGGTAGTATACCATCTCAGAGAGCAATGGCAAATTTTTCAGTTAACTGTTCAGATTTCGATGATTTGCATCCATTGTTTTGGCAAACTTATGAACACGGTGAAGCTTTTGGTATTGTAAATATTAAAAATGCAAATAAATACGGTAGAATGGGAGAGTTAAAAAAAGACAATGTTCAGATATTTAACCCTTGTTTTAGTGAAGATACTTTGATTGCTGTTGCAGACGGCAGAGGAGCCGTAAAGATTAAAGATCTAGTATCGGAAGGGAAAGATATCTCAGTCTATTCTCTGGATCATAAAACAGGTAAAGTAGCTATAAAATTAGGTAGAAATCCAAGAGTTACTGGATATGAAAAAAAATTATTAAGAGTTGTTTTGGATGATGATACATTTTTAGATGTAACGCCGGAACACAAGTTTCCTTTGAGATCGGGAGAAACCAAGGAAGCAAAAGATCTTATAAGTGGAGATAGTTTATTTAGACTTACAAAAAGACCAGAACAAATAACTAAAGAAAATAAAAATAAATACATTAGAGTTTATTGTGATGCTATAAATTCTAAAATAGATAAGATATTTGAGCATAGATTGATAGCGAGATTTTATAATAAAAATAAGTGGCAACAAAAATATGATTTAAATAAAAAGGATGGATGGTTTAAGTCAGTTTCAGATTTACTCATTTGGGCAGCAATAGAATGTAATGTTTCTAAAGATTTAATAGATGCAGATCCAAGAACTGCAAAATTATATCAAGAAGCTATTTGTCAAGGATACGAAGCACAAATAAAAAATCATACAGTCTGCATAAATAAAAATTGTGAAATGTGTGATAAAAAATTTGAAACAACTTGGAATAGAAGAGAGGTTTGTTTTTGTTCTACTTCTTGCTCAAATAAACGACCGCAAAGTATCGTTAATAGAAATATTTCTTTAAATAAACTATACAATGAAAAACAAAAAGAAACACATCATAAGCAAATAATGATATTTAAAGATCTTCAAGATGATTTAAGCAGAGAGCCATTCAAAAAAGAATGGGAAGAAACTTGTAAAGAAAAAAATATTCCATTTAGATTAGCTTCCGGAACACAAAATAATGCTTATAAAAATAATGTTTATGCTTTTTCGTCTTTTGCAGACTTAAAAGAAAAATCAGCAAACTATAATCACAGAGTGAAGAAAATCATTGAGTTAGATGGCGAACATACAGTTTATAATATTACTGTAGACGACTTTCATACTGTGGGAATAGTTACTGACTTTGAAGTAGATACACAAAGTTGCTCAGGGGTGTATGTATTCCAATGCGGGGAAGCGTCCCTGGAAAACGGAGAACCGTGCAATCTTCAAGATATTTTTTTACCCAACTTAGAAAGCGAACAAGAATTTTTCGAAGCGGCAAGATTAATGCATCGCTGGGGAAAGAGAGTAACATGTGAAAATTATCATAACGAAAAAAATGATTCAGTCGTAAAGAGAAATAGGAGAGTCGGCACGGGCATTACGGGTTGTTTGCAGTCAAGGTTTTTTAATATAAAAATTTTAGATAAAGCTTATTTAGAAATACAAAAAGAGAACATAAATTATTCGAAAGATTTAGGTATTCCAGAAAGCATTAGGACGACAGTAGTAAAACCTTCTGGAACTTTGTCGTTGTTGGGAGATTCTACTCCTGGGATACATCCCTCTTTTTCAAAATACTACATAAGAAGAGTTAGGTTCGCAGCAAATGACGATTTGATTTCTGCATTAAGGACAGCTGGTCACTACATGGAGCCAGTACAAAGATTTGATGGAAGTTTAGATTTAAACACCCTAGTTGCTGATTTTTATTGCGAAACTGAAGATGGAACTCCATGCGCTGACGAAGGCTTCGACACATGGAAGCAATTAGAAACTTTAAAGTTAGCTCAAAAACATTGGGCAGATCAGGCTGTTTCTGTTACTGTATATTATAAGAAGGAAGAAATTTATAAAATCAAAGAATGGATTAAAGAAAATTTAAATGAATTAAAGTCTATTAGTTTTCTTTGTCACAATGAACACGGATTTAAACAGGCACCATTAGAAGCAATAAGTAAAGAAGTGTATGAGCAAAATAAAAAAGTAAAAAACATTGATATGGAAAATATTTCTGACGGCGATATTGAAAGCATGGAATGTGAGAGTGGCGTTTGTCCAGTCAAGTAATGAAAAAATATTTTGATATACTTGGATTAAGCGAAAACGCTTCTCAAGAAGAAATTAAAAAGGCTTATAAAAAGCGAGCGTTATCTACGCACCCGGATCAAGGGGGCGATCAAGAAGAATTTCTTAAAGTTCAAGAAGCTTTTGATGTTTTGTCCGGAAAGAAACAAGCACAACAAACACAAGTTCCTTTTGATGCTGGTGACTTCTTTAGCGGAAAGATGCATTTTGATGGATGGCACGGATTTAGTCAACAATCAAGAGAAGAACCAAGACCTCCTTCGAACGACATAGACGTTAGATTAACCCTACAAACCAATATAGAAGAAGTAAAAAATGGAAAATCATATAGTATTGAATATAATAAGTCTGTAGATTGTACAAAATGCGAAGGAAAAGGCGGCAATAAGGTAGATGTATGTACTATTTGCAACGGCAACGGTCTGTTAACCCGCATTATCGAACTAGTTCCTGGCTTTACCGTCGCACAAAATATTACTTGCAATTCGTGCAATGGACGTGGTAAGATATTTATAGATCCGTGTGAACCTTGTCATACTAAAGGTTATACACTAAAGAAAGAAAGATTAAGTTTTAAACTTGAAACAATAAAGGAAAAATGATTATGGGCATGTTTGACACGATTTATATAGACGATGAGATAGTTAATAAGTTAAATGAATCTTTTAAAGATGATTCTTTGCCTGTTGGCGTAGATTGGCAAACTAAAGACTTAGATAGTTGTATGAGAGCATACTTTCTAAAGAAAGACAACAATACGTGCAAATTGTTTAGGCTGGAAGAGCCAGATGAAAAAGATCCTTTGTGTGCTCCTTTTTGGACTGAATATACTAATGAAGAAAATGAAGCACACAACAGCAAAGAAGATAAATTTCTATGGCTTCGTAGACAAAAAGGTGACGGAATTTTTTCGAGCGATGCTTATCTTCCGCGAAATAGACGCCAAAGAAATATGGGCGAACTCCCCCATCAGATCATTAGCGTATATAATTCTTTTACGGAAGAAGATGATTCTGGTTATGAACTAAAAGAAAAAAGAACGTGGATTGAATTTGATTTAAAATTTACTGATGGTGTATTAGTTGGCGTTAAGAGGCGCTGGCTTAATGAAAAGCACGAAACAGAAAAAGAAAGTGAATGGTTAAAAGTGTGAGTGTAGAAAATTATAAATTATTAACGCATAAAGCATGCATGGATGGTTCAGCATCTGCAATTGCATTTATATCTGCTGGCGGAAGAATAGAAAATGTAGTATTTACCAACCCTAATCACGAAGAATCAGATGAAAAATTAAGAAAAATCATAGATGATGGATATGTCGATATTTTAATTGCAGATTGTTCTATTTCTTATGAATTTGCAAAAGAAATAGATTCTGTATATAAAAATTTAAATATAACCTTATTAGATCATCATAAAACTGCAATACCATTGGCAGAATTTGATTGGTGCTATATTGATAAAGAAAATACTGCTTCTGGTGCTAAAATGTTATTTGAATACTTACAACATGAATATAAGCATCTTTATAAAGATGAAACACAATTTACGAATAATTATTATAAATCTTTTTTTAATTTAGTTGACGATCATGATAGGTGGTGTAAAAACTATCCAGAATCAGAAGATCTGGCAATTTTACATTCTGTCCAAGGACAGAAAATGTTTATAGATATTTTTCGCCACCCCAGATCTTCTGACTGCGAGCATTTTACTTTAAAACAAGAAAAGTTTTTAATTAATCTTGAAAAAGAAAAGATTGCAGAAATGATTGAAGACAAAAAGAGAGCAGTAAAAAATTCTATCGTTACAAAAAATATTAAAGGAAAAGATTATAGATTTGGGTTTATTGGTGGAGCGGCAAAGTATACTAGCCAGATTGCTGAAGCTATGTATTCCGATCCTATTTTGAATTTAGATGCAGTTGTGTTAGTGTCGGTAGAATCCATTTCAATGCGATGCAGGAAAGACGTAGATTTAGATTTATCAGAAATTGCAAAAATTAATAATGGTGGCGGGCATAAATCAGCAAGTGGATTCCTTTTAGCAAGTCTTTTAGGAAAAAGTTTGATTGAATTTGTTTCTGACAACATTAAGTTAGGATAAATAATGAAATCAAAGAAAAAGAAAACTATCAAAGAACATAAGTCTGTAATTGAAGACACTGAAGACTTAACTGAATTGCACTTTATATGGTCCTGGGAGGAATTGGAAAAGATCGTGTATAACAACGCAAAAGCCCATGGCTGGTGGGACAAAAAAAGAAACGACGGTGAACTTATTGCTTTAATGCATAGCGAATTGAGTGAGGCACTTGAAGCGTTAAGATCTGGAAATCTTATGGATGAAAAGTGTCCTAACTTTACTAATCTTGAGATTGAGCTGGCTGATTGCGTTATACGCATCATGGATTTTGCTGCTGCTAGAAAGTTAAAGCTACCAGAAGCAATAATATCTAAGATGAAATATAACGTGACTAGACCTAGAAAACATGGTAAGCTATTTTAAATGGTAATCGCTAAGCAACTTACGAAAAATAAATACTTAAGTATTGTTTTTGCAAAATCAAAAAATATTTTAAGTACTTGGTTTTATTTTAATATGAGTTTTTCAACTAAAATGAGTCATGCTGGTTTTAATTTTTGCATAGGAATAGGATTGGTATATTTTGAGCTAGAAATTACAGATAATAGACATTGGGATTATGAAAATAGTAAATTTTTAGAATAAAGGAATCACAATAAATGTATTCAGGAATTCAAGTATTAGAAGATTTTAATTTATGGGATGATTTTTACAGTAAAGATAAAAAAGTAAATACAGAGGACTTGCCGGGAGAATATTATCCAAATATGGGCGTTGTACTAAAGTGCAGCGAGCCAAAAACAAAAGAACACGCAATCGTGAAAGGCAATCACTTAGTTGGATTCAAAAGTTATTCTCCATGTAGAGTGAAAGCTGCAAACACAGAGCAGGCATTAGCACTAGAGTTACTAAGAGACGATTCTATTCCGCTTGTAACGCTTTTTGGCGCAGCCGGTTCGGGAAAAACATTCCTTGCGTGTGCTCATATGTTGCAATCTCTACAGAGAGGCTCGGTTGCAAAAATCATTATCGCTAAGAATCTAACTCCTGTTGGTCGTGAAATTGGGTTTTTGCCCGGAACGCTAGAAGAAAAAGTAATACCATTTCTTGGACCATTTTATGATAATTTTCTTAAACTTGGTAAATCAAAATACGAAATAGAAGATCTTATTCGTACAGATAAAATAGAAATTTCTCCATTAACTTTTATACAAGGAAGATCTATTTCTAATGCTATTTTATGTATAGATGAAATCCAAAATAGCTTAGATATGACAGTTGTTAAGCAAATCATTACAAGAGCAGGCGATAATTGCAAGATTGTCCTTTTAGGAGATCCGAGTCAGAGATTCGAGAAAGGCGAACTTGATCTGGAATATTTAGTTAGCAAAGGCAAGCAAAGTCCGTTAGTTGGTCATTTGTCTATGAGGAAGAGTGTACGCAGTCCGTTAGCTAGTTGGGCTGTAGAAAATTTATAGTTTATGAAAGATTATTATTTAGATGTAACAGTTTTAGAACGAAAGAGGGTTAGAGTAGATTTTTCTTCAAAAGAAAAGCCTACTAAGGAAAGTATTTTAAAAATGTTAAAAACACACAAATATAATGATATTACTGACGAAGAACATTTTGAGTATTTAGAAGTTTTGGATTTCAAATGAGTTTTCTTAGACTGCCATTTAGTATAAGATTTATAAAAGGATTTTATTGTGGTAAAAAACATACATAACGATGACGGCTCAAACATAACAGATGTCATCGTACATGCATTAGAAGAACAGTCAGTTACGATATATGTAAATGAATTTAGCGAAGAGTCTGCAAGGGACTTTTATTTTTCTTTTAGTCGAGCCCTAAAGAGCGGACAAAAAATCATACCAATTGTTATTGACTCCTACGGCGGAAGCGCAGATTCGCTGATAGCGATGATGGACGTAATCTATTCCTCACCAGTTCCGGTGGCAACATTAGCTGTAGGTAAAGCTATGAGTTGCGGAGCGTTTCTTTTGTCTTGCGGTACAGAAGGCATGAGATTTATAGGACCAAATTCTCGCGTTATGATTCACGGTGTGAGTTCTGGTCTGTTTGGTAAGCTGCCCGAAGTGAAGCATGAACTTATTGAAATGAATAGAATGCAAGACATGATGTTTAAAAATATGGCAAAAAATTGTGGCAAACCAGTAAATTATTTTTTAAAATTATTAGAAAAAAAAGGAAATCTTGATTGGTATCTTACACCACAAGAATGCCTGAAGCATAATATAGTTAATCACATAAGAGTTCCTATGTTAAGGACAAAAATGTTAGTAGGTAGCATTTTAGAGTGACTACTTTTACTTCTTGCGTTTTTTTGCAACCTAAGGTATATTATTTATATGTCAATTTTAGGACAGAATTACAGTAAACGCAGAAAAGCGATTTGGATTATGAACTTTGCCTTTGCCCTGGTTAGTGCGCCAGGATGCTTTATCGACGGCATTGCACCCAATCTAGTTATTCAGTATGCCGCTATAGTGACTATCAATCTATTTGCTTGTTGGATCAGCTTTGATTCTACGTGGGAATATGAAAAAGATAAAGATTAATAGAATTATTTATTATATTTCTTTATTTTATTATCGATATATTATTGGA
>Ga0315281_10014933_pt1 | contig 10434 bp, 17 predicted proteins | sample YL17G07_0_MG_FD_204540 | JGI IMG/M metagenome (GOLD analysis project Ga0315281, IMG submission 204540) | Sediment microbial communities from Yellowstone Lake, YNP, Wyoming, USA - YL17G07_0 | ecosystem: Environmental > Aquatic > Freshwater > Lake > Sediment | place: USA: Wyoming | collected...
CCAGTTTCTTTTTAGACTGGTTCCCCGCCTACGCGGGGACAAGCCTTTTCAATAATTAGTTCGGCGTTTCTTATGCCGGGAGCGTATTCGCCCGGCGTCATTTCCACTTCCTGCACGGGGATTAAATGCCTTTTCAGCCCCCGGTTTGGCTTTCGCTTCTCGTCCTGTTCGTATCTTGGCGAACAGGGAACCGCCCTGCAAAGAACCGCTTTAACGGTTGTGGTCGGCAAATCAATCCACCAGTTTTTTAGGGTCAGCCGACAATGGCCGACCTTGTAAACCGGCGAGTTTCCGTCCATCCCTGTCCGCACCGGGTTCATTTCGATTTTCCATGCGAAAAAACCGCCGATCGGTTTTCCGTCTTTTACAAATATTCCGCATTCGCCGCGCATTTCAACCACCTTACGTGGTCGGTTGGGCGAGCGCGCCGCTACCGGTGAACGAGTAGCCGTACTGCACCACGCCCTTCGCGTCCACCTTCGTTGAAATATCCGTGACGAGTATCTGCCCCGACCACTGCTGGGTCGAGGTCGCGCTCTCTTGGAAAATCGCTGTGAACAGTCCCGCGAGTATGTTTATCGGCGCCCCCGTCTTGTTGCCGGAGAAGGAGCCGCTCCATCCGTACTCCCCGGGAATGTATCGCTTCACGCCGGCGTCAGAGAAATTCGTCACCTCGGCGGCGCCCTGGGCCGTCTTTATCGTCCACGAGCTCATGCCGGAGACCGTCGCGCCTGTCGAGAGCGTCGTCGCCTGTCCGGTATATGCGCCGGTGTATCCGGCGCCCGCCGTGCCTGCGGAGAACGCGGTTATCCCGCCCGCGCCGTTGACCGCGCCGACGGTCAGCGTTCCCGTTCCGCCCGTCACCGCGAGGACGTTGCCGACAGCGTATCCCGCGCCGGGGTTTGCGACGGTCACGCTTCCGAACGCGGGAAGTCCGCCGGAGGAGGCGGTGAACGTCACGGCGCACCCCTGCCCCCCGATTGTTATGTTGCCCGCCTTGCCATGTATCTCTGCCATTTTAAATTCTCCTATAAATTATTCGTCTATTTTGAAAAACGCAGGTAATACTGCGTCATCGAGTGCATGACGCTCGTTTCGGGATCGGTCAAAATCATGTTTCGTTCGCGCCGCATGACGGTCGTGGAATATCCGGCTATCGCCGGTTGCGCGAAATCGTAGAGTTCCCACAGTTTCGACTGCGCGTCCATGAGCACGGCCGCACCGCGCGCGGAGTTGTCCGCCGCCTTGTCGAATATGGAAAACTGGACGACCGCCTCCGCGAATTCTGTCTTAAACGTGTGGCCTGGAATGTTGCTCGCAAGCGAAAAGACGCAATAGGGGTACGGCGTGTTTTGCGGGGCGCGCATGAGCCACATCCGCCCGCCGACGGCGGCGTTGAACGGGGACGCGGGCGTTTGGGTGAAAAGCGAATTTAGGCCGTTAAAGATTTCAATCATACCGGCGCCAACCTCAGGTTGAGCCTCAGAACCTTCATCTGGTGAAACGGGTCCGTCGCAATTCCTATCATGTAGTGCCGTCCGCCGTACGCCAGCCTGTCCGAAGGGACGATGTCGCCGCGATATGCGATGTAGGCGGCGTGGGTCGCGATCTCGGTCGTCTTTTCGTCGAGATATTTCCGCTCGCCGGACAACGCGGTGAACAGCGACGGCACCAAGGCGTATGTCGTGTACGTCTCCGTGTAAGAGCCGGCGCCGTCCGAGGACGCGACGAGATGTTGCAATTCCACGGTCACTTTCGGCCCGCACATTTGGGCCGGAGTGGGGGCGCTCATTTAAACGCCTCCAGCCCGCGGTCGCGGAGGGCGGCCTTAACCTCCTCGAAAGCCGGGATTAGAAACGGTTGCGCGGGAATCTGTTTTTCGCCGCCGTCCTTGAGTTTCTCCACATGCCCGAACTCCACGGCCGCCGCGTATGGCAGGTCGCTCCCGACCGTCACGGAGTCCGTTCCGTTGCCCGTGACGGTTATCGAATCCCTCAGCCGTCCGCTCCTGACAGGACACAACTGTTTTGCGGATGCTTGCAAAGCCCCGGCCGCGCTTAACAGGCTTTGATAGGCGTCGCTCCTGACGCTTTCGACGAACGCGTCCACGTCCCAGTTTAATTCTGCCATTTTAAAACCTCCTTTTTTTGTAAAGTTCTAGCACGTCGCGGGTCTGGTTTGGAACGTCGTCGTTCATAAGTTTTTGAAGCCCCTCGATCCGATACATCGAAACGCCGAGCGTCCCCTCGTTCACGCGGTCATAAATCGATTTTATGAGGGCGAGCAGGCCCAGCTTCAAATCGGCTGGGATGGGCGAATATCCGGCCGTGTAATAGGCGTGGATGTAATCGTTTTGCGGCGACCCGCAATCGGCGATGGGAAACTCGACTTCGCCGGTGAGCTCGTTTATCCGGTAGTCGGACAACGCCCGGTTCGGCACGGCAAGCCCCGCCGAGTTTCCGTTTATGCACTCCAACGCCATTTGGGGAAGAAGCTCCGACGAAAGCGCCTGCTCGAACCCGGCGACAACCGAGGCGCTCCAACCCGCCCCCGCTGTATTTATCGCCGCCGTAATCGCGGCAACGGTCGCATAGCTTGCGAACAAAAACTGGGCGCCCACCCCGTAATTGTAGGAGACGGACACGCCGGACGACCCGACGGAGACCTGCGCCGTGGTGGTCGCGTTTGAATTTGAAACGAGCAACGCCGTGGCGGAGCCTATCGCCAGTTTCTGCACCGACACAACCGGATACTCTTTTAGGAAAACCGACTCCCCCGGCTGGCGACGAACGACCTCCTTCACGAGGGTCTGCTCGAAATTCCTGCCGCAGTAGGATTTGATGAATTGCTCGCACTCCGACTGGATGCGCGCCACGTTGCCGTATGCGTCGTCCGCCGAGAGTTGCAGGAACGGCAAAACGTCCGTGTTAATGTCCAGAATCATTTCGTCACCGTCTTTTCCCCTACACCAACGCGGAGGGCATGTTGGCGGGCTGGCCGGAGTATCTCGCGGTCGTCAACACGCCGATGACGGCGGCGTAAACGTCGTTCGCCCCGGGGCTGGACAGCTTCACGCGAAGATACGGATGATCCTCCGCCAGGTTCACAGCCGGTATTTCCAAAACGTAGTTGATGTTCGCCGTGGCGCCGTCCGTCGCCACCCCTGAGCTTGTGGCGCTCTGCCGCGCGCCGAGCACGTCGGAACCCGTGGCGCTCGATACGTAATAGTCAAACGGTATCGCCACCGGCCCGGCGCCGGTCGCGTCCGTGCATTCCTCGACCGTTATCGTGGTCGCTGACGAGTGAACGCCTATCGGTATGACGATGGATGCGTGGTTAAAGTTCGACAAGCCGACCGCCGACGAGGTTTGCGCCGCGCCGTTGATATTTTTCGGCTGTAGCATGTTGACCACGCGGGTCGTCTCCGCCAAATTCTGAAAAGCTCCGATTGCCATTTTAAAATTCCTTTCGTTTGATTGTTTATTGGCGGCGGGATTTGCCCCGCCCCCGCAAAGTTCCCTTATCCCCTTGTCGCCAAAACAACGAACGGGGAGAGCGTGTTGCTACCCTGATTCGGGGTCAAAGCCGAGCTCCAAAGCGGCGCGCCGTCGTTGCGAAGCGTCCAGCGGAAGGCCAGCTCGTCCGTGTCGAACTTGAGGTGGGCGGACATCGCCCCTTGGATTCCGCCTTTTTCGATCATGACGTACTGCTCCAAATCAAGCAGGCTGACGTCACCCTGCGTCCCGACGGTCGAGGCCTGTTCGAGCGGTCTTACCGGCCTGCCAAACAGGGTCGAATACGGCTGGGTTGAAAGTCCGCCGAATCCGCCGGCGGGCATCCAAACGGGTATGCCGCCCGTTCCGACCGTGATGGACATTTGGGAGAGTTGCGGAATCGTGTCTTGGTTGATGTACCAATTGGCGTTGAGCCACGACCGCCCGAACATCCGCGCCCACATTTTCAGGATGTTCGCCGACACGATTGTTCCGGCCGTTTGCGAACCTTCTTTTCCGACGACTATGAGAGACTTGTTGTTTTTGCTGGTGACTCCCAGCATCTGCTCCGCGCCGTTCCCCGCGAATATTTCCTGGTCCATTTTGAACCCGAACTCCTCGGCGAATGACATTTGCAAGAACTGGCCGAGCGCGGACGCGTCCTGCAAAAGCTCCTCGGTGACGTAGGAGAACCCGAGCATTTTTTTTAGCTTCAGGTCAATCATCCGATATTTGGGGCGTTTGACGGTTCCGGTCATGCCTTCCGCCTGGCGGAACACCTGCACGCCGCCCATGCGCGACCCGTCGGCGCGGCTGATTTCGTCGATTGCCGGAATGGACAGTCCGTTTGAGTTGGCGCTGATCGGCAACCTCTTTATGCCCGTGCCGTTGAGCAGGATTCCGGTCGAGTTTATGCGGGTGAATATCTCGCCGGCAATGTCCTGCTGGACGAGAAACCCGCCGTCGGCCCCGACGCCTTCCGTGGCGCCAAGCGGGGCTTTCGTCGCTATCTCGCCCAGCCCCCTGTCCACCCTGCCGCTGTCGGCGGCGGCGACGGCCCTTGCGAAATCGCCAAGCCCCTTGAACGGTCTGGGTTGCGCCGACTTTGCATAAGCTCCGTTATCACCCGTGTTGTCCGCGTCCTCCCCCGCGCCGAGATTAAGCGGCGCGCCGCCCTTTCCGCCGGCCTTCAAAAATTCGCCCATCTGTTTTTTCAGCGGCTCGAACTGTTTGGCCACCGTCTCCGGCAGGCGGTTTGCCATCAGGTCTTCGAGTATCCCCTTGACCGTTTCCATCGTCAAATTGTCTTTAGCCATTTATTTTCCTTTCAAAATTGTGTTTGGGTTGGTAGGGTCGGGTTTGAAACCCGCCCCTACAATTCGATGTGTTTGCCGGTGGCGCGCGCCACCATGATTAGAAGCTCGTCGCCGGCCTTTTTGACGCGCTTTGCCACGACGTCAGTCATCGCCTCCGCGAGAATCCCCCTTAATTGCTCGGCGTTCACTAGCTTTCCCTCTTGCGGAGGATTTCCGGGACGGGTTGTATTGCCAATTCCGTCCCCCCATTCCTCGACCGAGTTTTCCTCGTCGTCGTCCCCGTCGTTGTTCTGCAAAACCGCCTTAATCCTGTCGGCGCATTTCGCGTGATGCTCCAGCGCTTTCTCCAGGTGGGTTTGGTTTTCGGAGGAGAGCACACGCCCGCTTTTGGGCCTCACCCACCCCTTGCTTATCGCCAGCTGTAGCGCCTCCGGGTTGGCGGGAACCGGGACGTCCGAATATTCGAGCAAAAGCCAGCTCGAATAGATTCTCCTAACCTGGTCGGCCTCGGATTTTTTCAACCAGCCTTTTTTCAGGCAGTCGTCCAGCTCGGATTGAAAACCCGAGTCGCCCCGACAGACGGACTCAATCGGCAGAAAACCGACCGACACCGCAAGCGGAAATCCGTCGGCGGCGAGCCGGTATATCTCGTTCGCCATCCGGGTGTTGTTGTAGACCGTTTTGGCGACCACGCCCTTGCCGTCGGTTTTTAGCGAGACGCATTTCCCCACCGGGATTGACTGGTAGTCGTGCGCGAACAGCACCACCGGATTGGCGAGGAACTGGTCGAACCTGCCGCCGTCCGGCCTGAGCAGTTCCCCGTCGCGGTCAACCGCGCCGGTCGTGATGCGAACCACGCGGGAACGCTCCTTGGCGTTCGTCTCCGCCTTTTGGGGGGTGAACCCTTTTCGGACAATTGTTTTTTCCATACGTTTTTACTCCTTGTCGTCAATTTGGATAATAGGTGTATTTGGTTTCGGCTCGCCGTCGCTTACCGCTCCGTTCCCCGCGCCGTCGAGCGCGGGTAGCGAGTCGCCGCCGAACGGCAACGGCGGGAGTCCGTCCGCGGCGCGCTCCTCGTTCCGCGTCGTGTATCCGACCCTTATGTTTTGGCTTCGCTCGTTGACGCGGACAAGGCGGTCCTCGGGGTGCGGGTTTTCAAAGGCGACAAAATATTCGGGGCCGTATTCCGGCATGAGCTTTTCGTTTATCTTTTCCTCGATCCGCGCAAGGCGCGGCGTCACCGTGTCGCGCAGGAAGTCGTCCTGCGCCGCCTCGGCGTTTGACCTGTTCACGTTCTCGGTTATCAGCTTCGCAAGCGGGACGCGAAAAGCCGACGCGATCCGTTCGAGAACGTCGCGGCGGGTTTCCTTCGTCCCCATATCCACCGGCTTGAACGCCATCTGCATATATTTCACGCCCTGATCCATCACCAGCGTCTTAAGCGCGTTGTGCGCGCCGGAGTATTGCTGTCGAAAGCGTTTTTTCAAACGCTCGAAGTTCTCGTCGCTTATCGTGCCGTCCGTTGTCAGCATCCCCTCCGGCCTTCCCATGTTGGCGAACGCGGCGTTGGTGTAGTTGTTCAGGCTCTCCTGCGTGTTGTATGCCTGCGCCATCGCCGACAGCGGCGAGATGCCGTAATAGAGGTTGTTCGGGTCGATATATTTGAAGTGGATAATCTCCCCCTCGTCGAACGGCTGGGTGAAGGCGCCGCCGGAGCCGAACCGTTGCATGACGTACCCTTTGATGAATTTCTCCTTGTCCGGGACTATCCACATATTTTGCGCCGGGACGTTCCAGAGTTCCTGCGTGACGCCCAGTCCGTTTTTTCGCTTGTACCAATATGCGTTTCCCATCAGCTCCAGATTGATGACCGTGTGGTCTATCAGGTCGAATCGGTTGAAGAACGGGTTGACGTTGCGAAGCAGGTCCAAAAAGGGATGCTCGAACAGTTCCTCCACCTGGGCGGCCTTTGCGATTTTCAACGCCAGACCCGGTTTTCTTTCCAGCCGGTCGGCGACGGATTTGCTTATCGGCCGTCCGGCCAGCGCCGACTTCCTTGTGGAATGTTTCGCCACGTACAGCCGTAGCGGGACGGAAGAGACGCCGTCGGCGATGACCCTTGTGCAAACGTACGCCCACTCGCGGTAGGCCGCCGCGTTTTTCCGAAAGTCCTCCGGCCAGATCGCGCGGAAGGCGGACTCCCATGGGAGCGTGGCGTTTTCCACGAACAGGTTCGGCGCCAGCCGGGACGCCGCGCGGAATCGAACTTTATCCAGAGTGGATTTTAAAAAATCAACGACGCCCATCCAACGCTCCTTTCAACATAAAGTCCTCATCGTCTTCCCCGAACCAGTCCGCCTCCTCCTCCGCGCCGTCCCGCTTCGCGCTCATGTCGATTTCACGGACGGTCGGGCCGTCGGCTCTCTTTTTGGCCCAATTGACAAGCTGTGTCAGCGCGTCCACCTGGTCGTCGTGCGCCCCGTTGGGGAATCCGGCGCACTCCTCAACGAAGTCGTAAACCCACGGCTCGTTTTCGGGAAGGTAGACGTTCCCCGCCTCCACGAACGGCGAGGCGGCGTGGGCGCGGGTGATTTTGTCCCTATCAACTCTTATGGCGACAACCGGGAGCGAGCCGTCCCCTTTCAGTTCCTGTATGAGGCTCTGGCCGCTGGCCTTATCCTCTATAAGCACCGCGTCGGGCCGCTGTGCGTCGTACAGCATTTTCACCGCCCGTTTTAATTCCGGAAAGGCGACGCGGCGTCGGAACAGGCCGGTTATATATATTCCGGCGTCGCATTCGACCGCCTGAACGCCCGCGCTGAAATCCGACTCCTCGCCGGTTTTAAACGCCGTGTCCCAGGAATGAATCATCCGGTTTTGTTTGAGGGGAAGCTCCGAGTAATACCTCCAATGCTCGCGCTTGAAGATGTCGCCGTTCATGGACGCCTCGAACGAACACTCGAACTCCTGAAGATACTGCGCGTGGCTCATATGCTTGCGAGCGTCTTCCAACTCGGATTGGGGAATGACGCCCGTCTCGCTCGCCTTGTGAATAATCACCCGCCAATCGGGGTCGGTTTTATGCGCCTGATAAAGCGCGTAAATCTGGCGCCTCCCCTTCGGCGTTCCCATGAATATCGCGAACCCCTCGCGATCCGACAACGCGGGGCGGATAATCTCCCCGTATATGTTTTCGGGCATGAGGTCGTACTCGTCCATCAACACGCCGTCCAGATATATCCCGCGCAACGCGTCCGGGTTGTCGCACCCGAAAATGCGGATGCGGGAGCCGTTCGGGAAATCCACCCTTAGCTCGGTCTCCATAAAGATCGGCTCGGGCAAGACACGCGAGTATTGCTTGAGGTAATCCCACGCGATGGTTTTTCCCTGCCTGTATGTGGGGGCGAGATATGCGAAGCGTCGGTTCGGCAAACCGTCCTCCAACGCCGCCCACACCAGGTGGTTTATCCCCATCACCGATTTTCCGAACCGGCGGTGGCAGACCACAAGGTTCCACCGTTTCACATTCCGGTGAAACGCCTCTTGTAATTTGCGCGGTTCGTACGGCCAAAAGATTTCCATCGTGCGTCCTATTCCTTCTCTTGAGACTCTGTTTGTCGTGCCGGTTGGGGCGGCGACTCCGCGTCTTTCTCCCCCTGCCAACGGACAACATATTTGACGGGTTTGCCTCCGCCGTCGTCGGTGGTCAGGATTTTTGTTTCTTGGTCGTCGCACTTTATTATCGTGCTCACCGCCGACACGTCCCCTTCTTTCGCCTTCTTCATCAACGCCTCGCGCATTTCATCCAGCCGTCCCATCTGTAGGCGCCTGGCCTCGGCGATGGTGCGGAGTTGGGGCGGGCTTTCGCCCGCATTTATATTTTGCATGTCGCCCCGCCTTACGCCGCTTTTGACGCGTCATGGCTGAACACGCCCACCAGCGCCACGCCGAGGGCGATTATCGCGTTCGCAATGTTGGCGGGAAGCGGCACGCCGAACATCGGCAATATGTAGCCGAGCGCGGCGAAAAGGCCCGCGAGAGTGGTCTGTGGGTTTTCCAAAAGTGATTTCTTGAAGTCCATTTTCTTTCTCCTTAAATAATTGTTTTATGCGGGTAATTCCGCTATTGAATCTTGGAAGTGGGGGTATTCGCGGAAATGCGTCCAGTCGCCCCCCCATTCGAGTCCGCACGACCTGCCGATTTTTCCCACCGTCTGCCAGACGGGATGCTCCGGGTTCCAGACAGGCTTCCCGGCGATTATCGGCGCCACGTCAATCGCCATGCGTCTTGCATGAAAGGATTGCCCCGGACGGGCGTTTGTCACCTTTCTTCCGTTTTCCTCTTCCGCTATCGCCGACAGGCCGACCTTTGCGCGAAGGTCGTTGACGACCGCCAGCGGGGCGCGTCCCTGGATGTACAGCGCGGCCTGCTCCGCGTCCGAGCGATAGGTGCAGGTCACCAAGACGTCGACACCCGCCGCCTTGCAGGCGTTCAGCATCGCCTCGGCCTTTGCCCTGGCCGGCCCCGACAATTCGTTTAAATCTCTTGAGGCCATTAGTGTCTCCCTCCTAGCAGGGAGTTCAGCCCTTGCCACGCGAGGCTCACAGCCGACGCCACGATTCCGGCGAGGAGTTGCCAGCTCCGTGATTGGATTAGGCCGATGTCCTTTTCGTGTTGCGATATCTGCTCTTCTTGTTTGGTAATCTTGGAGGTGAGATGCAGGCGCACGTCGTTGAACGTGTCCTTCAGCGAGTCCTGCCGTTCGTAAATCGTCTTGAAATGGTCTTCCAAATAATCGCGCGTCTCGTTGTCCATTTAATTATTTCCTATCAAAAAAAAGGAGGGGCCTGCCGGAAGAAGGCCTTCCGGCAGGCGGGGGGAAAAGGTTTGGGAGGTAGTTAGGAGGGAGTCGGCCTTGGCTTCCGAATCAACGGTCACCAGCGGGCCGACCAAGGGGGGATTTTTGCGCGGGTCGCAAATCTGCGTCGCGCCGGAGGGCGCCGCGCAACCGTTAGTCATGACGGTTACGGCGTCGCGCCCCGTTTCTTTTCTTTTTTCAAAATCACAATAACTAATCATCGACTATTTTATAAACCGCCCTGAGTTCGAGGGACTTTGCGCTTTTTGCATTTTTTGCGCTTTTTGCGCTTTTTGCGCTTTTTGCGTTTACGAGATTTTTTCGTGAATGATTAACCTTGATTGGAAATTTGGATTAATTGGAGGAGTTGGAAGCGAAGCCGTTTTCGATTAGGTATCGCTCCACCTCCTCGCGGGAAATGACGTACCTGCCGGAACCGGTTTGATGCGCGATAATTTTTCCGCGCTCGATGTCGTTGCGAATCGTCTGGCTGGTAAGCCCGCATCTTAGCGCCAGCTGTCCCGTTCCCACCCACCTCGCAACGGCAACTGAGCGTCCGCCTTTCGGTGCGGATTTCGGTGGCGCAATCTGTTTTACCGGCACGGAAATCTTCTGAGCGACGGACGGCGGAAGGAAGCCGGAACTTTTTTGCGAGGACGCGCGGGATTTGGGTTTACTGGCGGCGGTGTTCTTTTTTGCCATAATCAACTCTCCTTGTTCAACTCCGCGGTATCCTTCGCGTAATCCAATCGGGCCATAACAA
>Ga0315281_10014934_pt1 | contig 10433 bp, 13 predicted proteins | sample YL17G07_0_MG_FD_204540 | JGI IMG/M metagenome (GOLD analysis project Ga0315281, IMG submission 204540) | Sediment microbial communities from Yellowstone Lake, YNP, Wyoming, USA - YL17G07_0 | ecosystem: Environmental > Aquatic > Freshwater > Lake > Sediment | place: USA: Wyoming | collected...
ACTGCTTGACCAGCCGCACCACGGTCGACGAAGGCTGCGCGCCCTTGCCTTTCCAGTACTTGATGCGCTCGACGTCGACGCGCAGCGACTCGCGCCCCGCGGGCGCCTTCGGATCGTAAAAGCCCACACTCTCAATGAAGCGGCCAGTAGCCGCGCGGCGCGAATCGGCCACTACCAGATGATAGAAGGGCCGCTTTTTGGCGCCGCCTCGCGCCAGTCGAATAACCACCATGTAGAACCTCTGGGACTACGAAAGGGAGCGGATTATACGCATGAATATGTGCTTCTGGGGACACTAAAGTAAAGTGAATAATGTTACATTGTCACATGCCGACTATCCGCGTAGAGCAGGAAGTCTTCGAAGGCCTGCAGAAGCTGGCCAAACCCTTCGTTGATTCGCCCAGCATGGTGATTCGCCGCCTGCTCGAAGACCGCGGCGTGCTAGCGAAGAACGCGCAAATAGCGCCGAAGAAAACCAACTCAAGCATTGCATCGAACGCGCTCACGCCACAGCCAATCTACGAAAAATATTTGCTTTACATCCTTGCCAGGGAATTCAACGGCCATGGCCACAAGCGCGACGTGACCCACGCCATCGTGAAGCGAATGATGAAGGACGGTTTCATCGGCGCAGCCGATCAGGAACTGGTGAGTACCGGCGAAACCAAAGCGGAAAACACGATCACCTGGGCGCGCAACGCGCTCAAGCAGCGCGGTTACATCAACCGGGCTGCCAGCCGGGGAACGTGGGAATTGACCCCCGAGGGGAAGGGCGCGGCGGGCAAGGTCGTACTTCCCAAACCCGGGCAGGTCACCATCCCATAAACAGAAAACCCGCCGAAGCGGGCTATCAGATTTCCCCAAGTAATTCGAAATACCGTTCTCGACTCATCCTGGCGGTGCGCATATTGCTCATGATGATGTCAACGCCAACCTCTGAGTACATCGGGATGACAACCGGGCGAATGAAACCTGGCTTCGTATAGCTGCGATGAGAACCCTTTGTTCTCTTATGTAGCCAGTGATCCGCTTGAAATACTTTTTCTAGGGTTCGCCAATCAATGGGCGCGATTTTCGGCATGACGGCGCGCGATCAAAGAAAAAGGCACTTCGACTGTGCGCTCGCCATAATCGCCCGCATCATCTCCGCCCGGGGCGAATCCTTGCTCCCTCAATACTTGCTCAAGACTCCCTTGCTCGTAGCAAGTTTCCACAAACAATTGCAGAGCCTCCACAAGGTTGCTCAAGGCTTCTTGCTCCGAGGTGCCCTGGCTATGCACATCAAAAACCGGGCAAGATGAGTAGAACCATTTGCCTTCGTTTCGGACGGCAACTGGAACGCGCATGCTGAAAGTCAGTTTCTGCATAGCCATTTCTTTGCCGAACATGGCCTCCCCCGCTGATGTCTGCGCCGCCTACACGCATTGCGTACAAGTTCAACAGAGTATAGCGCGATATGTTCCTGCGGAAAACCATAATTCATAAGGGTTTTTCGGCTATCTCGGTCGTGACCCACGCCATTGTGAAACGGATGATGAAGGACGGTCATATCGGCGCGGCCGACCAGGAACTGGTCAGCACGCGCGAAACCAAAGCGGAGAACACCATCACCTGGGCGCGCAATGCGCTCAAGCAACGCGGCCACATCAACCGGGCGTCCAACCGGGGAACATGAGAATTGACTCCCGAAGGCAAGAGCGCGGCAAGCAAATTCGCAATTCCCAAACCCGGGCAGGTCGGTGCTGTCTCAGCTTGAACGCAGTCGCCTTGAACTAATCACCGTACCTCGACACCATTCGCGGACCAACCTCAGGCGTGTCGACCTGCCTGCGAAAGCCCGTCTGCGGGCGGCGCGGAGACTGGCAGGCCAGGAATTGCGCAAGGTGCAACGAGGCGAACCTGCGGATGACGATTGATACGAAATCGCGCCACCGCACCAAGGCCGGCGGGAACGTGTTTCTTGATTTGGGTTTTTCCCCGCAAGAGACGAAACGGCTGCTTGCACAGGCCGATGCACAAATCGATGAATCGATTCGGCTGAAACGGCAGCTAATGGACGAGATCGCCGGATGGATGAGTGAAGCATGCGTCACGCAAGCCGTGGCGGCGGAAGTACTTCACGTAACGCGTCCTCGAGTATCAGATATGGTAAATCACAAGGTCGACAAGTTCACGATCGATGCGCTGGTTGGCATGTTGGCGCGCATTGGCGAGCAAGTGCGCCTCGCTGTTCATTGATCCCCAACGCTACCTTGTCCAAGGGCGCGCGACAAATGAATACGTTGAGATCGTAGAAGCTTGCCTAGTAGCTTTTTCCATCTGCGGCAGTTGTCAAGTAGTCCTTGACGACTGAACCCTCCGGCAACCCGCCGTCTTATTGGGCGCTAAGCAGGAGCCCGCCTGCGGGCGGCGCGGCGCGGGGTCTGACGCCGCGAGCGCTTGGTCTTCAAAATGGACCGCAGCGCTTCGTTTACAGCGATAGAGTCAGGGAAGGCTTTTTGCACATCCCGATCCAGCAATACGACGTTCGTACCCTCTTCCTGGATGCGCTTGAAGTACTTGCCTCTGACGCCCTTCGCGTAGTCGAAGTTGTACTCGGCGCGCATCTCGTCGGACACAGCCTTGCTCTTAGGTTTCATGGCGCTTGCGCTCACGCGCGGTTGCTAGTCTGGCGTTGATGATGCGAATTATGGCACCGAACTCGGTGTGAGACACGACCAGCAGACGGCCCGCCGACGAGTACCCCACCGTGAGAAGGCGCCGCTCGGCAATTGAATGATCCGGATCGTCGAAGGTTGCCGCCAAAGAATCGGGAAACGCGGTCTTTGCCTCATTGAACGATACCCCGTGCTTGCGGAAATTCTCCTCAGCTTTGCCGGGATCCCATTCGAACCGCACCGTATCCTCCTCATCGGGAGTAACGGTGCTCCCTTGCTACGGTTGACCGCGAAATGCGGGGAACTCAGCGTGCCCGCATGGCTTCGCTATAAGCGTCGTTGATACGCCTTGTCATGCGTAGGGCGGTCTGCTCGAACTCCGGCCCCATGCCGGCAACGCGTGCGGGATGGAATTGGGCGCTCTTTTCTTCGTAGGCCTTGCGGACCTGCTCGGGCGTGGCATCGGGCGGGACGCCGAGGACTTGGTGCCAAGGCGCGTTCTCGCCGGGCGCGGCGTTTCCCGCCATCGGCGCGGGCGCGCTCGGAGCGGCGTCGGTCTTTTTCTTCGGCCAGAAGAAGTCCACGGCCCAATAACCCACCAGGAACAACACTACGACAGCAATCAGTTCATATCCGCTCATGACTGGCTCCCGGGGTGAGTTGGCGCTTCAGGTCGGCGAGGCGGCGGTACATTTCGTCGCCCTCGTCTACTTCGTGCATGGCTTCCGCGATTTGCGCGGCGAGGTCGTCGCGGGCGCTTTGCCGTGCGCTTGCAGGAAGGAATCGGATCGCGCGCCGCGCGTCGAGCGCAATGCTGCAGGAGAGCCCCGCCTTGCGCAGGGCGTTGACCGAGAGCGGCAGGCAGACGAGCCAGGCGAAGCCGAGCGCGATGAGCGGACGCGTGGGGATTCCCGCTTTGCGGAAGCGCCACCAGATGAAACCGAGCATCGAGATTGCATTCACGTAGGCAAGCACGAGCGCGACGAAGAACGGCCAGCCCGGCGCGCGGTAGAGGCAATAGGGAAGAGCGATAAACACGAGGAGAAACTGGAGAAGGCTCGGCGACGATACGGGCGTCATGGCCTGTACCGATTTGGACACCTTTATATTTGAAGATTCAAAAACAGAAAACAAGGGCAAGGTCCGGAGCGCCGGGATGAAGGGCGTAAATGGATTGAGAAGCGCTACCGCCTTGCCTCTGATCTGGTAGTGCGTTGAACCGAACGCAAGGCCGACGCGAGACCACATCGCCTCGAACACCGCCTGGCCGCGCTCAAGCAGCACGACGCAATCAAACAGGTACAGCGTGGCGGCCAGCGCGATCACGGCCGCCTCCGGGATCACTGCTGGCCGGGCCCCGGTGGCGGCGTTTCCTTGCGGCCCATTAGTTTTTTCACCAGCGCCCATCCGCCCATCAGCCCGCCGCCGATGATGACCCAGAGGAATTTGCCGAGGGACTTGAAAAGGCCGGCCTTGGCAGCAGCAGCGGCAGCGCCGCCCACCACCAGCGCGGCGAGCCCGTACTCGGCGATCCTGTCGCCGGACTTGAACTCGGCGTACTGCTCGCCGGCAACGAACTGGTATCCGGCAAGCGCGCTGTTGAAGTCTTTCATGTCGTCGTTCAGCGTCTGAAGCGAGGACACCAGCACCGCGCTCATGACGCCGCTCCTGCCCAGCAGCCGGCTGGTGTAGTTGACGTGGATGCCGCCCTTCTCGTCGCGCAGCCGCATGCCCCACTCGAGGCGCTTGGTGCCCGAGTCGTAGTGGGGCGGCACGTGCCAGCCGTCGGTATAGATCGGCGTCATGCCGAGACGCTTGCGTTCCTCGTTGCCGGGGCCGTCGCCCTTTTTCAGCGAATCGAGCAGCGCCGCGGCGTCGATTTTCTCGTCGTCCTTGACGTAGCCGACCGGATCGAAGGAGAACACCGCGAACCAGTCCAGATTGGCGGGCGCGATCATGTAGTGGTTGTCGCGCGGCGGATTGCCCATCAGTTCGAGGAATCGGCGCGTGCCGCGCTCGTCGAGGAAGGAATAGCCGTCGGGAATCCGGATTTTCGCCTTGGCGGCAATATTGCCGTCGCCGGGGCCGCGCTGCCAGGAGAGCTTCTGCAGTTCCTGGATGATCTGACCGGAGTCGCGTTGCGCCTGTACGGTAAAAGTGAAGAGGACAAGAACAAATCCAAGCAAGGCGTGCGTGATCTTCAACATTTGATCCTCAGCGCATGCCCGGCAGCATGCCCTTCATGTTGCGCATCATGCGCTGCAGGTTGCCGCCCTTCATCATTTTCATCATCTGCTGCATCTGCTCGAACTGCTTCAAGAGGCGGTTCACCTCCTGCACCTGCACGCCCGCGCCGGCGGCGATGCGGCGCTTGCGCGTGGCCTTGATGATCTCGGGGCTGGCGCGCTCTTTCTTCGTCATCGAGTTGATGATGCCCTCGATGCGCGCCAGTTGCTTGCCGTCCTGCAGCTGCGCCGGATTGATCTGGCCCGCGAGCTGGGCCGGCAGCTTGTCCATGAGGGAAGCCATGCCGCCCATCTTGTTCATCTGCTGCAGCTGCTGTTTGAAGTCCTCCAGGTCGAAGCCCTTGCCCTTGCGCACCTTGTCGGCGAGCTTTTGCGCCTGCTCGACGTCGACCTGCTTGTGCGCTTCCTCGACCAGCGACAGGATGTCGCCCATGCCGAGGATGCGCGAGGCCATGCGCTCGGGATGGAACGGCTCGAGGCCCGCGAGCTTCTCCCCGGTGCCGGCGAACTTGATCGGCTTGCCGGTGACATGGCGCACTGAAAGCGCCGCCCCGCCCCTTGAGTCGCCGTCCAGTTTCGTGAGCACGATGCCGGTGAGCGGCAGGCGTTCGTTGAAGGCGCGCGCCACGTTCACCGCATCCTGGCCCTGCATCGCGTCCACCACGAACAGCGTTTCGGCGGGATGCAGTTGCGCGTGCAGCGCGACGATCTCCTGCATCATCGGCTCGTCGATCGCGAGGCGACCGGCGGTGTCCACGATTACCACATCGTGATAGTGGGTCTTCGCGTACTCGAGGGTCCGCTTTGCTATTTCAGACGGTTTTTGGTCTGTAGTACTAGGAAGAAAATCAACCCCTGCCTGCCCGGCCACCGTTTTCAGCTGCTCGATCGCTGCGGGTCGGTAGACGTCGCAGGAAGCCACCAGCACTTTCTTCTTCTGGCTTTTCAGCAGCAGCGCAAGCTTGCCCACCGTCGTCGTCTTGCCCGAGCCTTGCAGGCCGGCCATCAGGATCACCGCTGGTGGCGTCACTGCAAGGTCGAGCCCCGCGTTCGCTGCTCCCATCAGCTGCGCGAGTTCGCGGTGCACGATGCCGACGAGCGCTTGTCCCGGCGTGAGGCTGCCGACCACCTCCTGGCCGAGCGCAGCCTCGCGCACCTGCTCAATGAAATGCTTCACCACCGGCAGCGCGACGTCGGCTTCGAGCAGCGCGATGCGTACTTCGCGCAGTGCGTCCTGGACGTTGGATTCGGTGAGACGCGCTTCGCCGCGAATCGTCTTGACGATCTTCGCGAGGCGTGTGGTCAGGTTATCGAGCATGGGGTGATAAACTCAAAGCGTGCCCGACATTGTAATTCACGTCGTCGCGAGTGCCCTGTACGCCGGCCTCGCGTTGCACTTCTGGCAAACGCGCTGGCGCGCGCAGTCCGCTCGCCCCGCCCCTGCCGCGACCGGCCTGCAGACTTGGGAGCGGGCGGCGATCCTCCTGCCGCTCGCGCTGCACGGCGTGCTGCTTTACGCGGAACTGTTCGCGAGGAGCGAACTTCGCTTCGGCTTCGCCTACGCGCTCTCGGCGATGCTGTGGCTGGCGGTACTGTTCTACTGGCTGGAAAGTTTTTTTTACGACCTGGACGCGCTGCAGCCGCCGGCGCTCGCTCTCGCCGCGCTCGCTGTGCCTCTGCCGGCTCTATTTCCGGGCCACGTGGGTGCCGCCTATGCCGGCTCGTTCGAATTCCGGCTGCACCTATTGCTGGCGATGCTGGCCTACAGTCTTTTCACCATTGCGCTGCTGCACGCGCTCCTGATGGCGGCGCTCGAGCGGCGGCTGCACCGCAAGGAGAGCGCCGCGCTCGGCGCGCTGCCGCCACTGCTGACGCTGGAGCGGCTGCTGTTCCGCCTTATCGGCGCCGCGTTCCTGCTGCTGACCCTGACGCTGGCCACCGGCTTCGCGTTCTCCGAGACCCTTTTCGGCCGCGCCATGCGCTTGGATCACAAAACGGTGTTCGGGGTGCTTTCGTGGCTGACCTTCGGGCTGCTGCTCGCCGGGCGCCAGTTGCATGGCTGGCGCGGCCGCACCGCGCTGCGCTGGACCCTCAGCGGTTTCGTGCTGCTGTTCCTCGCCTATATCGGCAGCCGCTTCGTGCTCGAAGTCATCCTCGGCCGAAGCTGAGGTTCAGTGGACGATATCCCGCTCAGTTGGGAGATTACCGCGCTCCTCGTGACGCTCGTCGTCTCGGCGTTCTTTTCGATCTCCGAGACCGCCATGATGGCGATGAACCGGTACCGGCTCAAGCACCTGGTTGCGCAGGGCCACGGCGGCGCCCGGCGCGCTACCGAGCTCCTCAAGCGCGCCGACCGGCTTCTCGGCGGCATCCTCATCGGCAATACCCTGGCGATCGCCGCCGCAACCACAATTGCCGGAGTGATCGCGGTGCGCCTTCTGGGCGAGGACAAGCTCACCTACGCGATCAGCACGGTGGTCATTTCATTCGTCATCATCATCTTTTCCGAAATCACTCCCAAAGTGATCGGCGCCACCTATCCGGAACGAGCGGCGCTGTTGCTGGCCTACGCGCTCAAGCCGACGATGCGGATATTGGAGCCCGCCTCCTGGTTCGTGAACCTTTTCGTCAGGCCACTGCTCTGGCTGCTGCGCGTGCGTCCGGAGGAGAACGCGCAGGCGCCGATCCTGTCGCCCGCGGAAATCCGCACCCTGGTACTCGAGTCCTCGAGCTTCATGCCGAAGAAACACTTCTCGATCCTGATGAACCTGTTCGACGTCGGCGAGATCACGGTGCACGACATGATGGTGCCGCGCGCGAAGATCGAGGCGATCCGCCTGGATGACGACATGGAGGTCATCGCGCGCCAGCTCACCACCAGCTACTACCGGGAGCTGCCGGTGTTCCGCGGCGGCGCCGACGAGGTTGCGGGCGTGCTGAACCTGCGCAAGGTGCTCGGGTTGCTGCTCTCCGGCACGCTCGACAAGCAGGCGATCGAGGAACTGCTCGACGAGCCCTACTTCGTGCCCGCGGGCACGTCGGCGATCACGCAGCTGCAGTACTTCCAGGAAAAACACGAACGCATCGGCCTGGTGGTGGACGAGTACGGCGAGCTGATGGGATTGGTCACCCTCGAGGGCATCATGGAGGAGATCATCGGCAAGTTCACCACCTCGCTGCCCTCGGCGGTACCGGCGCTGTCCTGGGACGATGACGGCGCCGCAACGACGGACGGCGCGACGCCGGTACGCGAGGTGAACCGCGCCCTCGGGCTGGAGCTGCCAACCGACGGGCCGAAGACGCTTAACGGCCTGATCCTCGAACACCTGCAGGACATCCCCGAAGCCAACGTCTCGCTCAAGATCGCCGGTGTGCCGATCGAGATCCTGAGCGCCCAGGGCCGCGCGGTGAAGTCGGTGCGCCTGTTCCGCCCCCCGAGCGGGCCGGCGCAGGGCGCTGCTTGACGTGATTTTTCCCTCATTTGGCCAAGTCCTTGACTCGGCGCTAGAATCTTTCCTCACCCCGAGTTCCGGGAGGGAGTAGGACATGGCGACTGCAGCAGCGGCAAAGGGCGGACCCAAGGAAATCACGTTTCTCTGGGAAGGCAAGGACAAGGCCGGCAAGACCGTGCGCGGCGAGATGCGCGCCGCAGGCGAGAACATGGTCCAGGCCTCGCTGCGCCGCCAGGGCGTCATCGTCTCCAAGGTCAAGAAGCAGAAGCTGGGCAGCGGGGGCAGCGTCTCCTCAAAGGACGTCGCGCTGTTCACGCGCCAGATGGCGACCATGATGAAGGCCGGCGTGCCGCTGCTGCAGGCCTTCGACATCGTCAGCAAGGGCGCCTCCAACCCGGCGGTTGCCAGACTGCTGATCGAAATCAAGACCGAGGTCGAGACCGGCTCGTCCCTCGCGCAGGCCTTCCGCAAATATCCGCTGCATTTCGACACTCTTTACTGCAACCTGGTCGCCGCCGGCGAGGCCGCCGGCATTCTGGAAGCGTTGCTCGACCGGCTGGCGATTTACAAGGAAAAAACCCTCGCCATCCAATCGAAAATCAAGTCGGCGCTGTTCTACCCGGTGTCGATCGTCGTGGTGGCGCTCGTCATCACCGCGGTGATCATGATTTTCGTGATCCCGGCGTTCAAGAGCGTGTTCTCGAGCTTCGGTGCCGACCTGCCGACGCCCACGCTCATCATCATGGGCATATCGGACTGGACCGTTGCCAACTGGTACATCCTGTTCCCGGCGCTGGGCGGCGCGGTATACGGCTTTCTCGAGGCCTGGAAGCGCTCCCTCGCGGTGCAGATCTTCATGGACAAGATCAGCCTCAAGATGCCGATATTCGGCTCCCTGCTCAGAAAGGCCGCGATCGCGCGCTGGACGCGAACGCTCTCCACGATGTTCGCCGCCGGCGTGCCGCTGGTCGAGGCGCTCGACTCGGTGGGCGGCGCCTCGGGCAACTATGTCTACCTGCAGGCGACGCTCAAGATCAAGCAGGAGGTCTCGACCGGCACCGCGCTCACCGTCGCGATGCAGAACGCGAACGTGTTCCCGGCAATGGTGCTCCAGATGTGCATGATCGGGGAAGAAACCGGCGCGCTCGACGCGATGCTCGGAAAAGTCGCGGATTTCTTCGAGGCCGAGGTCGATGACGCGGTCGACGCCCTGTCCTCCCTGATGGAGCCGATCATCATGGTGGTGCTCGGCACGCTGATCGGCGGCATGGTGGTCGCGATGTACCTGCCGATCTTCAAGCTGGGCGGCGCGGTCTAGGGACTGTTGATGTCGGAACTGGGCTGGTTCACGCAGCCCGCCGTCTTTCCCTGGGCTGCCCTGGCCGTGGGGCTTTGCATCGGTTCTTTCCTGAACGTGGTGATCCATCGCCTGCCGAAGATGATGGAGCGCGCCTGGCGCGCCGATTGCGCCGAGCTCGCCGGGCAGGAAGCGCCGAAGGAAGAGCCCTACAACCTGCTCGTGCCGCGTTCGCGCTGCCCCGGCTGCGGCCGCGGCATCCGCGCCATCGAGAACGTGCCGATTGCGAGCTGGCTGGGGCTGCGCGGCAAATGCGCTGGCTGCGGCGCCCGCATCAGCTTGCGCTACCCGCTGGTCGAACTGCTGGCCGGCCTGGGCGCCGCCTGGTCGGCGTCGCATTTCGGTTACGGCGTCGCCGCGCTCGCCGGCGCACTGTTCATCTGGTGCACCATCGCGCTCGCCTTCATCGACCATGCCACCGGTTACCTGCCGGACGACATCACGCTGCCGCTGCTATGGGCGGGGTTGCTGATCAACGCCTTCGGCACCTTCGTGCCGCTGTTCGACGCCGTGATCGGCGCCGCCGCCGGCTATCTTTCCCTGTGGCTCGTCTACTGGGCCTACCGGCTCACCACCGGCAAGGAGGGTATGGGATTCGGCGACTTCAAGATGAACGCGGCGATCGGCGCTTTCATCGGCTGGAAGCTGCTGCCGCTGGTGATTCTGGTCTCTTCGGTCGTCGGCCTGGCTTTCGGCCTGCTGCAGATGGTAGCGGCCCGGC
>Ga0315281_10014935_pt1 | contig 10433 bp, 7 predicted proteins | sample YL17G07_0_MG_FD_204540 | JGI IMG/M metagenome (GOLD analysis project Ga0315281, IMG submission 204540) | Sediment microbial communities from Yellowstone Lake, YNP, Wyoming, USA - YL17G07_0 | ecosystem: Environmental > Aquatic > Freshwater > Lake > Sediment | place: USA: Wyoming | collected...
GAGATTTATGTCGGCGACGCGGATCGCATCGTGCATCTCACCACACCGATCAATGCGGGCATCTATACCCAACAGCTGGTGGGCTCCTATCCCTCCAGTCCAAACGGTTGGTTCGAATATTCTTTCGGCCCGGTTTTTTCAAACAACAACTTTTACATGTCCTTGGCCGTGCACGTGAAGAGCAGCGGGGATACAATCACCCAATTGTCCGCGGATCGAGGCACGGTGATCAGTGTTCCCATGTCAGGCGGTGCCTACTCCGTCGTCGCTTCGGGTTTTCGCGCCCCGGATGGCATTGCCCTCGGGCCTTTGGGAGAGATTTTCGTGACGGACAACCAAGGCGGATGGACACCCACCTCCAAATTGGAACAGGTGGTTCAGGGCCGGTTTTATGGATACAACACGTTGCCCCCTGGCAGATTCCAAACCCAGCCCATGACCCAACCCAGCCTTTGGCTGCCTTACAGCACTTCGGGGGTTAATGATTCCCCCACCGAACCCTTTGTGATGCCCACCGGTATTTTCGCAGGCCAAATGTTCTATGGAGACGTGGGCCGAGGCGGCCTCTATCGAGCCTTTTTGGAAAAGGTCCGGGATCCGGTTTCCGGCTTGGACGAGTACCAGGGTTCCGCCCACTATTTCACAGGCGGCTTGGAGTGCGGGATGCATCGCATTAAGATCCGCCCGAACGGCGATATTTTTGTCGGCGGTCTCGGCAATGGGGGCCATTCCAACCAAGGTTGGAACGGCACAACCTTCGGGCTGCAAAAAATCGTGGTGAAAAATCAGGCGCCGGTTTTTGAAATGTTGGCCGTGCGCTCCCGGTTGAACGGCATGGAAATCGAATTCACCCAGCCCGTCGGCGCCGCGGCGAACACAATTTCCAATTACGCCGTGAGTACATGGAATTACATCCCCGTCGTGACCTATGGCGGCGGAATGCAGCCGATTGTGAATCTCACGGTGAATTCGGTTCAGGTCTCAACGGATCGCCTGCGCGTTTTCCTCGGAATCACGGGTCTTCGCACCGGGGGCTTTGTGGTTAAAATCACACCCTCGCGCAACATCCTTTCCCAAGCGACTTCAGACACGCTTTTGTATAAAGACACTTGGTATACCTTGCGTGCCATGTCACAAACCGCCTTCAATCCCACCCGTTTGGTGGAGTCCGGCTCGCGCGATTTGAGCCCGCGGGGAATTCAGATTTCCCGTTCCGTATTGGGCGAATTGAAAATCATGGTCCCCACAGAAGAGAATTATCGGGCGCAAGTTTCCGACTTTCAGGGCCGCGTTTTGGCTGAGCGGGTGATAACATCCGGTTCCGCCAACTTTGGACGCGGAACATTCCGGCCGGGTGTTTACCTCGTGCAGGTATCGAAGGGGACCAAGCGATTGGTCCGGAAAATCGCCATTTAGACATGTAATTTTCGGGGCATGATTCGCTTTCGCCCCCCGGTTGTCGCGCTGGCCCTGATCCTTTTGAGATCCTGGCCGGCGGCCCAGCCCTTGCAAGATTCTTCAGTTTTTCAAGGCGGAATCCCGGATCGATCCGGATTGATTTTTATGGCATTGCATCCGGAAATGACCGTTGCCTATGACGGTAAAACAGGCGCTTTATTCAAAGCGTGGAAGGGCCGTGCCGAACGTTCCATGGAAACGGCGCCGACAAACGAATCCTTCTATCGTGTGAAAGGGCCCTTTTACTATCGGCAAAACAGTTCGAATCCCTGGACGGTTCGAAATAAGAAAGGTGAAGTTTTGGTAACGCCAAAATTCGACAAGGTGATTCAAGTGGAAGGACATTCGGCATTGCGAACCTTCCTGCATCTCCCGCAGGGACGGAAAATCACCGTTCTTGAATTTCCCGGTTTCGACGACCATTACGGCGACAATGCCTTGCGGCGAAATTTTTCCTTTGCCGGAATTCCGCCGGGATTCACAGTGAATTTGATCTTGAGCGGGGAGGGGATGGCCGAGATTTGGGGAGGCGGAGGGGCGGGCCAGTTGGAAAAATCCCCACAGGGACAATGGCGGCTTGTTCAATCCGAGGATGGAGAGAGCCCCTTGAAGGTGACCTGGTCAGAGCCAAAAAAAACACCGGGGAAAGCCCCGTTTTAAGCCGGCGACCCGATTAATTCCCCGGATTCCGTTCCGTAAAACAGCACCTTGGTCCGGTCGAATCCAAAAGACATGGTTTCTCCCGTTCGGACGGATAGGGCTTCATGCGTTCGAACCGCAAAAAGGATATTCCCATTTTTTAAATAAAGACAGCAGCCTGGAGGCTGTCGTTCCACGACCGTGACTTCGCCTCGAAAGGCGCCATTCACATCGGGGGAAAGGTGTTCGGGTCTTACTCCGGCCAAAACCTCATGGCATCCCCGCAGGACGGCGGCCTGATCGGGAAGCAGGTTGAAATTCAGGCAAGGAGAAACAAATCGGACAGAGTTTTCAACCGTTTCGATTCTTCCCCGCACTAAATTCATACCCGGCGATCCGATAAAAGAGGCCGTGAACGTGTTGGCGGGACGCCGGATGATTTCTTCCGGAGGAGCCACCTGTTGAATGCGTCCCTGATGCAAAACCATGACCCGATCACCCAAAGTCAGGGCCTCGCTTTGATCATGGGTGACATAGAGCATTGGGACCGGGCTGCGTTGATGCAGCTTTTGAATTTCAACACGCACTTGCAGGCGCATTTGCGCATCCAAACTGGAAAGCGGTTCGTCAAAGAGATAAATCCCGGGCTGGCGCAAAATGGCGCGTCCCAAGGCCGCCCGCTGTCTTTCTCCCCCGCTGATTTCCGACGGGAGACGTTCCAGCAAATTCGCAATTCCCAGCAAACGGGCGGTCTCAACCGCTTTAAGGGTCCGTTCCTTTTTGGAAATTCCGCGCATCTTTAATCCGAACGCCATGTTTTCGCCCACGGTAAGATGGGGAAGCAGGGTGTAACTCTGGAAAACCATGCCCACGTCTCGAGATTTGGGATGCAAGCCATCCAAGGTCCGGTCGCCCAAATGCACGGTTCCGGAACTTGCTTCGTCGAGCCCTGCAACAATACGCAGCAACGTTGACTTTCCGCAGCCGGAAGGCCCCACAATGGCAACGAGTTCACCCTCCTCGACGCGTAAATTGAAATCCCGCAGGGCTTGGGTTCCGCCGGGAAAGATTTTGGAAATGTTTTTTAAAATCAGGGCGGACATGTCACGCCTCCGTCAGGCCGGATAATGCCGAGCGAAAATGGCGGAACGCCAGGGCGAAAAAAACAGCGGCGGGGATCAAGGTCAAAGTACAGCCGGCCATAAGCAAACCGTAAGGTACGTTCAGATTCCCGGCGTTCAAACTGCTCAGCCCGATATTCACGGTAAGCCGGGATGTGGAAGAGAGCATGATCAGGGGGATCAGGTGCTCCTGCCAGCTCATGACGAATTGGATCAGCGCAAAGGCGATGAGGGCCGGTTTCACCAAGGGCAGGGCTGTGAAAAAAAGCCGGTATTCTCCCGCCCCTTCGCAACGCGCCATATCCAGCAAAGGATTGGGTAAACGGCGGAATACAGCAAAGAACCACAACATTCCAATTCCGCTGGCGGTTCCCGGCAGGATGACCGCAAAAGGGGTGTCGAGCAGGCGCAGGGTATTCATCCATTCGAACAGGGGAAGGATGATGACCTGACGGGGCACCAAAATGGCGAGCAAGGCCAGCACAAATAAAAACCGTTTCCCCCGGAATTCGAATTTTGCGAACACATAACCGGCACCGCAGGCGAAGGCGGTTCCCAGCAAGGTCTGGGCGGCCGAGATAAAAAGTGAATTCAGGAATTGTCGGGGATAGGGAATCCATTCCCCTGAAAATAATGCCCGGTAATGACGCGGATCCAGAGCTTCAGGCCATATTGGAAAAGGTGTGAAGATGGCCGCGTCTGATTTGAAACTGGCGCATAACATCCATAGAAAAGGAAAAGCAAAAGCGATGCATAAGACCAACAGCATGGCGGTGGCGGCCGTGAGAACAAACGAAGTCCGAAAACGCGGATTCATACGGCCTCGAGCCGGGGCGGTTTGCCCGAAAAAACGGTCCCGCGTTGTGTGTTCCCCGCAGTGCGAAGCAGAAGCCACAATGCGAACATGATCAGCGGCAGTGAAGCAAAGGCCATTGCGGCCGCTGAACCGAAATTCCCCAAAGTAAAAGCGGTGTAATAGGAATAGGAAACGAGCAGCAGGCCTGCATCCAAGGTGCCTCCGGAATTACCCAGCAACACATAAGCGCCTTCGAACAGCACAAAGGCATCCAGAAAAAGAAATGCGGCCACGAAGGCGGTTACGGGTTTGAGCGAGGGAAGGGTCACATGCAGGAACAATTTCCAAGCGGTGGCCCCTTCTGTTTTGGCCGTATCGAAATAGGCGCGGGGAACGCCTTCCAAACCCGCTTGAAAAATCAGCGCGATGAATCCGGACCACCGCCAAAGCTGCAGCATCGCCAGGCTGATTTTGATCAAACGGGGATCGCGTATCCAATCGGCATTCGGCAATCCCAGCGGCTTCATCATCACCGCATTGAGAATTCCATGCGGCCCGTTGAATACCAGCAAATACAGCAAAGCCAGCACCAAGGGCGGAGTCAATCCGGGAAGCAGCAGAAAAAATTGGAGCGGGCCCCGCAGCCGATCGGGCGCGCGGCGCAGCAGATGGGCCAAGGCCAACGCGGCAGGCAAGATCAAGACCAGCGACAAACCGCAATAAATAATGGTGTTGCTGAGCGCATGAAGGAAACGGGAATCTCTGGGGAGCTGCAGATAATGCTCCATGCCGACGAAGGAGGTGTCACCAAAAAGTTCATCGCTCCGCAAACTGAGAATAAACCCAAGCGCCATGGGAACAATCCAGAAAAGCGCCAGACCGATGAAGAAGGGGAGAAGGAGAAGGAGGGGGGGGCGGGTCCGCACGCTAAGGCTTTTTCTTTTTGCCGCCCATCATCAGGTTAATCTGCTCCTTAATTCCCCCCAGAGCCTGCTCCGGCGTGGACGAATTATGGATTACCGCTCCGAAATACTGCTCACGCATGAAATTGACAATCACGGCGTTGAGCGGGGATTGGGCTGTAAACGGTGCTGTGGGCGCCAGTTCGGCGAAGAGTTGTCCAAGATTCTGGTTTCCGAAATAAGCGAAGGGCTGAGACAGGCGCATATCCGACCAAGCGGGTTGATAGGGCGGGAAGCAATTTCCGCCGATGAAGCGATCCACATTGGCATCAATATCTGAGTTCACCCATTCCACAAATTTCCAGCAGTTTTCCACTTTCCTGCTTTTCTTGAAAATAACGAGCCCCTGGCCCGAAAAACTGGAAGTCTTTTTGTTTCCATGCGACAGGGAATCGGTCCATGTCGGCAAAGCCATGGCCCGCCACTTTCCCTTATGCGCCTGATCAAAATTCTGGATCATATCCAGCCCATACCAATCCGGGCCCATGACCGAGAGTACGCCGTTGTTTGCCACGTAACTGTTGAAGAATTCCGGTTCGAAAATACTGCTGCGGTCGGGTAAAAGACCGATGCCATTTTTAGACCAATCCGCGACCCGCTGCCAGGTTTGGGCAATGATTGCCGAATCGGGAAAGGGCTTGCCGTCGGCGCCGTAAAAATCGTATCCGCGTTGGCGCAGGAGAATTCCCACATAAGACCAATCCAGTGCGATCATGCCGCGGGTTGCCGTTTTAACTTTCATGCCCACCGCGTCGAATTTATCCCAAGTTTCGAGATCCTTGGGCATGATGCCCAACTCCTTGAAAATGTCGTCGCGATACCAAAGCACCACCGAACTCACGCTTTGCGGCACGCCGTAAATCCGATCCTTCCAGGTAAAAAGACCCATGCGCTGTTTAAGAATGCCCGTCCCTAATGGGCTTTTGGCCAGACGGTCGGTGAGATCGACGAAGGGAATATTGCCTTTGAGATAAAGGCTGAAAAATATTTCGTCGAATTGCACGATATCGGGCGGGTTGATTCCGCTTTTAATGGCTATGGCCAGCTTATCCGGCATTTCCATAAAACCGAAGGCTTTCACTTCTGCATGGAAACCCGTATCAATTTTTTGCTTATAAACCCCGATCATTTTTTCGTAATACTTGAGATCGGCCTGGGAGCTGACCCAAATTTGCAGGGGTTTGGGCACAGCCAAGGCTGCGCCGGCAAATAGGAGAAGGCTGCGGAGAAGTGTGTTTGCTTTCATAGTGGTGCGTAATATAGCGATTTGGGCCCCTAGAGGGGAGCCCCGGCATTGGGCAGCTGGGAAAAAAAAGTCACCCGGTTGCGTCCGCTTTTTTTGCTGTAATACATGGCTTTGTCGGCATTATCAATCAACTCCCGTTTTGTGACTCCGTCGGTGGGAAAACAGGCGCATCCCACGCTGAGGGTGACCTTTAAAAACTTTCCCCCCGATTCCACGGACATCTGTTCCACCGCTTCCCGTATGCGTTCGGCCAGAATGCGTGATTGGGTTTCGTCGGCCTGGATCAGGGCCACCACAAACTCTTCCCCTCCGTATCGGGCGCAGAAATCCGATCCCCGGATTTTTTGAGTCAACGTGTTGGCCACGGATTTGAGCACCAGATCCCCCACGGGATGTCCATAGGTGTCATTAAACTGTTTGAAATGATCGATATCCAGCAGCAGCAAGGTCAAAGGCAGTTTATAACGCTGGCATCGATCCGTTTCCATGCTGATGAAGTCTTGAAATTTACGGTGATTCGGAATCTGGGTCAGGCCGTCCAATGTGGCTTGATTTTCCATTTCCTGATAAAGACGGGCTTTGGTCAAGGCATTGGTGACATTGGCCATGATGGTTTTCAATGTCTGCAGTTCCGGCTGCGAATAGATTCCGGGGCGATCGCTTTCCACTCCCACGACTCCATAAAAGGATTGCTGATCGTCCAAGATGGGGGAGAGCAGGATGTCTTCCGGGCGCTCCCGAACCTCACCCGGACCAAACCGTAAATAGCGGTCCTCCGCGCGGAAACCCGCCACGACGTTGGCGCTGCGGTTCCGGAAGATGCTTCCGTAAAGGCTGCGGGGTTCCTGAATGTCGAATTCCATTCCCAAAACCACCTTGCCCGGATCGCCCCATAATTTCCAAATGAATCCCTTGCCCGTTTTTTCGTTGTATCCGCAAACCACAATGCGATCCGGTTCAAAAATGTGCTGCAGGGACTCAATCATCACTTTCATCACGTCTTCGCTGTGCAGCGCCTCTGCCAGGTTGCGGGCAATTTCATATTGACTTTCGGCTTGCAAGGCATAGCGGTTCATTTGAATGCGCATGTTCGTGGCGGTAATCATGGCCGAGGCCAGATTTGCAAAGCGGTCCATCAATTTTTTATGCTCGTCGGAGAAGGCGCGTCCGGTCTCCGAATCCACGACCAGCAGTCCTTGGATTTGTTTGGTAGCCGTGTCCACCACCCGCATGGCCATGACCGAATTGATGCTTTCGGAATCGAAATAATATTCCAGCTTTTCCGGGTAGGATTTGAGATTTCCCGTGACCAAACCGGAGGCTTTTTCAAAGGCCGTCCCGATCAAGCCTTGCCCCGGGGCGATGACACAATCGTGTTTGAAATGTTCGCTTCGGGTCACCACGGCATTCACCTTCAGGCGGCCTGTGGCAGAATCCAGGAGGAACCCGACCGAGGTATAGGCTTTAAAATTCTTGCTCATGAAATAAACCACTTCGTCCAAAGCCCCTTGCTTGTCTTTGCTGTCCAGAGCCCCTTGATTTTCGATGTAGGATCGGGTGAAGAATTGCGAAGCCGTGGGATCTTCACCCAAGGGAGAAGAGAAAATTCCAGAATCCTGGAGGGTTTTAAAAGACGTCTCCGTCTTGGGCTCTTCTATTTTCGCGCGGGGAGGAGGTGCCGGGTGCACACCTTCCTTGCGGGGTTTGACGGAATCCGGAACGGGGGCGGGGATTTTCTGTGAATACCTCCGAATTCCTAACAACAAAAGTCCGACCAAGGTGACCATCAAAACTTGGCTTATCGTGGGGAGAATACAGGCCTCAAATTCCGCGGCATCCAGCCGGGGACAGCCGGGGAGCACCTCAAAGAATCCATTGGCAATTCTTACTCCCGTGGAAGCCAAGAGCAGGAGCAGGCCGCACAAGGTGTGCATGGGATCGGCGAGCAGGCTTTGCAGAGCCACCCAGATAATGAGCGGAACAAGATTCTGCGGAATTTCCAATCCTCCCAGAAATTGGATTCCGGAGAGGACGAAAGCCATAAGCCACAAATTCGCAGCCAATCCCCCCATGGGATAAGAATTCTTTTTGGTTTTAGAAAGAATGACATAAATGGCTGCCGTAGAAAGAGTTAAAGCCCACATCCCGAACGAAGTCGGAATTTCAGAAAACCACGGAACATAGGGGATCCCCAGCAGGATGTAGACTGCAGCCAAAATGCCCAGAATTAATTCAAAAATCTTCATGCTGGATTTTTTAGGGTTGTACGGGGGCTTTCAGTTTTTCCGGGAAACGACTCCGATCTTTTTTATTGTATCACAGGTGGCAAGGTTAAAACCACTATTTGGTCAGGCTTTGGGTACCCGAATGCCCCACCGACTCCTCCAGCTCATGCCGAGGGTTTGGCGACGGCAGTATCTCCTGCGAAAAAGCGGAGGAGACGGCAGAACAACCGTCTTCAATCTTTCAAAACATCTCAAAAAACACAATAAAATTCTTTTGATTTGGCCGGAAAATCAGGAAGAGACCTTAATAGCCTACTCTGCGGTGAAAAATTTAAGGGAAGCGGAATCTCCGGATATTTCCTGGGCGCATTGGGTGGAGGGTGAATCCGCCGAATTGATAGCCGGGTTATTTCCCGAAGAGCCCATGGTAAAATGGCATCGAAAGGAATCGGCATGGCATGATGCGGACCTGCAGGCCTCCGTTGCATCGCTGCGCGATTTCGCACCCGAAACCGTGGTGAATTTAATGCGTCCTTGTCCCCCTGTTTTGCAGGCGGTGATGAATGCCACAGGAGCAGAGATGCGGATCTGCATCGATGAGCGCTGTCTTTGGCCCTATGCCAATGTGCGTTTGCAGCAATCCTCAAAGGAAACCCTGGCCGGGCGGTTTTTCCAAATCCTGAGCCCTTGGCGTTATTCTGGATTCACTCCTCAAGAACATTGGGAACGCATCCACTCCGGTGCGGGACAACAGGCCTCCGCTTCGGAAAAATGGCGCGGAGCCTCCGCCGTGCCGGAAACGACTTGGATCTATTTGCACGATGTCGAAAACCCAAACCGGCCATTGGATGACGCCTTGCATGCGCTTTTAATCCAGCGTCTGAAAAACCGCGATGGCGGAGAATATGCACTGGGAGTTGCGGCCTGGAATCCTTCCCGTGCGCCTTGGGAAAGAACCGGTGCTTGGAGCGGTGCGACTTTTCTGGAGGCTTGCAATCTTTCCGAGCTGTTGGGAATATTGGAATCCTCCCGCGGAGTGGCTGCGGGTCACGGGTTCGGCCTTCAATTTGCCGGGCTTACCGAAGCACGGGTGATGGCTTTGCTGCGAAAAGAAGAGGCGGAGTACGATGTTTCTGCTTGGAATCCGCTGTTCCAAGTGGAATGGGTTTGATAGGTTGTTTTTGATGATGATGCGAAGATCCCATCTCTTCTTCTGGGCTGCGTTGAGCTTCTCAGGAGCCGCCAACCTGCAGCCGCAAGATCTTTTTTTCATTTCCGCCCACCGTTTTCCCACCCAGGTGGTTTCGGACGACAAACTCGCCTATGTCGTCACCGAAGGGGGAGTTCTCGCTTACGATTACCGCCGCAGCCGATGGATGGACAATCTGGCTCCGGGCGCGGGCATCAAGGACATCAGTTTTCAGCCGGATAAGAACCGGCTTCTCATGTTGGCCTCCAACGGCGGCGTATTGGAATACAACTCCGCCTTTCGGCGCGTCAGCCAATCCTCGGAAGCCTTCGTACCCAATGCCGTGCCCGGCTCCAGCTACGGAGCGCTCAATGGGCTTTTCGTCGGCAACGATTTTGCCTGTTTGGGAGAAGAAATACGGGATCGCTGGAATCGTCGTGTACCGGTCACTGCGGCGAGGGTTTTTGACTATGACCATTTATGGGTGCTGACGGCGGGGCATGGGGTTTTTCTCGGATCGCAGAGACGCAAAGAAGCCCCTTCTTTGTGGTTCGGATTATACAGCCCCTCTGTGCTTTCCATTTACAGTGAAGGCAAAGAGATGTGGTTCGGTTCCGCCGACCCGGCCGGAGCATTGGTGCGGGCTTCCCAAGACTTGTCGGAATGGAAGATATACGCTTCCCAGCAGGATTATGAGTTTCCCAATGGAACCATCCGGGACATGGTGCGGTGGCGGGATTTTCTTTGGATGGCCACCGACAAAGGCGTGGTACGTCAGGAGGTGGGAGGGCGGCTGA
>Ga0315281_10014936_pt1 | contig 10433 bp, 9 predicted proteins | sample YL17G07_0_MG_FD_204540 | JGI IMG/M metagenome (GOLD analysis project Ga0315281, IMG submission 204540) | Sediment microbial communities from Yellowstone Lake, YNP, Wyoming, USA - YL17G07_0 | ecosystem: Environmental > Aquatic > Freshwater > Lake > Sediment | place: USA: Wyoming | collected...
TGAGTTGCGTTCGCGAGTAGCGGCACGCACGCACGATGGCCTCGAAGTCGACCTGCACGCCGGTGGTCGCGCTGCCGCACGCGGACTTGGCCGGTGGAGCGGGCGTCGAAGCCTGCCTTCCGCCCCCGCCCCCGTTGAGCAGCGCGTACCGCCGATGCCGGAAGTGTCGCGACGAGGCGCGCGTCACGCTCCTGGTCGGTGATTGCCGAGTCGGAGGGACGCGTGTCGCCGAGTGACGGCTCCGAACCGGTCGTCGCGGTTGTTCGTCCGGCCGCGTCGCGCGCGAGATAGCTGCCGAGGACCGTGTCGAGCGCGCCACCTTCGAGTTGGGCGAAGAAGGGTCCGAGGTGGGCTCGAGGGACGACCGCGAATGCCTCGCGGTCATGCCCGCGTGATCGAAGATGGAAGACGGTGAGCTTCCACGTCGACGCGACCGCGAGCGCGGTGAACGCGGGGCGTACCCGGACGCCGTCGACGGCGCCGAGTGGCGACGCCGGGGGAGTCGGTCCCGGCGTCGGCCGGTCGAGCAGCTCGGAGGTGCCTTCACACGGCAGGGAACGACGACCGGTCACGATCTCGTCGACGGTCGCGAGGTCGGCGGGCTCGGCGCGCGCGCCCAGCGCCTCGCGCGCTGCCTGCCACGCGATCTCGAGGTGGTCCTGGGCCCGGATCCGGCGCCCGTCGCACCGGAGCAAGCGTGTCCGTCGGCCTGCGTGCAACAGGTCGGCGCCGAACGCGGTCCGGTCGACGTACCAACCGGCGCGGGCCGAGGCAGGACGCACCGTGACCTCGAGCTGCGGCGGGAGCGATGCGAACGGACGAGTTCCCATGACCGCGTCACGACACGCGAGGACGCTGCCGACCGCGTACGCGGCCGCCGCGCGCAGGAACGGGCCGTCGACGAACTCGCCGCACAGCTCGGTCCGCCCGGGTCGCGGACGCACGATGAGACCGGGTGACGTGGCCCGGTCCACGAGCAGCATGAACCCCGGCGCGAACGTCCGCGTGTAGAGCGCGGCGGCGCGCGCGTTGTGGTGATCGTCGATACTGACGCTCAAGTGCGACGAGTAGCCCGAGAGCCCGTACGAATCGGGCAGGAGCGTCTCGAGTTCCTGGTGAGCCAACCGAGCCCACGCCTCGGTGTCACGCGCGAATCCGGGCCGCACGGAAACCGGTGGCGTCGCGACCTCGGCTTCACGCCCGTCGGCGGTGACGACCACACCCGACCGACACCGTTGCGCGAACGGGTCGGCGGGGTCGAGCGCGCCACCGTCGAGGGCGAGGTTCGGGAGCAACTCGCGGAAGTCGGCAGGCCACGCCGTGCTCGTGCGTACGGTGAACTCCTGCTCGATCCCGATGAGGTCGCCCGGAGCGTCGTGGTGCGGGCCGCCCAGCAGCGCGACGAACTGCTCGCGCAGCGCATCGGCGGCATCCACGAAGCTGCCCATCACACGGTCACACGACGGTCGGCGAATGCGCCGGCTACGCCGTCGACCCAGGGTCCGGTTCGATCAACCCGCGTCGGCGGATCGCCTGGTAGAGACCGGCAGTGCTCGTGTAGGCGGATTGCCCGATGCGGTTCACCGCCTCCTCGATCTGTGCACCCGCCGCGTTCAGCGCGCTGGACCGTGCCGTTGCGAAGAGGTCGCCGACGAGCGCCTCGAGCGGACCGACATGCTCGCTCACCGACTTCTTCATGCGCCGAGCACTCGCGCGGGCCTCGTCGACGAGTTCCGTGGGGGGAATCGTGCCCTCGCGGTCGAGCATCTGGAGCGTCATCTGGCTCTGCGCAGCGTGCAGCTCGAGCTCGTGCTGCCCCGTGTCCAGTCGTTGCACGACGTCGCGGCCGGCCCCGAGTTGGGCGTTCTCGTCCGTGCCGGCACCGGTGAGTTGCTGCGTGGCGTCCGCGCACATCTGCCGGACGTCGGCATCGCGCCGCTCGTCGTAGCGGCGGAAGGCGGCGCGGCCTTCGTCGCCCCAGGTCCGCATCATCCCGAATTCCGCCGGCGGGAAGCCCGGTCCGCTCGGATCGAGTACCCGTGAGAGCCGGAGCAACGGCCGATCCGGTCCGTACTCGTAGCCGCAGTCGTCGTACTTCTCGCCCATGGCAGCACCCTCCGAGTCTCGTGCAGAGCGTCGACCCCGGGAGTTTCGCACGAGAGCGGCAGTGCGTGCCTCTACCGGTCGGGGGCCTGGGGTGGGTTGTCGGCGAGAGGGATCGCCGGCGCCGACACGTGCTCGGCGACGATGGTCACCGTCACGCGTTCCTGACCGGGCCGGTCGAACGGGTAACGGTCGACTCCCATGTAGTGGTGCGCGAGGCCGTCGATGAAGCTGTGGTCGGTGTCGTCCTCGAGACGGGCGTGGCCCCGCAGTTCGACGTAGCGGTTCGGGTTGTTGCGGTGGGGGACCGCCATCGCGATGCGGTCGTCCGCCAGCAGGTTGCGGTACTTGCGGCGGTCCTTGGTGGTGCTGAACTGCACGACGGTCCCGTCGAACATGAGCCCGACCGGCGTCACCGACAGCATGCCGTCGGGTCGCACCGTGGCGACGTAACCGGTCGGCTTGTCGGTGAGGATGTCGTGCACACGTTCTGGGATCGGAGCGCTCGCTGCCGTTCCGGTCACGATTCCGGCTCCTTCGGTCGACCTGGTCGCCGAGGCATTGTGCCCCGATCCCGGTGTCGCTGTCGCCGCGCCCCCGGTAGTCTCCGGCCGTGATTCTCTCCGACCGCACCATCCGCGAGGAACTCGCCGCCGGGCGCATCGTCATCGATCCGCTCGACGAGGGCGCGATCCAGCCGTCCTCGGTCGATCTCCACGTCGACTGCTACTTCCGCGTGTTCCGTAACGACACGACGCCGTTCATCGATCCGAAGTTGCGCCAGGAAGACCTCACCGAGCTCGTGGAGGTCAAGGACGAGCGCGCGTTCATCCTCCACCCCGGCGAGTTCGTCCTCGGCAGCACGCTCGAACGCGTCGCGCTGCCTGCGGATCTCGTCGCGAGGCTCGAAGGGAAGTCGAGTCTCGGCCGGCTCGGGTTGTTGATCCACAGCACCGCCGGTTTTGTCGACGCCGGATGGGACGGGCATCTCACGCTCGAGCTGTCGAACGTGGCGAACCTGCCGATCGCGTTGTACCCGGGGATGAAGATCGGCCAGATCTCCTTCTTGCGCATGACCACGGCTGCCGACCACCCGTACGGGAGCAGCACGACCGGTTCGAAATACCAGGGACAGCGCGGACCGACCCCGTCGCGCTACTACCTCAATTTCGGGCCCGGTGCCGACGCCTGAGCCCCGGGCTCCGCGCTACCCGTGAGTCAGAGGCCGGGACGGAACTCTGCGGTGATCGGCGGGCGCGATTCGGCGTTTTCGATCGCCTCGACGAGCAGTTCGGCGATGTCCTGCACCTTCACGTCGTCGGCGCGACCCTTCTCCTTCACGCCGTCGTCGAGCATCACGTAACAGAAGGGGCAGGCGACGGCGATACGCGCCGCACCCGTGTCGAGCGCCTCTTCGGTGCGCTCGATGTTCACCTTCTTGCCGGTGTGCTCCTCCATCCACATGCGAGAACCACCCGCTCCGCAGCACATGGCGCGCGTGCCGTTGCGCGGCATCTCTACCACTTCGATTCCACCGATTGCAGCGATGACGTTGCGCGGCGCGAGGTACACGTCGTTGTGGCGGCCGAGGTAGCAACTGTCGTGGTACGTGACTCGCTCGTCGATCGTCGCGCCCGCCAGCGAGAGGCGCCCATCGGCCACGAGTTGCGCGAGCAGCTGTGAGTGGTGCACAACCTCGTAGTTCCCTCCGAGCTGCGGGTACTCGTTCTTGAGCGTGTTGAAGCAATGGGGGCATTGCGTGATGATCTTCTTGACGCCCAAGGCTTCGAGCGCTTCCACGTTCTGCGTCGCGAGCATCTGGAAGATGTACTCGTTGCCCGATCGGCGTGCCGGATCGCCTGTGCACAACTCGCTCGGCCCGAGGATCGCGAAGTCGATGCCCGCGCGCTGTAGCAACTTGGCGACGGCGCGGCTCGTCTTCTTGTTGCGATCGTCGAACGACCCCGCGCAACCGACCCAATACAGGTACTCGTGATCGAGAGGACCCGCTCCGGCCTCGACGACGGGGACACCGTCGAGGCCGGTCGCCCAATCGCCACGTTGGGCCTGGTTCATCGAGTAGACGTTTGCCGAGTGCTCCATAGCCCGGTAGGTGTTTCCGAGCTCGGTGGGGAAGTCGCTCTCCATGAGCGACAGGTACCGGCGCATGTCGAGGATCTTGTCGAGGATCTCGATGTTCACCGGGCAGATCTCGTCGCAGGCCCTGCACGACGTGCACGCCCAGAGCTCTTCCGCGGTGATGCGCTCGAAGACGGAATCGGCGGTCACCTTCACGTCGCGCGGCACTCCGACGGGCGGCGAGACGACGGGATCGCCGGTCGCGGCCATCACCTCGCCGATCTTGAGCACGATCTCTCGGGGATCGAGCAACTTGCCCGTGATATTCGCGGGGCAGACCGACGTGCAGCGTCCGCACACCGTGCACGAATCGGTGTCGAGGAGCTGCTTCCACGTGAAGTCTTCGACGGTGGAGGCGCCGAACGTGTCGAGTTCCGTCTCCATCAGGTTGCCCATGGGCTTCATCGCACCCTTGGGGCGATCCTTGTCGGCGAGGTACATGTTCATCGGCGACATGATCATGTGCCGCAGTTTCGTGGTGGGGAGGATGACGAGGAAGGCGAGGAACGCGACGAAGTGCGTGCTCCACAGCCAGCGGTGCGCATCGTGAATGCCGCTCGCGGACCACGAATCGAAGAGCGACGACACCGGATACCCGATGAACGACCACTTCTCGAACGCCGGCCGGCCGACGAGCGCGATTCGCAGCGCCTCGGTGACGAAGCCGGTGACGACGATGACGAGGAACGTGCCGAGGATCACGGCGTCCTCGGGCCGGGTCTTGATGCGGATGCGGTACGGCCGTTCGACGTATCGGCGCACCAGCGCCCACACGATCCCCACCATGAAGACGACGCCCGCGAGATCCGCTCCGAACGAGTAGCCCTCGTAGATCCCGCCGTGAAGGAACTTGAGGTTGTCGGGAAGCTGGTGGTCGATCTCGAGGATCACCGTCGCGAGGAACAAGCCGACGAAGCCGAAATAGATCGCCGAGTGCATGAGACCGGCGGCCGGATCGCGGAGCAGAGTCTGCATCCATACGCCGGAGCGGAGATCGGCCAGACGGCGGTGGAGGTTGTGTCTGGTCGTGCGTCGGTCGTCGGGTTGGCCGCGCTCGTAGTTGCGGACTCGCAGGCTCACGAGCCACGCGCAGACGAAGAGCATCGCCGCGGTCGTCGCGTAGAACGCCCAGTACAAGGGGTCGGGCACGTTCACGAAGGCGTGGCGCGTGATCCGCGAGGCCTCGGTCCACTCGGTGATCCGCGGCACGATTCCCGACGCCATCGTGAACAGCGCGAGGAGCGCGCCCACGACCAACACGAGCTGATGCGGCTTCGGTCGCATGATTTTCACGGAGGCAAGCTACCCCGGACTCACACGCGCGCAGGGCTCAGAGCGTCTTGGCGTCCTCGGCGCGCAGGCGGCGGGCCAACCCGGCGAGCAGCTTCTTGGCGAATCCGGGAACGCTGTCGAGCAGAGTGTCGAACGCGCGCTGCCCGAGCTTCGCGAGCTCCATCTCGGTCTCGGCGATCACCGACGCGTTGCGCGGCGCGCGGTCGAGGAGGGCGAGGTCGCCGAAGAAACCACCGGGGCCGAGTTCCGCCACCTTTTGGCCGTGGCGCTCCACGCGGGCGCGTCCTTCGAGGATGACGAAGAAGTCGGCGCCGGCCGCGCCTTCCGTGACGACGGCCTGGCCCGGGGCGACGCGCACCGGTTCCGCCTGCTTCGCGACGAGCTGGAGGTCCTTCTTCGGCAACGCCGAGAACAGGGGAACCGCGGCCAAGAGGTCGGCGAACGAGTCGGATCGGGCCATGACCGAAGAATGTACCGACAATTTTCCACTTAGGGAATCACGACGGTGCGCCGAAAGTTGATAGCAACGCACTCAGGCTTCTAGCATCCCATCGCTACAAGGCTGGCAAACAGGCCCAAACCCCCGGACCTGCGCCAGTACCCACGATCCCGCACCATCAACCCGCACCATCAACAGGAGGCACGACCCATGCCCAAGGCCGTCGGCATCGACCTCGGCACCACCAACTCTGTCGTCTCGGTACTCGAGGCCGGAGAGCCCGTGGTCGCCCCGAACGCGGAGGGATCGCGGACCACGCCGTCGGTCGTCGCGTTCTCCAAGACCGGCGAGGTCCTCGTCGGCGAGGTGGCGAAGCGCCAGGCGATCACCAACCCCGACCGGACCATCCGCTCGGTCAAGCGCCACATGGGCACGAGTTGGTCGATCGACATCGACGGCAAGGCCTACAACGCGCAGGAGATCTCGGCCCGCATCCTCCAGAAGTTGAAGCGCGACGCGGAGGCCTACCTCGGTGACACCGTCACCCAGGCGGTGATCACCGTCCCCGCGTACTTCGGCGACGCCGAGCGCCAGGCCACCAAGGAGGCGGGCGAGATCGCCGGCCTCGAGGTGCTGCGCATCATCAACGAGCCCACGGCGGCGGCACTGGCGTACGGGCTCGACAAGGACCACGACCAGACGATCCTCGTGTTCGACCTCGGCGGCGGCACGTTCGACGTGTCGATCCTCGACCTCGGCGAGGGTGTGTTCGAGGTGAAGTCCACGGCCGGCAACACCCATCTCGGCGGAGACGACTGGGACCAGCGCGTCATCGACTGGCTGGTGTCGGAGTTCAAGAACGCGCACGGCGTGGACCTCTCGCAGGACAAGATGGCGGTCCAGCGTCTGAAGGAGGCTGCGGAGAAGGCAAAGGTCGAGCTGTCGTCGCTGCAGGAGACCTCGGTCAACCTGCCGTTCATCACCGCGACGAGCGAGGGCCCGCTGCACCTCGACCTCTCGCTGACGCGCTCGAAGTTCCAGGAGCTCACGAGAGACCTCCTCGACTCGTGCCGCGGCCCGTTCGAGCAGGCGATCCGCGACGCGGGGCTCGACAAGGACGACATCGACCGGGTGATCCTCGTCGGTGGCTCCACCCGGATGCCGGCGGTCGCCGATCTCGTGAAGGAGCTCACGGGCAAGGATGCCGACAAGGGCGTCAACCCCGACGAGGCGGTCGCGGTGGGAGCGTCGCTCCAGGCCGGCGTGCTCAAGGGCGACGTCAAGGACATCCTGCTTCTCGACGTCACGCCGTTGTCGCTCGGCATCGAGACCAAAGGTCAGATCATGACCAAGCTCATCGAGCGCAACACCACGATTCCCACGAAGCGCTCCGAGGTGTTCACCACGGCCGACGACAGCCAGCCCAGCGTCGAGATCAAGGTGCTGCAGGGTGAGAGCGACATGGCGTACCGCAACAAGCTGCTCGGTACGTTCCAGCTCGTGGGCATCCCGCCCGCACCACGCGGCGTCCCGCAGATCGAGGTCACGTTCGACATCGACGCCAACGGCATCGTGCACGTGTCGGCGAAGGACCTCGGTACCGGCCGCGAGCAGGCCATGACCATCACGGGTGGCACCGCCCTCTCGAAGGACGAGATCGACCGCATGATGAAAGACGCGGAGGCGCACGCCGAGGAGGACCGGGTTCGACACGAAGAGGCCGAGATTCGCAACAACGCCGACTCGCTCGTGTTCCAGACCGACAAGCTGCTCAAGGAGCAGGCCGACAAGGTCACCGCCGAAGACAAGGAGAAGGTCGAGGAGACGCTGAAGGAGCTGAAAGACGCGCTCGCCGGAGCCGACATCGAGGCGGTCAAGCGCGGGCACGAGCACCTGACCGCGGTCCTGCAGGACTTCTCACAGCGGCTCTACCAGGCCGCGCAGGCCCAGCACGCAACTGGGGGCGGTGGTGCCGATGGCGGAACGGGCGCGTCGGTACCGAGCGACGACGAAGTCGCCGACGCCGAGATCGTCGACGAGCCGGGCGAGCAGACCGCGTGAGCGACGATGAGATGTTCGACGACGCTGCCGCGACCGAAGAGGCCGCGGCAGCCGTCGAGTCGGATCTCGACCAGCTCGCGACCGAGCGCAACGAGTTGGTCGACACGCTGCGACGCGTGCAGGCCGACTTCGAGAACTACCGCAAGCGAGTCCTGCGTGAGCAGACCGCGCTCGTCGAACGCGCGACCGACCGCCTGGTCGAAGATCTGTTGCCGGTGCTCGATTCGTTCGCGGGAGCGCTCGGTGCCATCGCCGCCGATTCGCCCGAGATGGAGAAGCTTCTCGACGGCGTGAGCGGAATCCACGCGCAGTTGATGACCGTGCTCGAGAAAGCAGGCTTGGAGCGCATCGCAGCCGATGGCGCGGTTTTCGATCCCAACCAACACGAAGCCGTTCTCCAGGACGACGGCGATGCCGAGCCGAGAGTCGCGGAGACGATGCGCACGGGATACAAGTTGAAGGGCAAGGTCGTTCGCCCCGCAATGGTGAAGGTCACACGGCAGTGAACCGCATGCCGGCACCCCGAGACGCGAGCCCGCGAGCGAGCCGATAGTCATGGCTGCTCAGCGCGAGTGGTTCGAGAAGGACTACTACGCCGTGCTCGGAGTTCCTTCCGGCGCGAACGACAAGGAGATCACGCGCGCGTACCGCAAGCTCGCGAAGCAGTACCACCCCGACGCGAACGCCGGCGACAAAGCCGCGGAGGAGAAGTTCAAGGAAGTCTCGGCTGCCCACGACGTGCTCGGTGATGCCGAGAAGCGCAAGGAGTACGACCACGTTCGAGAGATGGTCGCGTCGGGTGTCGGCCCCGGTGGGTTCGGTGGCCGCCCCGATGGGTTCGGCCGCTTCACCACGACGCACTTCGAAGACGTCGGCGACATGGGCGGCTTCGGAGACCTCCTCGGGAATCTGTTCGGTGGACGTGGCCCCCGCCAACGGGGTCGTGGCCGGACCGGTCCCGAGCGCGGCAACGACCTCGAGACCGAGTTGCACCTCGACTTTCTCGACGCGGTTCACGGCGTCACCACCTCGGTGCGCATCACGTCGGAAGCGACGTGCTCGGTGTGCGGAGGGAGTGGCGCCAAGCTGGGCACGCTTCCCGACGTGTGCTCGACCTGCCAGGGCTCCGGGGTGGTCGCCGACGACCAGGGGCCGTTCTCGTTCTCGCAGGTCTGCCCGACCTGCGGCGGGCGAGGCACCATCGTGAAGGAGAAGTGCAAGAACTGCAAGGGACGCGGTATCGAGATTCGTCCGCGTACGGTGAAAGTTCGCGTTCCTGCGGGAGTCGATGACGGCCAACGCATCCGCGTGAAGGGCCGGGGTGGACCGGGTCAGAACGGTGGACCGCCGGGTGATCTCTACGTCGTCATTCACGTCGCGCCGCATGCGATCTTCGGCCGGAGCGGCAAGAGCGACCTCACGGTCAAAGTGCCGATCACGTTCCCCGAGGCCGCGCTCGGCGCGCAGGTGAGGGTCCCCACGCTCACGACGCCGGTCACGGTGAAGGTCCCGCCCGGGACCCAGAGCGGCAAGACGGTGCGCGTACGCGGGCGCGGCATCCAACGTGGCTCGGGCGATCCGGGCGCGCTGCTCGTCACGTTCGACATCGTCGTGCCGAAGGATCTCGACGGCGACGCGCGCGCGGCGCTCGAAGGATTCGCAGACAAGGTGCCGGGCAACCCACGCGAGTACCTGGGGGTGTGAGGTGGCCGACGAACTGCGCGACCGCGCGCTCTACATCATCTCGGTCGCCGCCGAGTTGGCCGGCGTGCACCCGCAGACGTTGCGCATCTACGAACGCAAGGGTCTCATCGAGCCGACGCGCACGGAGGGCCGGAGCCGGCGGTACTCCGACCGCGACATTGCGCTGCTCCAGCGCATCCAGGAACTCACCAACGAGGGAGTCAGCCTCGCGGGTGTGCGCAAGGTGCTCGACCTCGAAGCCGAACTCGAACGCAAGAAGCGTCGGCTGGTCGAACTCGAGGAAGCGCTGACGCGTGCGGCGGCCGACCTCGAACGCGCGGTCGAGGAGGCGCACCGCGCCCACCGGCGTGAACTCGTACCTGTGCGCGGATCCGTGGTCGCGGTCCGAACCCGTCGTACGTCCTGAGTCGCCGACCAGCCAAGTCCCGGACTGAGGTGCTGCGGTATGCCGCTCGATCCCAACAAGTTCACCCACAAGACGACCGAGGCGCTCGGCGCCGCGCAGTCGCTGGCTCGCGAGCAGAACCACTCGCAGGTCAACCCTGAACACCTGCTCGGCGCGCTGTTGGGCCAGCCCGAGAGCGTGGTGATTCCCGTTCTCGAACGAATGGGCGTGTCCACCAAGGTCGTACGCGACCGCGTCGACGAGGCGTTGAGCCGGCTCCCGAAGGTCTATGGGCAGACCACCCAACAG
>Ga0315281_10014937_pt1 | contig 10432 bp, 7 predicted proteins | sample YL17G07_0_MG_FD_204540 | JGI IMG/M metagenome (GOLD analysis project Ga0315281, IMG submission 204540) | Sediment microbial communities from Yellowstone Lake, YNP, Wyoming, USA - YL17G07_0 | ecosystem: Environmental > Aquatic > Freshwater > Lake > Sediment | place: USA: Wyoming | collected...
GCCGCGGTTCACGGGGACATCCGGATCATGCTGCCGTTGGTCGTCACGGTGGACGAAGTGCGGGCGGCGCGCGAGATGCTCGACGAGGCGGCGCGTCAGCTCGAGGCGCGTGGCGCAGAGTTTCGTCGCGATGTGCCGCTTGGGGTGATGATCGAGACCCCGGCAGCGGCGGTGGCCGCCGACACGTTCGTGGGTGACGTGGCGTTCTTCAGTATTGGCACGAACGACCTCGTTCAATACACGCTGGCGGTGGACCGTGGCAATGTGAACCTTGTGTCGCGCTTCACGCCGCTGCACCCGGCAGTGCTGCGTCTGATCCGGCGGACGGTGGAGATCGGCCGCGAGGCCAACCTCGAGGTTGCCGTGTGTGGCGAGATGGCGTCGCAGCCGCTGATGGCGTTTGCGCTGATCGGGCTCGGTGTGCGCCAGCTGAGCGTCGCTCCGCGGTCGGTGCCGCTCGTCAAGCGGATCGTGCGGTCGATCTCAGTCGAGACTGCTGAGGTCGCGGCGCGGGCAGCGCTCGATGCACCGACGGCCGCTGCTGCGGCCCATGAGTTGAGGTCGAGGCTCAAGCGCGCGGTGAGCGATGAGCGGTTGATCGGTGAGGAAGCGGCAGGGTAGAACGAGTCCGTCGGCGGCTTTCTGCGACTCAGTGTCGATGAGCGATGCGGTGCCGGATACCGGCGGTGACTTAGCGCATGGTCGGAGATTGGGGTAGGCGGAATGATACCGGCGTCCAGCTGAAACATGACAGGCCTCGTTCAGTCCCGCTGTCGGTTCTTGACGGTTTGACCGGGATCGCTCGGAAACACGCCGGCGGATAGCTTACTGCGCATGGTCGAAGTCTTTATCTCGCGGATCGGGTTCGACTCCACGTCGGAAACGTTCGTTGTCGTGCTGCGCGAAAAGGTTGGCGAGCGGGTCCTTGCCATCTGGATCGGGCGCTCGGAGGCCGAGTCGATTGTCATGCGCATCCACAACATCAAGCACGCACGGCCACTCACGCACGACCTCTGCCGCAACCTCATTGTCGGACTCGGCGCAACGCTCCAGCGCGTCCAGATCACGCGCGTCGAAGACAGCACGTTCTTCGCCGAGTTGCACCTCGAGGTCGGGGGGGCGGTGAAGGTGGTCGACGCGCGGCCGTCTGACAGCATCGCCGTTGCACTGCGAATGGATGCGCCGATCTTCGCCGATGAGTCGCTGTTGAGCGAGCGGGACGATGATTCATCCGGCGGCGAGACGGTGGATGCGCCACGGCCGGCGAGCGGCGGGGCCCGCCTCTCAGCCGAAGAGCTCAAGGCGTATCTCGAGAAACTCCGCCCCGAGGACTTCGGCGATTTCAATCTGTAGCGGCGGCGGGCCGGCGCTGGCCGTCTCGATGATGTTGGGGGTCGCGGTATCGGCGCCCGCGCAAACGCCGATCGACACGATTGCGCCGGAGTCGCGCCGCGTTGAGGGAACGGTGCAACTCGGCCGCCGGTCCGGGCCGGTGCCCGTCGCCGGCACGTGGGTCGTGGTTCATCGCATCGGCCGCGATCGATCGGGCCCGCTGGATTCGGCGCGCACGTCGCGCTCGGGTGTCTACCGCATCGGGTATCGTGCGTCAGGCGACGCGTCGGCGATGTACATCGCGGTCACATCGTATGCAGGTATTGCCTACATCACGACGCCGCTTCGTCTTCCGCGCGTCACCGGCGACGATGCGGCGATCATGGTCTTCGACACCACGGCTCCGCCGTTCCCGATTCGCGTCGCCGGCCGCCACTTCGTTGTCACCGGCCCGGGCGAGGACGGTAGTCGGCGCGTGATCGAGGTGTACGAGTTGATGAACGACAGCACGCTGACGGTCGTTGGGAGCGAGGCGAAACCGGTGTGGAGCGCGCCGATTCCGCCTGGCGCCAGGGACTTTCAACTCAGCCCTGTCGGCGACCTCACGCCGGGCACGGTGAGGCAGGTTGCCGATCGGCTTGACGTATTTGTGCCGATCAGCCCCGGTATTCGACAACTCACCTTCGGGTATACGCTGCCGCCGAGCGCGTTTCCTCTGACCGTGCCGCTCGCTGACAGCGTCGAGGTGCTCGAAGTTCTTGTGCAAGAGCCGGACGCGACCGTTGATGGAGCCGGGTTGACCGAAGTTGCGCCCGTGATCCAGTACGGGCAGACCTATCGTCGTCTCGTCGCGCAGACCGCGAAGCGGAACACGGTCATCCGACTGACGATGCCCGCGGTCACCGGGGGTCTTGTCGCGCGGAGCCTGTCGATCATTGGGTCCGTGCTTGCGGGCACGATGCTGTTGGCGCTGCCGTTCGCGCTCTGGCGCCGCCGCCGAACCTGGGCGACGGCACCGGCAGAGATCGACCCAATCGATGCGATGACTCGCGATCTCGCGGCGCTCGACGTCGACTTTGAGCGCCGAGGAGCGCCGACTGACGCCGACCGCGCCAAGCGTGATTCGGAACGGAGTGTGCTCAAGGCCAGACTGACTGCCGCGCTTGCCGCGAGAGAACGGCGACCCTAGATTCGCGTTCACAACTGATCGCGAACAGGGGAAACGGAAACCGGTGCAATACCGGTGCGGCCCCGCCACTGTAACGGGCGAAACACAAGCGTGCTCACGAAGCCACTGACGAAGAGTCGGGAAGGCGAGCGACGCAGCCCGAAGCCAGGAGACGACCCCGTTCGCGCCACATTTTGAGCAATCCCCGTCGGGGGGATTGGTGGAGTGCGATGCGCCGTACGCTGAAGTCTTCACGGGCACTACGGGTGCTCGTCGCGATACTCCTCGCAAGCGAGGGATCTGGGTGTAAGTCCCCGGGCCGCAACGATGCTGATACCACGGCATTCAGGGACGACTTTGGCAGCGCGATCACTTTCGACACCCCGCCGAAACGGATCGTCTCGCTCAATCCAGCGACAACCGAGATCCTCTTCGCGATCGGCGCCGGCTCGCGACTCGTCGGTCGTACGCACTGGGACAGCTGGCCCGACTCGGCGCGCTTCGTCCCCGACATCGGTGATGCGCTCCGGCCGAACATTGAAGCGGTGCTCGGCGCACATCCTGACGTAGTCATTCTCTACGCGAGCAATGACAATCAGGGCGTCGCTGATCGCCTGCGGTCGGCGGGGATTCAGACGGTTGCCCTCCGCATCGATAGCATCGCCCAGTTCCGTCGCGCGACGCTGCACCTCGGAAAAATCGTTGGCGAGGATGCGCGTGCGAGAAGCGTCGTCGACTCGGTGCAGCTCACCCTCGACGCCGTCCGGGCGGCGACCGCCGGTCTTCCACAGACGTCGGTCTTCTATCACACGTGGGACAGCCCGCTCATCACGATTGGGCGAAACAGCTTTTTGAACGAGCTGGTCGTCATCGCCGGTGGTCGGAACGTCTATGCGGACATTGCGCAAGCGTCGCCGGTCGTCACGCTCGAAGACGTCGTGAAGCGCAACCCTGACGTGCTGCTCGTCGGACCGCACACCGCCGCATCCATTCTGGCGAGCGCGCAATGGCAGGCTGTACCGGCGGTCCGCGCGAAGCGCGTATTCGTCTTCGACACCAACGTCGTTGGTCGCCCGTCGGTTACGCTCGGCATGGCGGCCGTGAACATCGCCGGTCTGCTGCACCCCGGAGCGATCAGGTAGTGCGAGGCTCACGATGGGTCGCGCTCGTCGCGCTCCTTGCGCTGGCGTCGATCGTCGCGCTCGCGCTCGGCGTAATTCCTCTTTCGCCGCGCGCGCTTTGGCTCGCGCTCAACGGAGACGGTGATCAGACCGCAGCGACGATCGTCCGGACCCTCCGTCTGCCGCGCACTCTGCTCGCGATGCTCGTTGGCGCTGGCCTCGGTATTTCCGGTGCCGCGCTTCAGGGCGCGCTCCGGAATACGCTCGCCGAGCCGTATCTCCTTGGCGTGTCGGGCGGTGCGGCCGTTGGCGCGGTGCTCGCGGTTGGCGCTGGGGTGTCGATCGCACTTTTGCCCGTCGCATCCTTCGCCGGATCGGCGATGGCCGTCGCGTTGACACTGTATGTCGCGCACGCCTCGGGAACGCGCGGCGATCCACGGGTGCTGATCATGGGAGGTGTGGTCGTCGGCGCGTTCGCCAACGCCGCAATCATGATTCTGCTCGCCAATCAGTCGGCGAACACGGTCCGCGGCGCGCTCTGGTGGATGATGGGGTCGGTGGGCGACGCGACGATGGGGAACGTCGTCGTGCTCGCGGGCTATATCGCCGTCGGCGGCGCGGCGCTCATCGTCTGGGCACGCGAGCTCGACGTCCTTGCTTTGGGTGATGAAGCAGCGGCAGGGCTCGGAGTCGAGGTCGACCGCGCGATGCGTCGGATCTTTCTCGCCGCCTCGATGCTTGCTGCGGCGACGGTCGCGGCCGCGGGGCTCGTCGGCTTTGTCGGTCTCGTCGTACCGCACCTCGCGCGAATGATCGGCGCACGGCGCCACCGTCCGATGATTGTCGCGAGTGCTCTCGTCGGCGCGATTCTCGTTGTCGTCGCCGACGTCATCGCCCGGACAGTTCTCCCGCCATCCGAACTTCCGCTGGGTGCCGTGACGGCCATGCTCGGAGTGCCATTCTTTCTCGCTCGACTGCGGAAGATCGCATGATCAGCGGTCACGATCTCGTGATTCGCTATCCACGCGCGAAAAGAGCGGCGGTCGACGGTGTGTCTTTCGATGCGCCGCGCGGACAGATCACGGCCGTGGTCGGGCCGAACGGATCGGGCAAGAGCACGCTTGTCCGGGCCATTGTCGGCCGAGTGTCGCTGGCGTCAGGCGAGGTCCGGGTCGACGGAGTCTCGCTGCGCTCGCTAGAGCGTCGAACGATTGCCAGGTCCGTGGCGGTCGTCGCGCAGAGCGAGGAGTCGGCTTTCCCGGCGACAGTCGCTGAATACGTCGCCCTCGGCAGATTTCCCCATGTTGGCGCGTGGCATCGCATCGGCGAGGCGGACCGGCGGGCGATGGAACGCGCGACATCGCTGACCTCAATTGGCGATCTACTCGACCGTTCGATGGAGGCGCTGTCTGGCGGAGAGCGGCAACGGGTCCGCCTTGCGCGCGCGATCGCGCAGGGCGGCGAGGGTCTCGTTCTCGACGAGCCAACGGCCTTTCTCGACGTCGGACACGAGATGACGGTCTTTGAGCTGTTGGCGAGCCTCGCCGCCGAGGGGCAGTCCGTGCTGCTCGTCAGCCACCAACTCAATCTCGTGGCGCGGTTCGCGCAGCGAATCATCCTGCTCGACGCCGGCCGAGTCGCCGCGTCCGGCTCTCCCACCGACGTCATGCAACCCGCGATCCTCGAACGTGTCTACGGCTGGCCGATCGTGGTGACTCACGATCCCGTCAGCGGCACGCCTGCATTGGTGCCACTTCGCACGCCGCGCCACTCCTGATTCGGGAGCGGTGCCGAAGATCGTTCCGCTATGTTCCGCCGATGACCGCGCATACCACGGAAGCCGTCGTGCTTCACGCTTTCGATTACCTCGAATCGTCGCGGATCATCAAGCTCCTGACCCGCGACCTGGGGTTGCGCTCCGTGCTCGCCCGCGGCGCGCGCCGGTCCGCGAAGCGATTCGGCGCCGGGGTCGATCTGTTCGTGCAGGGGACGGCCGAGCTCGAGATCAAACCGGGTCGCGATCTCGACACACTGACCGCGTTCGACCTTGTGCGTACGAGGGCGGAGATCGGTCTCGATCTCGCCAGGTTTGGCGGCGCGTCGGCGATCGCCGAGCTGATTCTCCGGTTTGCGCAGGACGATACCGATGTCGACCTGTACGATGTCACGGTTGACACGCTCGACCGCATCGGCGGCGCGACCGCCGGCGACGCGCGCGATGCGGCGATTGCCGGCGCATGGAGGATCCTCGCGACGCTCGGCTTTGAGCCGCAGCTCGCTGAGTGCAGCGACTGCGAGCGCATGGTCGCCGACGATGAGTCGGTGCTCTTCAGCCATTCATCCGGCGGCGTCGTGTGCGAGCGGTGTGCGCCGCTGGCGCGGGTCGGGCGCGTGTTGCCGCCCGGCGCACGATCGGCGCTACGTGCATGGCTTACCGGAGAGTCCGCGCCCGCACTCAGTGAGGCGGAGGCAAAAGCCCATCAGCGGTTGCTGCGCGAGTTCGTGCGCGAGCATCTGGACGACGGGCGGCCGCTGAAAGCATTCGACGCCTGGGAAACCGGCGCCTGGACGGCGGCATGATTCTCGGGACAGCCGGCCACATCGATCACGGCAAGACGACACTCGTCAAGGCGCTCACCGGCGTGGACACCGATCGCCTGCCTGAGGAGAAGCGTCGCGGGATCACGATCGACCTTGGCTTCGCTCCGCTCCACCTGGACGGGATCGGCATCGTCGGCGTGGTCGATGTGCCCGGGCACGAGGCGTTCGTCCGCACGATGGTCGCCGGCGCAACGGGGATCGACATGGCGTTGCTCGTTATTGCTGCCGACGAAGGGATCATGCCGCAAACCCGCGAGCACGTCGCCATTCTCGAGCACCTCGGCGTCGAGCGCGGCGTGGTGGCGCTGACCAAGCGCGACATCGCTGAGGCGGACTGGCTCGACCTCGTGCGCGCGGATGTCGTCGCACTCCTCGCCGACACGGCACTGGCCAACGCGCCGATCGTGGAAGTGTCGGCCACCACTGGCGACGGGATCCCGGAGCTGCGTGCTGCGCTGGTTGCGGTCGCGCGGGGTATCCCCGACAAGGAGACCGCTGATCTGTTTCGGCTGCCAGTCGATCGGGTGTTTACCGTGAAGGGGACGGGAACCGTGGTGACGGGGACCGTCTGGTCGGGTGAACTCGGCGACGGTGCGACGATTCGTGTGTTGCCACAGGGCCGTGATCTACGCGTCCGGGGACTTCAGAGCCACGGCCGATCGGTGCCGACGATTCGTGCCGGCGACCGCGCGGCTATCGCGCTCGTCGGTGTCGAAGTGGATGAACTGTCGCGCGGCACCGTGATCGTCAGCGAAAGTGCATGGGAGCCGACGCATACGTTGCGCGCCGACGTACTGCTCGACGACGCAGCTCGGGCGGAGATTGGTCCCCGGACGCGGATCCGGTTCCACGTTGGAACCTCCGAGGTTGGCGCACGCGTCATCTTCGCCGCCAAGGACGTCGACAGCGTTGGCGCTCGCCCGGCGCGACTTGCCCTCGACGCGCCGGTGGTGCTTCGTGCTGGCGACCGATTCGTGCTTCGTCGTTCGTCACCGCTCGAGACGATCGGCGGGGGAACCGTCACAGATCCACTCCCGCCGCGCCGCGCCCGTCCGTGGCCGCCGGGTCTCGATGCCAAGGAGCGTTTTCGCCGTGTCGTCGCCGAGGCGGGCGCGCTGGGGGTGGCGATCGGCCGCCTCGCGCAGCGGCTTGGGGTGCGGCCGACGGTCGTCGACGGGTTGATCGGAGCGCTCAAGAACGATCTCGTGCGCGTTGGGCCCCGCGTCTGGGCCAAGGACATCGCTGACGACTTGGGAAAGCAGATTCGAAAACTCGTCGCGGATCATCACCGTGCACGCCCACTTGATAAGGGCGCACCGGTGAACGATCTGCGTGCGGGCTGTCGTGTGCCGCCCGAACTGTTCGATCAGGCGCTCCATGAACTGGTATCCTCCGGCAAGCTGACGAATGACGGCGGACTCATCCGGCAGCCTGGCTTCTCGGCAGAACTCTCAGGGGCGGAAGACGATCTGGCCAAGGCGGCACTCGCCGAGCTCAACGCGGCAGGCGCTGAGCCGCCGACTGTGGCCGAATTGGCAGCGCGACATGGCCAGCGAGTTGCAAATGTGCTTCGGTTCCTGGAGCGAGGGAACGCGGTGATTCAGGTGGAGCCGGGGAGGTACTACACCGCCGAGACGTTGCGTGTCGTTCTCGATCGATTGAAACAGGCAATGCCGGCGGGCCGTGAGTACTCTCCAGCCGAGCTTCGGGAAGCGCTGGGAACATCGAGGAAGTACCTGATTCCGTTATTGGAGTATTGCGACCGGCAAGGATTTACAGTCCGAACCGACACGGGACGGGCCTGGAAAGCGTGAAAGGACCTCTGCAAGACTGCCGCACCGACTAACCGACGAACCGCTCCCGCAATGCTCTCTGCTGACCGACTTACCGTAAAGGCCTCCGAGGCCATCAACGCCGCCATCGAACTGGCGCGGCGGAACGGCAATCCTGTGATTCAGGATCTGCACTTGTTGACCGCGCTCCTCGATCAGAACGAGGGGATCGTCGTCCCGATCATCCAGAAGCTGGGTGCGAACGTCGCGTCGCTGCGGGAACAGATCCAGCGCGAGACTGCCCGGTACCCCAAGCAGACGGATGCTCAGCCGACGATCTCGCGCGAGCTGAACCAGGTGCTCGATCGCGCCGACGACGAGGCGAAGAAACTCGGCGATGGGTATGTCTCGACCGAGCATATGTTGCTGGCGCTGAGCGACACCAAGGGCACCGAGAGTCGCACCGTGCTCACCGCCGCCGGCGCCAAATACAAGGCGTTACTCGCTGGTCTGGAAGCGGTTCGTGGTTCGCATAGAGTGACCGACCAGACTCCGGAGAATCAGTACCAGGCGCTGCAGCGGTACACGCGTGACCTGACCGAGGACGCTCGCAAGGGCAAGCTCGACCCCGTCATCGGGCGCGATGAGGAGATCCGTCGCGTCATCCAGGTCCTGTCGCGCCGCACGAAGAACAATCCTGTGTTGATCGGCGAACCCGGCGTCGGCAAGACCGCGATTGTCGAGGGGCTCGCGCAGCGGATCGTCAACGGCGACGTGCCCGAGGGGCTCAAGAACAAGCGGCTGGTGTCGCTCGATCTCGCGGCGCTGATTGCCGGCGCCAAATTTCGCGGCGAGTTCGAGGAGCGCCTCAAGGCCGTGCTCAAGGAGATCACCGAATCCGAAGGGCTGTTCATCACCTTTATCGACGAGATGCACACACTCGTCGGGGCCGGCAAGGCCGAAGGGTCGATGGACGCCGGCAACATGCTCAAGCCGATGCTGGCGCGCGGCGAGTTGCGCGTGGTGGGCGCGACGACGCTTGACGAGTATCGGAAGCATGTCGAGAAAGACGCCGCGTTCGAGCGTCGCTTTCAACCCGTGTACGTCGGCGAGCCGACGGTCGAGAGCACGATCGCGATTCTGCGCGGCCTCAAGGAGCGGTACGAGGCACATCATGGGGTCCGCATCACCGACGACGCCATCATTGCCGCCGCGACGCTCTCGCATCGCTACATCGGAGACCGTTTTTTGCCGGACAAGGCGATCGATCTGGTTGACGAGGCCGCGTCTCGGCTGCGCATCGAAATCGACTCGATGCCGCAGGAGATCGACGCCGTCGAACGGCGGATCATGCAGTTCGAGATCGAACGTACGGCACTCGTCAAGGAAAAGGACAAGACGGCGGTCGAACGTCGCAAGGCGATCGAGCGGGAGCTTGCCGACTTGCAGGAGAAGTCGGCGGGGATGAAGGCGCAGTGGCAGAAGGAAAAAGAAACATTGGGTGCCGTCGGAAAGATCAAGCAGGACATCGAGGCCGCGCGTGTCGAGGCGGAACAGGCGCAGCGGGCGGGCGACCTGCAGACGGCCGGCGAGATCACGTACGGGCGCATCCCCAAGTTGCAGGAGCAGATGACCGCGGCCGAGGCGCGGCTTGCGAGCGCGTCGGGCAAGCCGCAGTTCCTCAAAGAGGAGGTTGGCGCAGACGACATCGCGTCGGTGGTGGCGCGCTGGACCGGAATACCCGTGACGCGGATGCTGGAGAGCGAGCGAGAGCGTCTGACCAAGCTCGATCAGGAGCTGGCCAATCGGGTCATCGGCCAGGACGAGGCGGTGCGCGCAGTGGCCGACGCCGTGCGTCGATCGCGCGCTGGTCTTCAGGATCCAAACCGGCCGATCGGAAGTTTTATTTTCCTCGGGCCGACCGGGGTTGGAAAGACCGAGACCGCGCGGGCGTTAGCCGAGTTTCTGTTCGACGATGAGCATGCCATGGTCCGCATTGATATGTCGGAGTACATGGAGAAGCATGCCGTCGCTCGGCTGATCGGCGCGCCACCGGGCTACGTTGGCTACGAGGAGGGCGGGCAACTGACGGAGGCGGTTCGCCGCCGTCCGTACTCCGTCATTCTCTTTGACGAGATCGAAAAGGCGCACCCTGATGTGTTCAATATTCTGCTCCAGATTCTCGACGATGGGCGGCTGACCGACTCGCAGGGGCGGACAGTGGACTTCCGCAACGCCGTCATCATCATGACCTCGAACGTCGGCAGTCAATACATCCTCGAGCATGTCCCCCAAAAAAGCGAGGCGACGAAGGGCCTTGCCAACTGGGAGGCGACGGAGAAATACGTGCTCGGCGAGTTGCAGCGGGCGTTCAAGCCGGAGTTCCTCAACCGAGTGGACGACACGATCGTATTCCGCCCGTTGGGCTTGGCGCAGAT
>Ga0315281_10014938_pt1 | contig 10432 bp, 8 predicted proteins | sample YL17G07_0_MG_FD_204540 | JGI IMG/M metagenome (GOLD analysis project Ga0315281, IMG submission 204540) | Sediment microbial communities from Yellowstone Lake, YNP, Wyoming, USA - YL17G07_0 | ecosystem: Environmental > Aquatic > Freshwater > Lake > Sediment | place: USA: Wyoming | collected...
GTGAACCCACCCTTAGCCGCAGCTCGTATCCCCGTGGCGATAGTCTCCTTTTCCTCGAATCCCGGCTGGCGCAGGTGGCAGTGCAGGTCGATGAAACCGGGGCACACCACCATACCCCGTGCCTGTATTACCTGGTGATTCTCAGGCAAAGGCTCCGCTGGCTGAGTGCTCAGCCAGGCGATTTTGCCCTCTGAGATAAACAGGTCGCCCACGGCATCAATGCCCTGCGAGGGGTCTATAATGCGCCCACCTCTGATAAGCAGGTAGCCAGATTGGCGTTCCGAGCGCTTTGTCTTCGCTGACATTTCTCTCAAGCCGCCCTCTTACCAGGCTTGAATCCCTGACGCTGAGCCTTCTCCTCCGAGTCGAAGATGATGAGATTCTCCGGCCTTATGCGACCCAGCATGAAGCTGTCTGCTTTGTAGTATCTCTTATTCTCCACAAGACCCTGGTGCCACTTGGAACTGGCTATATATTGAGGATATATCTCGTGTTCACAGTAGACACACCTCAGCGCTAGTGGCTCGTTCGATACTATTCGAAACTCGTGTTTCATGTACTCCCTTTCGGTCTCCTGTACCGAAACGCATTTATTGTTCAGGCATCTGACGCCGGTCTCGCGTTCATAAACAGGGTACTCTCTCTTCTGTGCGAAAGATTGCACTTTCCTCTCAGGGACATCAACTGTCTTACACCCCAGAAGCAGAGAGAGCAGGGCCATCCTGATCGGCACCCCGCGCACCACCTGTTTGAAGTACATACTTCGCGGGTCCGCATCCATCTCGTAGGCAAGCTCGCCGACACGGGGCAGGGGGTGCATAAGGATCGTTTCCTTAAATCCCTTTTCTTTGAAAAGTTTTCTGTCTACTACGGGGTACTCCTTCTTCAACCCCTCTGACGAAGGCTCGAGCCTCTCCTTCTGCAGCCTAGTAACATAGAGGGCATCCACACCTTTCTCCAGCTCGATCTGAATACCGACGGCAGGTATATTTGCCAGCTGATGCGGGCCGCTCGGCGTTACGTATATGGCGTCCAGAGGGATGAGCCCATTTTCTTTTTCTTCTTTCGGCCCGTTGTATCTCTCCAGCCTGCCTGTATATTCTGTGGTCAGCTTCCTTATGACATGCTCCGGCATCTCAAAGCCCGCGCTGGGACGGAAGTGTATAGTTGCGCCGAACCTGGCCAGAGCGTAGGCCAGGGAATGCACTGTACGTCCGTACTTCAGGTCGCCCCATAGGGCGATCTTCAATCCTTCGAGGGTTTTTCTCTCCTTCTTGATGGTATAGAGGTCGAGCAAGGTCTGGCTGGGGTGTTCGTGCCCGCCGTCGCCGGCATTTATCACCGGGACTTCCGCATAGTCGGCAACCACCTTGGCTGCACCCTCCCAGGGGTGCCTGATGACAATGATATCGGCATAGCTTCCCACCACCCTCGCCATATCGGCGATGCTCTCCCCTTTTGCCAGCGAGGTATTCCCCATCTCCATTACAGAGATGACCCTTCCACCCAACCTGTTCATCGCAGCCTCAAATGACATGCGAGTCCTGGTGCTCGGTTCGAAAAACAGGCTCGCCATAATCATGCCCCGGCACATATCGGACTGCTCCCTGAGCCCCTCAGCCATTTCGTCCGCCAGGGCGAAAACCCCTTCGATTTCCTGATTCGAGAGATCTTCTATCGTTATCAGGTCCCTCTTCGCCAGGCTTATGACCATATAAGCCTCCTCACTGAGCTTGTACCGCTCCCTGTTTGGTCGTATTATTGGTGATTACCACCTCATCCCTGCCATCAGTCTCTTTGACCCGCAGTTGAATGCGCTCATCCTTCGAAGAGGGGATGTTCCTCCCCACGAAGTTAGCCCTGATGGGAAGCTCGCGATGCCCCCGGTCTATGAGCACAGCCAACTGGATACGCTGAGGACGTCCGAATTCGATGAGGGCATCCATAGCCGCGCGGATGCTCCTTCCTGTATACAGCACATCGTCGACCAGGACCACGTTTTTGCCGGTGATGCTGGTAGGTATGTCGGTAGGACGAATAGCCGGCGGCGTTTCCAGGTATTGAAGGTCATCGCGGTGCAGCCCGATATCGAGGTTTCCCACAGGGACATCCACGCCCTCTGCTTTCTTCATCACCGCTGCCACGCGGTGAGCCAGGGGTACGCCGCGGGTATGCACCCCGATTAAGACCAAGTTGTTGCAGCCGCCGTTGCTCTCCAATACCTCATGGGAGATGCGCACCAGCGCCCGCCGTATCTCGTCCTCTGTCATTATCACTTTTTCGGGCATAAAAAAACCTCCACCTTCAAAAAGGTAGAGGGTCGTACTCCTTGTTAGATTCGCCGAGGTTGTGGGCTGACATCGCCCCTTCCTTTCCAGCCTCTCGGGACTGAATTAAAGGTTCAACCTATTTTCTAATATGATAACACCTTATTTTGCGGTTGGCAAGCGGTTTTTTAAGGCACTTTTTAAAAGGCTGTCATCCTCCTAGAGCAATAGCAACTTGAGATTACATATCTATTGGTCCTACATACTCAGCTTCCTCAACATCCGGAGGCAGCTCAATCGAGACGGGTTTGTTCCAATCGTAAAACAGGGTGTCTATGATGAAGTGGTAAGTAACTTCATTTCCTTCGATATCAACTTTCATATCAAATTCCTGGTGTGATTTCATGGGAAAGAAAGTGTCCGTAGCATACCACCCTTTCATAATGTAGTTGCTTATAGAATCCTCAGTAAGTTCTACAGATAGATCCTCCTGTTCAAGTTGTGAACTCATGTATTCCAATATCTCATCCATATCCGGAGAGATTTCGGCTACATAGCAATTAATACCCTTCACGTTCGCCGTGCCCGAAATTACGGCCTCACCGCCACGTACTAGTGCAATTTGACTACTCACATAATCCTGCGATTCCCAGAAATCCTCCGACACATCTCCTCTAACCCACTCAGTAGGAGCGACCTGGCTCACAAGCCCGACATAAGCCATGTCGCCCAGAATATACTCTTTAACTATGCTCGTTTCCTCTGTTTGTGTAGTTGCCCTCATATTCATACTTGTAGTCATGTCCAACTGCATCTCTTGAGCCGCCATATCGATTACACCATTGGCATCCATGCTGTAATCGATTTCACTGTATTCACCATCAAAAGTACCTGTCATGGTGAAGTCCATACTCATTTCTAATCGGCTAGTTTCCTGGTTCTCTATACTTGCAAGTATGCCATCAATCAATTCGTCACCTGTTATTTGCTGTTCGTTAGACCCACACGCTATCGCTGCCACCAGAATTAACAGGACCAGCATCGCCGAGAAAATTCTTTCCTTCATTGCTTTGCTCCCACTCTTAATTAAATACCTGGGTCTCGAATTGTAATATGGGAAATTCGTCAGAATAAACTGGCTATAAATCTAGCACCTGAGGCAATTATTGTCAATCATGCATGGCAATGCTAGATGACTAATTAAGTTGCGATGGATAAAATGTAGGGGCTCAAAATTTTGAGCCCCTACATTTGCACTTCGCAGTTCTCACTTTGAATTCTTGGGCTTACTACCCCTTCAGCTTCTTGATCGCCTTGGGCAGAATCGGCAGCAGATCGCTGGCAACCATGCCGGCATCTCCCAATTCTTCCTTCACCATCTCGCCAGCAGCGTTGTGCAGATATACTCCGCAGCAGGCTGCATCGAAAGGAGAGAGCCCTTGGGCCAGCATTCCGGCAATAGCTCCTGAGAGCACGTCCCCTGTGCCCGCCGAGGCCAGGCCGGGGTTCGCCGAAGGACTGAGATTCGCCCTGCCGTCGGGCGCTGCGATAACAGTATATGCCCCTTTAAGCACAACTACCTTCTGCCACTCGGCAGCCATCTTTTGCGCTATTTTCAAACGGTCTGCCTGTATCTCAGCGACGGAGAGACCGGTCAGCCTCGCCATCTCGCCGGGGTGCGGTGTGAGCACTGCCTGGTAGTTCATCCTCTGCCACCATTTATTGGTCTTGGCCAGGGCATTCAGGGCATCGGCATCAACGACAACGCCCCTAGGCATGATAGGAGAGAGGGAGAAGAGAACCCCTCTGACAAACTCCTGGGTCGAAGGATGCTGCCCCAGGCCACAGCCTATGAGCAGGACATCATACTCCCTGAGTTGCTCTACAAAAAGAGGGGCGGCCTCAGCACTGATAATATTTGGCTCAGCTTCCGCCAATGGCGCATAGGTCACCTCGGTCAGCTTCGCCGCCAGGATCGGCTGAAGACCGCGGCCTGTGGCCAGGGTTACCAACCCGGCTCCGACTCTGGTAGCGGCAGCGCAGGCCAGATATGCTGCTCCGATGTAGTTTACTGATCCCGCAGCCACCATGACCTTACCGAAAGTCCCTTTGTTAGCGCTCAGAGGCCGTTTGGGCAGCACCGATTTCACCCCGTCGGTTGTGATAAGCGCTGTGGTGATGTCATCCGCCAGCTTCGGCTTTATGCCTATGGGGGCCACGATGATCCTGCCCACCCTCTCCTCGCCGGGGGAATTGAAAAGCCCGACCTTGGGGTAGGCCAGGGTGATAGTTACATCGGCGAAAAGACATGCCGGGTCCATAGCGCCGCTGTCGGCGTCCAGACCGGAAGGTAAATCAACGGCGACCACCATCAACTGAGGGTGACTCTCCTTGAACGTCTTTATAAACTCCAACATTTCCTTGATAGTGCCCTGAAGGGGGCGAAGCTTGCCGGTACCGAACAGGGCATCAATGACCATTTCAGATGTAGAAAGCGAATCGTTCAAAGCAACTAAGCCTTTGTCAGACTCGGCATCGGTGTAGGTGAGGCCCCGTTCCTGGAGGAGTTTGAGGTTCTTATCGCCCTCTGTGCGGCGCTTATAGAAATATAGAGTGACCTCAGCATCCCAGTCATATAGGTGGCGGGCAGCAACCAGGCCGTCGCCGCCGTTGTTGCCCGGCCCCACCAGAATAAAGATGGGGCAGCCGGCTACGCTGCCGCCCCTTAGTTTTCTAACCTCCTCAGCCACAGCCAGGCCGGCGTTCTCCATGAGCATATCCATAGAGATACCGGCTTCAGCAGACCTCTTCTCCAGCTTGCGCATCTGCTCACTGGTAACTATCTTCAAGGTGCTCCTCCTATCACAGAAGCGATAGCATAATCTCGGGAGTGGGAAAGGCTAATGGCAATCTCAGCTATGCCCAGCTTTCGGGCGCGGGAGCGTGCCCTGCCGTGGAGATAGACCAGAGGGGCGTTGCGTTTATTGCGCAGAATCTCGACCTCGCGCCAGGAAACGCCCCTTCTGCCTGTGCCCAACGCTTTCATCACCGCTTCCTTGCCTGCGAACCGGACGGCAAGCTCGGGCACATGGTTGCGGCATAATTCAATTTCCGCATCGGTATAAACCCGGCTGAGAAACCTCTCCCCGTAGCGGTCCATAGAGCGCTGAATTCGCTCTATCTCAACTATATCCACACCCAGATGATACATCGCCTTAAAAGCTAACTTGGGAATTTTTGTGCCTAAAAGTATACCACAACAAGGGCAGTGGCACTACTACAGCGCAGTGGCCCACCCTCCGCTGAAAGTTGACTTTAGCAGTGATAATTGGTAGACTGGGCGAGGCGCAGGAAGGAAAACCTCTATCAGCAAATAACCACACCTTGTCCAAATACAACTAAATATTCTTCAAGAGGGGTAGATTATGCCAGAGAAGAAGAAAGACGAAGGATTCCTCCCTAAGTATCGAGTACTGGATCTGGCTGATGAGAAGGGTGCCTATTGCGGCAAACTTCTCGGCGACCTCGGAGCCGAAGTGGTAAAGGTTGAGCCCCCGGGCGGGGCCAAAACAAGGTTTCGAGGTCCTTTTTTTAAGAACGAGGTCCACCCGGAAAAGAGCCTGCACTTCCTCTATTTCAACACCAGCAAAGGCTCGATCACTCTGAACCTAGAGAATAGCGCAGGCCAGGAGATATTCAAAAAGCTGGTCAAGAAAGCAGATGTGGTGTTGGACAGCTTCCCCGTGGGGTATCTCGCCAAGCTGGGGCTGGATTACCCCAAGCTGAAGAAGATTAACCCCAAGCTGGTGATGGCCTCCATCACACCCTACGGGCAGAAAGGCCCACTGAGTGGTTATAAGGCGGAAGATATCAACGTCATGGCCATGAGCGGCTATATGCAACTTGTGGGCGAGCCCGACCAGGCACCGCTGGTGCTTGGCGGCGAGCAGTCGTTCTATCCCGGTTCACAATACGCTGCAGTGGGCACGATGGCTGCCCTTTTCTATCGGGATTCCGTCTCAGGAAAGGGGCAGTATGTGGACGTTCCTATGCAGGAGGCCATGATAAGCTACTGGCAGGAGCAGACTCCCGTTCCCATGTGGCATAAGACGAAAGAGAACAATACGCGTGTGGGCGCGATGGACGCTATGGTAACGCCCTGCGGCCTCTATCCCTGCAAAGACGGCTGGATTTCACTGTGCGTGGTAACCCCTCAGGAATGGGATACATTGGCGCAGTGGATACACGAGGTGACAGGCGACGATGAAGTCCTCAAAGACCAGTACAAGGGAGGGCTCATCGACCGCATGCCGGTGCGCGATATGGTGAATGTAATGGTGATAAACTTCACTGAGAAGCTCAATGGACGCGACATCTTCCTAGAGGGCCAGAAGCGAAAACTGGTGGTCATGCCTGTAAATGATGTCCCTTCCCTTCTCAAAGATAACCAGCTTAACTCACGCGGCTTCTGGGTGGAGCTAGCCCATCCTGTTGTGGGCAAGCTGAAGTACCCTAGAGGTCCGTTATACAGTGATGCCATCGGTTCGCCCTCAAAGGCAGCTCCGCTGCTGGGCGAGGACAACGAGCGAATATACTGCAAAGAGCTGGGATACACCAAGGAAGACCTGGCAGTGCTGCGTGCCACAGGTACAATCTAGAACATCAGATAATGCGAGGAAAGGAAGGATAAGGCGATGGCCAAGAAAGCTCTCGAAGGCGTTAGGGTCATAGAGTTCGGGCTTTACTTAGCGTTGCCTCTGGCGACACGGATGCTGGCCGCGCTGGGTGCCGAGGTCATCAAGGTTGAGACACTCACCTCCCTTGATATGTCGTGGTATGGCCCCATGTACGCCGCAGGTTCTCTCCAGCTAGAGTACCGGCCCCTCAAGCGAAATGTCACCCTGGACGTTCGTCAGCCCAGGGGCAAAGAGATAATGGAAGAACTGATAAAGAAGAGCGACATCTTCGCAACCAACCTCGGCGAGGGATTTTTGACCAAGTTTGGCCTGGATTTCAAACACGTTCAGTCGCTGAAGAAAGACCTCATTGTATTGTGGCAGACTGGCCTGGGCAGCGTAGGCCCCTACGGCGGCTTTAAGGCATATGGCAGGCTGATGCAGCACGCCTGCGCCATATCTTCCATGTCAGGTACACCGGACAGCCTCGGCGTAGCCAATATTTCGTATTCGGACTATCACACCTCAATGTTCAATGCCCTGGCATTGATAGGGGCGCTCGAGAGACGACGCCGCACCGGCAAGGGCTGCTTCATAGAATGCCCGATATACGAGTCCGGTGTAGTAACAGTAGGCCCATCTTTCCTTGATTACCAGGCTAACAAGGTGATCCCGGAGCGCAGGGCAAACAGGCACCGCTTCTACGCCCCGCATGGTGCTTACCCCTGCACCGGAACGGACAGGTGGTGCACCGTAGCCGTGACCAACGAAGGAGAGTGGGAAGCATTCTGCAAAGTCATGGGCAATCCCGCCTGGACAAAGTCACCGAAATTCGCCACCGCTGTCGACAGGGTCAAGAATGCTGCGGAACTGGACAGCCTGATTGGAGAGTGGACATCGCCGCGCGATGCCTACGAGGTGATGGATGAGATGCAAAAGGCGGGGGTTCCGGCAGGGATTGTGGCCAAAGGCGAAGATATGGCGAGCAGCGAGCACCTCTGGAGGCACAAATTTTATTATGAGACTGACTTCTACTCCGCCGACTTCGAAAAGCCGGGCATGAAATGGCCGGTGGCGGGTAAGACAGTAACCTGGATCGAGCCGGTTTACATGTCTGAAACCCCATGCATGTTCGGTCCCATGCACAAGGTCGGGCAGGATAACAACTACGTCTACGGCAAACTCCTGGGCATGTCAAAGGAAGAAATTAAGAAACTGACAGTGGAGGGCGTGTTCAAATAATCGGGAGTCCAGAGGGCAGAGCCTCTCTGGAGGGGGTCTGGGGGTGTCCCCCAGTTTCTTCCCAAGTCCCCCAAGATTGGGGGGTTTAGGGGGTTGACGAGATAGAACGCATTAGAAACAAAATATAATCGTGAATTAGTAAGAAGGAGGACATCTTATGCCGGCAAAGGTAAAGAAGCTGACCAACCCCAAAGCTATCGACATGGAATGTCTGATGTGTACCAGGGAGGGTGCGCTCAGCACGGACCCGGGGATGATTGAGATGCTGGCTGCATATTTCAAGACAATGGGACTGCGCGAAAAGACCGAGGACGAGATGGCGCAGGACTGGAGAGACGCCGGCGTCCAGGTTGTGATTATGAGCCAGACCCATAAACTGTTCGGCTTCAACGAGTTCGAGCAGATAAAGGAAAGGCACAACTATATCGGTCAACTCAAGAAGGACTACCCCGATGTCGTCCTGGGTTTCTGGCTCGGTATTCCTATACCCGACTTCGGTATCTGGAAGGCGCTGAAAGAAGCCGAAAGGTGCATCAAAGACCTGGGAAGCTTCGGTATGTTCGTCACCGGAATGTACGGAATCCCCGCCAACGACAAGATGTGGTGGCCGTTCTATGACCTGTGCCAGGATGCCGGGGTGCCGGTTAAGATTTCAGTCGGCGCGACAGCCGGCGGCGCCGGACAGGGCGGTGGCTCAATCGGCGGAATGGGCATACGGCTCTCCACCGAGAAGCCCATCCCCAACATAGATGATGTCGCCGCTGCGTTCCCCAATCTGACCATAATCGGGCACCACTATCCCTTCCCCTGGGTCGACGAGATGACAGCAGTGATGATACACAAGAACAATGTGTACTGCGAGGTGCATGGATGGAGGCCCAAGTACTTCCATGATAACTTCAGGAGAGAGCTGAACACTCGTATCAAAAACAAGATAATGTTCGGGTCGGATTACCCCTTCTTCCCTTATGCCACACTGTTTGGAGACTGGGAGGCGAGTAATTACAAGCCCGAGGTTTTGCAGAACGTATACCTTAACACAGCCCGGAAAGTGCTTGGCCTGGAAAAGAAATAGTCGGTTAAATCTGGGTAGGGCGGAGCAGGTGCTCCAACATACCCATAAATTTACTTAGTACTCCAAATGAAGCGGAGGCACACCTATGGATTTCAGTTTTACACCGGAACAAGAGCGTCTGCGCTTGGAAGTGCGCAAGTTCCTGCAAAAGGAGGTTACGGACGAGAGCAGGCTGGATTTCAGGTTCGACCGGCCGTATAGCCAGGATACCTGGAGCCTGCTGCGCAAGCTGGGGGAAAGAGGCTGGCTCTGCCCGCTGTACCCCAAGGAATGGGGCGGCATGGCTGCCTCTCCGTTAGACAACTATGTTATTCAGGACGAGCTGTCTTGCGCTTTCGCCCCATCCCCCTTTGCTGTGATCGGTGCTATGGTGGTAGGGCCCACCCTTCTGATACATGGAAACGAGGCGCAGAAGAAAAAGTACCTGCCTATGATAGCCCACGGCGAGGTCGAGTTCTCCATGGGCTATACCGAACCGGGGTCGGGCTCGGACCTCGCTTCGCTATCGCTTAAGGCTGAGGACAAGGGCGATTACTATCTGCTCAACGGCCAGAAAATGTTCAGCACCAAGGCCGACTTCGCCGACTACGGCTGGGTTGCGGTCAGGACCGACCTGGAGAACCCCAAGAAGCATAAAGGCATTTCGCTGGTCATCATAGACCTCAAGCATACCAAAGGACTCACTATCCGCCCCATATATAATATGAGCGGATACCATTCCACCGAGGTTTTCTACGATGATGTCAAAGTTCCTAAAGAAAACCTGGTAGGCGACCTGAATAATGGATTCTACATCATAGGCGCTGCGCTGCTATTCGAACGCGCGGTCACAGTGAGCGGATTCCACAGGGCGCTTGAGCTTCTCACAGAGTATGTCAAGACAACCAAGCACAACGGCAATCCGCTGTCCGCCGACCCTCTGGTCAGGCACAAGCTCGCTGAGTTAGAGACGAAGTTCGCCGTGACCAGGGTCCTGTCCTACCGTCTTTCCTGGATGCAGGTGCATAAGATGTTCACCCTGACGGAGGTGGCGATAACCAAACTGCTCAGCACTGAGACGGTGTACGACCTGGCCCAAGCTGGCATGCAGATACTGGGACATTACGGCGAGCTGGTGCCCGGCTCGAAATGGGCCGAGCTTCAGGGGTGGTTTGCGCATATGTATCAGGAGT
>Ga0315281_10014939_pt1 | contig 10430 bp, 8 predicted proteins | sample YL17G07_0_MG_FD_204540 | JGI IMG/M metagenome (GOLD analysis project Ga0315281, IMG submission 204540) | Sediment microbial communities from Yellowstone Lake, YNP, Wyoming, USA - YL17G07_0 | ecosystem: Environmental > Aquatic > Freshwater > Lake > Sediment | place: USA: Wyoming | collected...
CAGCACGATCCCCGGGCTCAGACGGGCATACTCCGGGTCGTACCCCGAGTTGTAAACGTATTCCACCCCCAGATACCGGAAGGAGAAGTACGCGGCCGCATCCTTTCCCTCCGCCCGAAGAAAGGGAAGGCTCAGCCAGCCCTTTTCCCGGAACCGGAGGGCGATTTCCCGGAAATAACCCTCCATTTCCAAGGTCATGAACTCCGCTTTATCCCTCCGGCTCTTGCGATGGAGGTCTAAAAAGGCATCCATCCTCTCGGCCAGGTTTTCTTCCTGTCCTTCCCTGATTTCGAAGGAAGACTCCCTCTCCAGGCGGCGCATCTTGCGACGAAGCTCGTGGCGGTCCTTGGAGTCCAGACGGCCCAAAAAATCATCCCAGCCAGAAGGAAGGTTGAGGTAGACCGAAACTTCCTGGACCGTTTGGGTGACCTGAAAGCCACAGGCCCTTAGAAGCGCGGGCAGGAATCGGAGGGTAGGGGAAAATTCGGAAATCCCGCTGAATTCCAGCTCCTCCCAGGGCCCCTCAACCCAGAAGCGGGCCAAAGCGCCCAGGGCTTCTTCTTCTTTTCCCGCGGGGAGGATCAGGTCCCGGTAGTCCCAGACATCCATGCTCCCCAGCAGGGTCAGCACCTTTTTTCCTCCCTCCCTTCCAGAATCGGAAAAAATCCCCAGCCCGAGAGGATCCCCGTCGGGGGACCGGGAAAGGAGCGTCTTCACCTTAAGGTTTCTTCCGAAGTGACGCAGCCAGAGCTGACTCCAAAGAGGGGTGAGAAAAGGGTTTTGAAAGGGGCTTTTCTGGAGGAGCGACTCCCACAGGGGCAGCAGCTTTTCGGGAAAGGGATTCCCCTCGATGATCTCCACGCCCATTCAGGGCCTCCTCTCCGCTTCTTGCGGGAGGGAGTAGACAGAGCTGGCCTTCTCCCCCCTCACGGTCGTCTCCCGGCCGTGCCCCGGATAGATGATCGTATCGTCGGGGAGAGTGAAGATTTTCGAGTGGATGGACCTCAAGATTTCCCGGTAATCCGACCGGGGGATGGCCGTGTTTCCCGGCCCGTTGGGAAAGATGGTATCCCCGCTCAAGAGAATCTTTTCGGCGAGGAAACAGACCCCTCCGGGAGAATGGCCCGGAGTATGCAGGACCTTCAGGGAGATATCACCACAGGTCAGTGTCTGTCCGTCTCGCAGGAAAAAGTCCGCTTTTCTGCCAAGGGCTCGCGCGTCCTGCTCATGGATCCCTACCGCCGCTTGAGTCTCATCCTGCACTTCTTCCAGTGCTCCGATGTGGTCCATGTGGCCGTGGGTGATGAGGATATACTTGACCTGGGTCCCCTTGACCGCCCGCAGGATCTTCTCCGGCTCGGCCGCCGGGTCGATGATCACGCTTTCCCGGGTGCGCGGACAGGTGAGAATATAGCAAATGTTTTCAAAAGAGCCGACCGACAGTCTCTTTAATTCCACCATGAGCTCCAAGAGTGATGAACTCGTAAAAAGTCGCAATTCCATAGAATTCGTCATTCCGGCGAAAGCCGGAATCCATTTATTTCAAGATGTTCTGGCCCCCGGCTTTCGCCGGGGTGACGCTCCAAGAGGCTTTTTACGAGATCATCAAGAGTGCCTCTTACAAGTAAAATTGTGCGCAAACTGGTAACAAGGTTGTAGGGGCAACCCAGCGTGGTTGCCCATCTTGCGGGCGGCGACATAGGGCCGCCCCTACAATATCTTGTTTGGTCCCGGTTTGGCCGGGTAAGGGTTCAATGTTGGGTGTTCAGTGCCCCGGACCCTGCCTCCTGCCCCCTGCACCCTTTTTTTCAGAATCCGCTGAACGGCACGGGGATGAAAGTTAGGATAAATATGGCCATCGTGGCCCAGCCTATGATTTTCCGCCTCCGGTCCAGGGGAACCCACCACTCCAGGGGCGGAGGATGGCGAAATCCCATGATCCAGAGGAGAAGCCCCCAGAACAACCATCCTTCCCACCCCAGGATCCCCAGGGCCAGAAGGCCGGCAAAAACGAATTTGGAGATCTTGATCTGCCTGTCGCCCAGAAGAGCGTAGAGGACGTGCCCCCCATCCAGCTGGCCCACGGGCAGAAGGTTCAGCGAGGTCACCAGGAGGCCGATCCATCCGGCAAAGCCCACGGGATGAATCAGCAGATCGTGTCCGGGAGGAAGATTCCCCACGACCAGCTTGCCGATCGCCCACAGGAGCAGGGAATCTCCCAGGTTTATACCCGCCTGTCCCTCGATTGGTTTCACCTCGGAGAGGCTGAGCCCTAAAGCCACCAGGGGAATGGCAACCAGCACTCCCACCAGGGGCCCGGCCGCCCCGATGTCCATGAGCATCCGCCGGTCTCTGGCCGGGGAACGCATCTTGATAAAAGCCCCGAAGGTCCCGATGAAAGGATGCGCCGGAATGAAGTAGGGTAAAGTGACATCCATTCCATGCCTCTTGGCCACCAGATAGTGCCCCAGCTCATGGGCCAGGAGGATCCCCATCAGCGCCAGGGCAAAAGGCAATCCCCTGGGAATCTGGCCGGGGTCTTTCAGGGGGTTCACCCCTTCCTGCAGGGCCCCGGCCAGAATGGTAGTCATCAGCGTGAGGATAAATAATACGATGTTCCAGATGACCTTGGGCTTGCGGGGAGGGGCGGCGGGAGCCGGCTCCCCCTCCCAGGTCCAGGAGGGAACTTCTCTCTTCCGGAACGGCCAATAATCTTGTAGGCTCATATCTCTAAGGTCCCCGTAGGCTCCGGAGGAAGCACACCTATTTGGGGGGCGCCCATCGATCTCACCCTCGGCTCCTGGCATCAGGGTCCGTCTTTGTTAGCTCGTTTTCGGGACCACAACACTAAATGGGAATAAGCCCATAGGGCCCGTTCCGCCGACGGGAAGATGGGGATTCCCGCTTTCAGCAAAGCCTCTTTGGATTTATCCTCCAGGTACATTCCCCCCAGAGAAATGGCGATAAAGGGCTTGCCGATTTTCCGGTGTGCTTCGATGACCCCGCTCGCATACTGGTGGTCGAGCTCCGGCGTAGCCCCGCGCCCCTGGAGGATGAGGGTGTCCACCCCCGGATCCCGGCCCACGATTTCCGCCGCCCGCCAATACAAGTCCACCTGGAAGACCGAGGCCAATCCCAGGTCCACAGGATTATTGGCGCTGGTCCCGGTCTGGGGGATTATTTTCTTCAGCTCTTTTCGAGTTTCTTCCTGCAGCTCGGCTACCTCCAGCCCGAACTCCTCGCAGGCGTCGGCGGCGGCCACGGCAGGCCCCCCGGGTCCCGATAGAATCGCCAGCCTTTTCCCCCCTCTCCGGGGTAAATAGTAGAAAACGGTGAGAAAATCCAGGAACTCCTCGGCATCCCGGGCGGTGAGAATCCGGGCCTGTTTTTTCAGCGCATCCCAGGCCATCCTGGACCCCGCCAGCGACCCGGTGTGCGAAGAGGCGGCCCTGGCCCCCCCGGGAGTGCGTCCCGCCTTCCAGAGGATGACCGGCTTTTTCCGCGCGGCCTCCCGCAATGCGCCGAGGAAGGCGGGTCCGTCTTTCACCCCTTCCAGATAAGCCCCGATGATTTCGGTCGCCGGGTCTTCGCCCAGGAAAGAAAGGAAATCGGAACTGTTCAGGTCGCTCTCGTTTCCGCTGCTGATGATCTTGCTGAAATGGACCCCCCTGGTATCGGCCATCCGGCTGAAGAGGATCGCCAGAGAACCGCTCTGGGAAATCATCCCCACCTTCCCCGCTTCCCTGGGCAGGCCCGGGAAAAAAGCCAGGTGCTGATTCGGGTCGTAAATCCCCATGCAATTGGGCCCGATGAGGGAAATGCCCCGATTGCGGGCGACCCGGAGAATCTCTTCTTCCCGTTTCTTCCCCTCCCCGTCCCCCGTTTCGGCAAACCCGGAGGTATAAATCACGGCCGCCTTTACCTTCTTCTCCCCGCACTGCTCCAGGGCCGGCAGAACCAGCGGCGCCGGCACGAGGAGGATGGCCAGGTCGATGTCTCCCGGAATTTCTTTTACCGAGGGGTACGCGCGCAGTCCGTCGATGAAATCCGCCCGGGGGTTCACGGGGAAGATTTTCCCGGGATATCCCTGGTCCAGCAGTCCCTGCAGGAACACTCTGCCGGGTTCAAACCCCCGGGGCACGCCAACCAGGGCGATCGAGCCGGGTTGAAAGATGGCGGACAGGTCTTTGGGGCGACTCAAATCAAGAACTCCCTTCTCCGATGGACGGCGCCCCACCGGCAGGGAACGAAAAGGAATAATGGAATATTGGAATGATGGGCAAAAAAATAAAATCCCTAAATCCATTATTCCATCATTCCATTATTCCAATTTTCCAGTAGTTTCCAGATTCCATCATTCCAGCATTCCAAATTGCCAACATCCCCATCTAAAATAACAAAAAGCGGCCCCCCTGGGCAAGATGAATTTCCTCTCTCCCGGACGGGTCTGCTTTTTAAGCTTGAATAATTTCCCGCCCTGCTATATAAAAAACTCAGGAAAGCAACGCATGAATACCCTCGATATTATCTTTCTCGTCCTCATCGCCGCCTCGGTGATCTACAGCCTGGTCAAGGGATTGGTCCGGGAGATCTTTTCTTTTCTGGCCATCATCCTGGGTTTTTTCGGGGCCAGCTACGGGTACTCCCGGGCGGCGGAATGGCTCAAAGGCTGGGTGGAGCAGGAAACCCTGGCCCAGATTCTCGGTTTTGCCGTCCTCTTTGTGCTCGTGGCCATCGCCGTGAGCCTGCTGGGCATCCTGCTTTCCCGGCTGATCCACAAGGGAGGGCTCGGCTGGGCCGACCGCATGGGAGGGGCCGCGTTCGGCTTCCTCAAGGCCGTCCTTCTTATCGCCATCATCCTTCTCGTGCTCACCGCTTTCTTGCCCCCCAAGAGCAAGGTCCTTCTCGAGTCGAAAATCTCCCCGGCCGCCCTCACCATCGCCCGGGGGCTTTCTTTCCTGGCTCCGGAAAAATTCCACAGGCTCTACGCGGAGAAAGAAAAGGAGCTCAAAAAATATTGGGCGCTCCGGGATTTTCTTCCGGATAAACCCCAGACCAAAGGATTGAAGAAGCCATGAAAGGATCTCTTTTCTTCGCGAAAATGAAAGCGCCGGCCGAAAGGCATCGGGGCATGACGACTCCGGGCTGCTTGTTCCTTCTGATCCTCCTGGCGATCCTGGGATTTGCGGGATACCGGGTCGGCACCGCTTACTGGGAGTATTACCAGGTGCGGGAAGAGGTCCGGAACGTTCTGACCTGGACCGTGGCCGGGACGCCCAAGCATGAAGCCGACGTCGTTAAAAGGGTCATTACCCGGGTCGCCGATGAAGCCGGACTCCAGTTGACCCCCAAGAATATCCGCGTCACCCAGACCGCCAGCTCCCTGACCATCAACGTCTTCTGGGTCCAGGACCTGGACTTTCTCGTGTACACCTACCCGATGGATTTTACGGTCAGCCTGACCGAGCCTTTACGGTGGGGAGGGCGGGGGCTGGTGATCAAATAATTTTCTGGGACGCGGATGAACGCGGATAAACACGGATGGGGAAAAGGAAGAATCGAAAAGATCCCGAAAGAATGAAAGGGAAAGAGAGCTAAATAAAAAGAGGGTTTAAATGAGGAACTCGGCCACGTGGATGTTGTATTCGTTCGGGTCGAGGGTCTTCACGATGGACTGCTTGAAGTTGCGGCTCCCCTCATCCATCTCCCGCAGGTCCACAATCCTTCCCTTCCGGTACTCCCCCTCGCCGTACTGGAGCAGGCATACCTTGGGCCGATCGATCAGGTCCGGATCTTCCTGGGCCTGCACCACGATCCCCATCTCATTGGTGTTCAGCAGGACCAGCGTTCCCAGGGGGAAAATCCCGATCATGTTGATGAAGACTTTCACCAGAGCGGGGTCAAAATCCTTGCCGGCCCGCTCGAGCATCAGCCCCAGGATCTTCTCCGAAACATAGGGATACTGGCGGTAGACTCGGGGCCGCACCAGGGCGTCGTAGAAATCGGAGATGGCGATGATCTTGCCGAAAAGGGTCACCTTGCGCTTGCGCGCCAGCTTGGGATAGCCGGTCAGGTCAAACTTCAGGTGGTGTTCGAAGGCCGCGTCGATCAACCGCGCCGAGAGCTCTCCCCATTCTTTCAGGCGGATCACCATCTCCGCCCCCACCACCGGATGGGAGCGGATCATGGCCCATTCCTGGGGAGAGAGTTTATCCGTCTTGTTCAGGACTTCCTTGGGGATGCTGACCTTGCCGATGTCATGGAAGAGGCCGGCCATGCCCAGGTGGGACAGGTGTTTCTTGGCAATGCCGATCCGCTGCCCCAGGGCAATGGCGTAGATGGCCACGTTGACGCAGTGGTTGAAGGTGTAATCGTCGTAGTTCTTGATGTTGGCCAACCCCAGGAGGGCGGACTCGTCCTGCATGATGGAGTTGACCGCGCTCTGCATCAGGTGCTTGGCCTTGCGGATGTTGATCAGTTTCTGGGTCCGGATTCCCTCGGACACCTCCTTGACCAGGTTGACGGTCTTGAAATAGATCTGCTTGGAATACCGCTTCTGCTTTTCCGAGTCGATGAGGAGATCCTCATCCCGCACATACTCCAGCTTTCCCACGCTGATTCCGTGGATCCCCTTGGACTCCAGCTGCCGGTTAACGTAGAGGTAGTTGCTCTCGTTGCCGTCATCCAGCTTGGCCAGGAGGAAAACAAAATCCTTGAGCTGCGGCCCTTCGATTTCCTCGCTGAATTCCAGCTCCCCGAGCATTCGTTTGCCCATTTCCTGGGAGAAGATTTTAAAGACGGAATAACGGTCGGCTTTCACCGGGATCCGGATGTTGTTGAAAAAGAAATTATCCCGGACGAGCTTGAGGTACAGCTGGCCCTGGGACTGCACAAAGGGGTTGACCGTCTGGAGCACTTCCCGGGTCAGCTTTTCGATGGTGGTGTTGTTGCGATCGTACAGGGTGGCGCCCTTCAACAGGCGGTAGAAACGAAAGATGAACTCGGTCCCCATCATCTCGGGAAGATGTTCCTGGCCGGCGGGGATCCGGACGTCCATCAGGCCATCGCTCCTGCTCTTCCCTCGGCTTTCTGCGCACATTAGAACCTCTGTTCCTTCGGAACCTGCCGCCGGAGGGCCTGCTGACAGGTCTTCCGGATGCGGGCGTTCCTGGATTCCTGCCCCCGTTCCAGAACCTCCTTGGCTTCCCGGGAGGCGATCAAGGCCAGGGCGCTGGCCGCCCCCTGCCGGAGTTCATCCATTTTTTTCCGGCGGAACCAGGCTTTCTTCAGCAGGAGTTTGCGGAGCAGGGGGATGGGGTCGTTGGAGCCGGCCAGGCCGATGGCATCGAAGAAGGCCTTCTTCTCCGCCGCCTCCTTCCGGGTGAACTCCTTGGCCTGAATGACCTCCAACAGGTAAGGCAGACTGTTCTTCCGCCCCACTTTGCCCAGGTTCAGGGCGGCGGCGCACCGGATCCGCACATCCACATCCTGCAAGGCCTTGATCAAAAGGTGGAAAGCCTTGGCTCCCCCGATGGCCCCCAGGGCCTGCACCGCCTCCCGGCGCACCCGCATCTCCCGGTGGCCGAGGGCCTTCTGCACGGAGGGAATCGCCGGCTCCTTGCCGATGCGGCCCAGGATGTACACCACGTTCCGCACCAGGTACCAGCGGCGGTCTTCCATGAAGGGGAGGATCTGATCGATCTGGTCCTTTCCGATCTCACAGACCGCATCGCAGACGGTCCGGCGGGCTTTGGGATTTCCGAGATCGCCCAGCACTTTCATCAGGGGCTGGAGAGAGCTGGGCTTCAACAGCTTGAGGTAACCTCTCACCTCATCCAGGCGCACCCCTTCCCGTCTCTCCAGGACTTTGCCGATCCGCTCGATCCGCTGAGGGTCGCCGGCGCTCTCCGCCAGGTCCTGAATGGCTTTGAGCTGCCATTCCTGCAGGGAATAGGTTTTCAGGATGATAAAGACCCGGCTCAAAAGGTCCGTGGCCTTCTGGAATTCCCCGAGGGTCAGCAGGGCATCCAGAAGCTTGTTGAGAACCGTGACCGCGTCCTGGTACGGCTCCGGCTTTTTCTCCAGACCCATGATTTCGAAGAGGATGTCGATGATGTTGAACAGGAAGATGGGAGAGGTCTCCGTTTCCACTTCCTTCCGCAGCCCTTCGAGTTCCTGCGGGGTGAGAAAGTAAACGTCCCGGTTCATGGCCAGGGAGGGAGGGCTGGCCGCCCGGGTCATGGCCTCATAATAGTTGACCTCTTCCCCGGTCTCTTCGTCCAGGTAGTCGGGGTCGATCTGGTGGGCCAGTGGTTCGAAAATGAGGTTTTTCCGGAACTGTTCGATGTTCTCCGGAATGATGACCGCGGTGTCTTCCAGATATTCGTCGGTGGCCTGGTAGCTGATATGGACAAAGTCCCGCTCCCAGATCATGGTCACCAGGTCGTCTTCCTGCTTGTTGACCTGGTCCCCCCGCTTGATGATGTCGAGGAATCCCTGGATTTCCCATTCCTCCAGCCCTTCCAGGAAGCGAAATTCCCGCAAACCGTCCTTGTAAAGGAAAAAGGCCAGGCTACCTTTCAGGTCTTTGTTTTCGTACATGACCCGGTTGTTGAAGCTGAACTCGTACTCCCCGATCTTGAAGGAAAAAACATGATACCGTTTCAGGAAAAATTGAAACTTGCGGAAGAGAAGTTCGCGGAAACCGACCAGAGAAGGGTTTTCCGGGGGGAAGAGGCGGAAGGCCTTGATGGTCTTGACAAAAATATTCATCAAGTCCCGGGCATGAAGAAATACCTCATCAACCTCTTCGCCTTCGAAGGAGGCGATCTCATCGCTGACGTCGATAGTTTTTTTCTCCCTTTCCAGATCTACCGCCATCAATCCTTTTCCTTTTCCCTGATTCTCTCCTATCTTCTCGTTTTAAAAGCGATTTGTCAATCTTTTTCCTCCCGCCCCGCTTAGCGCTTGTGGGGCACAATCATCGGGGAGCGAGGTTTCTCTAAAAAAAGTTGACCTGCTTGGGCTTTCAATGCTAATTTATTTTCAAGCGTGGGCGATTAGCTCAGATGGATAGAGCGTTGGTCTCCGGAACCAAAGGCCGCCGGTTCGAACCCGGCATCGCCTACCACCTAACTTAAGGACGCAGAGCGCAGAGAGCATAGCGGTAAAACCGTAAATTTCTGGTCGGTTACGCTTTGCTCTCTGCTCCATGCCCTATGCGGTTTTGCTTCTCCTGGCGCATAGAGCATAGTGATATGGAATGAAAACCGTAAACCTTACGCATTTTACACTATGCCTTCCAATGTTTTTTTATCACCAAGCATAGAGTCAAAGCGGAATCTTCTGGATTTTGGGATTTTACTCTGTGCCCTCTGCTCTATGCTCTTTGCTTTTCTATATGGTCAGGTATCCCCCATCCACCGGAAGGATGATTCCGGTCACATACGTCGAGGCCTCCGAGGCCAGAAAGGTTGCCGCCCCTTTTAATTCCTCCCCCTCGCCATACCTCTTCATGGGAATATGGGCGAGGAGTCGATCCCGGTGGTGATCCATTACCCATTGACTCATGTCCGTAGGAAACCATCCCGGCGCAATAGCATTCACCCGGATGTTATACTTGGCCCATTTGGCGGCCAGATCCTTGGTAAAGGTGATCACCGCCCCCTTGCTGGCGCTGTAGGCGATGGCGTCCGCCACTTCCGTTTCCGTTCCCACGATCCCCATGATGGAAGTAATGTTGATAATACTTCCGCTCTTCTGGCGGATCATGGCCCGCCCGGCAATCTGGGAGAAAAGGAAGAGGCCGTTGATGTTGGTGTCCATGACCTTCTGCCACCCTTCCAGGGGATACTCCTCGGGGGTGGCCCCCCAGTTGGTTCCGGAATTGTTCACCAGAATGTCCAACCGGCCAAAGGTCCTAATAGTCTCATCGACAACCGCTTGGATTTCTTTAGCTGACTTTACATCGCAGCCCCGGGCCAGGGTTTTGACTCCCAGCCGGGCCAGGTCCCCTGCGGCCTTCTGGCAGGTCTGCACTTTTCGGGAGCAGAGGACGATGTGGGCCCCTGCCTCGGCCAGCCCCTCGGCCATCTTCAGCCCGATCCCCTTTCCCCCGCCGGTGACAATCGCCACTTTGCCTTTCAAATCAAACATTTCCCTTACATTCATTTTTTCACCCCAAAAAAATAATTGGACACAGATGAACACAGATAAACACAGATTTCAGCAAAACTATTTGAACGCGGATAAACAGACAAAGTGCCTAGAATATTTAAATTGCAATAAAGTGCCATACGTTTCTTATTCTTATCTGTGTTCATCTGTACTACTTACCTGCAAACTCTGAAAATTTTGTTAAGCAAAAAGCATCCCCCCCCTAACCCTACCCGAAGGTGTGAAAAAATTGGGGCAAGTTGAGGGAATGGGTT
>Ga0315281_10014940_pt1 | contig 10429 bp, 8 predicted proteins | sample YL17G07_0_MG_FD_204540 | JGI IMG/M metagenome (GOLD analysis project Ga0315281, IMG submission 204540) | Sediment microbial communities from Yellowstone Lake, YNP, Wyoming, USA - YL17G07_0 | ecosystem: Environmental > Aquatic > Freshwater > Lake > Sediment | place: USA: Wyoming | collected...
GTAGAGCCGCGACCACCAGTTGCTGTTGTCCGCGCTCACGGCGATCGGCTCAATAACGCAACTCGGAGCCGAACAGGCCCCACGGGCGCCAGATCAGGACCACGATCAGAATCAGGAAAATCATCGCTAATGCGCCATCCGGCCAGAACAGAATCGAGAACGAGTACACCACGCCGACGATGATAGCGGCGACGAAGGTACCGAGCATGCTGCCGAAACCCCCGATCACCACCACCGCGAAACACTGTACGATGATGTCGTGATCGACGCCGAGCGACATCGGCAGCAGCGGCAGGAACACGCCGCTCGCAAGCGCTGCCAGTCCGACTCCCAGCGCAAACACCATCGCGTAGATCATCGGGATGCGAATGCCAAGGGCGCTCACCATATTGCGGCTATAGACCGCCGCGCGCACGATCTTGCCGAAACGCGTGCGATGCAGGAAATACCACAGGCCCGCCGCGACGGTGATACCGGTGCCGATGATCACGAACTGGTAAGGGTTGACCAGCGTGTCGAGCATCTCTATCGGCTGGACGCCGAGGTTGATGCGCCGGTTCTCCAGGCCCCAAATGAGTTTGATCACATCGCCCAGAATCAGCACCAGCGCAAACGTGAGCAAGAGCTGCTCCGGCAGTTCGCGCTCGTAGGTGTGCCGGATCAGAAAACGCTCCAGCGCGAAGCCGACTGCCGACATCAGCACCACGGTACCGACGATCGCCGGCAGCAGCATCCACGGGCTGACGCCGAACTGCTCGCTGAGGAAGGTGAAAATCGAGTAGGTGACGTAGCCGCTCAGCAGCCAAAGCGTGGCATGAGCGAAGTTGAGGATGTTCATGACGCCGAAAATCAGCGACAGGCCCGCCGACAGCAGGAACAGCACCATCGCGCGCGACAGCCCGCTGAACAACTGGAGCAGATAAGGAGCGATGTCCACAGGGGTAGGAGTTCCCGATCAGGGTGCCGGCAAAAAAGGCAGCGCGCGGGAACAGCCGGTCTCCCGCGCGCTGACAGTCCGCCTCGCTAGGCGCGTTTTTTCTTCAGCTTGTCGACCTCTTCGCAGGTCGGCGTCCACACCTCTTTTGCCTCGACATAGACCATGGTGTCGGGCTTGTAGATCGGAAACGGATAGTCGGGCGAATCCCAGACTTCGCCTACGTAGGAGGGCACTTCCAGCTGGTTGCTGCAATCGCGAAAAGCGCGCTTGCCGCGGCAGGTGTCGATGGTTGCACCCTTGAGCGCTTTCACGATCGCCTCGGTTGAGATCGAGCCCGCTTTCTTCGCGCCCTGCTCCAGGCCGCCGAGCGCGTCGTAATACATGCAGGCCCAGTCGTCCGGATAGCCGTCGGGTCCGAAGGCAGCGCGGTCGCGCTTGATGTACGCCTGCATGATCGGCTCTTTCAGGTGCGCGAAGAACGGGCAGCGCGCGAGCCCGATCATGCCGCGCGGCAAGGTCTTGCGCTGCGCCTTGAGGTCGTTCACGGCAATCAGGCCGCCCGGGAAGGGCACGCGCTTGAACAGCCCCATTTGGCCCGCCTGTTGCATGAAGGTCTCGGCGTCTTTGCCGGCGACCGCGCCGTACATGAAATCGGGTTTGGCCGCCATGATCGCGGTGATGTAGGAGGTGAAGTCGGTCTCGCCCAGCTTGAACCACATCTGGCGGCTTTCCTTAACGTCGGGCGCTGCTTTGGCCAGGCCGGTGGTGAAGCCTTTGTGCGTGGCGCGGCCCCACTCGTAATCCTGCCCCAGGGATACGTAGGACTTCCAGTTGTTCTTCTTCGCCATTTTCGCCACCGCCACCACCACCGCGCCCGACTGCATGTTACTGTCGGGGCAGAACTGGTAGGTGTAGGGCGTGTAGTTCTCTTGCGTGATCGCGGAGCTGTTGGAGGTCGCGGCGAAATGCAGCACCTTGTGCTCGTGGATGATTTCCTGGATCGCCAGCGCGACCGCGCTCGAATAGGTACCGAAGATCGCATCCACCTTGTCGTTCAGGATCAGCGATTTCGCTTCGCGCGCACCGACATCGGGCTTGGTCTCGGTGTCGCGATATATCATCTCCACCTGATGCTTGCCCAGCAGGCCGCCGCGCTTGTTGAGTTCGGCGATCGCCACCGGCAGCCCCTTGATGCAATGCGCCATGTAATTCGCGCCGGTGCCGGTCGAGGGCAGCAGCACACCGAGCTTGTAGGTCTTGCCCGCCTGCGCGCCGGCGAAGCGCGGCGTCATGGTCAACACCCCGGCCGCCACCGACGAGAAAATGAAATCGCGGCGGCTCAACTTAAGGTCGTCGATAAGTTTGTCCCACTTCCTGTCGCTTTGGGTCATGACACGTCTCCTGTTGATGTATTTGCAGCACTGGTGCTTGCCCGGATGCAAGGCAATTAAGAACCCGGAAACGAGACCGGCCAGTGCTAACACTATCCCGGCGGGTACGCCTGAGCCGGGGGCTGAATAACTCCGAAATATTGTCGGACCATGCTAGAGCACGCATGTGGTGAAGTCAAGAAAAGCCCCCGGGAATGGCCACAGGGCCTGCTAACATTCGCCACGCGAGCGCGAACCTGCGCTGACTTTCGCCGAAAGGGCTCTATGCAACAAATTGAATTCCGCTTGAATCGCGAGTTTGTCCAATTGAACCAACTGCTGAAGCTGACCGGCCTGTGCGACAGCGGCGGCGCCGGCAAGGCGCTGGTGGCAGGCGGCGGCGTCTCGGTGGATGGAAGCGTGGAATTACGCAAGACCTGCAAGATCCGGGTCGGGCAGGTGGTCGGATTGGGCGATGTCGAAATCAGGGTGGTGGCCGCAGAACAGGCGCCACCTGCTTGACCGGCGCCGCCGCGACAATGGGGGTAGAGTAATTTTTCGCCCACTTGCGATGGACGCAAGTTTGTCCTGATTAAGTATTTTGGATGACGATATTCGGGAACTTCGACGTCATGTCCTTCGCCTGCTCCGATATCTTTACCGCGACCCGGCGCGCAATGCGCCGATAGATCTCGGCGATGGGGCCGTCGGGGTCGGCCACCACGGTGGGCTTGCCCGAATCGGTCTGCTCGCGGATGCGGATATCGAGCGGCAGCGCGCCGAGGAATTCGGCATTGAAATCCTTGCACATCTTTTCCGCCCCGCCAGCACCGAAAATGTGTTCCTCGTGTCCGCAGTTGGAACAGATGTGGGTGCTCATGTTCTCAATGATGCCGATGATGGGGATGCCGACCTTCTCGAACATCTTCAGGCCCTTGCGCGCATCGATCAGGGCGATGTCCTGCGGCGTGGTCACGATCACGGCGCCGGTGACCGGCACTTTCTGCGCCAGGGTCAGCTGAATGTCGCCGGTGCCCGGCGGCAGGTCCACCACCAGGTAGTCCACGCCCTGCCAGCGGGTGTCTTTCAGCAGCTGCTCCAGCGCCTGAGTCACCATCGGGCCGCGCCACACCATCGGCGTATCGACGTCGATCATGAAACCGATGGAAATGGCCTGCACGCCGTGGCCGATCATGGGCTCCAGCGTCTTGCCGTCGCGCGATTCCGGCCGTCCGGTGATACCCAGCATGGTCGGCTGCGACGGTCCGTAGATGTCGGCATCGAGCATGCCCACGCGGGCCCCCTCTGCGGCCAGGGCGAGGGCCAGGTTCACCGCGGTGGTGGACTTGCCCACGCCGCCCTTGCCCGAGGCCACGGCGATGATGTTCTTCACTTCGGGTATCAGCTTGACCCCGCGCTGCACGCTGTGCGAGACGATCTTGCTCCGGACATTGACCATGACCTTGCCGATGCCCTGGATGGCGCCGAGCTTTGCCTGCACCATTTTGCGGATCAACTCGAGCTGCGTCTTGGCCGGATAGCCCAGTTCGATGTCGAGCGACACGTCGGCGCCGCTGACCTTAATGTTCCGCGCCGACTTGGTGGCGATGAAATCCTTCTCCGTGTTGGGGTCGATGATTTCCTTGAGGGCGGTCTGGACCTGCAACTCTGAAACTGACATGCACTGGCTCCTTGGCACTATGGCCGCGCCGCTGCTGCGGCCCCGGGAAAAGGTGTTCATTTTAATGGATATTCGAGGGGCTGCGCGATACAATTCAAAGCTTGCAGGTTGCACCCGCCACCGCCCCTGCGGCGGCGGGTGCGCTCATTTCCGCCGCCTAAACAAGAATGAAGCGCAAACTCTTCGTCACCACCGCCCTGCCGTACGCCAACGGCTCGTTTCACATCGGCCATATCATGGAGTACATCCAGGCCGACATCTGGGTGCGGTTCCAGCGCATGCAGAACCATACCGTGCATTTCGTCTGCGCCGACGACGCGCACGGCGCGCCCATCATGCTCAAGGCGGAAGCCGAAGGCGTCACGCCGCAGCAACTGGTCGGGCGCATCGGCGCCGAGCGCAAACAATATCTCGACGGATTTCATATCGGCTTCGACAACTGGCACTCGACCGACTCGCCCGAGAACACCGAGTTGTCGCAGGACATCTACCGCAAGCTCAAGGCCGCGGGCCTCATTTATGCCAAACCGGTCGAACAGTTCTACGACCCGGTGAAGGGCATGTTCCTCGCCGACCGCTACGTCAAGGGCGAGTGCCCCAAGTGCGGCGCCAAGGATCAGTACGGCGATGCCTGCGAGAACTGCAGTTCGGTCTACGCCCCCACCGATCTGAAAAATGCCTATTCGACGCTATCCGGGGCCGCGCCGGTGTTGAAGACCTCGGAACACTATTTTTTCCGGCTGTCCGATCCAAAATGCGTGAATTTCCTGAAGAAATGGGTCAACGAACCCGGACGGCTGCAATCCCAGGTCGCGAACAAGGCCAAGGAATGGCTCGAAGGTGACGCCGACAAAGCGCTCGGCGACTGGGACATCTCGCGCGACGCGCCCTACTTCGGCATCCCCATTCCCGACGCGCCGGGCAAGTATTTCTACGTCTGGTTGGACGCCCCGGTCGGCTACCTCGCCAGCTTCAAGAATTACTGCGCGAAGACGGGCGTGGATTTCGAGGGCTTTCTCGCCGACCCCCAGACCGAGCAAATCCATTTCATCGGCAAGGACATTATCTACTTTCACACCTTGTTCTGGCCGGCGATGCTCAAATTCGCCGGCTACAAGATTCCCAATAATGTCTACGTGCACGGCTTCATCACCGTCTCGGGCGCGAAAATGTCCAAGTCGCGCGGCACCGGCATCAGCCCGCTGCGCTATCTCGACATCGGCATGAACCCGGAGTGGCTGCGCTATTACATCGCGGCCAAACTGAACGCCAACGTCGAGGACCTGGACTTCAATCCCGACGATTTCGTGGCGCGGGTGAACAGCGATCTGGTCGGAAAGTACGTGAACATTGCGAGCCGCTGCGCTGGCTTTATTACCAAACGCTTCGACGGCAAATTAACGGAAGCACACCAAGCAGCCATGCCGCTGATCAAAAGAATGCAATCGACAGATCAGTGCTGGTCGCCGATAGGCCGGATGTACGACGATCGCGAGTACGGCAAAGCGATTCGTGAAATTGGCCACCTGCTCGACGCGATCAACCAGTATGTTGACGAACAGAAACCCTGGGAGTTAGCGAAGGTTGAGGTTGATTCATCGAGGCTGCACCAAGTCTGCTCATCGGCGCTAGCATTGTTCTGGTACGCAACGGTGCTCCTTCGACCGATACTTCCCGTTACCGCCAAACGAGTGCAGGAGTTTCTGAATCTAGCCGACGAGCAAATGAGGTGGGGGCAGCACAATTTCTTCCCGCCCAACCACGTCATCAAGTCGTACTCGCATTTGGTGGCCCGCGTCGATCCCAAGCAACTTGACGCACTGTTCGACATCGAGAAGGAAATCCCGAAAGTGACCGCCTCCACGCCGCATCCAGCGTCCCCCGGACCGGCAGCCCCGACCGCCGCGGCCGCGACCATATCCATCGACGATTTCGCCAAGATAGACCTGCGCGTCGCGAGAATCGTGAAGGCCGAGCACGTCGAAGGCGCGGACAAGTTGTTGAAACTGACGCTCGATATCGGCACCGAGCAGCGCACGGTATTCGCCGGCATCAAGTCGGCCTACGACCCGGCTACGCTGGAGGGCCGGCTGACGGTCATGGTGGCCAACCTCGCCCCGCGCAAAATGAAGTTCGGCCTGTCACAGGGCATGGTCCTCGCCGCGAGCGGAGATGCGCCCGGTATTTATCTGCTCGCACCCGACAGCGGCGCGCAACCGGGGATGAAAGTCAAGTAATGCCCGGGGCCTTGCAGCTGATCCTGGGCGTGATCCTGCTGTGGCTCGCGCTCGGTCTTGCCGGCGTATTCTTCCCGCGCAACCTGCACCTGGTGAGTCGCGTGCTGTTTCCGGCCGGCGCGGTTGGCGCGCTGGCGCTGGCGGCGGCGGCGCTAGATGCGCTGGGCGGCGAGACGCAGTCGCTGGTGCTGCCGCTGGGCCTGCCCGATCTGCCCTTCCACCTGCGGCTCGATGCGCTATCGGCCTTCTTCCTGCTGCTGCTGGGCGCCGTGACCGCGGGCATCTCTATCTTCGCCGCAGGCTATTTCCGCCGCGGCGAAGGCACGCCTCCCGGCCTACAGTGCCTGTACTACCACGTGTTCATCGCCAGCATGGCGCTGGTGCTGCTGGCCGACGACGCCTATGCCTTCATGGTGTTCTGGGAAACCATGGCGCTATCCTCCTATTTCCTGGTCACTAGCGACCACAGCAAGGCGGAGATCCGGCGCGCCGGTTTCCTCTACCTGCTGATCGCCCACGTAGGCGCCATCGGCATTCTGCTTTGCTTCGGCTTGCTGCACGGCAGCGGCGACTACACCTTCGACACCATGCGCGAGGTACAGCTCGCGCCGGTGTGGGCCACGGTTGCCTTTGGGCTCGCGCTGTTCGGCTTCGGCGCCAAGGCCGGCATGTTGCCGCTGCATGTGTGGCTGCCAGAGGCACACCCGGCCGCGCCCTCGCCGGTGTCGGCGCTGATGTCCGCGGTGATGCTGAAGACCGCGATTTATGGCCTGCTGCGCGTGCTGTTCGACCTGCTGCACACGCAGGTGTGGTGGTGGGGCGTGGTGATTCTGGTTCTAGGCCTCGCGACCGCACTCTATGGCGTGGTGTTTTCCGCCGTGCAAAGCGACATGAAACGCCTGCTCGCCTACTCCTCGATCGAGAACATCGGCTTTATCCTGGTCGGCATCGGCCTTGCCGTCACCTTTCAGGCCTACGGCATGCGCGCCCTCGCCGCCCTCTCGCTCACCGCCGCCCTGTACCACTGCATCAATCACGCCTACTTCAAGAGCCTGCTGTTCCTTGCCACCGGCTCGGTGCTGCACGCCACGCGCGAGCGCGCCCTGGGCAAGCTCGGCGGACTGATCCACCGCATGCCCTGGGTCGCCTGGCTCGCGCTGATAGGCACGCTTGCCATCGCCGGGCTGCCGCCTCTGAACGGCTTCGTCTCGGAATGGCTGATGCTGCAGGCGTTCCTGTTCACGCCCGGCCTGCCGCATCCTTACCTGAACATGTTCATTCCGATCGCCGCGGCTGCGGTCGCGCTCGCAGCGGCCCTGGCAGGCTACGTGATGGTCAAGTTCTACGGCGTGGTATTCCTCGGCCAGCCGCGCGAGACCAGCCTGGCGAACGCCCATGACGCCGGCATCTGGGAGCGTGTCGGCCTCGTCTGGCTCGCCGCGGGCTGCGTGGCCCTGGGCGTGGCGCCGGTAGCGGTCATCGGCCTCATCGACGCGGTCAGCGGCCAGTTGCTCGGCAAGACCCTGGGCGGGGCCGCGACCGGCTGGATGTTCCTCGCGCCCATCAGCCCGGACCGAGCCAGCTACGCGCCGCTGTTGTTCCTGATCGTGATCCTCGCGGTGTGGCTGCTGACCTGGCTTGCCGTGCGCCAGTTCTATCACGGCCGCGTCCGCCGCGCGCCGCCCTGGGACTGCGGCTTTCCGGCGCAAACCGCGCGCATGCAGGATAGCGCCGAAGGCTTCGGTCAGCCGGTGCGCCAGGTGTTCGAGCCTTTCTTCCGCATGCAGCGCGAGCTGCCTACGCCGTTCGACGCGGCGCCGCGCTACCGCGTCACCGTCGAGGACCATCTGTGGTACTGGCTCTATCTGCCGCTGGCGAAAGTGACGGAAACGCTCACCCGGGTGGTGACCCTGTTGCAGCGCGGCCGCATCTCGGTATACCTGATGTACAGCTTCGTCACGCTGCTCGTACTGCTGTTGTTCGTCAGATGATTTCCTGGCCCGGACTCGTCGCCCAGCTCACCGAGATCGTGCTCGCGGTGCTGCTCGCGCCTATCCTGCTCGGCTGGGTCAACCAGTGCCGCGCCTGGCTGCAGAACAAGAGCGGCCCCGGCATCCTGCAGCCTTACCGCACGCTGAGGAAGCTGTTTGCCAAGGAAGCGGTGCTCGCGCACAACGCGTCGCCGCTGTTCCGCGCCACGCCATATGTGCTGTTCGCCTGCATGTGCCTCGCCGCAGGCATCGTGCCGACGCTCGGCACCGACCTGCCGTTCTCGCCCGCGGCCGACGCCATCGCCCTGGTGGGCATCTTCGCGCTGGCGCGGGTATTCATCTCACTTGCCGCCATGGACATCGGCACCGCGTTCGGTTCGCTCGGCGCGCGGCGCGAGATGATGGTGGGGTTCCTCGCCGAGCCGGCGCTGCTGATGGTGCTGTTCACCGCCTCGCTGATTTCCCACTCGACCTCGCTCGCCACCATCGTCGAACACCTCGCGCATCTGGATTTCGTCATCTACCCCAGCCTCGCCTTCGCCGGCGTCGCCTTCACCATGGTGTCGCTCGCCGAGAACGCGCGCATTCCGGTGGACAATCCATCCACGCACCTGGAACTCACCATGATCCACGAGGCCATGGTGCTGGAGTATTCCGGGCGCCACCTGGCGCTGATCGAATGGTCCTCCGCGCTGAAGCTGTTCGTCTATTCCTGCATCGGCATCGCGCTGTTCTTCCCTTTCGGCATCGCCGAGGGCGGCGACGCGCTCGGCCTGCTGCTGGCGCTGCCCGCGCTCGTGGCCAAGCTCACCTTCGGCGGGTTCGCCCTGGCAGTGATCGAAATGCTGAGCGCCAAGATGCGCATATTCCGCGCCCCCGAGTACCTCGGCACGGCCTTCCTGCTGGCGGTGCTGGCAATGCTGATCCACTTCCTGCTGGAGAGCTGAGGTGAATCTGCCCCTGTCTTCGCAGATCATCAACCTGTTCGCGGCGATCATGCTGCTGCTTTCGTTCGCGATGCTGACGCAGCGGCGTATCCTGTCGCTGATCAACCTGTTCGCGCTGCAGGGACTGACGCTGACGCTCTCGACGCTGGTTGTGGCCTGGAGCACCGGCCAGCATCACCTCTACTATTCCGCCGCGCTGACTTTCGTACTCAAGGTGCTCGTCCTGCCCTGGGTACTGCACCGCCTGATCCGCAAGCTCAGCGTCAAATGGGACGTGGAGACGCTGATCAACATTCCCACCACCATGCTGGTCGGGATCGTGCTGGTGATCCTCGCGTTCAACGTGGCGCTGCCGATCTCGCAGCTCGCCGGCACCATCACCAAGAGCACCCTGGGCATCGCGCTGGCCTGCGTGCTGCTCGCCTTCCTCACCATGATCACCCGCTCCAAGGCGGTGCCGCAGGTGATCGGTTTTCTCGCCATGGAAAACGGCCTATTCTTCGCCGCCACCAGCACCACCTACGGCATGCCCATGGTGGTGGAATTCGGCATCGCCCTCGATGTGCTGGTAGGCATGGTCATCCTGGGCGTGTTCTTTTTCCAGATCCGCGAGCGCTTCGACAGCCTCGATATCCGGCACCTCGAAAAACTGAAGGAAGAATGAACAATATCTCGCGCGCCGGGCTCGCATGAACTGGCAACTCTACCTGGTCCTCGGCACGCCGCTTCTGGGCGCTGTCCTGCTCGCGCTGTGGGGACACAGAAGCTGGGCCGCGAGCCTGAACATCGCCATGAGCGTCGCCACCTTCATCGCCGCCGCGGCGCTGACCGCTCACATCATTTCGGAAGGACCGCTGGTCACCGCGGACGAGCAGTTCTTCGTCGACTCGCTCAACGTGTTCCTGGTCGCGCTCACCGCTTTCGTCTCGATGACAACGTCGCTGTTCTCGCGGCCCTACATGCGCATCGAGCACGCGCACGGCAAGTTGAGCGACAATCGCCTACGGCTGTTCCACAGCATGTACCAGATGTTCGTGTTCACCATGCTGCTGGTGCTGCTCACCAACAACCTCGGCATCCTGTGGGTGGCACTGGAGGCGGCCACCCTCACTACCGTGCTGCTGGTGAGCCTGTACCGTACGCCGGCGAGCCTGGAAGCAGCGTGGAAATATTTTATCCTCTGCGGCGTGGGCATCGCCCAAGCGCTGTTCGGCACCATCCTGCTGTACTCCGCTTCGGAAAAGGTGCTGGGCTCCGGCGGCGGCG
>Ga0315281_10014941_pt1 | contig 10429 bp, 10 predicted proteins | sample YL17G07_0_MG_FD_204540 | JGI IMG/M metagenome (GOLD analysis project Ga0315281, IMG submission 204540) | Sediment microbial communities from Yellowstone Lake, YNP, Wyoming, USA - YL17G07_0 | ecosystem: Environmental > Aquatic > Freshwater > Lake > Sediment | place: USA: Wyoming | collected...
ACTATGTCTCCATCAACTAGGTTTACCTCGGCCGGACTGCCGGCACCCTCAATAACCACCACTTCATACCGGGAGCGGAGCTTATTAAGTGCCTCGGTCACGACCGGCCACAATTGAGCCTTCAGCCGGTAATACTCCGCCGCCGTTGTTGTCATTTGCGGGCGGCCCAGCACTACTACCTGGGAGCGGCTATCGGCTTCTGGCTTTAGTAGGATGGGGTTCATTTCCACACCGGGTTCGACCCCCGCTGCCTCGGCCTGCACTGCCTGCGCCCTTCCGATTTCTCCTCCGTCAGGAGTGACATAAGAATTTAAGGACATATTTTGAGCTTTGAAGGGCGCTACTGTAAAACCGTCCTGCCTGAAGATGCGACACAGAGCCGTCACCAGCACGCTCTTACCGACGTGGGACGCAGTCCCCTGTACCATGATTACCCTTCCCCTCATGATCCCCCCTGACTTTCTTGAAACCACTGGCAATTGTCTATAAAACGCACCGCCATCGAAGGCAGGCTACCGAGGTGGAGGTGAATGTAGGAAGCGAGCAGATTCCTCCTGTGGAATCCTTCTAGACGTCTTCCTTTATCAATAACACAGTATGCATTAGGACTGTCAGCAGCATTCTCCGGCACAGACCAGTGGAACTCATGGCCTCGAACTATTTCTCCCTGGCGCAGGATAGGGCCATCACCCAGAGCCTGGACTGTCCGATAGCCTAAACTGAGGTGTGGGCTATCAATCTGAGAGGAAACAGGGATGGCTCCTACCATAGGATATTCGTTACCTTGGAGGTCCCCGATGCTTCTGCCGAGGTACATTAACCCCCCACATTCAGCATAAATTGGCATCCCTCGTCCAGCCGCTACCTTTATCGCCTGCCTGATAGACTTGTTGTCTGCCAGACCTGCAGCGTAGAGCTCAGGGAAACCACCCCCGATATAGAGACCAGAGATGTCCTGAGGCAGGTCGGTATCCTGCAGAGGGCTGAAGGGCACAAGTTCAGCTCCCCACGCCTCCAGAAGGTCGAGGCTGTCCTGGTAATAGAAACTGAATGCCTTATCTCTTGCCACCGCAATCTTTGCTATAGCTGGCTTCTGCACCGGTGGAAACAGCACAGGCTCAGCTTGGGGAGCTACTGCCCGCTCCGACAGACTTAAAATCCGAGGGATATCAAGAGTGGCCTGGCACTGCGCCACCAGAAGCTCCATAAATTCCTTGCTTGCTTGCCCCTCCACGGTGGGAATCAAGCCCAAATGTCTTTCTGGTAGGGATAAGTTATCGCGTCGGGGCAGATACCCCAGCACAGCAATTTCAGTGTAATGCTCGATGGCTTCTCGGCACAATCTAAGGTGCTCATCGCTGCCGATGCCGTTGAGGATAACACCGCCAAGGCGAAGGGAAGAATCAAAAGCCTGGTAGCCGGCAACCATAGCCGCCAAGCTGCGTGCTCCCTTTCGGCTGTCCACTACTAGCAACACTGGCGCCCCGAGGAGCTTAGCCAGCTCGGCGGTGCTACCCTCCTCATTTAGTGATGAGTGCCCATCATAAAGCCCCATTACTCCCTCAACGACAGCAACATCTTTCCCTTGCATTGCTCGCGTGAACAGTTCCAGCACGGCATCACGAGACAGAAGCCACGTATCCAGATTACGAGAGGGCTCGCCGGTTACCCAGGTATGATAACTGGGGTCAATATAGTCTGGCCCGGTCTTAAAGGGCTGCACTTTCAAACCGTGTTTGCGCAGAGCACCCATCAGCCCGATGGCTACCGTTGTCTTGCCTACACCGCTGGTGGTACCAGCTATGACTATCGCTCTCACTCCTACTCCTGCCTAGAATTCAATGTGGGACCTCGCTGCTTAAGTCGTATTTCGTCCGGTAACCGCGAGGGGTCACCATCCAGCCATCAAGGGTAAATGTGGCTGAATTTCCAACAATGATGGTTGTATTCATGCCAATTTCGTAGTCCAGCATGTGTTCTAAATCGGTGATGACTACCTCTTGCTTCTGCCGATAAGCATTGGTGGCAATACCTACCGGAGTTGATGGTGAGCGATATTGTAAGATGATCTCCCTCGCTTCAGCTAGCTGGCGTTTGCGCCTTTGGCTCCTGGGATTGTAGAGGACTATAACAAAATTCCCCTGTGCCGCTAGCTCTAGTCTTAGGACAATCTCCCCCCACGGGACAAGGTAATCGCTAAGACTTATGCTGACGAAGTCACCGCTTATGGGAGCGCCGAGCAGGGTAGCACTGGCCACCAGTAAAGGTACCCCGGGTATCACCTCTATATCAAAATCATCCCCTGATTGCTGACGAAGAATTTCACCCACCAGCCCAGCCATGCCGTAAATGCCAGTATCACCGCTAGAGACAATAGACACACTCCTCCCTTTCTTAGCCAGGCTAATAGCCATCTTCACCCGCTCTACTTCCGCCCCCATGCCAGTAGCGATAACCTCTTTCTGGCCGAGATAAGGCTCAATTAGCTTGATATAGCTCTTGTAACCAACGACCACCTCACTATGGCTGATGGCATCTCTGGCTTTGAAGGTCATGTGCTCCGGATTGCCGGGACCGATGCCAACCAGGAAAAGCTTCCCGCTTTTGGGCGACCTATGACTATCAAACGGCAATCTTGCCACAGCAATTGATACCGCCCGACCATAGCTCACTTTGGGGATAAGGAGAGTCGGATTACCACTACTTAACAGCGCCGCTGACTCACATACCGCTGGCGTTCCCACATGCCTTAGCACCTGTAGCGATGGGCTTGGGGATTCCAAACTACGCAAGGTTTCTTTATTAAAGTATTCTATCGGCAGGCGGTATTTTCGGGCAAACTCGAGAAGCCCGGGCTCGCTCTGCTTCATATCTATGGTAGCTATATTTCTGATGCTTTTAATGGAAAAACCATGCTCGGAGAAAACTCGGCTGACGGCTGCCTCGATTTCGGTACATTGCGTCCCCCGGTTACAGCCGATGCCAATCACCAGGCTTTTAGGGCGGTATATTATTGTCTCACTTACTTCTGAAGCAGTGGTGACGACTGAATGGGCACCAAGCAGAGATGCTATTTCCCTGGCTAGCTGGTTAGCACCCCCCTCATGCCCCGATAGCAAACTCACGCTGAATGAGCCAGCATCGTCAACCACTACTACCGCGGGGTCTTTATGCTTGTCCCTAAGTTCTGAAGCTACTAATCGAACCGCGATGCCCACTGCCATGATAAGCACCAAGTACCGGTACCGACTAAAAACCTCCCTGACTACTTCTTTCGCCGGAGACGAAAAGGAATGCTCGTCCAACTTTAGCTCCACAGCCAACTTTTCCGGCAGGTAAAGGTGGCTACCGGGAAGCAGCCGTCTCAAGCGCTGACCTAACGCCACCCCCTTTCTGGTTATGGCGACAATGGCTATGTCTTTTTTTGTTGGACTATCGACGTTCACTTTTTAAACCTCGGCTATAGAGCTTGGAACGTCGACGCTTTCCCTTTGAGCCTAAAAAAGCGCCCACCAGTATCAATGCCTGTTTCCCGACGCCCGATGCTTGCACACGCTCTACTAGGCTTTTTAGCGGAGCACGCAATATTACCTCGTCTTTCCAGCTAGCCCGATAGACTACCGCCGCCGGAGTATCGGGGTGATAGCCCCCGGCAAGCAGTCCAGCAACCACCTTTTCTATCATGGATACACTCAGGAAAATCGCCATGCTGGATTGGTGCTGAGCCAGGCTCCTCAGGTTCTCTGAAGCCGGAACTGGTGTTCTTCCTTCCAGGCGGGTGATGATAACCGTCTGGGAAAGCTCAGGTACGGTAAGCTCTGTCTTTAAGGCAGCGGCAGCAGCCAACAAGGAGCTTACCCCCGGTATAACCTCATAGGCTATCCCTTTCTCATCCAGAGCTGCCATCTGTTCCTGGATGGCTCCATATAGGCTCGGGTCACCACTTTGCAGCCGGGCAACAACCTTCCCCTGCTTGACCGCGTTTACTATAATCTCGGTTATCTCCTCCAGACTGAGCGAGGCACTGGGGTAAATCTCAGTTCCCTTGCTGGCGGAGGAACAGACCTCAGGGTTTACCAGCGAATCAGCGTAAATAATGACATCTGCCCTTTCAATGATATTTTTTGCCCTGATGGTCAGCAGCTCGGGGTCACCAGGGCCAGCACCAATAAAATATACTTGAACCGCCATGTTATTTCCGTACTATCAGGAGAGAGAAGTAGTCAACCTTCTTTCCTTTCAACCTGCTGATGTCCCAGATTATCTCTTCATCCTGAGTAGTGCATCTCCTGACATAAACGCATTTTTCAATCAATTTTAGCTCCTCAAGAATAGTGAGGAGCTTATCAAACACAGTATTCATTTTCATAAAAACTACCGTATCGAAATTCTCAAGCGTCTGTCTAATAACCTTATCTTCACGGTTACCTGATATTATGGCTATACGCTCATCGTTACTGGCAAGGGGAACTATAGCCCTGGCTGCAGCGGCATTAATAGAGGAAATCCCGGGAATAACCTCGACTTCTACCTCGGGGTGACTCTTTTGTAGTGTCTCCAATATATGAACAAAAGTCCCGTAAAGAAGAGGGTCACCAACGTTAACGAAAGCACAGTCCTCTCCGTTCTTGAGATACTGCCACATACTCTCTACCGCCTTGCGCCAATAATCGGCTAGCTGTTCCCTATCTCTTAGCATTGGAAGAACCAGCCCAACGACTTTTGGCTCGATTCTTAGCGGCAGATTACCGACGATTGATTCGGCAATGCTTTCGCCTTGCTCAGCCTTCTTGGGCACGAAAATAACGGGCACCTGTGAGAGGATACGGGACGCCTTCAGTGTCATGAGTTCCGGGTCACCTGGCCCGACCCCTACGCCATAGAGACGCCCAATTCTTGGTTTTTTGTTACTCACTCAACCACGCACTTCTTTCTTACTAGCCATAACCACAAAGACCGGATTCAATGCTTCAAATCGGGTAAGCTCTATGACACTGGTGCTACGGGCTATATTGACCAGGGTCACATCGGGTACAAAGCCTCTTGCTTTGAGAGCATCAACGGCAGCACTCAGGTTCTCAAGCGCCACTACGTTGATAACAATGCGCCCACCGGGCTTTAGCCTGTGGCTAACAAAGTCCAATATTTCTTCCATTCTCCCCCCACTACCCCCGATAAAGACGGTGGTGGGGTCGGGCAACTTGCCTAAGTTATCTGGGGCAAAGGTGTGAACCACTTCGATATTGGGCGCCTGGAACTTCTGGAGGTTTTTCTTGATTATGGCCACATCAGTATCATTCTTTTCTATGGCGTAGATGCGCCCCTTTCTGACGAGAAAAGAGGCTTCGATGGAGACCGCTCCCGAGCCAGCACCAATATCCCAAAGCACGCTCTCGTCAGCAAGACGCATCTTGGCCAGGCTTACTGCCCTGACCTCCTGTTTGGTGATAAGCCCCCCTTTTGGTTTCCGCTGATGGAATTCCTCATCGGGTATCCCCAGCCAAGGGCAAAGCGCTGTCGCTGGCTTATCCGGATGGACTCTTAACAAAATCAGGGTGTTGAGAGAAGATGACTTCGTCTGGCATAAGCCAGGCAAGTCGGTTTCAATGACCTTTTCATCTTTCCTACCAAGGTTTTGACAGACATAGGCCCGGTAGCCGTCAACGCCGTGTTCCAGCAAGACCCTGGCGATAGCAGCCGGGGTATGCTCATCATCGGTGAATATGCCAACCTTGTGATTTAACCGCACCGTCTCAATAATATCCTCAATGGGCCGAGAATGGACACTGACAAAGACGGCATCCTCCCAGCTTTCCCTAATGCGGGCAAAAGCCAGTTGCATGGCACTCACGTTAGGTATTATGTCAACAATATCCTTGCCCAGTTTATCCGTTAGATAGCTGGCTATCCCGTAAAAGTTGGGGTCACCGGAAGCAAGGACGACCATTCGTTTCCGCCCCAGGTTTCTTTTAATCAAAGCAGCTACTTCAGCCAGGTTGTTTTTTATAGCTACTTTCTCGCCGGGGTGGTGGGGAAACATCTGAAGCAACCGCTTGCCCCCAAAGACGAGCTCTGCCTGGCTCACTAGGCGGCGTGCTTGGGAGGTCAAGCTGGAAGCCCCATCGGGTGCCACACCCATAATATGGACTTTATCCTTTGGCACTGCCCCTCCCCAGAATAATACCGTCATAGCTGGTCATGATACACTCCGCCTCAAGTTTCCCCCCACCCTTTTCCCGGCACTTTTTTGCCGCCAACAGACAGAGTTGGTCACAGAATTCTCTGGTGTGTTCTGGTGGTAGCATTTTGCGGAGGTGATTGGCAGTAACTGCACCGTGCAGAGCCTTGACCATTTTATGTGGTATGCCACAGCTTGCCGCTACTCCAGCCAGGAAACCAATATCTACCCTGGAGTGGCTAACATTGGTATAGAGGTGCCCGGCGGCAAGCTTGCTGAGCTTGCCCATCATGCCCCAGACAATTACCTTCTCGAAAGACCTCCTGGCGCACTGCTCAAGTGAGTAGCCAATAAAATCTCCGGCTTGAACGAAGCACTCTTCAGCCAGTGCCAGCTCACTCTGGGCAAACTTCTCGCTGCGCCTGCCCGTGGTCAGTACCACCTGGCGGCAGCCACAGGCCACAGCTACATCCAGTGCCTGAGAGATACAAGTCGTATAAGCATTAACCGAATAGGGAATGACAATCCCGGTAGTACCCAGAATTGAAATGCCTTCTACTATCCCCAGACGAGGATTCAGCGTCCTTTTGGCTAATTTTTCGCCTCCGGCTACCGAGATTTTTACTTCAATACCCTTGCCATCCAGCTTGTTCCGGGCTACCTTCATAATAGAGCTTTCTATCATCTGTCGCGGCACTGGGTTAATCGCCGCCATACCAACCGGTATTTCAAGCCCAGGCTTGGTCACCGCACCCACTCCCTTTCCTCCTCTAATGTCAATCCCCGGCTCTCCTTTCCAGCGTACGGTAGCACAGATTTCTACTCCGTTAGTAATATCCGGGTCGTCACCGGCATCCTTTATTACCGAGCACGATGCCTGAGTGCGGTCAAAGACACATCGGCTGACCTTAAAATTAACCTGTGCCACGGGAAGAGCAACCTGAACCTGGTTGACTACCTCTTGCTTGAGCAGGGCAATGGTGGCTGCCTGCGCCGCAGCTGCGGCGCAAGCTCCAGTAGTATAACCTGAACGCAAAGGTTGACCTCCTCGCCTCGCCGTCATATGACTGTCCTTCTTACCAATCTCAATAGCTCCCGTCTGGCCTCTCCAATAGTCAGCGGCATCTCCTTAAAATTTATCCCTTCCTTCTTTTGCAGAATCTCAATGAGATGACCGACTCGTGGTAGCCTCAACTCTACTTCCCTAATCATATCGGTGTTAGCAAACACCTTCCCCGGTGGTCCTTCAGCGATTATCTTACCCTTACTCATAATGGCTACCCGGTCGGAGAATAAAGGCACCAGCTCAACATCATGGGTAGCCATGAGCATAGCAGTTCCCCTCTCCTGGTTCAGTTTCCTGAGTAAACGCATAACTAGACTGGCACCCCGGGGGTCCAGACCACTTGTCGGTTCATCTAACAGAATTACTTTCGGCTCCATAGCCAGAACACCGGCAATAGCCACCCGTCTTTTCTGTCCGAAGCTTAAGGTGTGAATAGCTTTAGTAGCAAGCTCCGAGGCTCCTACCATCTTCAAGGCATGGTTAACTCTATGAGTAACCTCGTCCGGCTTTAGCCCCAGGTTCACGGCACCAAAGGCGACATCCTGCCCCACGGTAGCACCAAAAAGTTGGTCGTTAGGGTCTTGAAAGACCATCCCCACCCACCTGAAAATCTCCTCATCTTTAAAAAAGCGAAGCTCTCTATCATCGAGGAAAACCTTGCCCGAGGACGGTTTTAACAAGCCGTTAAGGTGCTTCAGTATGGTGGTCTTGCCGCAGCCATTAGCCCCCAAAATGGCTAAGAATTCCCCATCTCTCAACTCTAGATTGATTTCACATAGAGCTTGAGTACAACCGTCATAGCTAAAGGACAAGGCTTCAGTTTTTATCATGCTCTCAACTGCCCTACAAGATAGAGAATTGCCAGAGTGATGCTTAAACCAACGGCAGCGATAAAATCCTTCCTACCAAAATGCTCGGCATAATTAATGGTCATAGCGCTGGTGTAACCTCGCGCGAGCATCGCCTCAAAGACTCTCTCTGCCCGGTCATAGGCTCGTAAGACGAGAATACCGCCCAGCGTGCCCACCGACCTTATACCCTGCTGCCAGTTGCGGTAGCCCAAGCGTACCCTCTGGGCATCCTTTATGGCTATTGCTTCTTCAATAAGAACAAAGATATAGCGATAAATAAGCAGTGCCAGCTCAATAAAGGCTTTGGGCAGCCGAAACCAGCGAGCTGCAAGAATCAGCTTATTCATTGGTGTGGACATGCTCAGAAATAATATTAGCGATACGCCACCGATGACGCGACACATAATTAAAAGACCATGAGCCAAACCCTCTTCATAACCCACCAAGTTGAATCCCCAAAACGGAATAGTAAACAAAGGGGTAGTACCGTAGAAGAATATCTGCGTAATCAGCACCACAGCCGCCATGACCAGAGGCATAATTAGCCTTAACAAGAGTAGCTTTGGCGGAATTCTGATAGCCATTAGGATAGCCAAGCAAAAAAAGGCGATGGCGATTGGCGTATAGATGGTTGGCGACAAAAGGTTAATCACCAGGGCAATAACGGTAAAGGCTATCTTGGTCCGTGCCTCTATCCCGGTCACCAAATTATCCTTGTGAGCAAAGACATCGGAAAAGATATGACTTCTATCAAACATCCCTTATATTAGCCAGCGGCTCTTCTCCTCCCAGCTTTTTCGGCGATAAGTCTTCTCCAGTAGTAGCCGGCAACAAATCCACCCACCGCCCCACCTAAGGCGAAAACAAAGAGCAGCAGGTCACCCTGGTCAGTGTTGATGAAAGGCTCCCGCGCTTCCCTGCCGGCATCAACGGCATACTTCTCAATGACAGTAACGTCGACCCCTCCCCACCGACCCTCGGCTCCCTCAGGTACTTGCTGGGACAGGGCGAGCCATCCCCAGACTGCCAGAACCACAACAACGACCACAATACCAGTGGCGATTATTTTGCCTGGATTTTTCATCGACCACCTCCCTTTACCACGCTGGACACTGGCTTGAAAGCCCTTGGGATTATCTGGGACAAAAGCTCAGGTCGGCGCTGATAGACAAGTGTTACCACCCCCCCAGTGAATAACCCTTCCAAAATGCCCAGGGGCAACTGAGTGGGAGCAAAAGCTAGGGCAATGGCTCCGAACATGCCCCATAGTGAGCCACCACCGTGCAAAGCCGAGGCAAGCTCAAAAGAGGTAGTGGCGTAGGTCGCCCAGTCACCAAAGAGTCCGGCGGCGAAAGCAGCCACAAATATTGAGGCGTTGAATCTCCTGAACAAAATAAAGGCACCAAAGCCAACGAAAGAGCCGACAACTGCCATAGAAACGATATTAGCCCCCCAGGTGCTTATGCCGCCATGCGCCAGAAACAGGGCTTGGATAAGAAGGGCCAGCGCCCCGAGAACAGTGCTGATAAACGGCCCCACCAGAATTGCTCCCAAAGGGGTGCCACAGGGGTGAGAACAACTCCCCGAAATGGGAACTGGAATCGGAAAAACGGAAATCAGGAATATCACCGCCCCTGATATACCGAGCAGAGGCATAAGCCCTCGTATTTCCCTAGTTCTTCTCCTGATAAGGCGAATGCCGATGACCACAAATATGGCAGCTATCGCATACCATATTGCACACCAGCTGGCTGGTAAAATCCCCTCGGCGATGTGCATAGCATATGCCGGGGTTGGGTACAGGAATAGCAGGCCCAGAACAAACACCAGCGCTAACAAGATATGAGCCCTGAACCAGTGGTCCCTTTTGTTTAGCATTTCAACCTACCTCCAGCAATCTTTAATAGAGCATTAACTGTAGCCACTGCCATGGCACTGCCACCACGAGTTCCGGCTACCGTGATATATGGTACATCCCGTTTCATTAACTCATCCTTCGCCTCTTTCGCCTGCACAAAACCAACCGGCATTCCTATCACGAGAGCTGGCTTAATTTCTTTACCGTCAATAAGGTCAAGCAAAGCCAGGAGAGCCGTGGGCGCATTGCCGATGGCGACTATGGCACGGTTAAGCCTTGTTCCTAAACGACGCATTGTCGCCGCAGCACGGGTAATATTCGGTTCCTTTGCCGATTTCAGCCCTTTTGTTTCATCCATGGCGCAAGAGAGAGAACATCCACAAGCTTCAGCCAAATGTCTATTGATACCGGCAGCTACCATCCGAACATCGGTAAAAATAGGGCTACCTTTAGCTATGGCACTGAGGCCACTGGAA
>Ga0315281_10014944_pt1 | contig 10429 bp, 16 predicted proteins | sample YL17G07_0_MG_FD_204540 | JGI IMG/M metagenome (GOLD analysis project Ga0315281, IMG submission 204540) | Sediment microbial communities from Yellowstone Lake, YNP, Wyoming, USA - YL17G07_0 | ecosystem: Environmental > Aquatic > Freshwater > Lake > Sediment | place: USA: Wyoming | collected...
AGCGTTCAGCAGTTTCAGATACTTGTCAAGGATGAACCGCTGGTTCTGCCGTTTCGGCGCGATCCCGCCCGCCACGATAGTGTACAGGCTGGAATCCTTCTGTGCCCATGCGCTGAAGTCGTGGTTACATCCGCTCTGTACCGACAACCCGCAGATGTCGCGGTCGAAGAGCACGAGCCATAGGATTCCACCAGTGTCGGTGTTCTGTCTCGCTTTGGCAACCGTCGCTCCAGTCAGGCCGTTGAATGGGATCTTGGCGCAGTTGCTACCCAAGTGGCCGATGATTTCGACTCTGTCGCCTAGTTTCATGATCCGTCCTCCGCCAGTACGAACACCGGCTGATCCACGAGCACCACCTCCGTCTCCCGCCTTTTCCCACGCCTGACCTCGACCTCCACGCCCGCCCCGGTGCCGTCAAGGCCGTCGCTGCGGATGGTCTTGAGATGCGAGGACCACTCTGCCTCGGGGTTGTGGCACCGGATACAGTCGGCCCGTTGGCACCTGTAGAACACGACGGAGTTGCCGCGCAGCATGTCCGACCGCCACACCTCGACGATCTCCAAAGGGGGATCCGTGTCCGGCCAAGCCGGGCGGTCGTAGCGCGGATGCCAGGAAAGGCGCTTCCCGGCCAGCCGTGCCTCCTCGACCATGTCGGGGGAAAGCCATGGGGGCATCAGGGCGATCTCCGCCGCCACGAACTCGCGCACCGCTTTCTCGACCGCTTCGCGGTCCCCGCCTCCGCGCGCGACGAGTTGCCCTTTCTCCCTGGCGATCTCCATTGGTCACTCCGTCGTTCTGAGCCGCTCGTCCCAGCAGCACTCGCCGATCAATTTGTCCTGGTGGAGATGGGCCGTGTCGGCATGGGTTGGGTTTCCGCACAGGGAGCAGATCACCATGATCCTGGTGCTGTCCAGGTTGGCCTCGAACGGCCCATGGTCATCCTCCTCCAGGAACTCCTCGTCCTCCTCCGCCTCCCCCAACCAGTCCTGGGTGTTCATGCGGCGCACGCGCCGCTCCTTCTTGTCGGTATGGATCCCAGCTTTGCCACCGACACCCGATTCAATCCGACTGACTCGCTTGACTGCTTTGATCCGTTCCAGATGCTTGTCCTTGGCCATTGTCCCGCATCCATGAAAGGGCTTGTTCTTCCGATAGGACGGTGATGATCGTCCCTCTGTGCCTGTTGAGGATAAAGTAGACCTCCTCGTCGTCGACCATCGCGCGGCACAGGCTCCGCGTACAGGTCTGCCTCCTCAAGTACACGAACCTCCCCTCGCCGACCGCCCTTCTTAGTTTCCCGAAGCCGTCGACTCCGGTGCGCTGCTGTAGGCGCAACTTGGCATGGCCCTCACTCATTCGGCGCGCCATGTTCCTCTCCGGTCAGTTCATGTTGTTTCCGTCGCCGCTGCGTGCCTTGTTGTACTCCTCGATGGTTTCGGCATGGTGTTTCCGCATCTCGTCCGCAGTGCCGTCCTTCTCCATCTGATCAGCGGTCTCCAGGCTCCACTCCGCCGCTTTCCTGCGGAGTTCCGCAGCCTCCTCCCTGCTCAGCGTGCCGACGGCAAGTTGTACGAGGATGGCCGTCTCGGCGGCCACCAGCAGGCCCTCGATCGTCTCGGTCGGCAGGGCGCCGACTGCCAGCGCCTGTAGGAGCGCCGAGACGTTGGCGGCCCTCGCCACCGACGCGGCAGCCACCCCGATGGGAGGCCCCTTGGGATCTGGTGTCATCGTCCGTTTCCTTTTCCCGCGCCTCTCGGCGGGCGCCGCTTCATCGCCGCCTGGAACGCCTCGACCACCCTCGGCAGCCGCTCGTCCACCCCGCCGGCACGCACGCCGGCCATGATCAGCCTGTCGCGCAGGATCCTCAACTTGTTTTCCGGCAGGTTGTCCAGTTGCTCGGGCACCTCAATGTCCGCGATGATGGTCTTCATGGTCTGCTCCTTTCGGCGGCGCGTGCCGCCCGGTTGGGAAAGAACTTCGCGGAACCTTTCCGCTGCAAAACGATCTTTTCCTATGGCAGATATGCCTCCTGGAACCGCCCGTACAGCGTGTCTGGCGGATACATACGGTTCTTGTCCATGCCTTCTATGCGCCACATCTCGTGCCACAGGTGGACGGCATGGGCATCCGGCAGCCGGGGCTCAGGCACCGAGACCAGCCTGCGCCACTCCCACCACCCGATTGGCCCGAAAACCTCCGGTTTGCGCACATGCTGGCCAAGGTCGTGCTGTGGGATCAACCTCTCCACGAGGAGCGAACTGTTCTCGCGCATCTTGATCCTTGTCGGATCCATGGCGGCCGCTTCGGCAAAGCACTCGGCAAAGAAGACGCTTGGACCATCCGGGGCTCCGACAACCGTGATCGTCGGCACCACCCTGCCGAGATCAAGCATGCGCTCGGACGAGAACACATGGCCGTCGAAATCGAACGGCTTCAGGCACACGACATCCAGGTCGGTCCAGAGCCCACCCTGTGTGGCCAGAAGCTTGAACCGGAAAAGGTTGGCGAAACCGGCGAGCGATCCCTTGTGCCTGTCGGCCTGGTAGGAGAAGATGGAGGACCTAGGCAGGATCGCCGCAGCATCCATCACCTTCGTGCCGGCCGGGATGTTCCCGACATCGCCGTAGGTGTACAGGTGGAACTCGTGCCCATGTGCCAGGAAGGAGCCGATCGATGTCCGCTCCATCAGCGACAAGTCCGATCCGATCCACAGCCCTTGTACGACGCGCATCAGCGCTTTCCCATCAGGTGCTCGCACAGGCCAAACAGGTCGGCGATGCGGCCTTGGCCGGCGTACATGCGCGCGACCCGGCGCAGCGCCTCGGCATCGTCATTGTCCCAGGTCAGGATGTTCAGGAGTTTGTGGATCTCCTTGGAGTCCTCCACGAACCTGTCATGGAACACGATGTCGGACAACCTATGTCTCCTTGGGCGCGCCACCGGATCGGAGTAGTGCTTGACGGTCTTCCCGATCTCCTCTGCGATGGGGGCCGGTTTCCCGATCGCCACGCAGGCCACGGGATCGTAGTAGAACGGGATCCCTAGGATCTCGCGGACCCTTTGGCGCGGGGGAAGTTGGCAGATCCAACAGGCCCCCAGTCCCATAGAGTGCGCTTTGAGGAGCATATTCTGGACACAGGCTCCGGCGGACTGTAAGTGATCGGAATACTCCATGTTCCTGGTGGTGTTACGGTAGCACACGAGGATGTTGGCTGGGGCATCCAGCATGATGCTGGAGCCGCCCTCCAGTACTATCCCGGTCACGCGGGGCTTGCTGAGGATGATGAACCGCCAGCCTTGGATGTTACAGGCGGAGGGTGCCCAGACGCCAGCCTCGATGACCGCTTCCAGTTCTGCGTCCCCAATCGGATCTGGAAGGAACTTCCTGACGCTCCTGCGCTCGCGTATCGCCTGGTCAATATCCATTGCGTCTCCCCAATGTCTGCTCCGTGGAGAAGGACGACAGACAGTTCTCCGCCACGCGGCACAGTTTCCCACATTGGTGGCGGAACTCCGGATCTTTGCTGCGCAGCCCGCGCTCGCAGTTGTAGAAGTGTCCGTCCGTCCCCAGCAGGGCCGTCCTCGGGGCGCAGATGACCTCGCGCCCTAGGAAGTGGCGGTACGCCAGATCACCATCGGTGATCTGGTTTGGCAGGCCGCGCGCTCCGAGCCGGAACCATTCGGGTATCGGCACGTCGGCGGGGAAAGAGACGGCACTCACGCGCCACTTTTTCCCCGTCGCAAGCGCTAACAGTTCGCGCACGGCATTCCAGTTGGTCTCGGGATGTAGGGACAGCAGGATCCAGATGCGCCTTGCGATGGCCGACAGGGCCTGCGGACGCGAACCGTTCGTGAACACCCCCACCACCTTATTGGTCGGGATCGCGTTGACCAGTTCGGCCAGCGGCTCCCAAAGCGTGGGTTCGCCGCCGGTGAAATCGATCTCCGTCCATTCGGGCGACAGGATGGTGGGGAGCAGCGTGCCGACAGACGACTCGACAACCTTGACCTCCTCGCTGAACCAATGGCAGCCGGGGCAGCGGAAGTTACACCTGTCGGACACGTAGCACTTGAGGATCATGAGTCCTGCCAGCCGCGCGGCTTCTTGTCGCGGTGCCCCTCCTGGTCGACGCCGGGATACTCGTCCTCGTCGGGCGGCGGGATCTGCTTGCCCCGGTCGGCCAAGGGGTCGAAAGGCATGGCTGCCGGCTTGATGTCCTTGTCCAGGTCGGCCCAGATGCGGTCCGAGATCCGCTGGAACAGGCGGGCGAGCGCCTCGTAGATCAGGCGCCACGGCTCGTCCAGGAGCGTCCAGGCCATGGAGAACGGCCAGTAGACCATCCAGGTGATAATCCTGCCCTTGTTCTGCCGGGCAAGCGGTTTCCGTGACCTGGCGAACGCCCTTGCCTTGAGGTTCTCCGGGACCGGTGTGTCCAAGGTGGCTCCGACAACCCCGTTGGCCTCCAGGAAGGCCATCCGTGACTCCCTGTACTCCAAGGCGCTTCGCTTGACGAAGAACCACCATTTGACCAGCGACCAGATTGCGCCAATCAGGAAGAACGCAGGTATGCCGATGTAGGCATACTCGGGATGCGCCTTCACCGCCGCGAATATCGAAGCGTTCCCGAACAGATGGATCAGCAGCAGGTATGCGAGCAGGGTGAAACCGCCCGCGATGGCCCGCTCGCCCGCCACCTCCCACACCAGCAGGACGATGATCAGCGCCGTCAGGATCCAGAACCAGACTCCGCCAACGATCAGAAATCCCATTGCCGTCTCCTTTTCCTAGAACGCGAAACCCGATTCCATCTCGGCGAGCAAGGCCTTCACTTCCTCCTCGCGGTCGTCCCGAATCATTTGCTGCGGTGTCAGGCCACCGAAAACCAGGAGTGGCGTCTCGATCCACTTCTCCGCCTCCGCCACCGGGCAGCCCTTCTTTATCAACATTTGCCGCATCAGCCACTCTTCGTGGGCGTTCGCGCAATCGACGTTGTCGAAACACAGGAACCGTCCCGACCTGGTCTGCTCCATTTTCCGATGGTCGCGCCACCTGAAACAATGCGAGCATTCCACATTCAGATCCAGTCGGCAGGCCGGGATGATTGTCTCGATATCCAGCCGCAAACGCTCGCGCGCGTTTTCGGCAAGCCTGCCTAGGATCTCCTTGGATTCCGCCAGCAGTTCCTTTGTCCTGGCGAGCAGCGACGATTCGGGCCACGGCCGCAGGTTCTGGCCGCACTGGTGGCAGAAGTTCGCGTCGTCCATGGACCAGGCCAAACAACGCGGACACCTGATCGATATGGTGACGAACCGGTCATCCATCGCGCACCTCTTAAAACGGGAAAGGGAGGCGGCTTTTGGCCGCCCCCCTTTCCAAACGCGCCTGGTTGTCTATGTCGCCGGGTGCTAGTCTTTGACCAACTGGGCCGGGACCACTTCCCCGGTGCCGTGGCCGTTGTTGCCCTTGTTCACCACGCGGTCGAGCAGGTGCTGTAGCGGCGTGCCCGCGAACACGTGCTGGACCACATCGGCGAAGTTCTTGCCCCCGAGGAAGTTCTGGACCGAGAGCGCCTCCGCCACCTTGACGACCGTCTCCTCGTGGCCCAGTGCCAGCAGGGCCTCGGAGAAGCCGCCCTGCGCGGCGGCGAACCGATCGATGGTGCCCTTGACCTCGGCACGGAACAACTCCAGCCTGCGCTCCAACTCCTCCTTGGCGAAGACGGCCTCCTGATCGGTCTGCCTCTTCTTGCGCGCCAGGTCCTTGTCGAAGACCAGGTCCTTGATCTCCTGCTCGGCCGCCTGTGCCCGCTTGTTCTCCTCGTGCTGCTTGAGGGTTGCGGCGATCTTCGCCATGAAGACATCGAGCTGGCTGGACACGAGGGTGGTCTCCAGCCTGTGCTGCGCGACGGTCGTGGTCGTCTTGGTCTCGGCCACCTTGCGAGCGATGTCCTCCTTCTCCTGGGTGACTGTCAGGTCGCGCCTGGCATTGCTCAACTCGATGTTGGACCGGACCACCTCGTGCTGGGCTTCGTTGAGCATCTTGTGGATCCGCTCGTCCTGGATCTTGACGCCCAGGACCTCCACGTCCGTCACGCGCATCCCGTTCTCCGGGAAGAACATGCCGAGCCGTTTGCCCGTCTCGTCCTTCTCGCCGAGGATGAGGTCGCGGATGGTGTCCACGGCGTTGATGTAGAAGCCCTCGATCTTTGCCTTCTTGATCGCGCCCTTCAGGACGGAGCGGATGTGGTCGCAGAGGAGCTTGACGTAGTTGTCGGCCTCGAACCACCTGGCCTCGTCGCCCTCGAAGTTGACGCGGAAAGACATGGACAACTCGATGCCGACGTGGTCGTTCGTCTCGACATTGACCTTGTCGGAGACCTTGTTGTTGGTGACCCGCAGGTAGACAGTCCGGAGCAGGCTGTCGGTGGTTTTCGGCTTCCCGGTGGAGAGTTCCAGTACCTCCAGGCTCTCGTCGTAGTGGAGCAGGACCGTCGCCGGTCCCTTCTCCACGCGACGCTTGCCGCTCTTGGAGACCACCATGAGGGCGTAGCCGGTCCACACATCGATGGCCGGCACCCCTTCGAACTTGGTGTTCAGAGTGACCGTGCGCGGGCTCGTGTAGGTCGATCCGCGGCTGAACTCGTCGCCGACATGGTTCTGGTCACCGCTGACCATGCTGGCGTCCATCAGGGCGGCGTTGGAGGTAGTGTAGGCTGCGACCGCCACGGCGACCGGTGCGCCGCTTCTGGCCTTGGCCAGGCCCTTCTTGGCGCCGCGCTCGAAGTCGCCTTCGCTGATCGCGCCAGCCCGTGTCGTGGGCGCCTGGAGCTGGATGTTCCGCAGAACCCTGTTGTACTCCAGCGACTCGCTGTTGCCGGGGTACCATAGGCCCGACTGGTTGTCGCTCAGGGCGCGGCGGACGATGACCTCGTGGCGGGGGTCGGGCAGCAGCATCGCCGGACCCTTGACCATGCGGATCTCGCCGGTGATGCGGTCCATGACGTAGCGGCCTTCGCCCGTCGGGACGGCGGTGGCGAAGTGCTTGGACTTGCCGTCGTACTTGATGAGGCTGTGCTCCTCACGCGGGAAGTAGATCGACGTGTCCTTCCCAGTGAGGAAAAGCTCGTCGCCCTCCTTGTGCTGCTTTCCCGCTTCGTCGGTGTACGCCGAGATCACCTTGATGTGGAGCCCTTGGATCTCGTTGAGTTCGATGGCGCGGAACTTGACGTTCCCCTTCTCGTCCTTGCGGAAAGCCTCCGTCGGTCGGGGGAAGACCACCTGTGGGCCCTTCTCGTACCGCTTGCTGCCGTTCTCGTCCACCAGGATGGAGTACTCCAACTTCTCCAGGGTGAGCGCGTCGCGGACGAAAACGGGCCGGTTCTGCGCGTCCTTGCCCTCCGGAACCACACCCACGCCGGTCGGCGGGATGTAGAAGGAGACCTCGGTGCCACGGATGATGAACAGTTTGCCGACCGTCAGGTCGACCGGCACCTGCGCCACGGGGGCGGCGGGCGTGTCGCCGGAGGCCGGCTTCATGACCGCGTTCGTCCAGTTCTTGCGGGCCTCCTCCTCGTTGTAGACGCGGACCAGGAGGTACTCGTTGGACCGGAGTTGGTGTCCCTCGACCACCTTGGCCTCCTGTCCAGGCCAGAGGGCGAACATACAGGGGCCGGGAATGTTGATCTTGCGTCCCACGTCCAGGTCCGGAGACGAGCAGACCCCCTCGGTGGGATGCTTGCTGTCCTTGGCCGGATTGTCCAGGATCAGGTACGATCCCTCGACCGCCACCGGGCTCAACTTGACGGCGTCCTCCAGCGTGCCGCACTTGTCGAACTGCCCTGCGGCGGCGTTCCAGATCACCGGGACCTCCGTGCCGGTCTGGTTGATCACCGTGGGACCGACATAGGTCTTCACGATGCCCTTGGTCGTGTCCTGCATGTACGCGTAGCTCCCCGGAGCCAGCGCGATCTCCCTTTTCTCCCGATCCCTCGTGTCGCTCATCCTTCTCTCCTTGTTTGTCGTCTCGAACTCGTTGTTTTGTCCTTGCCGAACGGGTCGTTGACCCAGAACCAAGCCTGAAGGCCGCCGGACACCAGAAGCCCCAACGCGATCAAAATCCCAAGCGCCCAGCCCGGAGGTTCGATCTCCTTGAGAAGATAGCGGAAATCCGACATGGCTTTCCGCTTGAACTTCGCCGCGACCTCCTGCTCCACGATCGACAGCAGTTTGCGCCCGTCGAACTCCCCAAGCGCCGTCGCGCGGTCCGCGATGGCGTCCTTGACCTCCTGCGCATCGGTCCAACTAACCACCCGTACCCACCCGATGCGCGGGAACACGGGCACGCCCACCACCACGATGAGGTCGTTCTTCTTGCCGCCCAGCCACGCCTCCGACAGTGCCTCGGCGTAGGAAGTCGAATCCTCGGCCGTCACCACGACGATGATGTTGACCTGTTTCGCCCGCCCGAGATCCCCGTTGATGCGGGCCAGCCTGCCGTTCAGGTCGCCGGCGTCGGGAAGCGCCTCACCGATGGCGGACAGCAGGAAACGATCGGCCTTGTACCGGCCGTGGACGCGCGGATATGCTGGCAGTTTCCCTTTGTAGCGGTCGAGCAGCCATGACTGACGGAAAAACTTGCCTGGGGCACCCTTGATGTAGTTGACATAGGAGTGCTCTACGGCGGAAGGCTCGCCTTCCACGATCTGGTTCCATTCGGCCGGCGCCGGCGTGCCGGGCGGGTTACAGCCGTCGTGGAAGACGCTTTCCCTGTTTGTCGTCTCGGCCGACCAGTAGAAATCGTGGTCGTGCCTGTAGCAGGTATCGCAATGCTCGCTACAGGACAGACCGCACGACATGTTGCCGTTTGAATCGGTCGTACAGTTCGGCAGGCAGGTGGTCGAGCAGTTACAGCTGTAGCTGTGGCAGCAGCCCTGCGTCCCGACGGTTTTGACTATCCGACCGTTCCAGATTTCGGTGTCCGCCGTCTTTATGTAGCGGGCGGACAGGTAGCCGCCGCCCATGAGGAGGATGCCGACACCCGCCTGGATGAGCGCCTCAAGCCAGTTGAACCTGCCTTTGGACACGGCGAATCCGATTGCGGCGACAACCAGCGGCAAAGCCAGCAGGATCAGCAGCGTCATGGCTACACCTCCTCATCCTCATCGGCATCGTTCAGATCGAAGTTGATGTAGTCGGCGAGTGCGCTGTCGACGGCCCGCCTAGCAGGCAGGACGGACTCGTCCAATAGTGGGAAGTCCACCACCATCTGGTTGGGGCGACACACCGTTTCCGCCGACTCTCGGGTGGCATGGACGCTGGCCACCAAATGGACATGTGTGTTGAGCACAAGCCACACGCGCGGCAGCGTCGCGACAAGCCCCTCGTACTCCTCCCTCAACTCCCCGAACCGCGCGCCCAGACGCGCCGATTCCTCTGCGTGCTCCTTGTCCATGTCACAGCCTCTTCCACGACCCCGTGTACGGGATCGACCAGTGGCTCCTGGTTTGCCCGCACACCAAAGTTCCCGAGACGAAACCGACGCCTTGGAACGCCATGATGCGCCCGCGATAGCCCGACCGGGATAGCAGGCCAAGGAGGCTGAAACTCAGATCCTTGACTTCACAGGCCTTTCCACTTTGATGGATGACCAGGGTCTCGTCCGACGGGGCGTTGATCTCGTACATGGCTGCGTGTAGCACGCGGTCGGCCGGCGACAGGAGCGTCAGTTTGCCCGGCTCGAAACTGACCTGCCTGCCGGACATCGGCAGCCAGACGTCGATTCGTCCACCGGCCTGGTGGTGGAAGAAGAACCTCTGGCCATTCGCGTTCTGCCAATGCCCGGACAGCGACAGCCGGTCGGCGGCAGCGGTCAAGGAGAACAGGGAGACCAAGATGCCAACAATGATCTGCTTCATGGAAAACATCCTTTCATTTCCGGTCGTTGCCGGGTGGTTTCGATGGAAACACGACCTGTAGGAGCAGCATGATCGCCAGCAGCACCATACAGATCCAGAACAGCCGATCCAACCAAGGCGAGTCGATCATGGCGGCGTCCCGCATCCTCCTCCCCCGCATCCACTGCCCCCACAACCGTCCCCACAGCCGCCAGGCTTGGCGAACGCACCCACTCCGCGCTCATGGGCCGAGTACCCGCGATCTTCGATCCTGGTCGGCCGCAGGCGCGCTACATCGTTCGTCGCGGATTCGAGGAGATGCCTGATACTTAGGATGGTGGATTCCAACTCCTGGCGCAAGGTTGGCTCCATTTCCCTGCCGTAGCCAAGCGCGCACTCCAATGCGGCCAAGGAAGCCTTCGCGGCTTCCTTCACCTCCAGAGCCGATCCGTACACCTTGAACGCACGTTCGGTCTCCGGCGTGGAGATTGGAGGCATTGCGATCTCCTTTCATTCGGAACTGTAGAGGCTATGTG
>Ga0315281_10014945_pt1 | contig 10428 bp, 8 predicted proteins | sample YL17G07_0_MG_FD_204540 | JGI IMG/M metagenome (GOLD analysis project Ga0315281, IMG submission 204540) | Sediment microbial communities from Yellowstone Lake, YNP, Wyoming, USA - YL17G07_0 | ecosystem: Environmental > Aquatic > Freshwater > Lake > Sediment | place: USA: Wyoming | collected...
GAAGCAAGGGATGCCGTAAGACTTGTTTCAGAAGCCGCCCTTGTTATTCTTCTTCCTCCAGAGCTCGAGGTGCCTATCTGTCGCGATTCAAATGATGATAATATATTGGCGTGCAGCCTGGCAGCGGGGGCCGATTATCTGGTCACAGGAGATGCAGATCTTTTGGACCTGAGATCCTTTCGGAATACTCTCATCATCTCGCCGCGGAATTTTGAGTTACTCTTCGTTGATTAACCGCATTTCTTGTGACCTTCACACCTTCTGCAAACGTCTTGATACAAGATGTAACAGATGAAGAATTGACCCCCTTGCTCCAGTACAGCATTTAATGGGCCAGATACTGGACGAATGTGTGGGAGGTCTTGAGAAATGTTGGTGGGAGAATGGAACTCCAAAACTATTCTCTCCCAATCTCATCACCCTGGCAGAGAAGCTGGGTTTTAATGTAGAAAGATATTTAAAGATAAGTACTCCTGGCACTAAATCGTAACAATCTGATTGATGACCTTTTGAACAGTCAAAGAAGAAAGTTAAACCAAAGGAAATAGAAGGGATGAATAGAGCGGAGCTCTAAAACAAATTGATGGTTGGAGCAAAAGAATCTGAGGAGAGAGAATAAAAGAATCAGAGTTGCGGTAGCGGACATGGAAGAGAAAAGTGGCGAATGAGAGGAAAACATTTTCCAGCTGGCGGTGAGTCCGAAGAAGCGTCAGATTTAAATAAGTATCTTAAAATGCTTTAGAACCTACTTCGTGCCCCGTCAAAGTTATTTAAATAACCTAACTACCCCGAAGACTAAAAAAACATAACCGTCTCATTACTTAATTACCAACACCTAGCACCCAATCTTTTTTCTTTTTTGAGAGTAATATTATTAATGAAACTTATCCCAGATATCCCTCAAAAAGTCATAACCCTTTCTCCCATAAATCTCGCATATTTTATCCGCAGGATCGGTTTCCCCCGCCTGAAATAAGTAATCAACGATTGAACGGATGTGTACTCGGTCATAATCAGGTAATTTTCTTTCAATTAGTTTTAAATAAATTTCTCCGATGTATTTAGCGGTATCCTTGGTCTCCTCTCTATCCTTAATCACATCCAAATACTCAATAAATGCGTGTGCATTAAATCCTACATGAATATGAGCGGCAGATAACATGAGCCATTGATAGGATTCGTCATCTATACGAGGCAAGAATATCGCCAGCTTTGAAGCAGAGGATAGGATTTCCTTATCCTTCTGGTTTAATGCATCCTCGTCTTTGTCTTTATACTTTTCAAAAAGCACCTTCCAGAAGTCGATAATTTTCGCCTTCATCTGCCTGTTTTCGTCATTGACCGCTTTGAGGAAACCTCTTTGCATCCATAAGAACCCGATTACTTCAAGTATCTGCCCCGTTTCCCATACATCGATGATCTTTCTAAAAAGACTTCGATTTTCATGAAGTGTTTCCTTAGATTGCAAATACCTTATGCAGATATGCTGAATCAAATATTCCATGTCATGCTTTGCCCTAAACGGATAAGACAGACCGAATTCATAATGAGGCTTCATGGACTCATAGAGATCGGAATATACTTGACCGATCGAAAAGTATCCGCACATAAAGGCTTCCCAGTTCCTATTGCCCATTTCTTTAGACATCTGCTTAATGTTGGTGTTCGTCCATTCCTTATCTAGAAAGTTACAGTTGGGTAAATACCGTCCTAGGTTTGTGAACGCCTCAGCGATTCCCGCAGACAGTAATTGGTCATATTTTTCTTTGAATTCAGAAGGCCATCTCACGTCTCTCTTAATCCCCTTTTTTTCGTTGCTCCGGGCTATCCTTAACGCAAGCAATAAAAGAGACACGATGGTTTTTCCTAAAGGTGTGTTGAGAGTATATGTAACATAGTCTCCGATGTCTTTCTCTTCTTCCGGCTTTAGCATGTTCAATATCAAGAAAATAATTTCCTTTGCTTTTTCGAAATATTCTTCACCAAAGGCCCAGGCATCATCCCTTGTCCCGTCGCTAATCAGTTCTGCGACTGCACCAATTATCCATTGATGATTGGCGCCTCCTAACCATTCTCCCTCCTCGACAATAAACCTGTCCTCCCAAAACTCTCTTCGATCTATGTAAGCCTTTATAAATTGAAGCACATTATCCCAATTGAGGCTCTTCTTATTATTCCAGGCGTCTCTTATTCCCCCAAGAATCCTATACACATAGATATAGCCTGTATCAATATAGCAATGCAGATCATCCGTAAAGTGTTCAGGTGATTCTTTTGCCACTTCTCCGACAACACCAGCAAGACCTCCTACGGTTGGACCCGTCCAGAAATCCTTCGTTCTAAAAGAAATAAGATAATTTGCGAGCTTTTCGGACGGCATTGTCAATATTTCCTCCTTTGAAAAGGGAGAAGGACCTGGACCTACCCGGGTCATTCCTCCCTTAACTGCAGGATGCAGTTCCACATCCACCTTGGTTATTGTTTTCATTTCATCGTAGAGAGTTCTGAAATATTCGTCCTGCAAAAGAGCCTGATATATTTCTTGTTTATATACGCATTTATACCTTTCCTTGTCTTCTCTGAAAGTATGGCGGTCTGCAGCCTCTTTAATGTTCTTTTGAAGTATATCTCTCTGTTTCTCGGATAACTCCTTGAGATTGGAAAGCAGATGTTTGAGTTCATCTCCAATATACAAAATATTGCCCATAATAGTTACCCCAACGTCGCTTTCCATTATTTCCCAGAATACTTTGCTGTACCTATCAATATTATTCCCAATGATATAAAGCCCTATTTTTGGAAATAATAAATAGCGATCCCTGAAGAACTCCTTTAGTATCTGCACTGTCATTGTTTCATTACTCAGGGCTTTAAAGGCTAGAAGTCGTTTTAAGATGTCCGTCAGGACCCTTAGAGGGTCAGTAACTGGATATTCGGCCTGCTCATAGAATGATTCATAGGTTCCCTCTTCATCACGTTTAAGGAGATTTCTTATTTTCTTTGTAAGGTCCTTGATAATGTCTTCTGAACATTTCTCGCCGATAATTTGTGAATGCTTATCAAAGGCTTCCTTTAGCCAATATGGATCAATTACAAGCTCCACCTCTTCCTTTTTATCAAGTATCTTTGCACGTTCTTCGCTCAATTGAATAGTCTTGATTTCAGTTATGCATTGAATAAGTATTTCGGATTTCCTTATGTCTTCAGGATGTTCAGTCAGAAATTTCGGCAGGAGTTTAGTTGTGATCTCTGATCCGGCAACCGATGTGTCGAATTGTGAGTCGAGCCATCGAGGAATTAGCTGGAGTATCTCCACCGGTATTCTCTGGTTCGGAATATTATAGAGAATTTTTACAAAGAAATACCATGTTCGGTAGTTATCGATATGCCGACCGCTCGAGTCCCTGTATTCGGAGACGTCCTTAATTATCTTTAGTAACTCCTCGATATAATCTTGAGCCTCTAATGATGTTTTCTCAGAAACTCTTTCCAAATAGGAAAGAACATTCCACTCAGGAATCGTGGAATATCCCGGCTGATCGGCTGGCGCTGGGCCAGGTGCATTATCGGGTGAAAAATAACCCATTTCCTTAAGGGGATAAAACCATTTGATATCCGTCACCTTCTTGAAGAAATAGTTTTCATAGGCTGCGTCTGCGCGTATCAAACTTAAAATTGATTGTTCTTTTGGACTTAAGGTCACTTGACCTCCTCATCGATTAGCTTGATCCTTTCAAAGAAGCCTTGGGGTCTGGCGATAGGTCCAATTTGCTTTGACCATTCACTGATGACTGCAGCGAGTTGCTCGTAGCCATTCTCGTCTTTTGGGTAGGGTATTAACTGGATTCCGAGATCCGCATAATATTTCCGTTGAAATGCCAATAAATTTATCTCGTTCTGAAATATTGGGTAGAGCATAAAGTGTTTCAATTCGTTTTTTGCCGGGTGAGATTTACTAATTATAAACTCCAAGATTTCATATTCTTCCAAGCCGTATCCCACAAATAACACAGTATAAGAATTGAAGACCGCTTCAAGAAAAACAGCAGGCTCAGCACCGGGTTCGTAATGTCTCATATAGTCAACGATTGTAACAATTGTTTTGCCTTCGTCTTTAACACTTCCATGGATATGCATTATGTTGCCGTTGGCCAAATGAGAAAGCAAGAGATGTTCTTTTGAATAAAAGACTTTTCCTCCTGGAATGTCTTTTTCTGCATAGTCTTTGGATGCTGGTGCTTTGGAGAAAGATGTCGGTTTTTCGGTGGGTTGATCGGCAATCATATCAAGGTAATCATCAAAATTAGTCGTTACATAAATGGCGTTTAGACCATATAGATCTTTATATATTGTAGATTTTTTGATCAACTCGTCCCTACCTTTTAATAAAGTCTTCATGCTTTCGGGTGACACTTTCCGCTCGTCGTATATTTTTCTACAGATCGATAACAACTTCCTGGCATCGAGGGTTTTAAGATTCGTGTATTCATAATAATTCAGAGCCTTCTTTTCATATAGATCCTTCAGTTGCTTGTGTGCAAGCTCATTCCAAGAAGGACATCCAACGATTCCCGATACCCCTGCTCCAATGAATATGACTAACTTGCCGTTCTTGGCAGCCTTAAAGACCTCTGGTGGCACATCTGGTATATCTTTGATGGTAGTGTTTTTCGGTGATGACACTTACGCCTTCTCTCCCCCTCTCGAGATCATTCTCCAGATTCATTAAACTAGGAGACCGTGTCAGGGCTTGAAATGTGAATCAAGCTCATCGATGGTTTCGAGTAATTTCATTTCAGAAACTATCTTCTCGTTCAACCTAACACTTATCTTCCTCAGTATTTTGAAAGTTATGGATGTGGGCTGTTTTATTAACCAAATCTTATCAGAATGAGATAAAAATACAACCAGAATTTTGGGGAATAAACCCCGTTAGAAAGGGTAGGGTTTTGACTCTGCACTAAATAAGGAGTTGATGCTTTCTATTTCTGCCATCCGCAGCATAAATGCTGGGGCTTTCTAACGGGGTAAAAAGGGCAGAAGCATATCACTCACGGGACATACTGATACTGCGAACGAAATGGAGGGTCGGCAGGAATCTTTTTAATTGGATGATCCATATTGGCGGCTGCATGCTCCAGCGATTTAAATACCATCTCCACTTCTTCCGGCGCACCGATGGCCGAGGCAATTTCCTCTATGGATAGCTTCTCATTTATAGTAAATCTTTAAATCAAGGCCTCCGAGGTTACTGACTGGCCGGCAACGGGCGCTGGCAAGCGCACAGTGGAAGAAGACATTACCTCACCGGGAAGCACAATCTTTTGTGGTGCTTCCATTTTTCAGTCAAGTTCTCAGGACAATTAGATTCGCCCGTCAATTTTGACTTGGTCCTTACCTCCTGACTGAATTTTTCAGTCAAGTTGCATTCTTACCTACGCCCACTAAGTCCGGACTGATTCGTGCGACGAGGACAAAGCCGCTCGAACAGAACCTCCGGCTTACAGCTACGATTCAGTTCGGCGTTAGATGGGCTTCAAACCTAAAAAAAGAGATTGACTCGATCCAGTTCCCCCTCTCCCTTGATGGGAGAGGGCTGGGGTGAGGGTGCATCATCACCTTTTTTATCCCCCTCCCCTTAATCCCCTCCCGCCTGGGGAGGGGAGTTTTTGAGGCTTGCCCTCTTCAATGTCTATTTTTGGGTTAAATAATCTTATTGACAAGCGTCACGTTACAGTTTATTGTTAAACAATGATAAAAACGTTTGCCGACAGGCACACGATAGAACTGTATGAAACAGGGAAGTCGAAGCGGTTGCCTCCGGCGATCTGGAAGAGGGCGTTGCGAAAGCTGGAATATCTCGACGTGGCAACGGGTTTGGAGGACTTGAAGGTTCCTCCGAGCAACCGGCTTCATGCTCTCGAGAAGGAACGGGAAGGGCAATTCTCCATTTCTGTGAACGACCAATGGAGGATTTGTTTTCGGTTTGTCGATGGCGACGCATATGATGTTGAATTAACGGATTATCATTGAGGAGAGGTGTCTTATGAGCATTGTCAACACAAGGGATAGGAAAGTTCGCCCTACGCATCCTGGGGAGATGCTACGCGAGGATTTCATGCCTGATTATGGGCTGTCTGTATCGAGTCTTGCGAAGGCCCTCGGGGTGTCGCGTCAGACGGTGAACGAATTATTGCGAGAAAGACGCGCGGTCAGCCCTGAAATGGCGTTACGACTTTCGCGGTTGTTTGGAAACACCGCGGAGTTTTGGTTGAACGCTCAGCGTGCTGTTGATTTATGGGAAGCAGCAAGGACAATAAGGAGAAAGATTGTGGGAATTTCTCCTTTACATGCTGCATAACTACAGCCTTAATCAACTCTCCTGGTTTGAGGATTGGCAGTTTGATGTCATTCATACCATCACCTCGACCCATTTCAAGCCAATCACCTCAGGGTATTTAGGGTCGAGTTTCTTTCTCTCTTCTTTCAACTCCTCCAGACACATTTGAATGACATCTTTGATGTTTCTCATGGCCTCTTCGTAGGTATCTCCCTGGGTATAACATCCCTCCAAGGCTGGACAATGAGCAACGTAAACGCCATCTTCATCTTGTTCCATCACGACTTGCAACAGGTATCTTTTCATTCGGATCTACCTTCCTAAAAAAGTAAGACTCAATTTAGTTCTGCTTCACTTTTGGCATGAAACCCGTGAAAAGGCAAGGTCACCCTCCTTCCTCCATTAGGCTCGTTCTATATCCGATCTTTCCAATAGTCGGGTTTTCTATGAAGATTCGCGATTGCGACTACTAAGATTTCGTCTTTTCGGATTTGGTACATAATTCCGTAGGGGAAGCGCCGGGTCTGACACCTTCTCGTTCGTTTTGAGGAGGGCTGCCAAGCCTCGGGATATTTTCCAATTCTATCAAGAGTATTCAATACTTCTTTAAGAAAGGCCTCGCCGAGTCCGGGGACCTCATAATTGTAATACTCAATGGCATCATCCAGTTCAATCTGTGCGATCTCTAAGAACCGAATCCTCATCCGTGATCCTACTTGTACTTTTCAAGAACCCTTTCCAATGTAACGGCCTTAATCCCCCCGCGTTCGTACGCGTCGATTCGATTCTCCGCCTCCTTCGCCCAGAGATCGTCAAGCTCTGCATCCGGCTTATCCAGACTGGAAAGCAGTTTGTCGATCAGCTCTGCTTTCTCTGTAGGTTTCAGGGTCAATGCCTGTTTCAGAAATTTGTTTGTCGTAGCCATATTACCTCCTTCTACTCATTTAAGTTTACGCTCATTCTCTTTAATCATCAAGCTTTTTGAGTAATGTTGGCCTTTTTCGACAGCCCGTATCTTTTTGAGTTAGAAAAAGCATGCTAATAAAATAGGCCTAACCCCGTCTACTATCATTCGTGATATTGATATTGAGAAAGAAATGGAGAGTCGCCTGGAATCTTTTTGATCGGATGATCCATATTGGCGGCTGCGTGCTCCATTAATTTGAATACCGTCTCCACTTCTTCCGGCGCACCGATGGCCGAGGCAATCTCCTCTGATGTGAAAGGCTTTCCTTTTTCCTTCTTAAGAAAGGCAAGGGCATTGGCCTGGAGTTGAATGACACGCCCTGCTGCTTTTTTACCCGCCTCCACACCCGGTTGATGATAGGCATTGATATTGATCAGCGATGCATAGAAGCCTACGGCTCGCTCATAAAGTGCAATCAAGGTACCAATGGAACGAGCATCTATCTTTTCAATCGTAAGGGTGATGGATTCCCGATCCTTTTCACTGAGGGCCCTTCGGGTTCCCTGGAGAAAAGCATTCAGATAATCGCCGCTGGTGGCCTTCCCGTCCATCATTAAGGATCGACCTTCACGATCCTTGAGCACTTCAATAAAAGTTATAAAACAGTTGTTCACCCCTTCCCGAAGTTGCTGGACATAAGCGTGTTGGTCTGTAGAGCCCTTATTTCCATAAACTGAAATCCCCTGATTGACGATCTGACCATTGAGATCTCTTTCTTTGCCAAGGGATTCCATGATGAGCTGCTGGAGGTATTTTGGAAAGAGCTGGAGTCTATCCTTGTAAGGAAGGACGACCATATCTTTTTTTCCGCGACCTTCCGTGGCGTGATACCACATGAGAGCCAAAAGGGCCGCAGGGTTGGTTCGCGAATCTTTTTTTCGTGTCTTCTCATCGCAGAGACGAGCACCTTCTAAGAGTGCGTCTATGTCGATACCCTGGAGTGCAGCTGGAAGAAGCCCAACTGCAGAAGTCTCTGAAGTGCGTCCACCCACCCAGTCCCACATCGGAAACCTTGCCATCCATCCTTCTTTTTTTGCCAGTCGGTCAACATCGCTATTGACCTCGGTAATCGCCACAGCGTGTTTTTCGAAACGAAGTCCCTTTGATTGATAGAGAGCCTTCGCCTCAAGCATTCCATTTTGAGTTTCTATTGTGCCCCCACTTTTTGAAATGACAATCGTCATGGTCTCGGATAAGGCACCCTTTATTTCTTTTAGCACCCGGTCGAATCCATCCGGGTCGGTATTATCGAAAAAATAGGGTTTGATCGGGTCTTTGGAGGTTTTGAGTGCATCGGATACAAACTGAGGGCCCAGGGCTGATCCACCGATGCCAATGATCAACATGCGGGAAAAGGGTTTGCCCTTTTGAGATTTTATCTTCCCAGCATGAACCTTTTTGGGAAAATCTTTAACGGCCTGGAAAGTCTTTTGAATGTCACGAGTGATCTCTCTCCTGGGAGCCAATTCCGGAGCGCGGAGCCAGTAATGGCCAACCATCCGTTTCTCATCAGGGTTTGCAATCGCTCCGGATTCAATGGCCTCCATGTCCCGATAGGCCTTTTGCATCAAGGGCTCCATCTGATCAAAATAGTTTTCTGGGAACATCATTCGGCTGATATCCACCATCAGCCCGATCTCAGGGTTGAAATTGAGATACTTCTTATAGCGTTCCCAATTTTTCATTACTCACTCCTCAATAGGCTGCCGAAAAATGCCCATCTGCTGCGTTTCCCTCATCCTTCGTCGTTGCGGAGTACATCAAGGTACGCCTCACTCCTCAGGATTTCGGGTGCCTTGCATCTAGACATTTTTGAGCAGCCCAGGGAATATTACTTTTTCACCAACCTTCTAATCCTTTAAGAGAGCCATGGCACGAGAGGCCGCACCCAGAAGAGCTGTTCTTTCATTCATAATGACCTTCACAGGGATAGGAACCACAATATGGGATAACCTTCCCTTTTCTTTGAAGGCCTTCATGAAAGTCCTATCTTTCAGTTTCCAGATGATCTTGGGGGCGATTCCCCCTCCGATAAAAACTCCCCCAACTGCCATGACCTGGAGGGCAAGATTTCCAGCGGCTGCGCCATAGATGGAGGTGAAAAGATCCAATGCCTTCATACACAACTTATTCTTCTTGAGACGAGCCATTTCAGAAATCACTTCAGCCGGGTCTTCTGATTTCATTTTTTCGAAGAGCCAGGAAGGCTCACTTCCAAACCTTTTTGAATCCTTCAGGAATTGGTAAATATGAAAGAGGCCGTCTCCTGAAAGGACTCTTTCATAACTGACATGATCGAAGTAGTCGGAAAGGTAATGAAACAGCTCCATTTCTAAATGGTTTCTGGGTCCGAATTCAGCATGGCCTCCTTCAGAAGGTGAGGGCACATGTTGTTGACCATCCCAGAAGAGAATCGCCTCACCCAGGCCTGTTCCAGCAGAGATAAGGGCTTGATTCCCCTTTTTTATTTTACCCACATTCAAAATTTCAAAGTCGCTCTTTTTCAAAACGGAAATGCCATAGGCATTAGCAACAAGGTCATTGATCACCTCCACCTTTTTGATAGGCAGCGTTTTTTGAAGCGATTGAATGTCTATCCACCATGGAAGATTCGTGGCGATGACGACTTCCTGGGTGACGGGACCGGCAACGCCAAAACAAGCAGTAGCAATGCCCTGCTTCCCTCTCAGGAAATCTCCGAGGACGTTCTCCAATCCCTTGTAATTTTTGCTTAAATAGATTTTCTCAAATAGGAGGCGGAGGCGACCTCTGGTACCTTCAAAAAGGCCAAGACGAGTCTTTGTCCCACCCACATCCCCGGCCAGAACAATCTCAGATTTGATAATTTTTCTTGTTGTTTTTCCCATCGAATGTCCTTTGATTTTTTTCGCTTAATTTTAAAGGAAAGATGAGTATAGCTTATACATACCATCATGGCATGTCAACCCTGTTGTTGCATCAAATCCGGCGCTCAGATTCATCAAGCCTTTGACCATTAAAGGATGACTCTTAAATCAATGTCATCTGGTGGATTAACCAAACGGTGATGTTGGGATAGGATCATCAAAATGCTGAAAACCAACTTTTATGATGGTATCCATTTAATTCAAACAGATCTTTA
>Ga0315281_10014946_pt1 | contig 10427 bp, 7 predicted proteins | sample YL17G07_0_MG_FD_204540 | JGI IMG/M metagenome (GOLD analysis project Ga0315281, IMG submission 204540) | Sediment microbial communities from Yellowstone Lake, YNP, Wyoming, USA - YL17G07_0 | ecosystem: Environmental > Aquatic > Freshwater > Lake > Sediment | place: USA: Wyoming | collected...
CTCAGGTCTGCGGGCAGCCGGAGGCAGCCCGAATGTGCACCGTTGTCAAGCACTAACCCCTTACCTCTCAATAACATTCCGGCTTTCGACAGATAACCAGTTGTGTTTTCGAGGATGCTGAAAAAGGGCGCGGAGCATGTCACCCTGAGCGAAGCGAACGGGCTCAGCATGACAGAGGGGGCTTCTTCAGCATCGTCCTCGGGCGAATTGAGAATTCGAAATTGAAGATTGAACGCCAGATCATCAATCGTCAATCGACAATCTCAAATCGATCTTACCGGCAGCTCGACGATGTCCTCCACGGCGGCGACTTCGCGGGTGACGAACGGTTCGCCGTAACGCACGCCGATCATCAGCCCGAAGTGGCGGGCGAGCGAGGCCATGCGCTCGCGCAGGTCAGCGCGGGAGGGGAAGAGGTTCTGCATATCTTCGCGGGGCGAGAACTGCGAGGAGAAGCAAAGGATGGCCTTCAGCTTCTTTTCAAACTGCGCCGTGATGTCCACGACGAAGCTGGGCCGCACGGCAGGAACGTATTGCGAGGCGTAGATAATCTTGTAGGGCCGGTGCGGGCGGCCCTCGAGCGGCAGCCGGGCGAGCCCGGCGAGGAAACAGGCTTCGTAACCGATTTGCCCGGTCACGTAGTGGTCCGGATGCCGGCCCTCCCAGTAGGGCAGGATGACCGTGCGCGGGCGCAGTTCGCGAATCTTCTGCGCGATCTGGAGCTTGTATTCCCGCCGGTCCTCGAGGGCGGCGTCCGGCAGGCTGAGATTCTCCCGGTAGACGAGGCCCATCACCCGCGCGGCCCAACGGGCTTCGCGCTCCCGCAGCCGGGGATTGCCGCGCGTGCCGGATTCTCCCGCGGTGAGGTCGAGCACACCTACCTTATAGCCCGCCTCCACCATCTTGATGACCGTGCCGCCGCAGGTCAGTTCCGTGTCGTCGGGATGGGCGGCGAGGGACAGGATATCGAGTTCCATATTTGGCTGGCAGAGATTTTTGATTTGTGATTTGCGATTGGTGATTTTCATCCTCGGCGCTTCAGCCTCCCTTTTGCGTAGTCTTGCGTGCCGCCGTGATGATCGCGACGAGCTCGTTGGCCTCAGCCATCAGCTTCCCCAGACGGTCGGTTTTGACCAGCCCGGATTTGGCGAGCAGTTCCAGCCAGTAGAGTGTTTCGTCTGCTTCTTCCTCAACGATCGCCAGCTTGGCGGCAAAATCGGCCCGAGAACGAGCCCGGCATGCCGTGCGGTAGTTGGCGCCAATGGAGGTCCCCGACCGAAGGATCTGCCGCGCGATGACCAGTGCGGCCGTGTCCTGTGGCAACGCCCCGAGCAACCTTATTATGCGCGAGGCGAATGCCTGGGTTCTTGTTCTCAATTCTTCTGGTGTCATCGGTCTCTGGATGGGCGTGTCCTGAGTTTCTTGTCTCCGTCTTTCAATCGCAAAGCCTGAGATCGGAATCCTGGATCATCACAACGCCATCCTAAACCGTCTCTTAGCAATGCTCAATCACAAATCGCAAATCCAAAATCACAAATCACAAATCCCAAATCTTCCTTCCTCTACCAAATTCGCTCCTCGCGTGATATGAATCCCCAAGCATGAGCGAACGTTCTCTGCAAGGTCAGGTAGCTCTCGTCACCGGCTCCGCCCGGCGGTTGGGCCGGGTGATCGCGCTGACGCTGGCGCGCGGGGGCGCGAACGTGGTGGTGAACTATCATCGCTCGCGGGCCGAGGCGCTCGCCACGGCGCGCGAGATTGCGGCGCTGGGCGTTGAGGTACTGGCCGTGCGTGCCGACGTCGCGAAGCCCGCGCAGGTCCAAGCGATGTTTCGCGCCGTGGAACGACGATTTGGACGCCTCGACATCCTGGTAAACAACGCCGGGGTATTCTTTCGAGGGAAGTGGGACCAGCTTCGCGAAAAAGATTGGGACCGCGTCCTGGACGTCAACCTGAAGGGCACGTTTTTCTGCGCGCAGGCGGCGGCGCGCCTCATGCGGCGGCAAAAGCGCGGGCACATAATCAACATCTCCTCCCTGGGAGGGCTGCAGGCGTGGCCCAGCTACGCGCACTATTGCGCCTCCAAGGCCGCAGCAATCATGCTGACGCGGTGCCTGGCGAAAGCTCTGGCGCCTCACATCCGGGTGAATAGCGTGGCCCCCGGTACCATTCAGTTTCCCGGCGAGAGACGCAGCCGCTTTCCGGAAAACGTGGTGCGCACTACGCCCTTGCAGAAAGCGGGTCGGCCCGAGGATGTCGCCGAAATGGTGCTCTACCTGGCCACCTACGGAGACTTCATCACCGGCCAGGTGTTCGCGGTCGATGGCGGGAAGTCGGTTCTGTGAGGCTGTAGGGCCGGCCTTTAGGCCGGGACGGCTGGGAAATCAAAAGGCAAAAATCAAAAGGCAAAAGTAGGGCACGAAGCGGAGGCGGCGTCTGAGTACCTTCTCAGGTAGAGTGCTTACTGCCAACTGCTGACTGCTGACTGCCTACGGCCTTCTGCTTACTGTCTACGCTCAGCAATCTGCTGCAAAAGGACCCGCAGGCGGGCGAGCGAGACGAACGCCTGGCCGAAGCGTAGGGCGTTATAGAGGCGGGTGAATTCCAGGACGACCCAGCTTAGCGGCGTGCCGACGAACGAGAGGGCAAACTCGCGTGGCGTCTGGGAAGGGGGCTTGCGGTAGCCTTTTTTCTGCAAGGTTTTCAGGAAGCGGCTGTAGGTCAGGGTAGCTTCCTGCGGGCTGAGCGCGCGGTCGCGGCGGCGGAACTTCCACGCCCACAGAAAGCGCCACTCGGCGATGGAGCTACTCTTCTCCGCGGCCACCAGAGCAATCAGAATCCCCACCATCAGGAGCAGCACCAGCAGCTTGTGCGACATCAGCCAGCCTTCGACGCGGTACGCCAGGCGGATGGCTTCACGCTGCCAGCGGCGGAGACGCTGCTGGAAGACTTGCTGGAACTGCCGGGAATCTCTCTCGACTTCCTGCGCCAGCCGGACCTGGTGCGCGAAATCGTAGTTGATGACCCATTCGCTCCAAAACAGGGCCAGCGCGTCGATGTAATCGTCAAACATTCCGGCGACGACAGGATTGGGGTCGGCCGGCGTGGGGTCGAAGGTCGTCCAACCGTAGTTGGGGAAGTAGACTTCCACCCAACTATGCGCGTCGCGCCCGCGTACGATGAGATCCTTGCCCACGCGATTGTAGGTCCCCGTCTGGAAGCCGTTCACGAGCCGGGAAGGAATTCCCTGGGTACGCAGCATGAGCGCCATGGCGGCGGCGAAGTATTCGCAGTAGCCGGCTTTTGCCTGGAAGAGGAAGCTGGCGATCGGATCGCCGGGCTCGATGCCCACGGGGTCAAGCGTGTAGGTGAACTTGCTCCGCAGATAGGTCTCGATGGCCAGGGCGCGGTCGTAATTGTTGGTGGCGGAGGCGGTGATCTGCCGCGCGAGTTCGCCCACGCGGGGATCGAGGTCGGGCAGCGTGAGATAGCCGCGACGAATCTCCGCCGGGTAATCCATGGAAGCGCGGCGCAGGTCGTCGGGGTGCGGAAGGCCCGTATCCGAAAGCGCCTCGTAGCTGAAGGGGGAGTAAGCGTGGCCGGGGAAGTGCAGGGAATCGGTCTGGTCGAGGGTGAGGCCGCGGATGCGCCCTGTGACCTCGCGCGGCACCGTGGCCACGAAGAGCACGTCGGTGGAAATGGGCGCGAGCAGCACCCGATAGCGCAAGGGACGCGGGCGCCGGTTCTGCCAGCCGTCCCAATGGGGCATGACATAGCGCTGAAAAGACGCAGGGGAGAGGAGAGTCTGGGCGGTGTTGTCGTTGAACCAATCCTTGCCGTCGAAGCTGGTCAGGCCCACGCCGCGCCACTTCACCCCCTGAAACAACCGCGGCTCGCCCTCCGTCATCACCCGCATGACGACGAGGTTCGAGCGCAGAATCTTGCGAATGTCGCCCAGGTTGACGCTGCCGGAAAACCCGCTGATGTTTTGCGCTTCCATGCCCAGGCTGGTCAGGTAGCCGGTGCGGTAGCGCGGGATGACGAAGAAGAGAATCGACGCCAGCGCTGCGATGCCCAGCGCCAAGCCCACGGTGGCGGTGCTCAGGGCGCGTTCGATGGCCTTCCGGTTCTGGACGGGCGTGCGGAAGGGGCCCTCGGGAGCGCGGGCCGCAGATTCGGCGGAGCGCTTGATCTCGTAACTGATGAACGTGGAAATGGAAAAGAGCATGTAGAAGGTGAAACCGACCAGGTAGGTTGTGCCGACGGTGAGGATGGCGCTGGCCAGCATCATCATGAAGGAGAGCATGGCGAGGTAGGCGTAATCGCGATAGGTGCGCGCCGAAAAAACCTTCACCACGGCGGTGAAAAGGACCAAGTGCACGGTGGCGGCGAGCATGCTGTCCATGAAACCCGGGCCCACGGAGAAGATCAGAAAGTCGAGTACGTAGAAGAAAAGGTAGAAGACCGAGAGGCGGGTCACCGTGCGCGGCGACAGGGAATAATCGGCTTCGCGCAGATAACTCCCCAGCCGGACCAGCAGCGCGGCGGAAACCAGAACCACGGAAACCAGATCCAGTCGGCCGCTGGTGGCTACGGTGAAGAAAGCCGTGCTCAGCATCAGCAGCAGCGACGTCTCGAAGTAGCGCTCGACGCTGATGTGCGCCTGCTTGGGGGCGAGTTCGGCGGGATCGGCTGCGGCTTTCTTGGCCATGGATGCGGGCGGCCGGGTGCCAGGCACCATTCTAATGCAGATGTGCTGTTGTCGGTAGGGGAGGGCTTTGCTCTGGCGCGCGGACACGGTTCAGTGGCGTGGGATCCGTGGCGTTCCGGCCGGCCGCGAAAAATCGCTCAGCTTGCCTTTGTGAGGATAGCGATTTGGCCGGCGTGATAGAGGTCGTGCTGAACGACGCCGTGCAACATGACGTACAGGGAATATTCCTTGGGATGAACCGTATCGTTCAGCCGCGCGTCGCTGAGTTGCGCAATTGCCTTGCAGAGTCGCTGATTCCCCTGCTTCAGAGACTCGAGTGTCCGTCGCCAGGCGGCTTGGCTGGTTTCTATGACGGGCGGCCAGTCCTGCGCGGGTGGGAGTTCGTCAATCACCTCTCCTTCCAGCCGCCGGCGGACCGCGGACTCCCACGCGGCAATATGATTCACGATTTCCCAAATGCTGTGCGCGGCGCGGAGAGGCTTTTTCGCGGCTTTCTCACTCGAGATGTCGGAGAGAATCTCTGCGAGCGCGGGTCCATGCCAGGCATTTCCTGCGAACGCCCGGCGCAGTTGATTGGCAATTCTTTCCACTTCGCGTGTAGGCATGTTGTTCCTCCTCCGATGCCCCAGATCGCCTCTGGGCAGAGTCTGTTCCGTTGCAGCATGGAAGCGGGGTCCTGCCGAAAACAATGAGGCGGCGGGCGAACGGTTCGCCCGCCGCCTCGGGGAATGTCTGCGCCGAAGCCGGCTGTTCCTTGCGAGCTGAACCTGTGTCGCGGCCCGGCCTAGTCCAGTGCGAATTCCACGCTGTGCACGGCAGAAACCTGGCCGAGAGCGTCCCGCGCGCGCACGTCAAGCCTGTAGGTCCCTGGCTGCCAACGGTCCACCGGCAGGAACCAACCCACAGGAATCACCAGATTCCCCGGCTCGATGTAAGGGTCGAGCGGAATGGTGTTAGAGGTGGCGACCTGCTGGTTCGTCTTGCGGTCGATCAGGTTATACGTGATGCCCACCCGCGGGATGTTGGCGCTGAGCAGCAAGGGCTCGTAAACCTCGACGTAGAGGGCAACCTTCTCGTCTCGCCTGAAGCGGTTGTTGGCAGAAGGTGACACGTCAATGCCTCCCGCCACGAGCGGCGTGCGCTCCTCGAGCAGCGCCGCATCCAGGCTGGCGGTAAATTGGGAGACGGGCTGCAACTTGTTGCTGAGGGCCACTCCGCTCAGGTGGAACTGCTTGCCGTCGAAGGGCTCGATGTTGAGCGGAATCTCGTACTTGCCGAATTTCTGCCCTCCCGCGCGCAACACGACCTTCAAGGTGTACTTTCCGGGCGCGATGTTGAAGGTGTTCTGGTAGGGGAAAGAACCCTTGGTGAGCTCTTTCATGTCTTTCTTCTCGAGGTCCAACGTGGCCGTGTCGCTGAAGCGCGCAGCGACCATCCCGTCTTCCCGGTAGGCGATGCCCAGCACGTGGACCGTCGAATGGAACTTCCCCTTCTCTTTTTCGAAGCTCAGGGCTTGGGCAGGGATCTCCAGTGCCAGATTGACCCGTGCCACGTTCGCGCCCGTGTAGAAATAGGGGGCGTTCAGGGCGATCGGGATCTCTCCGGGCTGCGAGTTGGCCGCCTGCTCTTCCAGGACTTTCCCTTCCGGCTTTCCGGCGAGGATGTCGGGGCCTTTCAGGTCGTAATACCCGTTCCGGGAGCGGATCTTAATGCCCTTGCGCTCCACCTTGACCTGGATGCGGTGGTAACTGCCGTCATGCGTCCGGTTGGGGGAAACGTAGGCCAGGACGTAGTATTCCTGGAGTTCCTTGTTGATTTTGTTGAGACCCTCGAGGAAGTCGTTGGTGTTGAAGATGGTGAAGCCGCCGGTGCCTGTGGCCAGCGCGTGAAGCACCTGCTGATTGCTGGCAATGTTATCTAGCAGGGGCGGAATGATGGGGCGCGTGGGGTAATTCTCATAGCCCCGCCGGCCGTAGCCATAGGGGTTATCACCAGTCGGGCCGGTGCGTCCGCCCCCGCCGCGCGCGCCACCCGGCGCATTGCCTCCGGTGGCCGGCGTGGTTCCACCGCCCCGGCTGCCCCCTGTGCCGGTACCCGTACCGCCTCCGGTCCCGCCCGTGCCGCCGCCGGAGGGGGTTGTACCTCCTCCGGCCCCGTGTGAGCCGCCGCCACCCGCCGTGCCTCCACCGCCGCCTCCTGCTGTGCCTCCGCCCCCGCCGCCCGGCTGAGGTCGCTGAGCCAAAGGCTTCGGCAGGAACAGCCCACCGAGCCCGGAGGCCCACAGACCCAGCTCATGGGGGAACGCTGACTCGTCGAGGCTAGCGCCCGGCGGCATGCCGGGGAAGCCGGGCTGGCGGGTAGGCTCGGTGATGTCGGGTGTGGTTCCGGGGGTGAGCCCCATGAGACCGCGAACATCCACGGCGTAGATAGCCACATTGGCCTTATTGGCAGCGTCGATTGTCGCCGTGAGTTCTGACTCACGCTCCGGGGTGAGCGGAAACCCGCCGGAAAACAGAATCAGGGTCTTCCGCCCGGGCACGGCACGCAGCATCTTGGCCAGGTTGCGGATGGCCAGCAGCACACTGCGGGCGGCGAAGTCCGAGCGCACCTGGAGCATCGTGGGTGCGCCCAGGGTGGCGAGCTCGGTGGTCTGCCCGGGCTCATTCGGTTGCAGCGAGGCGAACTTGACGCTGCCCACCGCGCGCCTCAGAGCCTCCGCATTCGCGGTGAAGTTTTGCGTGACGCGGAAAGTCCCGCTGAAATCGGCCACGGCCATCAGCCGGTCCTTGGAAGCGGTCTTCTCGATGAATTGGGCTGCGGCCTGGCGGGCACGCGTCTGCTCGGCGGGGGGCATGGTCGAGTTGTCGAAAAACAACACCAGGTAACGCGGCTGGGCTGGCCCCTGGGGCTCCGGTGACTCGCTGACGCGCGAGAAGCTGCTGATGGTCTGCTCCTTGTCGTCCTCAAGAACGTGAAACTCCTTGGCCTCCAGGTCGCGCACGTAGTTCCCCTTCTTGTCCATCGCAATTAAGTCGACCAGCACAAGGTTAGTCTCCGCGCGAATGACGCCGGGCGCGGTCGGAAGCGCCTGGTTATCGGCTTGCTGGCCACCCAGGGGAGCCGCCGGGGCCTGCGCGGGGCTCCGCCCCAGCCAGCAGCAGGCCGAAACTAAGAAGACAAGCGGAAGCAGTTGCCGGCGAAGATGCATAAGCCACCTTCCTAGAAAGGTATTTCCACCGTGCGGTTAAGCGCGGAGAGTTGGGCGCCTTCCGCATCCCGCACCACCTGCCGCACCAGGTAGGTGCCCGGCTTCACGTCGAAGCTGGTCTTGGCGGTGACGCCCGAGCGTGTCAGCTTCTCCAGGCTTGCGTCCAGCAGACGAAGCTGGAGGACCTTCTCTTTCGCGGTCATGTACTTGCCATCGCGGTCGAAGAGGGCCGTGACCAGGGTCAGACTATTCAGGTTGCGCCCGCCTTCCTTGCGGAACTGCACAAAGCGCAGGTCCAGACGCGTGACCACTGACAGTCTAGTGTCAACCTCGTTGAGCTTGAAGAACTGCGTGTGGACCTCCATCGGCAGCTCGCGCAGCTCGTCGTGGGAGAAGATGGCTTGCTCGATTTCTTCCTTGGCCTGGGTCGCGGGGTCACCAAGTTTCTGCGGCGCGTAATAGCCTCGGCGGGCCTGGATCGTCACCTTTTCGCGCGTGCTCAGGGTGACCTTCAGGGTGTGGAAGCGACCGTCATACTTCAGGTTCTGGGGCGAAAAGCCCAGCACGTAGTAGACCTCGGGCAGCACCCCGGTCTTCCGAAACCCGTCATCCAGGTCGTTGCTGTTGTGGAAGAACACTCCTCCCGTGTCACGCGCCAGGCTGTTGAGGACATCCGCCGCCAACTGGGTTTCTTCGCTGGCGAGCTGCCCTTTGTGTCCCATCAGGTCAGTTCGGTTCGCGATTACCACGTGGCTCTGGCTGATATCGCCGACAGGGTTGGTAACATACAACCCCTTGGAATCCAGGGTGTTGATGACCACGTTGGAGCGCAAGGCCCGCTCCACAATCCCGTCCACGCGCTGTTCCGCCGTGAGCATGAGGAAGCCGGGAGAGAGCAGAACAATAGTTCTCTGCCCGGGGACCGCGGCCATGCGACGCACCAACTGCTCGAGGGTGCGGAGGGCCATTTCGGTCTCCGTCTGGAAGCCGTTCAGGGCGATCATTGCCTCCCGCTCGGCTGTTGCCTGGGCCAGGGCGTGCAGTGCCTGGGCGTTGGTCTCGAGGCCTTGGTAGAAACAGTAGTAAGCCTCTTCTGTGGCGACTTCCAGGGCGATCGGATCCCGACGATCCACAATCAGGTACGCCTGGTAGCTGGACATCTCCGGGCAGGTGCCCTCGCGCCGGAGGGCAAGCGGCCGAGGGAGAAGCTGCAAGAGCGTTGCGTGCAGCTTGGCGCGGTCGTCGGTGAAGTCGAGCATGTGCACGCCCGAGGAGGTGAAAATTCCCACCCGGTCTCCGGGCTGAAGCGCGCTGGCCAGGTAGCGTTCGGCAGCCTCGCGAGTTCGCGCCACATCCTCGAAGGGCATGTGGATGTCGTCAAAGAACAGGCCCAAATAGCGCTTGGGGGTTGAAGCTGCCAACGTCGTCTCGGGTTCTGCTTCGGGCTCGACTTCGTCTTCGGAAGGCTTGGTGAAGTCCTGCAGCTTCGCCGCGGGGACTTCCAGGGCGAAGTGGCTGAGGGTTTGCGGCTTGCCGTTGTCCAAGAGGCGGAAGTCCTCTTTGCGGAGGTCGCCGAGGGGCCGTCCGCGCGCGTCGCGGACCACCACGCGCACCAGCACTACGTTGCGCTCGACTTGCACCTTGAAGGTGGTGTCATTCTCGCGGGTAGTGAGTTCAGGGGCACGCGTTTCCTGGGCCGGGGCGGGAAGGCTGGCGAGGGCTCCCAGCAGCGCGGCGGCCAGGAGCGAGAGACGAATTGTAGCCACAGCGCCTGAGCGCATGATGCACCCTGGCGCGCCCATTTTGGCAGACCCGGTTGGCAATGGAGCAAGTTCCGCGGTCAACCTCCCTTCACGAGAAACTTCAGGCCATAGGTGCGCGAGTAGTATCCCGCCCACGCTGCGCCTTGTCAAGGTCGCGCGGCGCACGCTCGCGCCTTGATTTGCCGCGCGCAATCTGCAATCCTTCACCTCGAGCTGTCGGCACTCAGTTGTCAGCCATCAGCAAGCGGGACGAAAGTCAAGGAGCTTGGTGGGGGCGTTGCGCCTCGTGGAACACACGCTGCTGCGCTCTTTGCTGAAAGCTGACGGCTGATAGCTGAGAGCTTCCTTTGAGGTGAGGAAATCCCATGGCCTATCGAGACTTGCGCGAATTTGTAGGACGGCTGGAACACGAAGGCGAACTGAAGCGCATTGCCGTCGAAGTAGACGTGGATCTGGAGATCACCGAGATTACGGACCGCGTCTCGAAGGCGGGCGGTCCAGCACTACTTTTTGAGAAGCCGCGCTCGGCGAAAGACGGCGTGGCTTACTCGATGCCGGTACTCATCAATGCACTGGGCTCAAAGAGGAGAATGGAGCTGGCGCTGGAGGTCGAGTCGCTGGAGGACGTGGCGCGGCGCATCGAAGACCTGCTGGACATGAAGCCGCCCGAAGGATTCCTCGACAAGGTCAAGCTGCTTCCCATGATTTCCGAGCTTGGGTCGTTCTTCCCGAAAGTGGTGAAAGG
>Ga0315281_10014947_pt1 | contig 10427 bp, 12 predicted proteins | sample YL17G07_0_MG_FD_204540 | JGI IMG/M metagenome (GOLD analysis project Ga0315281, IMG submission 204540) | Sediment microbial communities from Yellowstone Lake, YNP, Wyoming, USA - YL17G07_0 | ecosystem: Environmental > Aquatic > Freshwater > Lake > Sediment | place: USA: Wyoming | collected...
GCCTTTATCCGCGAGAGACGGCTCCCCTTCCACTCGCCCCGGGCGCTGCGCGAGGCGGGGCCGGATGCCCTGGTCGCGCCCCTGCGCCAGAACGTCTACGTGACCATCGACCTCGACGGCCTGGACCCCTCGCAGATGGCGGCGGTGGGGACGCCGGAGCCCGGCGGCCTGCTGTGGGATGAGGTGAGCGACCTGCTGGCGGCGCTGACGCGCCAGAAGCGCATCGTGGGGTTCGACGTGACGGAGCTGACGCCGCACCTGGGGCCGGAGGCCTGCGCCCAGGCAGCTGCCAAGCTCACCTACCGTCTCATTGGCCTGGCCCTCAGCCCCGAGGGCTAGAAGACACCGGGCGGGTTCAGGAGACGGCGCACTCAGGCCGTGGCCTGCTGCCTGAGGGCGCGGATGTGCTCCAGGTGCATCGCCTCGTGGCGGACCAGGTGCTCCACGTGCTGGCGGATGCTGAACGTGCCCCGCTCCTGGTGACGGCCGGTGCGCGTCCAGCTCGCATCCACGAGCTCCGTCAGGACTTGAACCGTCTGGCGGCGGAAGGAGGCCAGCTCCTCGAGGACAGCCGGGAGGTCGGCGTCCTGGTAGTTGCGCTCCCGGACCAGCGCCTCCTGGTCATAGCCGGGCAGGAAGGGGCTCTCCTGCTTGATCATCCTGCAAAGGCGGTCGTGGTCGATCTCGGCGAAGTCCCGCAGGTGGCCGATGACCTCCTTGAGCGACCATTGACCCTCGCCGGGGCGAAAGCGCAGCTTCTCCTCGCTGAGCCCCTTCACCTCCTCGCCAACCCGCTCGGGCAGGAGCCGGAGGGACTCGATGATCTCCAGCCGGTCTGCCTGCTTGCCCTTCGAGGGCTGAAAGAGCGTCATTTCATACTCCCACCCAGATGGTGCACTCGCTCCCAAGTGGCCGCAGAACGAGGTCGCTCCATGCGTGCTTCAGTTCCCCAGCAGGCGGCCCAGCAGGGCCTGCAACTCCTCGTCGCTGTAGAAGTGAATGGTGAGGCGGCCGCCTCGCCGACCTCGTCTCAGGCTGACGCGTGTGCCCAGGGCGGCCCGCAGTCGCTCCTCCAGGTCGGCCACCTCCGGGTCGGGCCGCCGCCGAGCCGCCCTCGTCCGCGCCGCCGCGGGCCAGTGGCGCACCAGCGCCTCCGTCTCCCGCACCGACAGTCCCCGCTCGAGCACCTTCTGCCAGGCCTGGCGCCTTTGCGCCTCGCTGGCAATGCCGAGCAGGGCGCGGGCGTGGCCCTCGCTGATCTCGCCCCGGGCCAGGCTGGCCTTCAGATCGTCGCTGAGTGCAAGAAGGCGCAGGGCGTTGGCGACGGCGGCGCGGCTGCGGCCGACGCGGGTGGCGATGGTCTCCTGAGTGAGGCCGAACTCGTCGACCAGGCGGCGGAAGGCCTGGGCCTCCTCCAACGGGTTGAGGTCGGCCCGCTGGAGGTTCTCCACCAGGGCCAGCTCCAGCACCTCACTGGAGGTGGCCTCCCTAACGACGACGGGCACGCGGGCCAGGCCGGCCAGACGGGCCGCCTCAAGCCGCCTCTCGCCGGCGATGAGCTGGTAAACGGCGGGGCCGCCACCCTCGGGCTCGACGCGCGTGACGAGGAGCGGCTGGATGACGCCGTGCTCGCGGATGCTCTCGGCCAGCTCGGACAGGGACTCGGGGTCGACATAGGCTCTAGGCTGGTGAGGGTTGGAGACGATGAGGTCCACGTCTACGGCCTCTACTCCGGGCGTGAAGGCCGGTATGAGGGCGCCCAGCCCTCGGCCCAGGCCGCTTTTCACCTTCGTCATCGCTGCCTCCTCCCCACGGGCGTCCCAGGCCGTGCCGGTCGCCCGTTGGCCGGGGTCGGACGATTGTCCAGAATAGACAGGACCTCATCGGCCAGGGCCTCGTAGGCCTTGGCGCCCCGCGATCCCGGATCGTAGGCGCAGATGGGCTGGCCGTAGCTCGGCGCCTCGCTGAGACGGACGCTGCGGGGTATGACGGCCCGGAAGGTGTTGGGGAAGTGAGAGCGCACCTCCTGGGCCACCTGCTGCGACAGGTTGGTGCGGCCGTCGAACATGGTGAGGAGGAGTCCCAGGATGTGAAGGTTCTGGTTCAGGTTGCGTCGGACCAACTCCAGGCTCTGGATGAGCTGCCCGAGGCCCTCCAGAGGCAGGTACTCGCACTGGACGGGGACGATGACCTGCTCGGCGGCGGTGAGGGCATTGATGGTGAGAAGGCTCAGGGAGGGCGGGCAGTCGATGATGATCAGATCGTAAGTGGAGCGGGCAGCGTCCAGGGCGCGGCGCAGGCGGTACTCGCGGCCCGCGGCGGGGACCAGCTCTACCTCGGCGCCGGCCAGGTCGGAGGCCGAGGGCACAAGCCAGAGGCCGGGCTGCGTTGTGTCCAGAATCACCTCGCCGATGGTCGCCTCTTCGATGAGCACCTCATAGATGCTGCGGGAGGGAGGCGCGCTCAGCCCGAGGCCGGCGGTGGCGTTGGCCTGGGGGTCCGCGTCCACCAGCAGGACCCGTCGCCCGCGGCCTGCCAGGCAGGCCCCCAGGTTGATGGCGGTGGTGGTCTTGCCCACTCCCCCCTTTTGATTGGCCAGGGCGAGTACCGTCATCGCAGGAGGATCTCCGGGTGCTGGGCCATTCTCTCCTCGACCTCCTGGCGGCCCGCGATGGCCAGGGTGCCCTCGCGGGAGACAGAGATGCCGGCGGCCGCAGCGGCGAAGCGGGCTGCCAGGGCTGGGTCGCCGGCTTCGTGGAGGCGGGCCAGGAAGGCGGCAGCAAACACGTCGCCAGCGCCCGTCGGGTCCACCTCGCGCTCGGGAAAAGCGTCGATGTGGCACCAGCGCCCATCGACGTGGAGGCAGGCGCCCCGGGAGGCCTGAGTATACGCGACCACGGGGAAGACCGCCGTCCAGCGGTCCAGCGCGCTGGTGTCACCAGCGAGGTCGTCCTCTGATACGAATAACGCGTGCCCGTCCGCCCACGACGGCGAGTCCGGCCAGGGGCGGGCGGTGACGCGTCGCTGCGAGTCCACCCGCCGCAGCCAGCCCTGGGCCGTCACCCCAACCAGGGAGTGCGCGAAAAGGGAGGTCGCCCCCGGCGGCACCTCACCACAGACGGGGCCCAGGAGGACGACGGGCACGGTCCGCCAGTCATCCGGCACGTCGCTCAGGGCAAGGGTTCGAGCCCGGCCGAGCACGAACTGGCTGCGGTGCCCGTCGTGGTAGCAATTGCGGAAGGTGGTAGCCCGCCGCGACGGCACCCGGTGCACGTCCACACCGGGCAGAAGAGCGGCCAGGTCCATAGAGGCGGGGGCGCTGGTCACAACGGCGACTCGCAGACCCAGGCGGCTCGCCTGGAGGGAAGCGTAGGCCGCCGTCCCGCCCAGGCGCCAGCCGTCGGGAACCACATCCTTCACTACGTGACCGATGACCAGAAAGTCGGGCCTCGCCATGCGCCAGGATGCCTCCAAGCACCCCCAGCGGCCCTCAGCGCCGTGGAGTTATGGCTACCTTTCGGCTCTCTCCCTCGCCGATGCTGACGGTGATAACGTTCGGGTCATCGGCCAGTGCCAGGTGGACGATGCGCCGCTCGTTGGGCGGCATGGGCTCAAGGGTGACCGACTGGCCCGTGGACTTCACACGGTCCGCCATACGCAGCGCGAGCCCCCTGAGGGACTCCTCGCGCCGGCGTCGATAGCCCTCAACGTCGATGCCGAAGGCGGTGCGCGCCTTCAGTTTGCGGCTGACAATGAGGTTGACCAGGAACTGGAGCGACGACAGGGTATCGCCCCGCCGGCCGATCAGGATGCCCAGGTCCTCGCCAGAAACGTCCAGAACAGCCCTCACCAGGCCCAGGCCATCGCCGGGAGTCTCCGGGGCGCGGACACGGACGGAGGCATCGACACTCATCAACTCGAGAAGGTGCTCCAGGATTCCCACGGCTGTTTCTGTGTCCTCGCCCGTCGAAGGAGCGGCGCCCGGCGCGGGGGCAGCGACACCGCCCTTGGGCCGGACCAGCACGCGGGCACGGTCACCTCCGATGCCCAGGATACCGGACCGTCCCATACTCAGGATCTCGATCTCGACCTCGGTCTCATCGAGCCCCAGCTTCTCCAGCGCCTTCCCAATGGCTTCGTCTACGGTCTTACCGCTTTCCTCGACGCCTTCCACGAGAACGTCTCCTTTTGCTCCTGGTCTGGGATGCCGTGGATGCTGTCGCCGTGACGGGTTCTTCTACGCCTTCCCCCTCCTGGGACTCGGGTGCCGGAGCTGCTCGACGCGCGGGTGCCGCCGCGGGAAGAAAGATCTCGCGCCAGGTCTGGCCCGCCGGCCGCATGTAGAAGTACTGAAGCGCGATGCCCACCAGGTTGGTCGCAGCCCAGTATAGAGCGAGTCCGCTGGGCACGGTGAGGGTGAACCAGGCGAACATGAGGGGCATCATCCACAGCATCGTGTTGCTCATGGACTGCTGCCGCTCGTCCCCTATGTTCCTGGGGGTCGTCATCTTCTGCTGCACCCAGGTGGAGCCTCCGACAAGGATGGCGAGGAGGAAGGTGGTGTCCGGCTGCGCCAGGTTCAGCCAGAGGAAGCGGTTCTCCAACGGTACGGCCTGCCGCACGTAGGCCCACGGGTAGAGGCGCTGTGAGAGGTCGATGAAGCTCTCCGGCGTCGACCCCAGGACGAGGCGAATGGTGCGGTAGAGGGCGATCCAGATGGGGAACTGGATGAGCATGGGGAGGATGCAGCCTGCCGGATTGACCCCAGCCTCCTTATACAGCTTCATCGTCTCCTCGGAGCGACGCCGCGGGTCCTTGTACTTCTTCTGGATCTCCTGCAGCCGGGGTTGGATGACGGACATGGCCCGCGAAGCGCGTATCTGGCGCAGGGTGAGGGGAAAGGTGACGCCGCGGATAATGAACGTGAAGACAATGATGGCGATGCCGAAGCTGCCGGCAAAGAACCTGGCCAGCACTATGAGAATGTTGGTCATGGGGTCCACCAGCACCAGGTCGAAGGGGTTCATCGCCGTCCTGTCACCTTAGGGAGCGACCTGGCTGAAGCTCCCTGCCTGCACGTCCACCCTCAGCAGGTTCCAGTTGCGAGCGCTGAGAAACACCTGATTGTTTACTAGCAGCGGGTTGGCCAGCAACCCCGACCCCACCGCGATGGAAGGCCAGCGCTCCTGGCCGGTGGCCGGGTCCAGGCCGTACACTTGCCCGTCCTGATCCGCCACTACCAGAACGCCGCCTGCCACGGCCGGCCGGGCGCGGACGGGCGCCTTCGCGGGGAACGGCCGGGCCCAGCGAGTCTCCCCGGTGGCGGCATCGAGGGCATAGACGTGCCGGTCCAAGCCCCCCACATAGACCACGCCGTCCGCCACCAGGGCGTCGCACCAGATCCAGTTGTCGGTCTTGAAGGACCAGGCCACTTCGCCCGTGGCCTTGTCCACGGCATAGAGGCGGTTATCTAGGGCGCCCACGTAGAGCCTATCCCCGTCTAGGGCGGGCGTCGACGGTATGGCGCCGTCGGCCTCGAAAGGCTTCGCCCACTTTGGCTGACCCGTGGCGGCGTCCAGGGCGTACAGCCGCTTGTCCATGGACGTGACGTACACGGTACCCTGATCCACCACCGGCGTCGACCAGATATTGCCCTGGGCTTCGAAGGCGGGCCAGCGGGAGGCGCCGCTCGCGGCGTCGAAGGCATAGAGCTTGTTGTCGGAGGAACCGACGTACACGGTGCCGTCGGCCAGGGCAGCCCCGCCGACGATAGCGGCGCCCGTCTTCTGCTCCCAGAGCACCTCCCCGGTTGCCAGGTCCAGGGCATAGAAGGTGCCGTCGAAGCCGCCCACGTAGACGCGACCGTCCCCTGCCACCGGCGTCCCGTAGATGGCCTTCAGGTCTATGTTCTTGGCGTCTTTGGACGGGAACTGCCAGGTCTGCTGGTTCGTCTGCTGGTCGATGGCGCTGAGCTTGCCCCGTTGCAGACTAGCGAGAATAGTGTTGTCGACAGCGACAGGCGCCGCCCAGCCTTGGGGGGCGGCGATACTGCCGCAGGCGCTGAGCAGCAGCAGACCCAGCAACGACAGGCCGAGCAGCAGGGCGGCGCTTCGCACCCTCACGCTGGGCTTGGGCGGCCCGGGTGGGCGCTGGCGGGGTCCGCAGGCTGTTTCACGTGAAACGATGGTCGAAGCTCGCAAGTTCCTCTCTTTAGGGTACCGGGTCGTAGCCGCCGTGGTGCCAGGGATGGCAACGCAGGAGACGGCGCATCGTCAGCCAGACGCCCTTGGTCAGGCCGTACCTCTCGATGGCCTCGTAGCCGTAATGGGAACACGTGGGCTGGAATCGGCAGGTGGGCGGCTTGCCAGCGAAGATCCGCTGGTAACCGCGGATGAGACCAAGGGCCGGGTGTCTCATTCTTCGCTCGTCTCCACCTCGGTCGGGCCGGCCTCGCCAGTGGGCAAGCCTGAAGTCAGCACCTTAGCCCGAGAGAGAAGGCCGGCCGTCGCCCGGCGCAGGGTGTGGAAGTCGGCGGCGGCGGCCTTTGGCCTGGCAATGACCACTATGTCCCAGCCAGGCTCCACCAGCAGCGTGCGTATCCCCTCCCGCAGACGCCTTCTCACCTGATTGCGGACAACCGCCTTCCCCACCGTCTTGCTGACTACAAACCCGTACCGGCTGTAGGGGAGCTGGTTGGGAAGAAGGCGCAGAACCACCAGCGGATGGGCAAGCGCGCGGCCCTTGCGATAGACGGCGGCGAAGTCGCGACGCTTGGTCAGCCGTTGCTCGTAGCGCATCCCTGCCTGCCGGCGGGCGGACGTTCCGGCCTCCACCGGGCCGAGGACTAGGCGACGGTCAGCCGCCAGCGCCCCTTGAGCCGGCGACGCCGGAGGACGTTGCGACCGCCGGGGCTGCTCATCCGGGCACGGAACCCGTGCTCTCGTTTGCGGGGAATGCGCTTCGGCTGGTAAGTGCGCTTCGGCACGGCGTCTTTCCCTACTTAAGAACTACCGCCTCATTGTAGGAGTTGCCCTCTGGGGTGTCAATTGCGTGGCTAGCGCGAACGAGGGAGCGTCGGAGCTGCAATCAACGGGCCACCGTAGAGAGCCTGGTAGGCAACCAGATTCTCTGTGACCACCTTGATGTAGGTTTGTGTCTGATCAAAGGAGATCTCTTCGAGGAAGAGGTCTTCGTCCTCTGCGGCGGCCTTGAGCCAGCGACTGGCGTTGCCCGGGCCACCGTTGTAGGCGGCCAGCGCCGGCGCCAGTTGCCCGTCGAAGGCGTCCAATTGCTCAGAGAGGTAGTGAGCGCCGAAGAGGATGCTGATGGCGGGCCGGAAGAGGTCCTGGTCTGAGAACTCCCCCTCGAGGCCGAGGTCGGCAGCGATCTCCTGGGCGGTAGAAGGGATCACCTGGGTGAGGCCGAGGGCGCCGGCCGACGAGCCAGCGCGGGGGTTGAAGAAGCTCTCCTGGCGTATGAGGGCCGCCAGGAGAAGGGGCGACGTGTGCGTTCGCTCGGCGGCGGACTGGAGGAGAGAAGCGTAGTCAACGGGATAGGCCAGGCGGAGCAAGTCGAGGGGTGCGGCATCGATTGCGGGCTGGGACAGGCCAGCCAGCAGGCGGGTGGCGGCCCGCGCCGAGACGTGCGTGAGGCCCAGGGGGTGGAGCGCCCTGGTCAGGTCGTAGAGAGTGGACGAGGTCGTCCCGTAGGCCCCCAGCAGGCTTTCAAGCTCTGCGGAGGCTTCGTCGAGGAGCTGGAGGTCCAGCAGTTCGCTGGCCCGCGCCCATAGCGGGTCGCCGAGGAAAGCCTGCGGCGAGGTTGAGGGGGGTAAAGGCAGCCAGGAGGCGGCCCAGGCATCGATGGCTGCCCAGTCGATGCTAGAGGCCTCTGTCAGATCGACCTCGCCGGACTCGGCGGAGGGCGAGGGCTGGCCCAGCAGGGCGGCGCCACGCAGGCTGTAGTAGTTGCTCGGCTCCTCATCGGCCAGGTTCTTCAGAATGGTGTCGGCCTCACCGGGGTGGCCGGCGGCCATGTTGGCCTTGGCCAGCCAGAGCCGCGCGCGGTCGACGTCGTCGGAGTCGGCCGTCAGGTATCGAGCCTCATCAAAGGCGGAGACAGCCTCGTCGTACTTCTCCTGCCTGTAGAGCAGCAGGCCGCTGCGGAAGGGGGCCTCTGAGGCCCAGGGCGAATCCGGGTACCGGCCGGGGAATTCGCGGTAGGCGCTGATAGCGGACTCATAGCGACCGAGGCCTTCCAAGAGGCGCGCCCGCCACCAGGCGGCGTCGTCGGCGAGGGGGCCGTCGGGGTCACGGCGGAGGGAGTCGTCGTAGGCATCGAGGGCGGCCTCTTCATCGCCGCCCCGCTCGTACACCGCGCCGAGATAGTAGGCGGCCTCGGCGTCCTGGGGACCAAGCGGATCCTGGTGAAGGTAAGCCTCGAAGGCCTCCTGGGCCTCGCGGTCCTTGTGATGACGGTAGTAGACGAGCCCCGCAAGGTAGCCGTCAACGCTGACGCCGGCCTCTTCCAGGTCGGCGAGGGCCTCGAGGGCGGCGGGGGCCGAAGGGTAGCTCAGGATGACGGCGAGGTGGTGCTCAGCCCAGTCGGGGTCTCCGCGAAGGCGGCTAAGAACGCCGACCCGCCAGCGGGCCAGGGCTTGGTCGGCGGAAGACTGGCTTTCCGCGAAGAGGCGCTCGTACCAGAGGATGGCGTCATCCAGCGAGCCGGCGTTCTCGAAGGCGCCGGCGATGTCGAGCAGGGCACCGTCGGTCACGATGGGCGGGAGGCCGGCGCTGAGGGCCAGGTCGGCGGCCGCCGCCGCTTCCTGGGAGCGCCCGAGAGAGGCCAGCAGTCGGGCGCGGGCGAGGTGGGCGTAGGGAGCGGCAGGGCTGCCCTCCTGGGCAAACTGGTAGTAGAGGTCCAGGGCCTCCTCACTGCCGCCGAGGGCCTCCAGCGCTTCCGCCAGGAGGAAGCGACCAAGCCGTCGGTCGCTCTCGGAGGCAGTTTGCGACAGGAAGAACGCCAGTTCCCTGCGGGCCTCCAGATTGCGGCCGCTGAGGAGGTAGGTGCGGGCCAGGGAGAGCCGAGCTGTCAGGCTTTCGGCCTCAGGGGAGCGCGTGATCACCTGCTGGTAGACCGCTATGGCCTCCTCGTATTCCCCGTTGCGCTCCAGTTCGCGGCCGACGGCGGGGTCAGGGGGCGCAGGAGTGGGGCTAACGGCCGTGGGCGCTGGCGATTCGACCGCGGGCTCACGGGTGGCCGGCGCGCCTTCGCCGCAGGCGGCGAGCAAGAGAGCGGCCGCCAGGAGAAGGACAGCGCGTCTCAGGAGGCCGCTGGCAGGGGAGGGGTGTGATGGGGAACCTGAGGCGGGCATCGCGATGAATCCGTCGTCGTTGACGCGCACTTAGGCCAATGTTACACTCTCGCAATGATCGCGGTAAAGGCGACGAAGCTGTGAACGTGCTCCGGTGTACGATCATCGATTCTCGAGGGGGCGTTAGTTTCGTAGCCCACGCGGATGTCTTGCCAGCCCTGGTCAAGGCGTGCGCGGATAACCCGCGCACGCTAGAGCAACTGCTGGACGGTACGGCACACTACTACAGAGGCCTGCGCGAGCAGGTCTTGAACGGTCTAGCCATGTTCGACGAACGGAACGTCGAGGGCCACTACGAGTCCATCCACCAGGCGCTGGACCTCTGCGCCCCTTACGAGCAGCCGGTGTTCCGGGTGGTGGACGACCGCACGCGCGAGGCAAGTCTTTCTCCTGTGAAAGCAGGGGCCGTGGTCTTCAACTTGCGCGCTAAGCGCATCATCCAGATCCAGAACACCTACCGGGAGATCACGCGCCGCGGCGCCGGCCACGTCTTCGACGGGACCCGGCTGACGAACCAGGTGTTCAGCTATCAGCTCCCCGGCGAATGGGCTCTCGTCCCCTAGAGCTGCGGCCCTTCGGGGCGGCGAGACCGCGCAGGAAATGGCGGCGCGCCCCCTGTGAGCCGCCAAGCTGGCCTGTGAGGTATGGTCTATGAGCAAGCATCTGAGCATCGTCGCGGCCCTGGTGGTCGGTGCCGTGTCATCGTTGGTGTGCTTCTCGACTGTGGCGGCACAGAACTCCATCGAGAGGACAGAGCCCATTGCCGGCGCCGCGCTCGGAAGCCCCCCTTCCGGCGGTATACAGGAGTGGCTGGAGGAGCCCCGGCCGGCGCAGGCTGACGGCGGTTCCTCCTTCGCGGCGGTCAAGCCATCCACAGAAGACAATGACGACCGCGTCACGATAGCCCTGGCGACGTTCGGCGTGGCCGCGGCGGCAGTGGTCGTGGGACTGCTGGGCTACTTGGTGCGGGTGCGGCTTGGCCTGGTGAAGCCACCTCCGCCTCCCGAAGAGCCGCACGGCTCCCTCTAACGAGGTCAAGGCGAAAGGTAGGGTCTTC
>Ga0315281_10014948_pt1 | contig 10427 bp, 5 predicted proteins | sample YL17G07_0_MG_FD_204540 | JGI IMG/M metagenome (GOLD analysis project Ga0315281, IMG submission 204540) | Sediment microbial communities from Yellowstone Lake, YNP, Wyoming, USA - YL17G07_0 | ecosystem: Environmental > Aquatic > Freshwater > Lake > Sediment | place: USA: Wyoming | collected...
CCCACCCGGACCGCCGCGGCGTAGAAGCTGTTCATTCCGTTGAAATCTATCCAGCGGTTCAGGACTTCAATAATGTTGTGGGAGGTTTTCAGCAACTCGGGATCGCTCTCCAGGCCGATCTGACCGGCGGGAAAGATGTGCTGGATCCCCAGCGTGTTGCTGTCCCACCAGGGCGTGCCGCGCTCGGTATAGCGGAAGACCGTCTTGCCGTCCCTAACCTGTGTGGCGTAGCCGCTGAGGTGCTTGAGGATATGGTTCCACTTCTCGCGGCGTTCCTGGTCAACCTTCAACGCCTCGCTCATCTCCAGTGCCGTGTCAACGGCGTTCCGCACCAGCGCCAAAGATACGATGGAGTTGAAGTCCGCGCCCGACCCTTCATGTATAGGGTCATTCTCGACCACGTACCGCCCGTCCTGGAACTTCAGGTAGTCCTCCCAGAAGAACGCCACCTCGCGAACGAACGGATACACCTTGCGCGCATAGTCCAGCTCATAGGTGTGCCGCCAGCGCATCGTCATGTTCACCACCTGGTAAGCCGCGTTGCTGCGCTGCCCGCCGAACCATCCCCCCTTCTCCCAGTCGCCGCCGGTCCGCTGATCGGAATAGAGCAAGGGATGGATTCCCTTTGGGCCCAGCATTACGGGAAACAGAACGCCGCGGCAATGCGTCACCTCGCGGGCGAACCACTGCCCCTTCTCGATATTGGCCAGGATCGGCGCATCGAAAGGGACCGCCTGTTCGATGTGGTTGCTCGAATACAACCCATAGAACGGCGCGTTGAAGTTGTAGTTCATGTGGTAATCCCCGCACCACATGGGATCGTTGGTCGTCACCCACGTCCCGAACAATCCCGGGGGAAACTCCCGGTCCCGGCTGGCCGCCCCCATGGTGTAGTTGGAGCGGTAATAGTGCCGCTCAATGACGGGGTCGCCGATTTCCACGAACGACTTGGCCCAATAGTTTTCCCACCAGGCCACGTGCGATTTCCAGAGTTTCTTCGGGCTGGCCTTGGCCGCCTCCCTCTTCGCAACCGCGAGGCAGTCCTTGTGCTTGAAGAGACTTTCCATCGCAACCTTGATCGTGACCGCCTTTCCGGGCCGGACAGCGAACTTCAGCCCCTTGGCGCCGTCCACCTTCATCGCGCAAGTCGCCTCCGTGGGAATGTCCATCTTCTCCACGTGCCTCTTTACGGCCCACCAAACCTCGCCATCGTTGCCGCCGTCCGTCTCCGCCATCTTGTCCGGCTCGGCCTTGAGGGACAGTTCCACCTCGTACTCCCTGCCCTTCGCCGAGAGTTCGATCACCAGGACGTTGTCCGTCGCCGCAAGCCAGCACCGCATCTTCAGCCCCGCCTGGTCCTGGGTGAAAGAAGCCTCCGCCGCGGGATGATACAGCTCTTGCTTCACCTTGTATCCCGCCCCTTCAAGCGCAGGAACACTGACCGTCAGCGTGCCGAACACTTTCGGGGAGGCCTCCTCATCGTATGTCACGAGTTTCCAGAAATCGTTTTTCGAGATGTAGAAGGTCTGCTTCTCCGGAGGACCGGCGAACGTGACGCCCATGTCGCCGTTGCCCAACAGCGGCGCATCCACCGAACCGCCGTAAGGCGTCCGCACCGGCGGCTTCCGCCATTCCATCTGGTATCTTGAGACGATTCGTTTGCTCTCCGTTCGCATAGTGCCCTCGTAGTTCCGGCCGGTTGCGCACCCCGTCCCCATCGCGATCCCGAGTATCCCAACCGCCGCCGCCAGCCTGTTTCGCAGCTTCATTGCGTCCCTCCCTTCCCGCCGCCCACCTTTTCTCCAGACCTATGATACCCGGTTCTCGAAGGAAGTCAAGATTGACAACGCCCGGCCGGATGGGGTACCATAGTTCTGATTTGTGTGCCCCCCGATTTCGAAAGAGGGGAAATGAGTATTGTGTTCCCCGATTCCGTCCCAAACCGAAGGAGGGGTGAGATAAGTTGTGTGTCACCCGATTTTGGGCCGGTTTTCTGTCCGGACAAAGGGGAGCACCTCAGACTACTTAGACCGACGGAGAAAACTTCAATGAAACATTGCAGCAAGACCACCCGCCTTGGACTGACTGGCCTTTTGGCCGCAATCCTCTTGACCGCCGGCGCAGCAGCGGCCGCCGACATAGTCAGTCCCGCAGCCAATCTGCCCATCGCCCCAGGGCCGTTCAAGCCGACCTGGGAATCGCTCAAGCAATACCGGTGCCCGGACTGGTTTCGCGACGCCAAGTTCGGGATTTGGGCGCACTGGGGCGTGCAGTGCGTACCGGAGCAGGGTGATTGGTATGCTTGGCACATGTATCGGCCAGGCGACCGCGAGTTCCAGTACCACCTCGAACATTACGGCCATCCCTCGGTGTTCGGGCTGAAAGATTTATGCAACGCCTGGAAGGCCGAGAATTGGGATCCCGACAAATTGATCCAGCTCTACAAGAAAGCCGGCGCGCAGTATTTTGTCGCGATGGGCAACCATCACGATAACTTCGACAACTGGGATTCGAAGTATCAGCCCTGGAACACCGTGAACGTCGGGCCCAGGAAGGATTTGGTCGGCATTTGGGCGAAAACGGCGCGCCGGCACGGGTTGCGTTTCGGCGTCTCGATTCATTCGGCCCGGGCGTGGGACTGGCTGGAGGCGGCCCATGGCAGCGATCCGGACGGGCCGAAGAAGGGCGTTCCGTACGATGGCGCCTTGACCAAGGCCGACGGAACGGGGCAATGGTGGGATGGTTTGGATCCGGCGGATTTGTATTGCCCGCATGGAGTGCAGCGCACACCGGAGGCGCGCAAGGCCTACGAATTCAATTTTTTTCGGCGTGTGACGGACATGCTGGATAAGTATCATCCGGATCTCCTTTACTTCGACGATATTGATTTGCCTTGCGGCGAGGCGGGCATGAACATCGCCGCGCATTTCTACAATTCGAATCTGCAGTGGAACAAAGGCCGGCAGGAGGCCATCCTCAACACCAAGCGCGCGCCACCCGGCTGCCGAAGCACTATACTGCTGGATATTGAACGTGGTCAGAGAGATACGCTTGATTCGCAGCCCTGGCAGACCGACACCTGTATCGGTGACTGGCACTATAAGAAAAATATCGGATATCAGCAGGCTAGTTCGATTGTTCCGATGCTGGTGGATATAGTCAGCAAGAATGGAAATCTCCTCCTGAATATTCCGCTGAAGGGTGATGGCACGCCCGATGCCGAAGAGATAAAAGTGCTCGAACAGCTGAGCGCGTGGATGGCAATCAACAGCGAGTGTCTGTATGGAACTCGCCCCTGGACGACATTCGGCGAAGGGCCGGCGTTGAAGCTGGGCACAATTACGAAAGAAAACCGCTATTTCAACGGCCAAAATGTGGCGGATATCAGGTTCACAACGAAAGGTGATGTTCTTTACGCCATTCTGCTTGATTGGCCGGGGGATCGGAAGGCTGTCGTCCGTTCACTGGCGAAAAAGGAAGGATCGGATAAAAGTAAAATCTCGAGTGTAACGCTTCTTGGTTGTGCCGACAAATTGGAATGGTCGCAAACCGATAAGGGGCTGGTTGTGACTTTGCCTGAAAAGAAGCCCTGCGAATATGCCTATGTGCTGAATATCAAAGGGACGGATTTGAAGGCTGTGCCAGGCAAGCCGGATGTCAGCATTGCGGCAGGAGCTGCCGGCCGGATATTTCTCGCCGCCGAAAATGCCTCATTGTATGGGTATTCGCCGGGATATCGTGTTCGCAATAGCGACAAGCTTGTTTCCATAGGCGGATGGAACGACTGGGACGATTATGTGACCTGGGAGGTGAACGTTGCCAAACCCGGAAGCTACACGGTTGAGGTTGAGTATGGCTGTGCGAGTCAGTGTGCAGGCAGTGAGTATACCATTGGCATGGAAGGTCAGGTGTTGAATTACAAAGTGGGACCGGGACCGAATGGCGACTGGGAAGTTTTCCAGAAGGAAAAGGCCGGTGTGCTGAATCTGACCAAGGAGGGCGTTCAAACGCTGACTGTTCGCCCGATAAAGGACAAATGGGGCAATGGAATGAATTTGAGGTCAGTAACATTAAATGTTCAGTAAGCAGAGTTCGCGTTGAAAGGAGCCTGATTAGATGAAAAAAACATACAGTGCAACTTGTTTGATGGTGTTGTTGTTGAGCAATGTCATATGTGTATCTGCCTCGGAAACCGGAAAGAAACCCAATCTTATCGAAGAGAAAGTTGGGATTCCGATCCTCGATGGACCTTTTCAACCGACCTGGGAGTCGTTGCAGAGCGGCTATGCCTGCCCGCAATGGTTCCGCGATGCCAAGTTCGGAATCTGGGCGCACTGGGGGCCCCAGGCTGTCTTGGAAGCGGGCGACTGGAATGCACGCCGCATGTATGAACAGCAGGCCCCTTGGGGCGGCTATGATACGCATCTGAAGCTGTACGGGCATCCGTCGGTTCATGGCTTTAAAGATGTTCTTCCCTGCTGGAAGGCCGAGAAATGGGATCCCGAGAAATTGATGGCGCTTTACAAAAAGGCGGGCGCCAAATATTTCATGGCGATGGGAGCGCACCACGACAATTTCGACTGTTGGGATTCGAAATATCAACCTTGGAATTCGGTGAAAATCGGACCGAAGAAGGATGTGGTCGGCTTGTGGCAGAACGCGGCGAGAAAACAGGGGATGCATTTCGGCGTCAGCGTTCATGCCGATTACGCCTGGTGGTGGTTTCAGGTTGCCTTTGGAAGCGACAAGAATGGGGACAAGAAAGGCGTGCCATACGATGCCAAAGGGCTGACTAAAGAGAGCGGCAAGGGGACGTGGTGGGAAGGCCTGGATCCAAAGGATCTTTACGGAATCGATTTGTCCGATGAGCGTACCAAAGGTATCTGGAACGACGAAAAGGAGAGAACGGGTGACTCTCGGTACGGCGGCATGGCCGATGAGATTTCCAACAAGGAGTATGCTCGGTGGTATTGCAACAAGTGGTTTAACCGGATGAAAGATCTCGTGGACAACTATCATCCCGATCTGTTGTATTTCGACGGCGGAGGAGGGGAATATTATCCGTTCTCCGGCTACGGGACCGGGCGCGGGTTCAAGAGCGACGCCATGCAGCGTATTACGGCGCATCTTTACAACGACAGCGCCAAGCGAAATAACGGTCGCGTGGATGCGGTGATGAATATCAAGACCGACAAAGGCAAGGCCCTTGTTCTGGATTTTGAAGGCGGTTTTCCTAGGAACATGAGGCCATTTCCGTGGCAGACGGATATTACCATAGGCGACTGGTTCTATCGTCCGGGCATGTTTTATGACACACGTTCGGTAATAATCACCTTGCTGGAGATAGTGGCGCGCAACGGGAATATGATGCTGAACGTGCCGCTGAACGCGGCCGGCGAGCCGGATTCTGGTGGCGTTGAAGTGTGCGAGAACATGGGTAAATGGCTTACTGTCAATGGCGACGGTATTTACGGCACGCACGCCTGGGGTGTGTTCCGCGAAGGGATCAACGGCATGCCTGGCGGTAATTTCAACGAAAGTCAGGCAAAGAAGGTCTTTAATGCGACCGATATTCGGTTTACGGCGAAGGCTGATGCCGTTTACGCGTTTGCGCTTGCCTGGCCAACGAACGGGCAGTTTGTCGTGAGGTCGCTTGGCAAACCGTTAACAGGGACTGGTAATGTCATAAATCACGTCAGTCTGCTTGGATCTGGCGGGAAGTTGAAATGGAAACAGACGGAGGACGGTCTGGTCATTGCCTCGTTGCCGGAACAGAAGCCATGTGAATATGCGTTTGGTCTCAAGGTGGAGGGGAAGGATCTTGCGCCCGTGCCGATGGTCGTGAGACCGTGGACTGACGGATCGGTTAGATTGCTTCCCGGCGAATCGGTGCTTCACGGCAATCATGAGATGGGCGAGAAGGATGGTATGGCCCATGTCGGTTACTGGTTGAATAACGATGATTATTTGACGTGGCGGATGGAAGTTCCGGCGCCGGGCACGTACAAGATGATGCTTTGTGCTGCCAACCAAGGCAGTGGTGGTGAATTTGTTTTCGAAGCGGCAGGTGAGGCTCCAGTGATCAATGTTCAAACTCATCAGGACTTTGCCGAATACGATGTCGGTAAGGTCGAGTTTAAGAAGGCCGGGATAATCGACGTCAAACTGGGGCCTGGTAAGAGTTGGGACCGGAACATCACTTTCCGTTCGCTCACACTGCGAAAGATGTGAGCAAGGGAAGAGTTGATGTTGTGAAGCCTGAATTTGAACGGCACATTGTATTTTTTTGCCAGCTGGCCCAACAAGGAACTCTGGAAAACCGACGGGACCATCAAGTGGCGACTCTCGCAAAAGGGGGACAGGTTATTTTTTATCTTGACATTTCTGCCTCGCAGGTTCCAAAATGAGTTCATGGCCAGATTCGCCCGCGTCGTTCTTACCGATCTTCCCTATCACGTCACCCACCGGGGCAACCGGTGCGATGACGTGTTCTTCACGCCCGAGGATCGCGAGCGCTACCGGCAATGGTTGAGCGAGTACGCCGACCTCTACGGCTTGGAGATCTGGGCGTACTGCCTCATGACCAACCACGTGCACTTCATCGCGACGCCGCGCCGTCCCGACTCACTCGCCGAGGCCATTGGTCGCGCCCACATCAATCCATCATCCATCATCAATCGGGGGACACCATACTTATATCCTCACGCAATCGGCGTAACACCTTACCCCTTCCTCGAATAGGAACGGGTTGACAAGCCGCAATACCTGGGGTATGTTCATGGCGCTGTTGCGTGTCCTTACCGGACGCGCGCCCCACTCTGGACGGCTCAGACGCCCCCATACGGGAGAGAAATGTCCCCCTCGTCTTCCCTTCAGCCCGCCCTCTCCGCTCCTCGCTTCTGGCTCACTCTCTTTCTGGGTTGGCTGGTTCCGGGCGGCGCGTATTTCCTCCTGGAACGCCGCCATTGGCGCAGGGGCGTGATCTTTCTCGTGGCCCTTCACCTCACGTTCTTCATCGGGGTCTGCCTGCATGGCGGGGTGGTGTGGCCGCTGTGGAACCCCCGCGATGTCGCCTTCAGTTTCGTCAACAACCTCAGCTTCCTGGCGCAGTTGGGGGCGGGCTGGCCGGCGCTGCTTTCCCTGCTGGCGCACGCCGAGGGATGGCGCTTCGCGGCGGCGGAGCCGCACGCGCTGTATGAGCTGGGCAGCTTCTATTGCATGGTGGCCGGGGCGCTCAACCTCCTGATCATCTCGCAGAGTTTGGATCTTGGGCGCAAGAAGCCCTTTGAGATCCTGGCGAAGGAGTGACGTGAGCCAGAACCTCTTCGGATTCCTCAATGTTCTTTCCCTCATCTACCTGACCGGGGTGGTGGCGCTGGTCATCGGCCTTCAGGAGACGGAGCCGGGCAAGCCTCCCGCGCGCAACGTGATGGGGTGCTGGGCCAAGCTCCTGGGTGCGCTGATCGGCGTGGGGGTCGTGGTCTTTGTCCTGAGCCTTTTCGCGGGGTGAACGGTTCGCGCCCAATTCTCGCCATGATCCGCGGGACAACAAGTAAGGGGGAAAAGTCCATGATGAGTGCCTCGCGTCCACGCCGCGGGCGGTTCCTGGGGGTATCCGCCGTTCTGATTCTGGCGGGAATCGGTTTTCTGTCAGCCGTGGGGGGGCAAGCGGAGCAGCCTGCGAGCGCTTCCGCGGGGAATTCGCCCGAGACCATTGCCGTGGACCTCGCTCCCTGTGAGGTTCGGATCATTCCTGGGGAGAAGGGAACGGACTTCGTTTCCCCCGAGGCCCAATGGCTGAACCAACCCGGCGAACCCCAGGTCCCCTGGCGCGTGGTGACTCTTCTTCTTCCCCCGGACGCCGATCTCTCCAGCGTTGCCGCGAGCCTGAGCGGCGCTTATGAACCCCTTGAAGGCACGTGGACCGTCGAGCCCGCTCCCCCGCCCGCCACGCGCGACAAGGACGGGCGGGAGATCATCCTGTGGCCGCCGAACAAACGGATCGTCAACGGGCGCGACGCGGATATCTATGAACGCAACGACTTCTGGCCGCAACCTCGGGCGCGCGTGCTGGGCACAGGCATGCTCCGCGCCTACCGTCTCGCGGACGTCGCCGTGCCGCTGGTGCGCTACAACCCCGTCACGGGCGGCCTGCTCCGCCTCAGTGAAGGGGCCGGAATCTCACTGGCCTTTCAACGCAGCGCCATCCTGAAGAGCGCCGCTGCCTCAAAGACAAAAGCAGACTGGCTCGGCAAGCAGCGGGTCCAGGGAATCGCGGCCAACTTCGCGCAAGTCTCGACAGAATACGACTCCCTGGTCTCCGGTTCGGGGGGCATCGCTGCCGATGGCATGAGTTCAAAGGGTTACTTTATCCTCACCACCACCGCCGTGCAGAGCGCGTCCACAAAGCTGAGCGCCTTCGTCGCGCACAAGCAGGCGTTGGGATACACGGTTCAGATAGTCACCGAGACTTCCTGGGGGGGCGGCTCCGGCGACGCCGCGGCCGACAACATCCGCGCCTGGCTCAAGGCCCATTACGCGCCCGACGACATCAAGTATGTCCTGCTGATCGGGGATCCCGCACCCACTGGCAGTCCCGTCCCCATGAAGATGTGCACCTGGAGGTCCTCCGACAACCAGCAATGCCCTTCGGACTACTTCTACGCGGACCTTTCCGGGACCTGGGACCTGGACGAGGATGGGTACTTCGGAGAGGGAGGGGACGACCTGGGTCCAGGCGGCATTGACCGCTATTGGGAAGTGCTGGTTGCGCGCATCCCTTATTACGGGGTCATCTCCGACCTGGACCAAGTTCTTCAGAAAACCATGGACTATGAGAACGCGACCGATTCCGAAAAGGCCTGGAGACGCAACGTCCTGCTGCCCTATGAGCCGCTGGACGAAAGCACACAGGCCTACGAGATCGGCGAGAACATCAAAGACCTGATTCTGAACCCGGCCGCCATTCCCTTCCACCGCGTTTATGAGAAGGAATACGGCCTCATGCCCCCTCCTGAAACAACGCCCTGCACGGTGGATAACGTCACCAACGCCTGGAAATCCAAGCCCTTTGGGTTGGTGGTATGGGGCACCCACGGCTGGTCCCACGGGGCGTCCGACATCATGGACACCGGGCACGTCCCCCAACTGAACGACAACTACCCCTCCGCCGTTTATGAGGGGTCGTGCGACAACGCCTGGCCCGAAGATTCCGACAACCTTGCCTACTCGCTTCTGCGCCACGGAGGCATCGCCACCATCGGCGCCACCCGCAACTCCTGGTACTACGTCGGCCAGACCTCGTACCCCAACAGCACGAGCATCGGCGGGATGGGATACGAGTACTCCAAGCGCCTCGTCCAGGGGCAGACCACCGGCGAGGCCTGGCACAACCTCCGGCAAAACATAGCGCCGGGCATCTGGCAGAACTACGAGATCATGAACCTGTACGGCGATCCCTCGCTGAAAATCATCCCCCCCGCGTCCGGCCTTACCGTGTCGCCCACCGAGGGCGCCTGGTTCGTCGGGAGCCGTGTCGGAGCGACGGATCATCTGACCAGGACCTTCACACTGAAGAACAACAATACCACCGGCACCCTTGAGTGGAACGTGGCCAAGACCGCCTCCTGGTTGAACGATCTGACTCCCGCCGGCGGCGCTGTTCCGGCCGGGGGCTCCCAGTCTCTTACCGTCAGTGTGGACCCATCCTTTCAGGATTCTCCTCTTGGACGGTACACGGACACCTTGACATTCACGGACGTGACATCAACCAAGACCCTGACGCGGCCCGTGACTCTGGATCTTCTCCCCGCGGGACTGGAAGCTTACTGGAAAATGGACGATGCCGTGGGAACCCGCACGCTCGATTCCACCGGCCACGGGTACGACGGCAACGCCCGCGGGGGAATCAGTTGGGTCGCCGGCCAAGTGGGCGGCGCGCTCCGTCTGGATGGGAGCAATGACTATGTTGCCGTGCCGGCCCTCAATCTCAACCGGAACACCCTCACCATCACGGGATGGATACGCCGCAACGGGAGCCAGAGCGGATGGGCCGGGATTGTGTTTTCCCGCGACGCCAAGACGCTTTCCGGACTGAACTTCGGGACCTCGAATGATCTACGATACCACTGGACCGGTGGAAACTGGGACTGGTACTCCGGCCTGATTGTGCCGGACAACCAATGGACCTTCGTAGCGCTCGTGGTCCAGCCCACCAAGGCCACGATTTACATGCGCGATGCCTCCAGCATGCGCAAGGCCGTGCACACCGGCACACACAACGTGGAGGAGTTCGATGGCGCCCTCTGTATCGGCCAGGACGCTTTGGGCGGACGCTTCCTCAAAGGCGACGTGGACGATATCCGCGTCTACACCTACCCGATGACCGAGGCGGAAATCACCGCTGTCTACTCGGGCGTCGGAAGGGC
>Ga0315281_10014949_pt1 | contig 10427 bp, 8 predicted proteins | sample YL17G07_0_MG_FD_204540 | JGI IMG/M metagenome (GOLD analysis project Ga0315281, IMG submission 204540) | Sediment microbial communities from Yellowstone Lake, YNP, Wyoming, USA - YL17G07_0 | ecosystem: Environmental > Aquatic > Freshwater > Lake > Sediment | place: USA: Wyoming | collected...
TGGTGCCAGGGCTACTCGGAGCCCAACTCGGGCTCGGACCTGGCCTCGCTCCAAACGCGCGCAGAGAAGGTGGGCGACCACTACGTCGTTAACGGCCAAAAGGTGTGGACGTCGATCGCGCACCAAGCCGATTGGATGATGCTGCTGGCGCGCACCGACGGGAAGGCCGAGAAGCACAAGGGCATCACGTACTTCCTGCTCGACATGCACAGCCCGGGCGTGACCGTGAAGCCGCTCAAGCAGATCACCGGCGACGACGAGTTCAGCGAGGTCTACTTCGACAACGTCAAGGTGCCCGAGGCCAATATCCTGGGTGGGCTCAACAACGGCTGGGCGGTGGGCATGACCACGCTGATGTACGAGCGGCTGGCCCTGGGCTTCGGCCTTCAGGTGCGGCTCCGGATCGCCCTCGACGGACTCGTGGATCTGGCCAAGCGCACGAAGAAGAACGGTGCGCCGGCCACGCAGGACCCCAACGTGCGCCAGAAGCTGGCGCAGATGTGGATCGACACCGAAGTGTTCAAGTACACCGGGGCGCGCGCCGTCACCAAGCTGCTCAAGGGCGAGCTTCCGGGTCCCGAGGCCTCGGCCGGTAAGATGATGTGGGTCGAGGGCCACCAGCGACTCCAGGAGCTCGCCATGGAGCTCCAGGGTCCGTATTCCCAGCTCGGTCGGGGCAGCCGGTGGGCCGTCGACGGCGGCGTGTGGCAGTACAGCTACCTCCGCTCGCGCGCCAACTCCATCGAGGGCGGGACGACCGAGATCCAGAAGAACATTATCGGCGAGCGCGTGCTCGGCCTTCCGAAAGGCTAGATCATGAACTTTGGGTTCAACGAAGAGCAGGAGCTGCTGCGGAGCACCGCGCGGAAGTTTTTCGACAACGAGTGCGCTTCGGAGACCGTCCGCAAGCTCATGGACGGCCCCGAAGGCATGACGCCCGAGCTCTGGAAGAAGATCGCAGAGCAGGGTTGGACGGGGCTCATCTTCCCCGACGAGCACGGCGGCATGGGGCTGGGCTTCGTCGACCTCGTGGTGCTGATGGAGGAGATGGGCCGCTCGGTCGTGCCCGGACCGTTCTTCTCCACCGTGCTGCTGGGAGGCCTCGCCATCCGGGAGGCCGGCACGGACGCGCAGAAGAAGGCGTGGCTGCCGAAGATCTGCTCGGGTGAGGCGCGCGCGACGCTCGCCTGGATGGAGCCCTCCGCCGAGCTCGGCGCCCGCGGCATCACGCTCCAGGCGGCGGCCAAGGGCGCGGGCTTCACGCTGAACGGCACCAAGCTCTTCGTCCACGACGCCCACACCGCCGACGTGATCGTCGTCGCGGCGCGCATGTCCTCCGGGCAAAATCCCCCAGCGGGCGGGCAAAATCCCCCAGCGGGCGGGCAAAATCCCCCAGCGGGCGGGCAAAATCCCGAAGACGGCGTGTCCCTCTTCCTCGTTCCCAAGGGCACACCCGGCTTGAGCGTCACGCTCCTGCCGACCATGGACCAGACTCGCAAGCTCTGCGAGGTCGGGCTCAAGGACGTCGCGCTCGGGACCGATGCGCTCATGGGGCAGGCGGGCTCGGGCTGGGCGCCGCTTGCCCGCGTCATCGACCGGGCCACGGTCGCCCTCTGCGCCGAGATGTGCGGCGGGGCGCAGAAGGTGTTGGAGATGACGGTCGAGTACGCGAAGATCCGGCAGGCCTTCGGTCGGCCCATCGGCTCCTACCAGGGCGTCAAGCACAAGGCCGCGGACATGCTGGTGGACGTCGAGAACAGCAAGTCGATCACGTACTACGCAGCGTGGGCCATGGACGAGGGCGTGCCTGAGGGCCAACTTGCGGTCAGCATGGCGAAGGCGTATGTCTCGGACGCCTACCGCCGGGTCTCCGGCGCCGGCATCCAGCTCCACGGCGGCATCGGGTTCACCTGGGAGCACGATCTGCATCTCTACTTCAAGCGGGCCAAGGGGTCGGAATTCACCTTCGGCGACGCCACGTGGCATCGTGAGCGGGTGGCCCAGTTGGTCAACCTCTAGCGTGCAGGCCGCCGATAAGGGCCCATCTGCGTCATTTAGCTGGAAGACTCTTGGGGCGCCCTCGGCTGCGGGCTCAACGTACGTGGAAGTTCGAGCTGAGGGGCGCAGACCCGAGGCGAGGGCTGAGATGAGATACGCCTCGCTCGCAGAGCTACTCAGCCCTCGTCTCGCGTCGGCCGCTGGCCGCCGCTCAACTCGAAGAGCGGGGCGCCGCCTCGCATCTGGACCCTTCTCGCCGGCCTGCGGCTTGATGGGCTGATCGCGTGGGACGGGTCCGAGAGCGGTTCGGCAAGTGGATCCGTCGGGGCGCTGAGCCTCCGCCTCCCAAGAATCCCCCGCTGTTCGCCGACCACGAAGAGATCCGGGACATCGCGCGCCAGATGGCGCGCACCAAGGTCGAGCTCGATCGCTCCATCCTGACGCTCAGGAGCTGGGCCCGCGACATCTCCCGCCGCGTGGCCGAGAGCGGCGGGCGGCTCGACCAGGGCCATGACCTCCGCTCGCTGGGCGAAACCGTGGGCGGTTTCGCGCACAACTTCAACAACTCGCTCGCGGCCATCCTAGCCTACACGGAGCTTCTCCTCCGCGACGCGCCCAAGGATTCGACCGCCCACCGCCGGCTTGTGGTCGTGCGCGGGGTTGCGCTCGAGGCGTCGGTGACGGTGCGGCGGCTCCAGGATTTCGTCTCGCGCCAGCCGGAGGTCGCCTTCGGTCCCGTCGGTCTCCCGGCCGTCATCCAGGAAGCGCTCGACCTGACGGCTCCGCGCTGGCGCGACGACGCCGAGCGCCGCGGTGTCGTCATCACCGTCACGCAGGACATGGAAGCGCTGCCGCCCGTCGAGGGCATCGCTTTCGAGCTGCGCGATGCTCTCGTGCGCCTCATCCTCAACTCCGTCCAGGCGATGCACGAGGGTGGCACGCTCGGCATCCGCGCCGCCAGCGAAGAGTCGGGCTGGATCGTCATCGAGGTGCGCGACACGGGTATCGGCATGACCGAAGAGCACTCGCGCCTCGTTGCCAACCGCGCCCTCGAAAAGACCCCGACCGGCCGCGGCGGCCGCGGGCTGGCGGAAGTCGCCGAGATCATCGAGCGGCACGGCGGCAGCATGAGCATCGGGAGCGAGCCGGGCCGGGGCACGGTGGTCTGCCTCCGCCTGCACGCGAGCCGCTTCCAGATCATCCCGCCCACCGAGGGCGTCGTGGCGCCGGTCCACCCGGAGCAGGCCTCGCGCATCCTCCTCGTCGACGACGACCCGCGTCTGCTCACCGCCCTCTCCGACATGCTCCAGTACTACGGGCACGCCGTCACCACGGCCGCCAAGGGCGAGGAGGCGGTGCAGATGTTCGACCCGACCCTGCACGACGTGGTCATCACGGACCTCGGCATGCCGCGCATGAACGGCTGGGAGGTCGCCGAGCGCATCAAGGCCCAGTCCCCCGAGACGCCCGTGTTCCTTCTGACGGGCTGGGGCGAGAGCGTGGCCGCTCACGAGGGCAGCCAATTCGTGGACCGCGTCATCGCCAAGCCGGTCTCCACCGAGGCCCTGATGGAGCAGCTGGCCGAGCTGCGCCGCACGCGCGCTCCGGCCCCGTGACGCCCGTCCGGCCCAAACCCGCGTCGTCCGTCCTCCTCGTCCGCCCGGGGTCGCAGTCGCCGGCGGAGGTCTACATGATCCGCCGGCAGAAGAGCATGCGTTTCCTCGGCGGCTTCTACGCGTTCCCGGGCGGCAAGGTGGATCCCGAGGACGGCGAGCCCCAAATCCTGGCCCGCTGCCGCGGCATCACGGCGGCCCAGGCCGAGCGGCTCGTGCCGTCGGAGGACGGCCTGCCGGCGCTGGCCTTCTGGGTGGCGGCGGCTCGCGAGCTGCTCGAGGAAACGGGCGTGCTGTCGGCCTGCGACGGGACGGGGCGCGAGGTCGCCCGGGCCGAGCCGGCCGCCGGGGCGCGAATCGAGGCCTTCCGCGCCGCCCACATGGCCAAGCGCGCGCCGCTCGCCGTGCTGCTCGCTGCGGAGGGCTGGTACCTCGACCTCGGGTCCTTCCGCTACCTCTCGCACTTCATCACGCCGCCTTCGAGCCCCATTCGCTTCACGGCGCGCTTCTTTCTCGCGCCCGTTCCCGTGGGCCAGAGTCCGCGCCTCTTCCACGAGGAGGCATCGGAGAGCTTCTGGGTCGACCCGGCCGAGGGCTTCCGTCGCCACCGGAGCGGGGCGTGGGCCATGGCCGAGCCGGCCGACTGCGGGCTTGGCTATATCGCCCAATTCGATACGCTCGCCGAGGTCTGGCGCGCCCATGAGGACGGCAGGCACAAGTTCCACGGCATCCTCGACCGCGTCCAGGCAGCCGGCGTGGAGATCCGGAGAGCCGCCGACGGCCGGACGCCCGCCGCGCCTTGACACGCGGGTGCTCCGAAGGCTTACTCTGACGGCCCATGGCTGATCTCGCCGTCGACAACGCCGCGTCCGCCTTGATCGACCACCCGCTCGCCGAGGGGCTGGGCCCGCGAGCGGCGATCGTGACGCCCGGGAAGTCGTGGACGTACGGCGAGCTCCAGGCCCTGACGGACCGCGTGGCCCAGGGGCTCCGCCGGCTGGGCGTCGAGCCCGAGCAGCGGGTGGCGCTCCTCATGCCGGACGGTGTCGAGTTTGCCGCCGCGTTCTTCGCCACGCTCAAGCTGGGAGCCGTCGCCGTCCCGCTCAACACGCGCGCGGCCGCCCGGGACTTGAGCGTCATCCTGGACGACTGCCGGGCCAAGGTCGTCGTCGCGGATCGTGATCTCAGCAAGGCGCTCGGCCCCGCCGAACAGGGGCGCGCCGTCGATTTCGAGAGCCTTGCCGGCGGGGCGCCCGCCGGACAGGTCACGCCCGAGCCCGTCGGGCAAGACGCCATGGCCTTCTGGCTCTACACGTCGGGAACGACGGGGACGCCCAAGGCCGCCGTCCACTGTCACCGGACGCTGCTCAACAGCCATCACTACGCCAAGGACGTCCTGGCCATCGGCCCTGAAGACCGGGTGTTCGCGACCTCCAAGCTCTTCTTCGCCTATGCCCTCGGGAACGCGCTCGCCCTCCCGCTCGCGGCCAGGGGCAGCTGCTTCCTCCATCCCGCCTGGGCGGAGGCCCCGGTGGTGTTCGAAGTGCTGCGCGGCTACCGTCCGACGATCTACTTCTCCGTGCCCACGGTCTACGCGCGGCTGCTGCGCGCGGACCTGCCGCCCGACGCCTTCCGCTCGGTGCGCCTCTGCATCTCGGCGGGGGAGCGGCTTCCCGCCGAGGTCTACCACGCCTGGAAGGAGCGCTTCGGCGTCGAGATCCTCGACGGCATCGGCGCCTCGGAGACGGTGTTCATCTTCCTCTCGAACCATGCCGGCCGGAGCCGCGCGGGCTCGACGGGCACGGTGGTCGAGGGAAGCGAGGTCAAGCTGCTCGACGACGCCGGCCGGCCCGTGCCGGACGGGCAGCAGGGAGTCCTCTGGGCTAAGACGCCCTCGACCGCGGCCGGTTACTGGCAGCGCCTCGATCACTCGCGGCGGACCTTCGTCGGCGAGTGGTTCCGGACCGGCGACGTCTACGTGCGCGCCGCCGGCGGCTTCTACACCCACTGCGGGCGCGAGGACGATTTTTTCAAGGTCGCCGGGCAGTGGGTCGTGCCGGCCGACGTCGAGGCGGCGCTGATGAAGCATCCCGCGGTGCTCGAGGCGGGCGTGGTCGGCGCCGAGGAGGCCTCGGGGCTCGTCAAGCCCTTCGTCTTTGTCGTGCCCCGCGACGCCACGGTCGATGCCGCCGTGCTCCAGGCCGAGCTCATGCGGCATGCCGAGAAGATGCTGCCGAGTCACCAGCGGCCGCGCGAGATACTCGTCGTGCAGGAGCTGCCGCGCACCGCCACGGGCAAGCTCCAGCGCTTCAAGCTCAAGGAGCACGTCAAAGCCCTTGGTTAGCCACGCGATCGAGGTCAAGGTGCGCTGGTCCGAGGCGGATCCGGCCGGGATCGTCTTCTACCCCCGCTTCTTCGAGTGGTTCGACCTCGCCACCGAGGCGCTCTTCGAATCGCTCGGGCTGGCGTGGGCCGAGATCTTCCCCCAGTTCCGCGTCGTCGGCGTGCCGATCGTGGAGTCGAGCGCCCGGTTCCGCTCGCCGGTGCGGTACGGCGACGTGGTGCGGATCCGCTCGACGGTGACCGAGGTGCGGGCAAAGACCTTCCGCGTCGAGCACGAGGTGGCGGTGGGCGACCGCCAGTGCGCCTCCGGCATCGAGGTGCGCGCCTGGGTCGGGTGCCCGGCGGAGCCCCGCGGGCCGCTCAAGGCCAGGCCGTTTCCCGAGGAGGTCGCCGCTCGCCTGAAGGGACAGGGAGGCATCTACGTATGAAGCCGGACGTCGTCGCATGCATCCCGGAGAGGTGAGAGCCATGGGAAGCTTGGCCTCCGTCTACCTGTCGAGCCACACGCCGCGCTACTGCACGCTCGAGGCCGCCGTCGAGGGGAAGCTCGCCTCGGAGGCGTTCCGGCCGGTCCGCGACGGCCTGGTCGCGCAAGGCAAGGAGGTCGGAAGAGCCCGCCTCGACGTCATGGTCGTCAACTCCTGCCACCTGATCACGACGTTTCCGACCGTGGTGGACGGGACGCCGCGCCATCGAGGCGTGCTGACGGCGCAGGAGGCGCCCGAGATCATCCACGGCGTGGCCTACGACTACCCCGGCGACTACGAGCTGGCGGCGGCCATCGTCGCCCGCGGCAAGGCGGCTGGGCTCCAGAGCGTGCTCGCGAACGATGTCCACTACCCGCTCGACTACGGCACGGTCATGCCCATGGTCTGCTACCTCGATCGCGCGCAGGCGTTGCCGCTGGTGCCGGTCTCGGTGTGCCTGGCGGCCGATCTCAAGGAATCCTTCGAGTGGGGGCGCCACATCGCCCAGGCCGCGCAGGAGAGCGGGAAGCGTGTCGGCTTCGTCGCCAGCGGCAGCGTCTCTCACAAGCTCGTCCGCGGACCCGAGAAGGGACCCAAGCCCGCGGACGAGGAGCTCGACCACCGCCTGGCCAAGATGCTGGCCGCCGGCGAGTACCGCCAGGCCTGGGAGTGGCTGCCCGAGTTCGCCAAAGCGGCTGAGCCCGAGATGGGAGGCCGGCACCTGGCGATGATGTTGGGGGCCATCCTGGAGTCCGGGCAGCGCTTCGAGGCGACCGTCCACGCCTACGGCCCCTCCTCGGGCAGCGGCAACTACGTCATCTCGCTGCTTGCTCGCGAGGGACGGGCCTAGTAGTCTTGTGAGGCTCTTGTCGGTGTCTGCCGAAACCGCTCCAATGAAGCCAGGCAGCTTCAATGAAGGAGGAGACGTCATGAGAGAAGTCACGCGTCGGAAATTCCTCGCCACCGCGTCGGTGGCGGCAGCCGGGGCCGCGGCCGGCCCGTGGGTGCTGCGCGCCCAGGCTCAGTCGGAACCGGTCAAGATCGGTGTGGTCCTGCCCTATACGGGTGTCTACGCGGAGCTGGGCGTCAGCATCACCCAGGGCATGAAACTGGTCTTCGCCCGCGAGAACGACAGGGTCGCGGGGCGCAAGATCTTGATGATCCAGGAAGACGACGAGATGAAGCCGCCGGTGGGGATCCGCAAGATGGAGAAGCTCATCGACTCGGACAAGATCGACATCCTCACCGGCCCCGTGCACAGCGGCATCCTCATGGGTATGCGAGACAAGGTTCACAGCTCCAAGACCATCCTCATCGTCTCCAACGCAGGCGCCGACGCGATCAGCCGCGAGCGCTGCTCGAGGTGGATCTTCCGGACGTCGTTCTCCAACTGGCAGCCGTGCCAGCCGATGGGCACCTGGGTCGCAAAGAACGTTTCCAAAGAGGCGTTCCTCATCGCGCCCAACTACCAGGCCGGCAAGGACATGATGAACGCCTTCAAGGAGACCTTTGTCGCCGCGGGCGGCAAGATCGTCGACGAGGACTACCCCAAGCTCGGCGAGACGGACTACGCGCCGTACCTGACCAAGATCCGCCAGTCCAAGGCGAAGGCGGTCTTCGCCTTCTTCTCCGGCACGGACGCGGTGAACTTCGTGAAGCAGTACGACCAGTTCGGCCTCAAGAAGACGACCAAGCTCACCGGCGCGGGCTTCTTGACGGAGCCCGACGTGCTGCCGGCCCAGGGGCAGTCGGCGCTCGGGATCATCACGGGCCACTTCTACTCGCCGCTCCTCGACAATCCGACCAACAAGAAGTTCGTCAAGGACTTCAGGGCGCAGTACGGCGGCAAGCTTCCCGACGGCTTCGCCTGCCAGGGGTACGACACCGCCGAGGTCATCATCCGCTCGCTCAGGGCGGTCAACGGCGATACGCAGGACAAGGACAAGCTGGTCGACGCCATCACCAAGGTCGAGTTCGACAGCCCGCGCGGCCGCTTCCGCTTCGACCCCAAGACCCACAACGTCATCCAGCCCTTCATCTACATCCGCGAGGTGAAGGAGACGGCGCTGGGCATGAACAACGTGCCGATCGACAAGGTCGCCGACGTGCGCGACCCCGGCACCGGTTGCACCCTGCCGGCGTAATGGAGCCCTGGCGGACCGGGCCCGGAGGCCCGGTCCGCCGCGTCGCGCCCGCTCGTGGCCTTCATCCCTGACGTCTTCGGCCAGGCGCTGAACGGCCTGGCCTACGGCGTCCTCCTCTTCCTCCTCTCGGTCGGCCTCACCCTCATTTTCGGCATGCTCGACGTCGTCAACCTCGCCCACGGCTCCTACTACATGCTGGGCGCCTACGCGGGTCTGACCCTCATCGCGTTGACGGGCAACTTCTGGCTGGCCCTCCTCGTGGCGCCCGCCGCGGTCGCGCTCATCGGCGCCGCCGTCGAGCGGACATGTCTCCGCCCGCTCTACCGCCGCGGCCCGCTGGACCAGGTGCTGCTGACGTTCGGGCTCATCTATGTCTTCGAGGACCTGGTCAAGTGGATCTGGGGCGGGCGGATTCGCTCGATCCCCACGCCGGCGCTTTTCTCAGGCTCCGTGCAGGTGTTCGGAGCGACGATCCCGTCCTACAGGCTCTTCGTCATCGTGTTCGGCTTGGCGATAGCCGTGGCGGTGTGGGCGCTCATCGAAAAGACGCGGCTTGGCGCCATCATCCGCGCGGGCGTCTTCGACTCCGAGATGACGGCGGGCATGGGCATCAACATCGACCGCGTGTTCACCGGCGTCTTCGCCTTCGGCGCCGCGCTGGCGGGACTCTCGGGTGTCATCGCGGGGCCCATCCAGTCGGCCTATCCGCCGATGGGCGCCTCGATCCTGGTGCCGGCGCTCATCGTGGTCGTCGTCGGCGGCCTCGGCAGCCTCAAGGGCTCGCTGGCGGGCAGCCTCATCATCGGCCAGGCCGAGACCTTCGGGAAGGTGTGGCTGCCGGGCGCCTCGATGCTGATGATCTACGTTGTGATGGCCCTCATCCTTCTCTTCCGCCCGCAGGGGCTCTTCGGCAGGGCCCTGAAATGACCACGCGCGACATTCGCCCGAACGCCGGGCGCCGGAGGCCCTGCGAAGGCGCCTCGGCGGCAAAATTTTGAGATTCACGCGCGTCGTTGCCTTCGTCGTCCTCGTCGGAGCGGTCGCCGCTTTCCCGCTCTTCGCCGGCAACTACCCCGTCAAGCTCCTCCAGGAGATCTTGATCTGGGGCATCTTCGCCATGAGCCTCGATCTCCTCATGGGATACGCGGGAATGGTGTCCTTCGGGCATTCCGCTTTCTTCGGCATCGGCGGCTACGTCGCGGCGCTGGCTCTGGTCAAGTCGTCCGGTCTGGTTTCGGCCCTGCTGCTCCCGGCGTTGGCGGCCGCGGTGGCGGCGCTCGTGATCGGATTTTTCTCGATCCGCGTGAGCGGCGTCTACTTCATCATGCTGACGCTTGCCTTTTCCCAGATGTTCTACGCCGTCGCTTTCCAGGCCGCGTGGCTGGGCGCCGAAGATGGCCTCGTGGGCGTCCCGCGGCCGTCCGTGCTCGGCTGGAGCCTGGCGAGCCCCGCTGCCTTCCACGCCTACCTCCTGGTACTCGTGGGATTCTCGGCGCTCTTCCTGTGGCGCATCGTCCGCTCACCGTTCGGTCACGTGCTCCGCGGCATCCACGACAACGAGGGGCGCATGCAGGCGGTCGGCTACCCCGTCAACCGCTACAAGCTCCTGGCTTTCGTCATCGGCGGGACGGTGGCGGGAGTCGCCGGCTCGCTCTACGCCCAGCTCGTCGGCTCGATCTCGCCCGACGCCTTCCTGTGGACGACGTCGGGCGAGGCCCTGCTCATGGTCATCATCGGCGGCACGGGGACGCTCGGCGGCTCGATGCTTGGCGCCGCCGCCTTCATTCTTCTCCAGAGCATGGTCAGCTCCTACACCGAGCGCTGGATGCTCATCCTCGGGCTGACCTTCGTCCTCCTCGTGC
>Ga0315281_10014951_pt1 | contig 10426 bp, 13 predicted proteins | sample YL17G07_0_MG_FD_204540 | JGI IMG/M metagenome (GOLD analysis project Ga0315281, IMG submission 204540) | Sediment microbial communities from Yellowstone Lake, YNP, Wyoming, USA - YL17G07_0 | ecosystem: Environmental > Aquatic > Freshwater > Lake > Sediment | place: USA: Wyoming | collected...
GGCGACGTGCTCTCGCTCTACGCCGACGTGGTGCGCATCGGCAACACCTCGATCACGGTCAACGTCGAGGTCTACGCCGAGCGCGGCCGCGCCGAGGCGATGGTCGTGAAGGTAACGGAAGCGGCACTCACCTACGTCGCCATCGACCTCAAAGGCAAGCCGCGCCCGGTGCCGAAATAGCAAGTGACCTAGGCGAGACCCGGAAAAAGCTGGCGCAAACCCTCGGCCATGGTCTGGATGGCGAGCGCGGCGAGCAGCAGGCCGAGCAGCCGGGTCGCGATATTCAGGCCGGTGGTCCCCAGCTTCGCACCGATCGGTCCAGCCAGCCTGAGCGTGGCCCATGTCAGCACGCACACCCCGAGCATGCATACGAGCAGCGCGGCGAAATGCGCAGCCCCGCCCGCCTGCGCGGCGAGGACGGTGGTGCTGATCGCTCCGGGCCCGGCGAGCAGCGGTACCGCCAGCGGCACCACGCCGGACAACTCGCCGCTCTGCAGTTCCCTGGCTTCGTCCTGCGATTGGCGCACGCCGCCGGCTTGGGCGTTGAGCATCGCGAGCGCCATCAGGAGCAGCACCAGGCCGCCGCCGACGCGAAACGCCGGCAGGCTCGCACCCACGAGGTGCAGCAATTGCTCGCCCACCAGCCCGGAGACGGCAAGCACCGAGAACACGGTGATCGTCACGACGCGCACCAGCCGCGTGCGCTCGAGCGGGCTGCGCGAGGCCGTCAGAGCCAGGAAAATCGGTACGGCGAGAAAAGGGTCGAGGACCGCCGTCAACGTAGCGAAAAAGCGGGCGTAGCCCGAGAACGGGAGCAGGCCCTCCAGCACGCTAGTTCTTCGCTGCTGCTTTGGCCGCGTCGGTCGCCGTCCGGCGGTCGGCATTTACCTTCGCGAACGCGGGCCGTTCGCCGAGCATCTTCAGGTACGGTTTGACCTGGGGCATGTCTTCGAGCGCGTCGCGCCCGTAGGCGAGTTTCGTGGCCAGCGAAATCAGCGGCAGGTGTACCGCCGCCGCGCAATCCGCCAGCGTCAGTTCCCTGCCCGCGAGATAAGGATCGAATTTCGCCAGCGACTTGAAGGCGCGGACGCCCTTTGGCAGGTCTTTCTCGACCGACTGCTTGGTGCCTTCCGACAGGGTCTGGCCGAAGAGCCCGCCATACAGGCGCCGCGCGACCAGCTCCATGTGCAGCTCCATCACGGTAACCAGTTCGCGCACCTTGGCACGCGCGAGCGGGTCCTTCGGCAACAGCGGTTTCTGCGGGTACGCGTCCTCGAGATACTCGAGCATCACCTCCGATTCGCACAGCCGCACGCCGTCGAGTTCCATGTAAGGCACCTTGCCCATCGGGCTCAGGGCGAGGTACTCGTCTTTCTGCGACGGGTGCACGGTTGCATCCTCTTCGAAGGGAATACCCTTCTCCAGGAGCGCGATGCGAACCTTGTTGTGGTAGTTGCTGATGTGAAATCCGCACAGCTTGATCATGCCTGTCTCCCGTCTCAATGTTTTTTCGTGGCGAGCGCCTCGCCGAGCGTGGTCTGTTCGGCGATCTCCTGCTTGGCGATGGCGTTGCGGTGCACCTCGTCCGGGCCGTCGGCGAAGCGCAGCGTGCGCTGGTGCGCATAGGCATTGGCGAGGCCGAAGTCGTCCGACACGCCGCCGCCGCCGTGCACCTGCATCGCCCAGTCGATCACCTGGCAGGCCATGTTCGGCGCCTGCACCTTGATCATGGCGATTTCCTTGCGCGCCACCTTGTTGCCGACGGTATCCATCCTCCAGGCGGCGTGCAGCACCATGAAACGCGTGCTGTCGATCATGATGCGCGCCTCCGCGATCCGCTCGCGCGTCACCCCCTGCTCGGCGACCGTGCGGCCGAACGCGACCCGCTGCGTCGCGCGCTTGCACATTTTTTCGAGAGCCCGTTCGGCCTGGCCGATGGAGCGCATGCAGTGATGGATGCGGCCGGGCCCGAGGCGCCCTTGCGCGATCTCGAAGCCGCGCCCCTCGCCCAGCAGGATGCTCGAGGCGGGCACGCGCACGTTCTTGAAATCGATTTCCATGTGGCCGTGCGGCGCGTCGTCGTAGCCAAAGACGTTCAGGTGCCGCAGGATCTTGATGCCGGGCGTGCCCGCGGGCACCAGCACCATGGATTGCTGGCTGTGGCGCGAGGCGTGGTCGGGATTGGTCTTGCCCATGACGATGTAGATCTTGCAGCGCGGGTCGCCAGCGCCGGAGGACCACCACTTGGTGCCGTTGATGACGTAGTCGCTGCCCTCGCGCTTGATGTGCATCTGGATGTTGGTGGCATCCGATGACGCCACCGCCGGCTCGGTCATGAGGAAGGCCGAGCGGATCCTGCCTTCCAGCAGCGGGTCGAGCCACTGCTTTTTCTGCTCTTCGGCTCCGTAGCGCTCGATGGTCTCCATGTTGCCGGTGTCGGGCGCCGAGCAGTTGAATACCTCGGGCGACCAGGAGACGCGCCCCATGATCTCGCACAGCGGTGCGTAATCGAGGTTCGACAGGCCGCCGCCGGTGACGCGCTTGGAATGCGGCAGGAAGAGGTTCCACAGGCCCGCCGCTTTCGCCTTGGGCTTGAGTTCCTCGATGATGGGCACCGCCTCCCAGCGCTTGTCGCTGCGCACGTGCGCGTAGTACTTCGACTCATTCGGGTAAATGTGCTCGTCCATGAAGGCGAGCAGTTTCTTCTGCAGTTCCTTGGTTTTTGCGCTGTATTCGAAATCCATCACGTGCTCCTTTTGAGAATCTTTTCGACCTGGGCCAAACCCAGTTCGCCCAACGGCCTGGCGCGGGCGCCCGCGTCGCGAGCATGCTCGCTCGATGCGGTGCCGTCCACCACCCGCTTGGCAATCCCCTGGCAGATCGCCGCCAGGCGGAACATGTTGTAGGCCATGTAGTAGTCCCAGACCGACGGGTCGACGCCCTTGCGGCCGGTGCGCTTGAAGTACAGGTCAACGTACTCGCGCTCGGTCGGGATGCCGAGTTCGGCGTGCGGCAGCCCGCCCAGGCCGCGGAACATGGTCGACGGAATTTGCCAGCTCATGCAATGGTAGGAGAAGTCCGCGAGCGGATCGCCCAGCGTCGAGAGTTCCCAGTCGAGGACCGCGAGCAATCGCGGCTCCGTCGGGTGGAATACGGTGTTGTCGAGCCGGTAATCGCCGTGCACCACGGTCGTCTCGTCCGTTCGCGGGACGTTTTTCGGCAACCAGGCGATGAGCTGGTTCATCGCCTCGATCTTTTCGGTCTCGGATGCGACGTACTGCTTGGTCCAGCGCCCGACCTGACGCTCGATGTAGCTGCCGGCCTTGCCGAAATGCTCCAGGCCCACGGCCTTGTAGTCCACGCTGTGCAGCAAGGCGATGACGCGGTTGAGTTCGTCCCAGATCGCGCTGCGCTCCGCCTTCGGCATGCCGGGCAGCGCAGGATCCCAGAGCACGCGACCTTCAACGCAGTCCATCAGATAGAACGAAGTGCCGAGCACCGCGTCGTCTTCGCACAGCACGTAGGGCCGCGCCACCGGGAAGCCGACGCCGTGCAGCGCCTTGATCACCTTGTATTCGCGATCCACCGCGTGGGCCGAGGGCAGGAGCTTGCCCGGCGGTTTCTTGCGCAATGCGTAGCGCTTGCCGCCGGCGGTGACGCGGTAGGTGGGATTGGACTGGCCGCCCTTGAACTGCTCGATCTCGAGCGGGCCGCGGAAGCCTTCCATGTGCTTTTTCAGGAAGTCTTCGAGACGCCCGCTGTCGATGCGATGGCGCTCTTCGACTGGCTTTACGCCGGTGAACTGTTCGGCCATGGGAGCGCCAATCCTAATCTGAAAATGCGCAAGACTGTAAAATTCAACGACCATGACGAGAATTCCCGGCACCCGATTCCTGCATTCGCCCGGCCCCACGCACATCCCCGAAGAAGTGCTCAACGCCATGCATCGCCAGCCCATGGACCACGGCGACCCGCGACTCGATCGGGTGATCGCCGCCATTGACGGGGGCATCAAGCGGCTGTTGCGGACCAACGCGTCCGACCTGTACATGTTCGCCTCGAACGGCCACGGCGCCTGGGAAGCGGCGATCGAAAACCTGATCGCTCCGGGGCAGACCGTCCTGATTCCGGGCACCGGTCATTTCTCCGAGTCCTGGGCGGTGCAGGCCGAGGCGCTCGGACGCCGCGTGATCCGCACGCCGTGCCGCGAAGGCTACCCGATCGACCCGAACGACCTCGAGCAGGCCCTGCGCGCCGATGCCAAGCGCGAAATCGTGGCCGTGTTCGCCGTGCACACCGATACCGCCAGCAGCACCACCAACGACCTCGGCGCGCTGCGGGCGGCCATCGATGCCGCCGGCCATCCGGCGCTGTTCGTGGTGGATGTGGTCGCCTCGCTGGCCGCAGCTCCATTTGACATGGACGCGCTGGGGGTCAACGTTGCGGTGGGGGCGTCGCAAAAGGGGCTCATGTCGCCACCCGGCTTCGGTTTCGTCGCCGTCGACCGCCGCGCCGGGGAAATCGCCGCGCGCAACCCCGCGCCGCGCTATTACTGGGATTGGGGGCGTCGCAAGGCCGATTTCAGCTACCGGAAATTCTGCGGTACCCCGCCGCAGAACCTGTTGTTCGGGATCGAGGCGGCGCTCTCGCTGCTGTTTCTTGAAGGCGTCGACGCGGCCGTCGCGCGCCATGCGTTGCTCGCCCGCGCGGTACACGCCGCCGTCGAATGCTGGAGCCGTGAAGGCGCCGTGATGCTCCACTGCCGCGTTCCCGCGGCCCGCTCGGTCTCGGTCACCACCATCGAGACGCGCGCAGGGATCGATCCCGAAGCCATGCGCACGGTCGCCCGCGAGCGCTTCCAGGTCGCCATCGCCGGCGGGCTCGGGCCGCAGACGGGTCGTGCGTTCCGGATCGGACACCTCGGAGACGTGAACAGCGCCATGATTCTTGGCTGCCTGGCGGGGGTCGAAGCAGCGATGAAGGTGCAGGGAATTCCGTTCGGGCGCGGCGGGATGGAGATGGCGATCGCCAGTCTGGCCGAGAATCGATGATGAGGAGACCGGAATGAAAAACCGTTTTGCGGTAAACCACAAGGCAGGATCGAAATTCGCGCGGCGCGGATTGCGCGCCTACTTCGAGTATCGCGATCTCGGCATCAAGCGCGCGACTCGCGGCAAGGTGGTGGCGCACGTCATCCGGGCGCGGCCCGGAAAGTCGCCGCATGGCCAGTGGCACCGGCACGATTGCCGGGTGCAATTCGTGTACGTGCTCAAGGGTACCGCGGTGTTCGAGTACGAGGGCGTCGGCATGGTCAGGATGAAGCAGGGCAGCTGCTTCTACCAGCCGCCCGGGATCCGCCACCGCGAACTCAGCCACTCGAAGGACCTCGAGCTGCTGGAGATCGTCGCTCCCGCGACCTTCAGGACTGTTTCGATGGAGAAGACTGCAGCCAGAAAGTCACGGGCCCGTCGTTCACCAGGCTGACCTTCATAGCCGCGCCGAAGCTTCCGGTCTTTACGCTTGAATGCTTTTGCCCTGCAAGAACGACAAAACGTTCGAACAAACGCCTGCCCTCCTCAGGCGGCGCCGCGGTCGAAAATCCCGCGCGCGTTCCCTTTGTCGTATCCGCCGCCAACGTGAATTGGGGCACGGCGAGCAGTTCACCTTTGATGTCAAGCAGAGACAGATTCATCTTGTCCCCCGCATCCGGGAAAATGCGGTAGCCGAGCACGCGCTCGACCAGCCGTTCGGCCTGCGCCTGCGCATCGCCGCGCTCGACGCCGATCAGCGCAAGGATCCCGCGCCCGATGGCGCCGATGACCTTTCCATCGACCTCGACGCGCGCCTCGGTGACGCGTTGAATGAGGGCTATCACGCGAGCGTGATCCTGACCGTCACGCGAGCGTGATCCTGACCGTCACGCGAGCGTGATCCTGACCATCAGGCGGGAATGTCCGGCACCAGGAGGATCTTGAGCCGGGAGATGGAATCCTTGAGGACGAGCTTGCGCTTCTTGAAGCGCCGCAGTTGAAGCTGGTCCTGGCTGGAGTGCTCCGAGAGCCGGGCGATCACGTCGTTGAGATCCTGGTGCTCGATCTCAAGCGCCGCAATCCGGCTCTCGATCTGCATCCGTTCCTCGTCGGTCAGCGACTGGTTTGCCAACGCTTCGCCCCTCCCGGCCATGCGCCGCCGCGCGGTACTGCTTCCGCTTCCTGACCAATTCTTTCAGTTCTCCGGCGGCAACCGTCGTGACAAACGCCATCGCCTGCCGGCTGATCTGGGCACATCCTATAATTATTAGCTGTCCAGGGGAAGGGAACCGCGCAACACCCGCCATGCGTCGCAACGAATACGACGTCAGCAACAAGATTCGCACGACCGACCTGCACCTGGTGGCCGGCGAGGTCTCGCGCCTGTACCACGGGCTCTACAATGGCACGTCTTCAGCCGCGATTGAGCGCGCGTTCGAAGACCTCGGACGGCTGTACGTCGGCGATCACCCCGAATACCTGCCCTGCGACACCGAGTATCACGACATTCAGCACGTGCTCGACGTTACGCTAGCCATGGCGCGCCTGATGGACGGTTACGAGCGCAGCCGCAAAGTAACGCGCTCGCGCGTTGGCGACTCGCCCGCCCTGCCCGCGGCCTGTTTTTCGCTCGGGGTGGTCACCGCGCTGTTCCACGATTTCGGCTACCTGCGCAAGCGCGGCGACCGGCGCCATCGCTACGGCGCCGAGTACACGATGACCCATGTGACGCGCGGCTCGAAGCACTTGCGCCACTACCTGCCGCGCATCGGCCTCAAGCGCTACGCGAACGCGGGTGCGATCCTGGTGCACTACACGGGCTACGAGCGCCGCGCGGAAGCGATTCCGCTGAACGGCACGCTGTTGCGCCGCGTCGGCCACATGCTCGGCACCGCGGACATCATCGCGCAGATGGCGGACCGCTGTTACCTGGAAAAATGCCGCGACCGGCTTTATCCGGAATTCGTGCTTGGCGGGCTCGCCCGCAGGAAGCTGGCCGGGGGCAAGACGCAGATCCTCTTCAGCTCCGGTGAAGACCTCGTGCGCAAGACGCCGGCCTTTTACTTAAATGCCTTCAAGCGGCTGGATCTTCAGCTGGCGCGCGCCTACGAATACGCCGGGAGCCACTTCAAGGGACAGAACCTGTACCTTGAGGAGATGCAGAAAAACGTGCGCTATGCGCGGGCCGTCGCGGATGCGCCGAGCATGCAGGCACTGCGCCGCGCGCCGCCTTCCACGCTGAACGAAGGCGTCGAGCCCTATCCCAAGGGCCTCATGATCCGGTAGTTCTAGTAGCTCGGTTTTGTCCGGAAATACTCAATGCGGTCGATCGAGCGCACCGTCACGTCCTTCACCTGAACGCCCTGCAGCACGCGCAAGGGGACCTCGACGCCGGCCGCGCCCAGCGCCCACACCTTGCGGTAGAACTCGGCCAGCGAGGAAACCTCGTCGCTGCCGACGCCGATGAGGATGTCGCCGCTGCGCAGCCCCGCCTTGTCCGCCGGCCCCTCGGGCGATACCCGCGTAACGAACAGCCGCCCCCGCATCTCCTCAGTGTTGACGCCCAGCCAGGGCCGCGCCGGGCTCGCCGATTTGCCGCGCGCGATCAGGTCTCCGAGGATGGATTGCAGCAGCTCCGCCGGCACGAACATGTTGCCGGGCGACTGGGTGCCGGCGCCCGCCGAGTCGGCGACGATCAGCGACCCCAGGCCGAGCAGTTCGCCCTTCGAGCTGATGAGAGAGGCTCCCGACCAGTTCATGACCGGCGGATAGGTGAAGATCGCGGCCTCAAGCATGTATTCCCAGCTGCCGAAAAACGGCCGGCGCGATACCACGTGCACCACCTTGACGCCATCGTCGCCGCCGTAGGCCACCACCAGCGCGGGTTGGCGCTCGGCGGCAGCCTCCGAATTGCCGAGCGGCAGGGGCTTGCCGCCGAGCGGCGCGAGGAGTTTGAGCAGGCCAAAGCCACTCGCATGGTCGTAGGCGGCGAGCGAAGCGGGCACCGACTTGCCCTCCGCCCCTGTGACCTCGATAGATTCGGCTTCGATCACCAGGTAGCCGATCGTCGCCACGTAGCCTTCGTGCACCAGCACGCCGGAACCCTCGCGCTGCGTGCCGAGCGTCGCGGCACTGCGCGCGTTGCTCAGGATCTTCGTCCTGACGCGCACCACCGCCGAGAGTGTTTCCCCGGCATCCGCCCCGTCCTTCGATCTCTCCGAGCCCTGCGCAACCGCAGATCCGGCGCATGCAATCAATCCCGCAACGACAGCACCAACAACAATAAGGCGTGGGGTCATGGTGATCTCCCTTTTAGCGGTTCGCGTAATCTGCGAGCAGGCTGCAAAGCCGCCGCACGATCTCTTCTCCGTCATTGGCCTTCTCCAACAGCGCGTCCGCGCCGCACGCGCTGGCGCGCGCCCGCAGGCCTTCACCGGAATCGCCCGATACGAGGATGATCGGGATGCCGGTTCCGCCCGGCAGTTTGCGAATTTCCGCGCACGTCTCGAATCCGTTGATACCCGGCATATAGATGTCGATCACCACCGCGGACGGCCGGACCTCGCGGAAACGTATCAGAGCCTGCTGTCCAGTGTCTACAGTTTGCACGCAAAAGCCGCGCCTGCTGAGAAGCACGCGGCCGAGAAAGTTGTCTATTTCCTGGTCGTCCACCAGCAAGATAACGGGCTTTCCCGGCTTTTCCTGCGCCATTCCCTCTCCCGAGAACTTCGCTGCCTTCTAAGCTTTGACGCGGCCTTCGATTCTCGATCGCAGCGATTCGACGCGCGCGCGGTTGACGCCGAAATCGCGCCGGCCGAGGCGCGAAGCCGAGCGTACGTGAATCAGACCCGTCTTCTCTTCGAAGAAGAACTCGACGTCGTCCACGAAGCGCATGCGTTTCGAACGGAATTCGGCGTAAAGGTAATTTCCCTCGTGGCGGATGACGGTGGATCCCCGCCTGCTCTCCACCGCTTTGCGCACCCCGGTCATCGCCTCCACGGCGCCGCCCTTGAACGGGATCGGCGCAATGTAGTGCTCGGAATCCGAAGGCTCTGCCTGGCTGGAGACGCAGTTAGGCGTTCTTTTCGGCGGCGCCAGCTTGCCGTCTTTCACGCCGAGGTTGTGCGGACGCCTCCAGGAAAACACGCTGTCTCCGGTTGGCGCGAATGTTACCATCGGCCCGCACTCGCGCTTTCTCTCCACAGGAGGCTTCATGCTGCAAATCTCCGCCATCCAGCTCGCCGAATTGCTCAGCGGCATCGGCCGCGCCCAGGCCGCGGTCATCCAGGGACTGGAAAGCGAGCTGGCAGGCATACGCAGCGGCCGCGTCATCCCGGCGGTGCAAAACGCGGCCCACCTGCGCGATCATCCCGAGCCCACGCTGGTGGATCTGCCGGTGCGCGTCCTGCTTTCGAGCATGGGGCGCGCAGGGGGAGCGGACCCCGCGGGCATCGCACGCGAACTCGAACGGCTGATCAGCGGCAAGGTCTCGGCACCTGCCGCCGCAGCCCCGGCCGCGGCGGTTGCGGCTGCCGCCCCGGCCGACCCGGTGGGCGGCGACGCGCTTGATTTCAGCAAACCAGCTTAGAAATCTTCGGGTGCAGGCGGGAAGGACGGCTTGCGCTTCTCCCGCAGCGAGGCGACACCCTCTTTCGCCTCCGGGCCGGTGAAGCCGAGCATCTCCAGCGCCAGCGAAGCATCGAAGCTCGGCCCGGCCATGCGCAGCCAGTTGTTCAGGCTGTACTTGGTCCAGCGCAGCGCGGTCTGCGCCCCCGCGGCGAGTTTTCTCGCCACTTCCAGCGCCTTGGCCTGCAGTTCGGCCTCTTCACAGCACAGCGAGACAAGGCCGATCCGCTCCGCCTCTTCGCCCGAGATCTGCTCGCATAGCAGCAGGTAGTACTTCGCCTTCGCCATGCCGCACAAGAGCGGCCAGACGATCGCCGCATGGTCACCCGCGGCGACGCCCAGGCGCGTGTGGCCGTCGATGATGCGCGCGTTCTTCGCGGCAATGGAAACATCCGCCAGCAGGCCCGCAACCAGCCCCGCACCCACTGCCGGGCCGTGCATCGCGGACACCACCATTTTGGAACAATTGATGAGGTTGTAGACAAGGTCCCGCGCCTCGCGCCAGACGCGCGCGCGCGCCTCGAAGTCCTGTGTGATTTTCTCCACCATCCCAAGGTCGCCGCCGGCGGAGAAGCCCTTGCCCGCGCCGCGCAGGATCGCCACCCGGGTTTCCGGGTCGCGGTCGATGTCGAGCCAGATCTCGGCCAGTTCCTTGTGCAGGCGCTCGGTCGCGGTGGAGAGCTTGCCGCCCTCCTCGCCCATCACCAGTTCGAGGATGCCGGGCTCGAGCCGGCGGATTTTCAGGTCTTTATATCTGGAGTAGTCCATGG
>Ga0315281_10014952_pt1 | contig 10426 bp, 8 predicted proteins | sample YL17G07_0_MG_FD_204540 | JGI IMG/M metagenome (GOLD analysis project Ga0315281, IMG submission 204540) | Sediment microbial communities from Yellowstone Lake, YNP, Wyoming, USA - YL17G07_0 | ecosystem: Environmental > Aquatic > Freshwater > Lake > Sediment | place: USA: Wyoming | collected...
GCTGTTGCTCGACAAATACATCGAGCGCGGCATCATCCAGTTCAATACGCTGTCCGACCTGATGAAGGTTCAGCCCTTCGACCGCTTCGGCTCGCCGCCCGAGATTGCCAACCGCTATTTTGGTGGCGTCAAAGGCTTGAAAGAGGCTGTATCGCGCCTGCAGTCAGCGCTGTATCAATAACAAGCGCTCAATAACGAGAACCTCATTCAATGGCAAAAATCCCGATAGAAAAAAACCCGCGCGCCCCGCGCAAAGCCAAGGCGGCACTGACTACGCGCGAAAATCTGTCCGCGCTGATCGGCACGGCGCGCAAGATTCTGCGCAAGGACAAGGGCCTCAATGGCGATGTGGATCGCTTGCCGCTGCTCACCTGGGTGATGTTCCTCAAGTTTCTCGACGACCTTGAAATCGTTCACGAAGAAGAAGCCGAGCTGGATGGCAAAGCCTATCAGCCGATCATCGAAGCGCCGTACCGCTGGCGCGACTGGGCCGCACGCGAAGATGGCATCACCGGCGACGAACTGTTGGCCTTCATCAGCCAGGAACAGACGGTACGCGCCAACGGCAGCAGCGGCCAAGGCTTGTTCGTCTATCTGCGCAGTCTGGCGGGCGAAAGCGAAAAAGGCAGTCAGCGCGAGGTGGTGGCCAACGTCTTCAAGGGCATTCAAAACCGCATGGTCAGCGGCTACCTGCTGCGCGACATCGTCAACAAGATTCACGGCATCCATTTCAGCGCCAGCGAAGAAATCCACACTCTCTCGCACCTGTACGAATCGATGCTGCGCGAAATGCGCGATGCGGCAGGCGATGCCGGGGAGTTCTACACCCCGCGCCCGGTGGTGCGCTTCATGGTGCAAGTCACCGACCCGCGTCTGGGCGAAACCGTGCTTGACCCGGCCTGCGGTACCGGCGGCTTTCTGGTGGAAGCCTACGACCACATCGCGCCACAAGTAAGTACACCCGATCAGCGTCGCGCCCTGCAACGCTCAAGCTTGTATGGCCAAGAAGCCAAACCGCTGCCTTATATGCTGGCGCAGATGAACCTGCTGCTGCACGGCCTGGAAGCACCGCAGATCGCCTACGGCAACACACTGGAGCGGCGCGTCAGCGAAATCGGCCACAGCGAACGCGTCGACGTCATCCTCACCAACCCGCCTTTCGGCGGCGAAGAAGAGGCCGGCATCAAAGCCAACTTCCCGCCCAATATGCAGACGGCGGAAACCGCACTGCTGTTTCTGCAATACATCATGCGCAAGCTGCGCGTCGCCGGTTTCGGTGCCGAGCGCGGCGGTCGTGCCGCCGTGGTGGTGCCCAACGGCACCCTGTTTGGTGATGGCGTCTGTGCCGTCATTAAAGAGGAAATGCTCAAGGAATTTCGCCTGCACACGATTGTGCGCCTGCCGCAAGGCGTGTTCGCGCCGTACACCGACATTCCGGCCAATCTGCTGTTCTTTGAGCGGGGTGGCCCGACCGACACCATCTGGTACTACGACCTGCCGCTGCCGGCAGGCCGCAAGAAATACAGCAAAACCGCACCGCTGCAATTCGAGGAATTCGCCTCAGCGCAAGCGTGGTGGAATGCCCGTGAAGAAAGCCCACAGGCTTGGGCAGTGGACTTCGCCGCCAAACGCAGCGCTGCCATCGAAGCCGCCACGCCCCATTGGCGGCGTGCCGAAGCCGAACGCGCTGCGGCGCTGGCGTTGGGCAAGCCGCTGCGCCAACTTGAGCAGGATATCAGCGCCGAAAGAGGCAATAAATCCGCCTTGCAGGAGCGCCTGCGCAAGCTCAAGGCACAGCAACAGGCGCATGAACAAACGGCCAAGTCGGCGCAGTCTGAGGGCGATGTGCTCTACTGGCCGATCTACAACCTCGACCTGAAAAATCCCCACGCCAAGGCTGGCTTGGAACACGCCGACCCGAAAGACCTGATCGCCCGCATGCGCGGCCACGAGGCCGAGGTGATGCGCCTGTTGGGCGAGATCGAAGTGCTGGTGAATGAGGTGCAGGCATGACGGATCTGACGCCGAATCAGGCCGACTACGCAACCGTCCACGCCGATATCGTCGCACTGCTGGAAGCTGCCCGGCGGGCCGCCGCACGCAGCGTCAATGCGGTGATGACGGCCACCTACTGGGCGGTCGGTCAGCGCATTGTGATTTTTGAACAAGGTGGGCAGGAACGGGCCACCTACGGCGAAGCATTGATCAAACGGCTGGGGGAAGATTTGAACCGCCAGTTTGGGCGCGGCTTTGGCTGGCGCAATCTGACCCAGATGCGTGCGTTCTACCTTGCCTGGCCTGCTGACCAAATTTTGCAGACGGCATCTGCAAAATTGTCCGCCCCCCGGATTTCGCAGATACCGTCTGCAAAATCTGCCGCGCCGGAAAATCTCCAGATAGCATCTGGACAATCTCCGGAGCTGTCCGTGCTGGGCCAAGCCTTCCCGCTGCCGTGGTCGGCCTATGTGCGGCTGCTGTCGGTCAAGAATCCGCAAGCCCGTGCCTTCTACGAAACCGAAGCTTTGCGCGGCGGCTGGACCGTCGCCCAACTGAATCGGCAAATCGGCAGCCAGTTCTACGAGCGCACCGCGCTGTCGCACAACAAGGCGGCGATGCTGCAAAAAGGCGAAACCACCGAACCCGGCGAGGTGCTCACCCCCGAACAGGCCATCAAAGACCCCTTCGTACTGGAATTCCTCAACCTCAAGGACGAATACTCCGAATCGGATATGGAAGACGCGCTGACTCAGCATCTGGCCGACTTCCTGCTGGAACTGGGCGACGACTTTACTTTCGTTGGCCGCCAGCGCCGCCTGCGCATCGACGACAACTGGTTCCGCATCGATCTGCTGTTTTTCCACCGCCAGCTCAAGTGTCTGCTGGTCATCGACCTCAAGGTGGGCAAGTTCAGTTATGCCGACGCCGGGCAGATGCACCTGTACCTGAACTACGCCCGCGAGCATTGGATGAAGCCGGGCGAAAACCCGCCCGTCGGCCTGATCCTGTGCGCTGGAAAAGGCGCTGCCGAAGCCCATTACGCGCTGGAAGGCCTGTCCAACAAGGTGCTCGCTGCGGAATACCAGACGGTGCTGCCCGATGAAAAACTGCTGGCCGAGGAACTGGACAAGACGCGGCGGGAACTGGATGCACGGCGTTTGGGCAGTATTGGCGGTGCGGAGGGCGCGAAATGAAGGCGTGGCCCAAAGTGGCACTGGGAGATTTGATCTCCCGCGCTGATGAAACTGCAGTGCTTGACCCACTTGAGCAATATCACGAAGTCACCATCAAGCTATGGGGCAAAGGCGTACTCAGCCGTGGCAAAGTTCTGGGCAGTGACGTTGTTTCTGTTCGGCGTGTGGTTCGTGCGAATCAATTGATCATGTCGAAAATCGATGCCCGTAACGGCGCGATTGGGTTGGTGCCTCCAGAGTTGGATGGCGCTATCGTCAGCAACGACTTCCCGTCGTTCTCCTTCAATGATCTTGAACAATGTGATCCGGCATTCATGGGATGGCTTGTTCGCTCGACACCGTTCGTTGATCTGTGCAAGGCCGCCAGCGAAGGCACAACCAACCGAGTTCGCATTAAGGAAGATCGCTTTCTGGGTCAGCAAATTGTGCTGCCTCCGCTATCCGAGCAGCAGCGCATCGTCGCCCGTCTCGACACGCTGGCCGAAAAAACCCGACAACTCGAAGCACATCTCGATGCTGTCGAACGCGATGCCGAACACCTGCTCGCCTTGCGTTTTCGCGATGCGATTGCCAATGCCCCGCTGCGGACGATGGCGGAAGTCGCGCCACTGGTTCGACGGGATGTCAGTATTGCCCCGGAAGTGATGTACACCGAACTGGGTGTTCGTAGCTTCTACAAAGGCACATTCCAGCGCCGCACAGTACAGGGCGCAGACTTCTCCTGGCAAGCGCTTTACCGAATACAAACTGGCGACCTGATTTTCAGCAACATCATGGCCTGGGAGCAAGCTATCGCAATCGCTAAATCGGAAGATGATGGCTGCGTAGGCAACCACAGAATGCTCGCTTGCGAGGCCAATCCCGACTGCTCAGTTCCAGGGTTTCTTTGGTACTACTTCACGACGTCGGATGGCTTCGAAAAGATCTATGCCGCATCGCCGGGAACAGCCGCGCGTAATAGGACAATGACTGCTCCGGCATTGATGGCAATTGAAGTGCCCACGCCATCGTTGACCACACAACAAACCTTCGACCGCCTGCAAGCCGAAGTCGCGGCATTGAAAGCCAAACACACCGCCATCCGCGCCGCCAACACCGCGCTGCTTCCCGCAACGCTGGAACGCGTGTTCTCTGCATGAAGCCGATGCGCACCACTCCGGCTGGCGACGCCGCGCAAGCTGTCGTCACGCTGCCCGCGCGCCTTGGCTGGCGCATTCGCTTGAGCGAGATCATTTTCGGCGATCCACCGTATCTGGTGATGCAATCCATTCCCGTCTTTCCGGGCTGCCACGAAAAGCTGGCCGAACGTGACATCGTTTGGGATGTGTTCGCGCTGATGAATTCTGTCAGGAGACCGGGCGCGCACCAGGTGCTGACCTGCGAATGCGGTTATGCGCCCGATGCCAATTTGCAGGAAGCCATCATGGTCAGCCACCCGGATGCGGACACGGTCGTCTGGGAGCTGGATATTCCAGGCCTTCGCCCGGCGCTGGACGAAGCCTTCGACCAGGATCAGGCGGGGTTCGTCCGCCTGATCTTCGCTCGCGGAGACTACGAATCCGATATCCGCGCCATGCTGCGCGAGTTGCAGCTCTGCGCCAGCACGCCAAGGGAGACCCGCACGCTGCCCTCGGATGTGCACAACCTGGAGCACCTGCACACGGCGTATCCGAATCTCGACCTGATTCGGGTGGATGATCTGGAACCCGATAGCAAAGGCTTGGCGCTGGAGCGTCTGCTTGAATCGAACGCAGAGGCTGTATGGGAGCGGGAGCCGATGTGGCCCGCCCAAAGCCTGTTGGAGTTCGGGTTTTTCTCGCTGGGCGACGGGCACGAACTGATTCGGGTGAACGGAGCGCTGGCGGGCCGAATCTGGCCAGAGTGGCATTTCACCCGCTGGGAAGTGTGGGCGGCATTCGGTGCCTGGCTGGCCTATACGCAGCGTGCTTTTGCGCTCGGTTCATCGGCGTTGTTGTCCGATGGGATTGGGATCAACGAATTTGTCCTGCTGCAGGAGCAAAACCGCTTGCCCTGCCACGAGGCGGGCAGGAGGCTCGCCGCAGTCATGCAGGCCAGTCTGCAGGAAGGCGCAACGGCGCCAGGTGTGACGGTGCGATATTGCGAATGCCCACTACACGTCGTTACGCCTCAACGTCTTGCCGATGAGAACGATGACTGAGTCCATCGACCCCGCTGTTCGTACCCAGATCGAAGCGCGTCTGTCAGCCATCGAAGCCGAACACAGCGTGCGCGTACTCTACGCCTGCGAATCGGGTAGCCGGGGCTGGGGCTTTGCGTCACCGGACAGCGATTACGATGTGCGCTTCATCTACGTTCACCCGCTGCCTTGGTACTTGCAGGTCAGTGTCCAACGCGACGTTATTGAACTGCCGATTTCCGATGAACTGGATATCAGCGGCTGGGAGTTGCGCAAGGCACTGGGCTTGCTGAAAAAAGGCAATGCCACGCTGATCGAATGGCTGGACTCGCCGGTGCTCTATCGTGCCGATGCCAACTTCCTGAGCGTCATACGCAGTGCCGCCCGGCTTACGCATCAGGCCGAGCGCTCGTTTCATCATTACGTCCATATGGCGAGCAAGAATTACCGCGAGTACCTGCGCGGCGATAGCGTGCGCCTGAAAAAATATCTGTACGTGCTGCGCCCGCTGCTGGCCACTCTGTGGATCGAGCAAGGACGCGGTGTTGCGCCCATGCGCTTCCAGGAACTGGTCGACGTCGTCGTTACCGACCCAAGCTTGCGCCGTGCGATTGCCGATTTGCTGGCGATCAAGCGCGCCGCGATGGAATCGGAATATGGCCAGCCGCTGCCGACCATCAATGCCTTCATCGAGACCCAGCTGACGCGCCTGGAATCGGTATTGCCACCGGTGCCGCGCGACACGGATTTTTCGGTGCTGGATCGCCTGCTGATGAATACGGTGCTGCAGCCAGCGGGGCTGGATTCAGTGAGGTCAAGAGGCTGAAATGGATACCGGTCAGGTGGGTGAGCAGCGCATCGAAGCGCGCAATAAAGGCAAAATTGTTTTGCACACAAGGAAAAGATGGAGGCTTGAATGAGCAAGAATAAGCAACCGCAAGTTCCCAAGAAAAACGAGGTCTCACTTGTCCGGTCATCAGCGGCCGAGTACCTGACCTTTGTCGCCGCTGGCGGGCAATCAGAAACCAGCGTGGAAATGCGCTATGAGGATGAAAACATCTGGCTGACGCAGAAGATGATGGCCACCGTCTACGATGTGTCGGTGCCCGCCATCAACCAGCATTTGAAACGTATTTTTGCTGACAACGAACTCGAAGAAGCGGCAGTTATTAAGCAGTACTTAACCACTGCTGCCGATGGCAAAAACTATCAGGTCAAGCACTACAGCCTGCAGGCCATTATCGCTGTGGGCTTCAAGATTGAAAACGAGCGCGCCGTGCAGTTCCGCAAATGGGCCAACCAGATCGTCAAGGATTACACGATTCAGGGTTGGACCATGGATGTGGAACGCCTTAAGGGGGGCGGCAGCATCCTGACGGATGAATTTTTCGAGCGGCAACTGGAAAAAGTCCGGGAAATCCGCCTTTCCGAACGCAAGTTCTACCAGAAGATCACCGATATCTACGCCACCTCGATGGACTATGACCCCTCCGCCACGGCGACCAAACGCTTTTTTGCGGCGGTTCAGAACAAGCTGCATTACGCCATTCACGGCCAGACAACGGCAGAAGTCATTGTGGATCGGGCTGATCACAAGAAGGAAAACATGGGCCTGACCAGTTGGGAGGGCGCGCCCCAAGGGAAGGCCCACAAATACGACGTCGCCATTGCCAAGAACTACCTGTCGGATTTCGAACTGGCACAGATGCAGCGGATTGTCTCCGCTTATCTCGATATGGCAGAACTTCAAGCCATGCGCCGCATGCCCATGACCATGGCGGACTGGGAAGAGCGCCTTGGCGGCTTCTTGAAACTCTGGGACCGGGATGTGCTGCAGGACGCGGGCAAGGTGACGGCAGAAATTGCCAAGGCGCACGCCGAAAGTGAATTCGAAAAATACCGCATCGTGCAGGATCGGCTATTTGAAAGTGATTTTGACAGGGTGATCAAGCAGATCGAGTCTGACCGTCAGCCTGGAGGCGATGATGAATAATGCCTCCGACGTCCCCGCGTCGGGCAAGGATTGACGAATTCATGAGCACTCCTGCGCAAGATGCAGCTCTGCATGCCTTGTGCGAGCAGCTGCAAAAAATCCACCAACAAGCCGAAATCGCAGGACTATTCATCGGCGACCGCGAATTGCTGGATTGCGCGCACTACGGCCTGCAGGAAGATGTGCTGATCGATGGCCGACTGGTCACCTATCAAGCCGATGCGGCGGACGCTGCCGACTCCGGCCTACGCTTTGACGCTGCGGACGATGGCAATTTTGTCTGCCCGCAATGTAGGGCGGTGATAGCGGGAGACTTCTTTGTCTGAGCGCAATGTGCTCACGGCGCTGAAAACCGAAAACGCCCGCCTGATCGCGTTATTAGAAGACCACGGCATCGAATGGCGCTTGCCGCTTGAGCCAACCTCGCCTGTGCCTGCGCCGTCCGTTCTGGAGTCGGAACCATCCCGTTTTTCCACCGCCGAAAAGGTGGCGCTGTTTCGTCGGCTGTTTCGTGGCCGCACGGATGTCTACCCACTCCGCTGGGAAAGCAAAACAACCGGTAAGTCTGGCTATGCACCGGCCTGTGGCAATGAGTGGCTGGCGGGGGTTTGCGAAAAGCCGCGTATCAAGTGTGGAGAATGCAATAACCGTCTGCTGATTCCCTTGTCGGACACGGTCATCTACGAGCATCTCGCTGGCAAACGCACCATTGGCGTCTATCCGCTGCTGGCTGACGACACCTGCCATTTTCTCGCCGTCGATTTCGACGAAGCGGAATGGAGAGAGGATGCCAAGGCGTTCTATCAGTCGTGTCACGAATTGGGCGTGCCGGTCGCCCTTGAAATTTCACGCTCCGGCAACGGCGCGCACGCCTGGATTTTCTTCTCCGGCAGCGTATCGGCTCGGGATGCGCGCCGACTCGGCACGGCCATTATTAGCCACACTTGCGCCCGCACTCGCCAACTCAAACTCGAATCCTACGACCGCTTGTTCCCCAATCAGGATGTTATGCCCAAAGGCGGTTTCGGCAATCTGATCGCGCTACCACTGCAGAAGCACCCGCGTGAGAACGGTTGCAGTGTGTTCGTCGATGCTGACCTGCGACCTCACCGGGATCAGTGGGCGTTCCTGGCCTCCATTCTGCCAATGCCAGCGCACGATATCGAGCCCACCATTCTTCGAGCAACGGGCAACGCGCACCCACTCGATGTGACCTTCATCGACGAGGAAGATCAAAGGGAACCGTGGAAACGGTCCGCAGCCGTCAGCAAGAAGCTGGTCGGGCAGATGCCGAAGTCGCTCACGGTGACGCTGGCCAACCTGATCTATTTTGAGAAAGCACAACTGCCGCAGTCGCTGGCAAACCGGCTGATTCGTTTGGCGGCCTTCCAGAATCCGGAGTTTTACAAGAAGCAGGCGATGCGCTTTTCGGTGTGGGATGAACCTCGCGTAATCGGCTGCGCCGAAAACTACCCCAATCACATCGCGCTTCCGCGCGGTTGCCGGGATGCCGCGCTGGAACTGCTTCGTGACAACGCGATTGTTTGCGAGTTGATCGACGAGCGATACGCGGGGTCGCCGCTGGACGTCGCCTTCGCCGGTACGTTACGCCTGGATCAGGAAGCCGCTGTGGGTGCCATGCTGCATCACGATGCAGGCGTCCTGTGCGCACCGACTGCCTTTGGCAAAACGGTTACGGCCGCTGCGATGATTGCACGCCGTGGGGTGAACACACTGGTGCTTGTGCATCGAACCGAACTGCTCAAGCAATGGCAGGAGCGCTTGCAATCATTCCTGTGCGTTGGCAAGGGAATGGTCGGTACCATCGGTGGCGGCAAGGCGAAACCAACAGGAGAAATCGACATCGCGGTGATGCAGTCGCTGTCGCGTCAGGGTGAGGTCAATCAGCTCGTCGAAAACTACGGCCACGTGATCGTGGACGAATGCCATCACGTCGGCGCGGCGTCCTTCGATGCGATTCTGAAGCAGGCCAAAGCCAAATACGTGCTCGGCCTGACTGCAACACCGATTCGCCGCGATGGCCAGCAGCCGATTATTTTCATGCAATGCGGGCCAACTCGCCACACCGCCGCCAAGCCTACGGGTGCGCCGCACGATCTGGCGGTCACGCCGTGTACATTGCACTCGCGGATCGATTTGCCGCAGGAAGCGGGGATTCAGGATGTATTCCGGCACCTTGCCACCGACCAAGCCCGAACAGACGCGATTGCTGCCGAGGTCGCAAACGCCTATGGCCAGGGCCGGAAGGTGCTGGTGCTGACCGAGCGCACCGAACATCTCGACGCCATCCAAACAGCCTTGGACGGCAAGGTTCCATCGTTGTTTGTCCTGCACGGACGGATATCCAGGAAACAGCGCGCCACCCTGATCGCGGAACTCAATGCGCTGCCAGCCGATGCCCCGCGTGTTCTGCTGGCGACCGGCAAGCTGGCCGGGGAAGGATTCGACCATCCACCGCTCGATACTCTGGTGTTGGCGATGCCGGTTTCGTGGAAGGGGACATTGCAGCAATACGCAGGTCGACTGCACCGCGAACACGCCACCAAGACCGACGTGCGCATCATCGACTTCGTGGACACCGGTCATCCGGCGCTGCAGCGGATGTGGGATAAACGCCAGCGCGGCTACCGGGCGATGGGCTACCGGATGGCGGAAGAAAGAGGGACAAATTGACGCAAAATCCGCACCATTCCTCGCAATCCCGCACCATTGCCTATAATCTTGGGAGTCCACGAAACGCTCGGTCAACCACCAGCCACCAACAAACGATTACGTCTGGCCTTGTGCCGGGCGTTTTCGTTTGCGAGGGGGATCGAACCCCCGGGACGCGGGGTGAGCGGGGAATTCGAGCCGCATGCGGCGAGCCCGCGAACGACAGCGCGCAAGCAGGCGCGCTGGCTGGCCAGCCCAAGATCGACTACCCTCCGATCAAGATGGTGTGAACGGCGATTGAAATCCGCGTAAATCTGGGCGCAAAGCCGAACTATGCTAAGTCGGCCTGCCGAGAGCCGTTTTTATGGATGGTGTTGATGTAGCAAAGCGTATTGCGACCTGATGCGCTGG
>Ga0315281_10014953_pt1 | contig 10426 bp, 7 predicted proteins | sample YL17G07_0_MG_FD_204540 | JGI IMG/M metagenome (GOLD analysis project Ga0315281, IMG submission 204540) | Sediment microbial communities from Yellowstone Lake, YNP, Wyoming, USA - YL17G07_0 | ecosystem: Environmental > Aquatic > Freshwater > Lake > Sediment | place: USA: Wyoming | collected...
CGGACATCCGGAGGCATCCATTATTATGAGCGAGATACAGACCAAAGATTTAGGCATGACATCGGCTTCGACAGCAAAAGGCGAGACAACTGTAAATCTAACGGGGCCTTTGGGTCGTACGACAAGTCTTGAAACCCGTGAAGGAATAAAGGAGGCAGGAAATAAAAAAGAATCGGTCAGCGGGAAAAAGGTTGAAACCAAGAATCCAAAAAATCTAAAGTCTGTAGATAAAAAAGATTCCTCAAAGAAAGGAAAGGATGAGACCACAGACAAGAGCAAAACAGCTAAATCCGATAAAACTCAAAAAGCATCTCCTAAAAATGAAAAACCGAATGCATAAATTCTTAAAAAAATTCATAGGAACCCTTGCCTTTGGCTTTTCCTTTTTACCCGCCGTGGTGGGTGCCTTACCCGTAAGGGTACTCGCCCAGGAGGCAACTCAAACAGCCCTGGGAGAAGTGAACACTTTCGGTGATTTAATATCGCTTCTATGGGCCTATGGCTCAAATGTGATTATCGCACTAGCCATTTTCTTTGTAGTACTGGGGGCCTTCTTTTATATCGCTTCCGGAGGAAGTGAAGAACGAATCGATCAGGGAAAGCAGATGATTTTTGGTTCCGTGATAGCCATTGGCATCGTCATGCTTTCAGGAGTACTGATACGAACGCTCCACAAACCGGCCGAAGGCAGTACGGGAAGTTTGGCAGAGATTCCCAAAGTAATTGGCAACGCAACCAACATTTTAATTGGAATCATTGCCGCCTTCACAGTATTAATGATTGGCTATTCTGCATTCCTCTATATGACAGGTCGGGGTGATACAGAAAAAATTGAAAAAGCGCAAAACGCCCTTCGCTACGCGGTTTATGGACTGGTGATAGGAACCCTGGCTTACGCTATTGTAAACACGATTATCAACTTCCTTACCTAAGACACATGCTGACCCAAATTTCACAAATAATCGAGAACGCCTATGCCCAGGCGCAGATCCCCTGCCCCGATGGAAGCTTCGCCGATCCTACCTTGGGATGTGTAAGCACACCTGCTTCCGTTCTGAATCCCGAATCGGGCATAGTCACGATAACCCTGAAATTTGCCGATGGCTTGCTTTTGGCTGTCACTGCATTAGCCACCATCACTCTGATCTATGGAGCTATCCGATATACAATCAGCCTAGGAGACGAGGCCGATATCAGCCGAGCCAAAAAAACGATCTTTTGGAGCATGGTAGGACTGATTATCGGACTGCTAAGTAAGTATGTGGTGAGTTCCATTTTAGGAATACTGAGCTAACGCATGATTAATTATTAAATAATGAATACTTGTTTTGTCCACAAATTTTTCACATTCAGTCTTGTGTAGTCAAATTTATCTTGTATACTTTTTTTGAACAATAAAAACGTAAAAAATGCCCCAATATCTCAAAAAGTCAGTCGGTCTTGGAATTTCGTTCTTCTTAATGGGAATGTTTGCAACTCCGGTTGCTTTAGCGGTAGATTGCGATCAGGACGCAGACGGGTACATCTATATTACCTACAACCAGATGCAGGAAGCTGTACTGGATAATTTAGAATACAACGATAACGGCAACTACTCACCCGAAGAATGGCAGAGCTGGTTCAGTCAGTACACCACGGCTCTTCAGGCAGACCCTCTGATTGATGCTCAGCTGAAATGTGAAAATGTGAACTTTAAAAAAGGTGCTGAACCAATGCGATGTGACCCGTCTTCTGTTGCAGGCGATAGCGGAGTCTATGATTCTTCTAAGGTATCTTCGGTTTCCGGCAGCAAAGTAAATCCTGGTGCTTTCGACGCTCCTAACAATGGAATCGATGAAGACTGTGACGGAGGCGACGGCAAATTCATTTCAGATGCAGCAAGCGGAGGTCAGGATATCGGCAGCTTGGTTCAAAGAACCATAGCCCTGTTAAGCCGTGCTGTTGTAGCTATCTCCATTATCATTATGATTTGGGGCGGCATCCTTTATGCAACCGCAGCGGGTGACGAACAGAAGACTTCCAAAGCTAAAAAAGCGATCATTGGTGCGATTATAGGACTAGCCGTTGGCCTGCTGGCGCCAACGATAGTGAGTTACATAACAGCCAGCCTTGCTTAGGTAAACAAAAACCAAAATAAAGGAAAAAGCCTGATACTTATTATAAGAATTGTCAGGCTTTTTCATGTGCGGACGGAAAACTCCCCCGCATGTCTGCGGACTGTCTTTTGGTGCTGTACTATCGCTCTTTTCGCACTTTTTTGCTGCCAAAAAAGTACTGCAAAAAACCACTGGGGTTTCGCTAACCGGGTCAGCACTTTCTTACCATCAGCCTCCGCCTTGACGCTCAACCCCAGACCCCCATTCTTACCTAGTATCTACTTCCTACGCTCAACTGGGTCCGTGAGGCTTGCTCCTACGTATCCGACTGTGGTCCTATTTAAAAAAACAAAAACACAAAAAAGAAAAAAGCAGTAACAGGAGCAAGCTGGTACAACCTTACTTGGATGTAGGAGACAGTAATAAGGAAAGGGGTCTGGGGTCATGAGCGTTAGAGAAGATAAGAGTAAGGCGATAACGCTGAATATACGGTTCATGACCCCAGCGTTTTTTAGGCACCTTTTTGCGTAAAAAGGTGCAGAAGAAGACACAGATACAGAAAAGAAAGTCAGTTCCTGCCGAAAGGCAGGGAAAGCCAGCACTTCCTAGAAAGCCACATCCCCTCTCAAATCATCAATCTGATCGCGTAGATCCGCGGCTTTCTCAAATTCCAGATTCTCGGAGGCCAGGTCCATCTGGCGGGTGAGCTCTGTAATGAGGCGTTCTGCTTCTTCGGGAGGAAGTTCAGATTTTTGGTATCGCTTGCGGGGTTTGCCGGTGTGCTGAGCAATGTCTTTGACGGCTTTGATAATGGTTTGAGGGGTGATGCCGTGTTTATCGTTGTAGGCCTGCTGAATGGTACGACGACGGTCGGTCTCGGCAAGGGCCTCTTTCATGGCAGTGGTTATGCGGTCAGCGTACATCACGACATGACCGTTCACATTACGCGCGGCACGACCGATGGTCTGAATAAGGGCATCACGAGAGCGTAGGAAACCTTCTTTGTCGGCATCTAGAATTGCAATGAGAGATACTTCAGGAAGGTCCAATCCTTCTCGGAGCAGATTGATACCGACAACAATGTCGATGGTGCCCAATCGTAAATCTCTCAGAATCTCAATTCGTTCCAGGGTTTCGATTTCCGAATGCAGATACTTGGCTTTCAAGTCTGCTTCGAGCAGATATTCGTTTAGCTTTTCAGAAGATTTCTTGGTCAGGGTCGTAATCAGGCATCGCTCCCCCTTCGCTATGGTCTTTCTTATCTCTTCGAGCAGATCATCAATCTGATGTTCGGTGGGGCGCACTTCCACAATAGGATCCACAAGACCTGTAGGTCGGATAATCTGTTCTACAATGTTCTTTTTTCCCGACTTCTCAAATTCATATTTGCTAGGTGTAGCGGAAATAAAGACGCCCTGATGGATATGTTTTTCAAACTCCTCGAACTTGAGGGGTCGATTGTCCTGTGAGCTGGGCAGACGAAAACCGTGCTCCACAAGCGTTGTCTTTCTGGCGTAATTCCCGTTATACATTCCGTTCAGCTGAGGAATGGTCATGTGTGACTCATCGATAAACACCAAAAAGTCATCGGGGAAGTAATCGATAAGGGTGGAAGGCTGTTCTCCTGATTCACGGTTGTTCAGATAACGTACATAATTTTCAATTCCGTTACAATAACCAGTTTCCTGCATCATTTCTATGTCGTACTCGGTTCGGGTTCGTAAGCGCTGAGCTTCAATTTCCTTCCCCATTTTTCTGAGCTCAGTAAAACGTATATCAAGATCCTTTTTAATCTGCTCGACAGCCGACTGAACGGCCTCTTTGGTGGTAACGTTATGCTTTGCAGGAAAGATTTTCACCTCTTTAAGATCATGGAGCAGTTCGCCGGTAAAAGCGTCCACCTCCTGAATCTTTTCAATTTCATCGCCAAAGAACTCCAGCCGAATGACATTATCACTGCTTGGAGGGAAGATTTCGATGGTATCGCCCAGTACATGGAACATGGCCTGCTTGAATTCCATATGGGAACGGGAATACTGAAGATCAGTCAGCTTGCGAAGGAATTTATCGCGCTTCACCATCTCACCCACCTTCACTCCAATGGCCAGATTCTCATACATGGTCACATCACCCAAGCCGTAAATGGCTGATACTGATGCCACAATCAGAACATCCTTTCGGGTCAGAAGATTATGAGTGGCAGCATGCCGAAGTTTATCGATTTCCTCATTGATAGACGCGTCCTTCTCTATATAGGTATCCGTCTTTGGCAGATATGCCTCCGGCTGATAATAATCGTAATACGAGACAAAGTAAGAAATCGCATTGTCGGGAAAGAACTCCTGAAACTCGGAACAAAGCTGAGCGGCAAGGGTTTTATTGTGAGCCAGAACCAAAGTCGGCCTCTGAATATTCTGGACAATATTGGCCATGGTAAAGGTCTTACCCGATCCGGTCACCCCCAGGAGTGTCTGATATTTTTCGCCTTTTTTGATGGCTTTTGTCAGCTGTTCAATGGCCTTGGGCTGATCCCCCGTGGGCTGATACGATGTTTGTAGCCTGAATTCTGTCATATGTGATAGATATTGCGTAAGGTATATGGTACATGACCGCGCTATTTGGAGCAAGGGTTGGAAACCCTTCAGGTAGTTTTCAGTTCTCATTTTTCATTGTTCAAAGATGTAAAAAGCACAATCAAAGTTTGAAAACTAAAAACTAAAAAATGAAAACTGAAATTGTGTTATCATAATTTCCAGTAACCTTTTCCCATGCTCAAAAAACTCTTTTTCCTTACCCTTGCCTTTTCCCTTGCCTTTGCCTTGTCCGAAAGGACATTTGCGTCAGAGGATTTCAGCCAGATGAATCCCACGGTTAAAGTGACAAGCTACAAAAGATTATTCACCGATAGAATTTACCCTGTCGGCAGCGGCTCAGCCACCATCATCACCCCGAACGGATACGCAATCACTAACAATCATGTCATTTTCGATGAAAACGAGCAGGTTCCGCTGGATACCTTTGAAGTCTGCATCACTTTCGACGTTAGTGAAGAGCCAGTATGCAAATACACCGCACAATTGGTGGCAAATAATAAAGATATGGATGTCGCCCTCATCAAAATCAATGAAAAGGATGTCCTGAGTCAGCCTCTTCCGCCTTTGAGATATTTGAGCTATCAGGAAAACGTTGAACCGCGGGAAAAAACACAGGTTCAGGTCCTTGGATACCCGGGAAGCGGGGGTGAAACGATTACAATCAGCAAAGGGCAGATCAGCGGATACGATGTTTTCAATGGATTTAAGTATTTCAAAACAGATACCGATTTTGATCATGGAAGTTCGGGCGGAACCGTTCTGGATGAAAACGGAAAATACATCGGCATCCCGACCTATATAAGATCCATTGCAGAAAATGTGGGATATTTTTTGGATTTAAGAGAGGCCCAGAGCTGGATAACGGAAAATTTAAAGAAAATCGGTACAGGAAACGAGAAAGCTGAGAACCGATTGGTCATGGAGCTTTCACGTCTTATAAAAGCCAATAACGATAAGAAATTTACCTACACCGAGTACCCAAATCTTTCTCTGACAATCCCGAACGGATGGAAGCTCTATCAGATTGAAGATGATGGACTTTATTTAGAACAGGAAAAGATCACCGACGGAGTGGGGCTTGGAATATACATCAATTATTACCAATATAAGATTGATGGCGGATATCTGGCAGAGCTGGACAAAGAATTGGCCAAAATCCGTAAAGATTATCCTGATTTTGAACAGACCGATATTGAATTCAACGGATTGAAAGCAACTCAGGTAAGCTACACCTATTATGACCAGCGTCAGTACGCTATTCATATCCCCTACGGTTACACTTTAGTCGGGTTAAACTATTCTATAAGTTTGGATCAGGAAGAGAAGCAGACCAAAGCGATTCAGGAGGTTTTAGATTCCATTAAGCTGGGTGCAAAAGAACAGGATGAACCCAGTGAAAATAAAACCATCCATTTTGAAGAGCCCGGTTTTTCATTGACCATGCCGGAAGGGTGGAGCATTCAGAAAAACAGAAATGCCAGTCCGGTCGATCTACTGGCTGACGCGGTTCAGAAAGATAATTTTGAAGGCTTCATCAATATCAACTACGCCTACACACCCAAGGATCAAAAAATACTCTCTGCCAAGGAAAGGGCGGATGAAGACAGCAAATATTTAGGAGGAAATTCTAAGATCATTTCTAAAAATGCAGACATAAGCTTAGATGGCCTAAAGGGCTACCTAATAACTTACGAATACGAGGGCGATGATTACCAGCAGACGAGAAAAAGGATGACAGTAACGCTTCTGAATGGAGATTATGATCTGGGCATCGTTTACGATGATCTAGCCGATACCTTTGATGCGAATCTGGATGATATAGAAAGCATACTGAAGTCCTTCAATTTTGACGGTGATACAGAAACTGCAGGAGTTTATGACTACGGTAACTTAAATCAAAGGTTCAGCGACATTCAGCATCATAGGTTCGCGAGCGATATCAGTGAATTAGCGGATAAGGAAATTGTAAAAGGTTACGAAGACGGCAGTTTCCGCCCTGAAGCACTCATAAGCCGAGCCGAAGCCCTTAAAATCATCCTGACCAGCAAGAACGTTCTGGAAACCGATAAAAAACTAGGCAAGGAGGTGAACTTTGATGACTACAACGAAATAAATTCACCCTACACCGATGTTAAAAAGGACGACTGGTTCAAAAAATACGTGACCTACGCATCGGATAAAGGCATGGTAGAAGGTGTAAACAACCGTTTCATGCCAACCAAAACGGTGAACCTGGCAGAGGCCCTTAAAATGATCATGACGGTCTATGAAATATCCGTTTGGGATGGTGTTACGACACCTTGGTACAAGAAATATTTAGACAAAGCCTATGAGCTTTACATCTTGCCGGACGGAATTGAGGATCCTGCAAGAAATCTGACACGAGCCGAACTGACCTATTTGGTGAATCAGGTTTATAAACAAGCTAAATAAATAATTACAAAATTCAAAATTAAAAAATTAATTATTATAATGGCTTCCAAAATAATTTTGTAATCTTGTAATATTCAATTTTGTAATAAATTATGTACAATCAAATCGCTCAAAACAAAAGGAACACTTGGTTCATCCTGATTCTGTTTATCAGCTTCTTTATGGCCGTAGGCTATGGGTATGGCTATGTTTATACCCAAAATAAGGAACAATCCGTAGGGTTTCTAGGAATCTTCGGTATCGTGGCCATCATCTATGCCATGATCAGCTATTTTTCGGCGGGTAAAATCACTCTCGCCATTGCTCATGCCAAAGAGATTCAGAAACAGGACAACCCCATGCTCTATCGCACCATCGAAAATCTTAGCATCGCGACAGGAGTGCCGATGCCAAAAATCTACATCATCGATGACACAGCCTTAAACGCTTTCGCAACAGGTCGTGATCCGAACCATGCCTCAGTTGCCATCACCAAAGGGCTACTGGATCAATTGGATAAATCGGAACTGGAAGGCGTGATGGCCCATGAGCTTTCGCATGTACAGAATTACGATATACGACTGCAAAGTTTAACCGTAGCCCTCATCGGATTGATTGCCCTTGTATCCGACATGTTTCTGCGCTCCATGTTCTATGGCGGAAGCAGAAGGAGGGATTCAAAGCAAGGCGGTGGCATAGTGATTCTTATCGGCTTCGCCCTCGCGCTTCTGTCCCCTGTTATTGCCAAGCTCATGCATCTAGCCATCAGCCGACAACGGGAATTTTTAGCCGACGCAAGCGGTGCCATGATTACGAGATATCCAGAGGGTTTGGCGCGCGCCCTGGAAAAAATCAAAGCCGATAAGGAACCTCTGGAAGTAGCCAACAAAGCCACCGCTCACATGTACATTGAAAACCCGCTCCGAAACGAGCAGGGAATGAAATGGCTAAACAGCCTCTTTTCCACCCATCCGGACACCGATGAAAGAATTGCACGATTGCGGGGTATGAGTAACTAAATTCTGCCCCCGCCCCGGGCGGTCTGACTTTTTTTGCTGTGTCTCCGAGCTTTTGCCACTTTTCCCGTGAAAAGTGGCGCAAAACCGCTGGGGTTTCGCTAACCGGGTCAGCGTTTACTTACCATCAGCCGTCGCCTTGACGCTCAACCCCAGACCCCGTTCTTTACCTGACTTCTTCTGCCTACACTCAACTAGGTCCGTGAAGCTAGCTCCTTCCGTATCCGAGTGTGCACCTATTTTAAAAAAACAAAAAAGAAAAACAAAAAAGCAGGTGCGAATGCCCACTCGTTGGTAGAACTTGCTTGGATGTAGGAACGCTGTAGTAAGGAAAGGGGTCTGGGGCCATGTGCGTTAGAGAAGATAAGAATAAGGAGAAAAGCTGAATATACGGATCATGGCCCCAGTGGTTTTTTCGGCGCCACCGGTTTTTTGCCACCAAAAAACGGGTGGCAAAGCACCAGCAGTAGCACAGAAGCCAGTTCCTGCCGACAGGCAGGGAAACGCCCCCAACTTTGCGATTTTGAATTTTGTCATTTTGTAATAAGATGTAACTATGAAAAAAGAACTTCTACATCTTAAGATTTTTCAGGTCGTGGTGGATGGCATCCTGATTTTGGCAGCGTTTGCCTTGGCGTATTTCCTAAGAATCGGTTTCATACTTTCCACGGAATTCTCTTTTTCGAACTACATGCTGATTGCAGGGATAACGACCCCGATTACGCTTCTTTACATGTTCTTCATTCGAGCTTATAAGCTGAGCCAGCGGGTTATTAGCTGGAGGCATTTGCAGCGGCTCACTTTCGTGGCGCTCGAAAACGTTTTCGTCTTCATGATTTTGTATTACTTCACGTTCCAGGAATTCTTTTCACGCCTGATTCTGATTTATGTATTCCTATTCACCCTTCTTTTCACTCATCTGTGGCACATCGTATTCCGGTGGATTCTGAAAAAGGCATCGAGCCATGAAATCGGAGTTTATCGGACGCTGATCATCGGAACGAATCGACCTGCTGAAGCAATCATTCGAATGTTGATTACGGAAAAATCCCATATCAAACCGGTGGCGGCTATTAACGCTCATGGGGGCAACAAAAAGGTGATTGCAGGGGTTCCGGTGGTAGGAAAAATGAACTTGTTTGAAAAAACCATCGCGGATCACGATATCGATATCATCATTCAGGTCGATCATCTGGAGCAGAGTATCAATATTATCAACTATGCTTTGGCTAACAATATTGAATACATCATGCCGCCTGAACTGCTGGGAATCTTTCAGGGATATCAGAATCTGGATGAAATTGAAGGAATGCCATTTTTGAAAGTTCAGAAGAACAAGAAGTGGTGGCAAAGCATTTGGTAATTGGCTCACGTCTATCGGTTACGAATCCCGTGTCGTCTGAAGGTAGTCGTTACACGGTCCCGAAAGACGAAGCCGTAGCCCAAACGGGCCTCGTAGCCTTAACCGAAAGACGAATAATGAAATGCATAATATTAGCCGGTGGTTTTGCAACGAGGCTCTGGCCTCTCACCGAATCAAAGGCTAAACCGCTTTTACACCTAAAGGACAAACCACTGATTTCACATATCATGGAAAAACTTCCGATGGATATGGAAGTCATCGTTTCCACAAACGCTGTTTTTGAGGCGGATTTTAAAAAATGGGCCAAGGATTTCAAAGACAGGAATCTTAAAATTTTTGTAGAAGATTCCGCCGGGGATGATTTCAAAAAGGGGGCTCTGGGTGCAACCGCTTTCGTAATACACGAGGAGAAGATAAACGAAGATTTATTGCTTCTCGCAGGCGACAACTATCTGGGTTTTGATATGGACAAGTTCCTGGACCGCTATCAGGGAAATCCCCTGCTGGCGGCCTATGATATCAAGGATTTAGACAAGGCCAGCAAATTTGGCGTGGTCGTCCAGCGGGAAGGCCGAGCCTACGAATTTCAGGAGAAACCGGAGCATCCGAAAAGCACGTTGGTCAGCACCGGCTGTTATCTTTTTCCAAAAAAAAATCTGCCCGATATTATAAGTTATGCCAAAGATAAAAATGACGATCTGGGTGGCATTTTCGAATACCTGACAAAGAAAGGTGAAATCATAGATGTTTTCAGATTCGAAGAGCCTTGGGAGGATATTGGTTCTTTCGACGCATATTTAAAAGCAAACCGCGACCTGATCGGGAATCAAGTTATCGAGGAGGAAGGCGTAAAAAAAGAGGGTCAGAATGAGTTTATAGGTGGAGTCTACCTCGGAGCTAATGTAGTCATAGAAAACTCGACCATCGACAACTCGGTGATTTTAA
>Ga0315281_10014954_pt1 | contig 10426 bp, 10 predicted proteins | sample YL17G07_0_MG_FD_204540 | JGI IMG/M metagenome (GOLD analysis project Ga0315281, IMG submission 204540) | Sediment microbial communities from Yellowstone Lake, YNP, Wyoming, USA - YL17G07_0 | ecosystem: Environmental > Aquatic > Freshwater > Lake > Sediment | place: USA: Wyoming | collected...
AAAAAGCTCGGTTATGTCACTGGCTCCAAGGTGGTGTGCACATCTCGCTTCGGCGTACCGCAGTTCCGAAAGAGGTCAATCCTCATGGCAGCTCGCCGCGAGCTTGTCCGTCCGGAGCGATTCGCGGACCTTCTTGAGAAGGAGCTATTGGTTCCGGAATCCAACCCCAACGCGACGATGGTCTCGGTCGCCCAGGCTATCGGGCACTTGCCGCGGATCGGTGCCGGCAAGGCCCATCCGGACATCCCGAATCACAGGACGCGCGCGCTGAGCGAACTCAACCTCAAGCGCTTGGCTGCGGCAAGACCAGGCGAGTCGAACGCCTACATGGAAAGCACCAAGCACGGAGATCTGACACTTGCATGTCATCGCCGCGTGAATCAAAAGTCGCAACAGCGGTGTTTCTCGGACGTGTATACGCGCATGGCGCCGGACCGGCCCTCGCCGACGATGACCACGAAATGTCACAGCATTTCGAACGGGCGCTTCGGCCATTTCGATATGAGGCAGGTGCGTGGCCTGTCGCTCCGCGAAGCCGCCATCCTACAGTCGTTCCCGGATGACTATGTGTTCTATCCGGAGGACGAAATGGAGCCGGTGGCGCGGATGATCGGCAATGCGGTGCCGCCCAAGCTGGCGGAGTTCTTCGCCGGTTATCTGGTCAATTCGCTCTAGGCTCTGGCTTGCGGGTCTGACGCGCAGCGGGTAGCGAGCTGGCGGAGCAATCGTCGACATCCGGTCCGGAGCGCGCACTCCCAAATCACAACCACACGCCAGCCTGCCTTGCGGAGTGCCGCCTGATTGCGGCGGTCGCGGTCAATGTTTCCGTCGAGCTTTGTATTCCAAAAGTTGGTCCGAGAGGCTGGCCGGCGGCCTCGCGGGCAATGGTGCCCGTGCCAGAAGCAGCCGTGGACAAGAACCACGACGCGAAACTTAGGCAGTACGATATCGGGGGATCCGGGAAGGTCCGTGCGGTGTAAGCGATAGCGGTAACCAGCCGAGAACAATGCTCTGCGGACTGCCTTTTCAGGTGCCGTGTTCTTGCCGCGAACCGCAGCCATCATTCTTGAGCGAACTTCCGGGGTTACCTTGTTTGGCATATGATGTTTTTGTCATCTTTCTCAACTTCCCTTGGACCACGATATTAGAGCATCCGTGAGATTCATATGCCCGATGCAAGTTACGACGCCGTCATAATCGGCGCCGGCCACAACGGGCTCTGTCTGGCCGCTTACCTGGCGCGGGCGGGGCTCAAGGTGGGAATGTTCGAGCGGCGTCACGAGGAAGGCGGCGGCGCCCATACCGACGAAGCGACAATGCCCGGTTTCTGGCACAACCTCCATGCGCAGTACATGGAGTTCATCGATTACATGCCGTTCTATCGCGACTTCGATCTGCCGCGGCTCGGGGCGAGAATGATCAAGCCCGACGCGCAGGTCGGAATCGCGTTCGCCGACGGACGCCCTCCCCTGGTCATCTATCGGCCCGAACTGGCGGACAAGACGCGCGCGAGTATCGCGCGCTACTCGCAACATGATGCGGAACTGTTCGACGACATTCGCCGCAAGGTGATGGCTAACGACCGCTACCTGGCGGCGCTTCTGTACACGCCGATGCCCGACGAGGCGCGCGGCGAAAGCTTCGGCGACCCCGAAGCGGCCGGCAAAGTCTTCCAACTCTGGACGGAATTAGGCTTCAAGCCCGAGGAATTGCAGAAGTCGCCGAAGGTATTGATCGATCAGCTCTTCGAATCCACGGAGCTGCGCGCCACGCTCTACCGCCAGTGCGTCGAGTGGGGAGCCAACCTGCACGCCGGCAACGGCTTCGGCTTTATTGTTTCGGTCATCTGGCTGTGCGGGACCCATTACCTGTCGGTCGGCGGCACGCACACTCTGGCGCATGCGATGGCAAGCGCCGCGCTGCGCGAAGGAGTCGAGCTTCGCCACGCGAGCCCGGTCGTGGAGATTCTCACCGCCAACGGCCGCGCCACCGGCGTCAAGCTCAAGGACGGCCGTGAGATCGAAGCCAGGAAACTGGTCGCCTCGAACGCCAACCCGAGAACGACATTCGTCGACTTGCTCGGATGGGAGCGCCTTTCGCTGTTTCGCAAGGAGCGGATGGCGAATTGGCGCTTCGGACCAGAGCATGTGCTCGGGACGACTTCTTTCGCGCTGCGCGCGGCGCCCGACTACAAATCGGCCCGCCACAATCCGGATATCAACCGATGCTTCTACACGATAGTCGGATTCGAGAATCACGAGCAGGTATCGGAGTACATCCTGCAAGCGTACGGCGGCCGCGTGCCCGAGCGTCCCGGGGCCGGCACCTGGGTGAACTCGCTATGGGATCCGAGCCAGGCGCCCACGGGAATGCACGCGATGAACGGATGGTTCTTTTTTCCGAAGGCATCGTGCCTGAGCTCCGGTGAATGGGACCATGTGCGCGCCGAATACAACGGACGCTTTCTCGATCTGTGGCATGACTACGCTCCGAACATGGCGCGAGAGAACGTAATCGCGGAACGGCTTTACGTCTCCCTCGATATGGAGAAGAGAATCGGGATGCCGGAGGGCGATTTCTCGCACGGACGACTCGGTGAGATGGGTTTCGGATTTCCGAGGGCTTACACCTATCGGACTGAGATCGAGGGTCTGTACATGTGCGGCGCTTCGGCCGGAGGCGGCGGCATCAGCGCCGCGCCGGGCTACAACGCCTTCAAGGTAATCGCGCAGGATTATGAGCTGCCGAGGATTTGGCAGAAGGACGATCGGACGTATTAGAAGATGCCTGAGATTTACACCGCAGAGTGGTATGAAGCGCTGAGACGGCTTCTTAACAGCAATCCGGAAGTCGAAAGGAACGCGCCCGACGGCACATACAACGTGCTGGCCGAGATTAAGGGAGATGCGCGCTCAGCTTACCTCGGGGCGGACCAGCGCAGAGTCTTCGTAATCCGGTTCGAGAATCGCAAGTGCAGGGACTACTCGCAGGTCGAGAATCCCCCGCCCCGCAGGCAATTCGATTTTATCTTCGAGCTGCCCGCGTCGGTGTTTGAAGGAATCGCCGCCGGAACAATCGATCCCGTGGACGCCGGATTGAAAGGCACGATCAAAATAACCGGCGACATGCGGATCCTGATCAAACACGCCGCGCTCGTAAACGCCGTTTACGGCGTTTACGCGAGCGAGGTCGAAACGATCTGGCCCAACGGCAAGCCGACGCCGATCTGATCGCCGCTTACGAAACCCAGCTTTTCGCCCAGATCCTGCCCGGGGATAGGCCGGTCTCCTGCGCGTGCAGGAAGGGAACCTGCCGGCCGCGAAGCGCCATGTTCCAATAGAGCCACGGCAGACCGTATTTCTTGAGCAGCCACATGTCGTAGCGCTCCTTGAGCGTATCGACCAGCGGCACCGTCGGTGAAGGCTTGCCGGCGTAATCGAACTCGCACAGCAGCATCCGTCCGTAGCCCGTGATGATCGGGCAAGCCACATAGCCGTTGTAGCGCGCCGCCGGCTCCTTGCCCCGCATGGCCGACATCAGGTTGCTCGCCACCACCGGAGCCTGCTTGCAGGCTGACGCGCCGGTCTTTGCGTTCGGCGTGCCGGCGACGTCTCCGAGCGCAAACACGTTCTGATAGTTGGGATGGCGCATCGTGTGCTGGTCGACCTTGACCCATCCCATGCGCGGATTCTGCTGATCCGCCAACGGGCTTTGGCGGATGAAATCGGGAGCGACTTGTGGCGGAGCCACATGCAGCAGATCGTAGGGTATCGTGACCTGCTTGTTTTCCGGATCGTTCTTTAAGCGGAAAATCGCCTCTTTCTTTTCGGGACGAATCTCGACCAGCTCGTGGTTGTAGCGGGCGTCGATCCCGTAGCGCTCGACCACTCCATTCAGCACCGCCGCGTATTCCTTGATTCCGTAGATTCCTCCCAGGGCGGAGCCGTAGGTCACCTTGGTTCGGCCAAGGATGCCGTTTTTACGGAAATAGTCGGCGGCCAGATACATGATTTTCTGAGGCGCACCCGGACACTTGATCGGCGTGCCGGGCATATGAAAGACCGCGTTTCCGCCTTTGAAGTTCTTGATCAACTCCCAAGTCTTGGGCGCAAGATTGAAGTCGTAGTTGGTAGAGACGTAAGGCGTCGCGACGGCTTCCTTTAGGCCGGGGATCGCATCCCAATCCATCTGAACGCCGGGAGCCAATATGAGGAAGTCGTACCTCACCTGGATTCCCGAACGGGTCACCAGATAATTCCGATCCGGCGCAAGCTCGCAGACCGAATCCTTAATCCAGGTCACTCCGGACGGGATGTAGCGGGCCTCGTCGCGAACGCTCTGCTCCTTCCGAACCTCCCCGGCGCCAACCAGGGTCCAGATCGGCTGATAATAATGCTTGTCTGACGGCTCGACTATGGCGATATCGCCCTCTCCAGCCCGCCTCAGAATCGCCGCGGTTACGATTCCGCCGGTGCCGCCGCCAACGATAACTATTTTGTGATGTTCGGTTTGCAACTTAGTAAGCCTCTCAAGTCATCTATTAACGCATCAGCCGTGCCGAGTTCCAGCAGCAGCTCTCGCCAGGAACCGACAAAACGCCGAAAGTGAAAAACCCTCGCTGCTTATGGAGCAAATGGAAGGTGTGCACCACATCTTTCTTATTCTTTCTATAAGCGACCGTCAAACGAAATGTAGCCAATGGCTACAGAAATGTGCGTATTGGAGACAGATTGGGATGGACCCTTGCCGGCAGGCGTAGCTGAGGCGCGGATGGGGCGATTTCAGTCGCTGATTATGCGCGGCTTCGAATAACGGCCGCCGCCGTGCTCGAGCGTCACGATTCCGGTGTTCGGCGGCAGGTGCGCGTCTTCCCATCGGCCGGTGAGATGCGCCCATAGCGCCTGCATCACACCGCCGTGGCTTACGACGACCAATTCGCGTTCACCGTAAGCCGCCACGATCCGGTCGAAGACCGGAGCGATACGGATCCGGACCTCCTCACGGGTTTCACCGCCGGGAGGCCGGTAGAGCCAGGCACGCGATGGATCGTAAGTGGGGTCGTTGGACAACACGTCGTAGGCATGGCCCGCCAGTTGGCCGTAACTCTGTTCGTGCAGCCCCTCCTCGAAGGAGATCTCCAGACCGAGTTCGCGGGCGATAATCTCGCCGGTGTCACGCGCCCGCGTGTAAGGACTGGCGACCACGTGCGCGGGCTTGAACAAGCGTGCGATACGCGCCGCCGCTTCGCGCGCCTGTCGACGACCCAAGTCGGTCAGCGCCGCAGCCGGCGATCTCGTGAAGCGCTGGTCGCGGTTACCCTCGCTCTCGCCATGTCTTACCAGAATGAGCCTGCCCGGCCCGGATATCGAACTCATACTCACAATATAAGCATTTTAGCTGAGCCGGGCGCCGATGTTGAGGCCGACCTAGCCAGGCGGCTTAACTTCCGGCCCGGCTGCTGGACTGGCCGCGGTCCGCGACATCTCCATAAACGGCCGCAGCAAATCGATCGGTATCGGAAACACCGTGGTTGAGTTATGTTCGGTCGCGATTTCGGCCAATGTCTGCAAATAACGAAGCTGCAGCGTGATTGGATTTCGGGCCATGATGTCCGCGGCCTCGGAGAGCCTTTGTGCCGCCTGGAACTCACCCTCCGCGGCGATCACCTTGGCGCGCCGCTCGCGCTCGGCTTCGGCCTGGGCCGCGATCGCACGCTGCATATCCTGCGGCAGGTCGATGTTCTTGATCTCGACCAGCGTCACCTTGATTCCCCAAGGCTCGGTTTGAGCGTCGACGATCTCTTGGATACGGGCGTTGAGCTTCTCGCGCTGGCTCAGCAGATCGTCGAGTTCGGTCTGGCCGCCGACCGAGCGCAGCGTGGTCTGGGCCAGCTGCAAGCTCGCGAACAGGTAGTTTTCGACCTCGACCACCGCGCGCGAAGGATCGATCACCCGGAAATAGAGCACCGCGCTGACTTTTACCGAAACGTTGTCGCGGGTGATGACGTCCTGGGGCGGAATTTCCAGCGTGACGGTGCGGAGATCGACGCGCATGAAGGTCTCCAAGGCGGGAATGATGAACGTCAAGCCCGGTCCTCGATAGGGCATCAGCCGGCCCAGGCGAAAGACTACTGCGCGTTCGTACTCGCGCAGCACCTTTAGACCACTCAGCAGGAACAGGACGCTTATTATTACGAAAATTCCTACAGCGGCCATAATCTTTCCTCCTCTTCGTTATCGGCCAAATTGTGCTGCCGCCGGACCGGCACTAGCCCGAGCCTCACTGGATCAGCGACGCAACACGCCATCCAGATCGACGCGCGTGCGCAGAACGTGCAGCTCTTCGGCATTCGGGGGATATGTGCTCGGCACCATCGGCGGGATGACGAGCTCGAAGCCGGTTTCCGCACGCACCGTCGATTCCGCCACGCCCGGATGAACCGAATGCAGCCGCATCCGCTTGCTCCGCTCCTCAAAGTCCATGACCGCCAGGGGAGTAACGCAGTATTTCGGTCCGCCGCCGGGAAGCCCGATACGCCGGCGCGCGTCCTCTCCGCCAGTACCCCATCCGTAGGCGCTGATATAGTCGCATCGCTCGACCAGATTTCGCGGGCTGTGCGAATTGAGCACGATGTAATAACGACCGACGTGAGTGCTGAGCGTGGGCGTACCGACCGAACCCGGCCCGCGAAAGCGCAGATGCCCGTAATCGCCACCGAGCCCGATCAGATTGGTGTTGCCGTAGCGATCTACCTGCAGGCCGCCGATAAAAAAGACGTGTCGATGCCAGTCCTTCAGCCGGTCGAAGCGATGGCCCGAATCGCTGTAGGACTCGGCCCAGCGCACCACCCGTCGATCCCACGGAAAGGCCGGCATCGGCAGACTCTCAAGATGATGCACGTTCATTCGCGCGCCGAAGAACAGCAGCTCCATGTTCGGCCCGCGCATCAGATGCGCCAGCCGGATGGCGGCGTCGGCCACCGGCATCGCCACGCCCACCCGCACCACGTCGCCGTCCTCGAGCTCCCGCGCCAGTACGACGGCCATCAGCTCCTGGGGCGTGTACTGATTCATCAGCTTGGTGTGGTGAGTTCCAAGTTCGCTCAATTGGGATTCCCGGTTGTTCACCGTTCCTTGACCCCTCCCGTCATCCTGAACAGAGGTGGCCGAAGTGAAGGATGACGGAGTATGGCTTTCGCGCAACGTTTTGCAAACGAATTTCAAACTTCGGACACTAATACTCGTTCAGACTGAGTAGCCGCCTGATCCCGATGCGCTCCAGATAGTCGGCGTGCGTGGCGGGTTCCCTGCAATAGCGCTCCAGATACTCGTCCAGCGGCGCGCCGTCTTCGCCCCGCGCGGCGGCATTCGCCGCGTCGATGTAGCCGCGCAGATGCTCCTTGTCCTGAACGTAAAAGCCGCGGCTGTAGAACGGATGGGCGCCCCAGGGCGCCCGCACGATGGCATCCGCCGGGGCGATCGTGGTGGCCCACGGGTCCCGCCGGATATCTTCGTTGGCGATGATGCGCTCGACCTGAACGATGGTGCGGTTGGCGGCGCGATGAAGATACAGGTCGAGCCATCCCGGCCCGCCGAGATGCTGGACGTTGCCGTGAGCGTCGGCGGTGGCGGCGTGGAGAATCGCGACGTCCGGCACGATCGCGGGCACAGCGATCAGCGTCTCTCCGCGGATCGGATCCTTCATCAGCTTGAGATCCGGGTTCACCTCGGGGAGCGAAGTTCCCACACCGCCGCGCCAGGGCATAAAGGGCAACGCCTGCGCCGCCGCCTGAAGGCCGGCGCAAAGTATCCCCTCCTCGCACTCCCACACCTCGACCTCGCCGCGCTCGACCGCACGCCGGAATGACGGAAGCACCGGTATCTCAAAGCCGCCGCCGGCGTAATAGCTGATGACCTTGCGGACGCATCCGGCGGCGATAAGCATGTCGAGCGACGGGCCGCTGTCGATGACGGTGAGGCCCTTCACGCCACGCCGGATCAATTGGCGAATGAGCGCCATCGGGGCCGGCGCACCCACCGCCAACGTCATTCCGTCCTCGATCCATCGAGCCGCCTCGATTTCGTCGAGAACGCGTGATTTCCGCGCTTCCATCATTCAGGTTCCCGCATCATGGCCCGCGCCATCGCTCCCGGCAAGGTTCGCAAAACAAGCGGGTTCCCATTTTGCGAACCACACCGGCGGGTAAGAGTCGGCGTGAACATTCGCTTACCTCAGGCGAGTCGGCGAACCTTGATTTCCATCCCTTTGACGGTCTCCACGCGCACCTGCTCGCCTGCCTTAAGCTCATCGTCGCTGATCGCGCGCCAGTTCTCGCCGTGAATGAACACGCGGCCCGCAACTCCGGGAGCGATCGCATGGCGCACCTCGCCAATCTCCCCGATCAAACCCTCGCTCCCGGTCATCACGGGGCCGGCGCGGCGGCGGGCGATCAACGCGCCGAGGCCGAGAAAGATCGCCACCAGAGCGAGCGCTGTGCCTAAGATCAGACCGCGGCTCACGCGCAGATTGGTTTCGGAGCTATCGATCAGGAAAAGCGATCCGAGCACGAACGCCACCAGCCCACCGATTCCAGCGACGCCGTAGCCCGGCAGAAACGCTTCGGCTATCAGCAATCCCGCGCCGAGCAGCAGCAACAGCAGTCCGGACAGATTAATCGGCAGAACCTCAAACGAGGCTAGGGCGAGCAGCAGACATATCGCTCCGGCCACGCCCGGAAAGAGCACGCCGGGATGGGCGAACTCGAAGTAAAGGCCGAGCAGCCCGGCGCTTAGAAGAAGGTAAACGACGTTCGGGTCGGCCAGCGTATCGAGTAATTTCTGCGCCAGCGTCATCTTGTGCCGGTAAACCATGGCGCCCGTAAGTTCGAGCACTCGCGGCTCGCCGTTCACCTTGACCTCGCGCCCGCTGGCCTGGGTTAAAAGGTCATTCAAGTCGCGCGCGACGATATCGACTACGTGCTGTTCGAGCGCCTGCCGCTCTCCGATTGCGGCGCTCTGTCGAACCGCGTCCTCGACCCACTTTTGATTGCGTCCGCGCTCGCGTGCGATGCTTTGCGCGAACGACGCGGTGAAGTTCTCGATCTTCTGGCCCACTGCGCCGGTAAGGCCTCCACCGCCCAGTTCGACCGGATGGGCCGCCCCGATCGTCGTTCCCGGCGCCATCGCGGCAACGTTCGCGGCCATCGTTACAAACACGCCGGCAGAGGCCGCGCTCGCACCCGACGGAGCGACATAGACGATTACCGGGACTTGCGCGCCAAGCAGATCCTTGACGATGCGCTGCGCCGAGCTCAGGAGGCCGCCGGGAGTATCGAGTTCGATCACCAGCGCCCGCGCGTCGCGATCTACCGCGTCCGCAAGCGAGTCCTCGATGAATGAGGCGACGGCAGTATTGATCGAGCCGTTGATTTGGATCAGCTCAACCCGACGGTCGACGCCGTTTGCGGCAGCGCGGATGCCGCCCGTCGCCACCGCAACCAGGCAGACAGCCAAGGCGACGCCGGCCAGGCGTCGCCGGCTTCGCGCCGCGCATTCCACCTAGGCCGGTCCGTCCTTTTTTGGAATGGGTCGGCCCAGCGCCTTCATCACTTCCTGAACGTCGGCCCAGACCAGCCGCTTGTCCGCGGGATTTCGGAGCAGATAGGCCGGATGAAACGTCGGCATCAGCTTCACGCCCTGAAATTCGTGCCATGCGCCGCGAAGCTTGCTGATCGGCGTCTTCACCTTGAGCAGCGACTGAACCGCGAAAGTACCCAGCCCGACGATAACCTTTGGCCTGACCAGCTCGATCTGGCGCATGAGAAAGGGCTCGCACGCCGCGACCTCGTCGGGTTCGGGATTGCGATTGCCGGGCGGCCGGCACTTCACGACGTTGCAGATGTAAACGTCGGAGCGCTTCATCTTCATCCCGCGCTCGATGATATCGGTCAGCAGTTGTCCCGCGCGGCCGACAAAAGGTTCGCCTTGCGCGTCTTCATCGGCACCCGGCCCCTCGCCGACGAACATCAGCTCGGCGCGAGGATCGCCGACGCCGAACACCAGATTGGTACGCCCCGGCGCCAGCTTGCATCGCCGGCAATCGCCGATAAACTCGCGAAGCTCGCGCAGGTCGGCGGTTTTCTCCAGGCCCGGATACTGTGAGAAGAGTCGCGGTGTAGCCCGGGCCGGTTCGCGCACCGCGGACGCGGACGCCCGAGCGGTTTCGATGGCGGCTTCTTTTCGCAGCGAAGCCGCGCGCTCCGTCCCCGGCAATCCTTCGAGCCCTTCCTCGACAAGTTGCTCCACGTAATCACGCATCGTGGCAACGATCGTGCGGCGGTCTGGCGGTGGCGCTGAATCATTCATAAGATCCCGATCAAGCGGCGCGCGAGCGGCGCCGCCTCCCAAGTCATCGTCAAGCGAATACA
>Ga0315281_10014955_pt1 | contig 10424 bp, 9 predicted proteins | sample YL17G07_0_MG_FD_204540 | JGI IMG/M metagenome (GOLD analysis project Ga0315281, IMG submission 204540) | Sediment microbial communities from Yellowstone Lake, YNP, Wyoming, USA - YL17G07_0 | ecosystem: Environmental > Aquatic > Freshwater > Lake > Sediment | place: USA: Wyoming | collected...
CTAAAATTTTCATTTTCAATTTTTTTAGCCTCAATTATATTCATTTATTAAGTCCGCCCAAGGCGGACGAAGATGGAGAAGAAGTAATCTTCTTCGACTATTTCTCCACCAACTTGAGGGTCATTCGGTGTTCTTCTTTTCGGATTTCCAGAATCTGGAAATCATATTTTTTATCAATTTTTAATCGTTCAGCCATTTTTGTTTTTGTCCCAAACTCAGAAATATGGCATAATCCCTGAATTTCGGGAGTAATTTGGACAAAGGCACCAAAGGGATTAAATTTGGTTACTTTTCCCGGAACTATATCCCCCTTCTTGTATTTTTCCTCAATCTCCAACCAAGGATCTTTTTTTAGGGCTTTTAAAGAAAGGGAGACTTTTTCCCCGGAAATTTCAATAATTTTTGCTTTTACTTTTTCTCCAATTTTTACAACTTCGGCTGGGTCTTCGATGATTTTCCAATCCAACTCCGAAATGTGAATTAGCCCTTCGAGAGCCGGACCACCCTCCTTCGCTTTAGCTCCAGAGGGCAAGAATTTCACAAACGCTCCAAAATCAGTAATGCCGGTAATCTCTCCCTCAACCACCTCTCCCACCTTATAATTTTTTAAAACCTCTTTTATTTTCTCAATTTCTCTTATCTTTTCAGATAAAATCAATTTTTTCTCTTTTGGCGAGAGGTCAAAAATTTTTACCTCCATTTCCTTACCAACAAACTTTTGGAGCTCTTTTAAGATTTTAGCTGTATCTCCTCCTTCTACTCTCGGATAGTGCTCACTTAACAATTGAGAAACGGGCAGAAAAGCGGGAATTCCTGAGATTTCGGTTAACAAACCTCCTCGATTAGCTCCTGAAATTTTGGCTACGATAACTTCTCCATTTTCTTTTTTCAGGGATAATCCTTCCCAAATTAACTCGTTAGAGGCCTGACTGATTGATAATTCAATGTAACCCTCTTCATTTTCCAGGTCAATTATTTTGGCAAAAACGCTGTCTCCAATTTTTAGGTTTTTTAATTCATTTTTAGCTTCCTGAAATTCTTTTCCGTAAATTATTCCCGTTCCCAAAGCCCCCAGGTCCAAAAAGAGGCCCTGCCTTTCTTTGCCAATAACTTTCCCCTCGATGATCTCCCCAATTTTTGGCGGTCTTATTAAATTGTTTTTTTCGAACAATTCTTTCACCCCGTTAGACATAATTTTTACTAACCCCGTTTTGACATCCATCTCTCAATAACTTCTGAAATATGGAATGTCTAACGGGGTTTCATATATCGAGCCCGCTTTAGCGGGCGAAGATGAAGATGAGAACAAAGTTCTCATCGCCCATCAAACACTTTACCTTAATTCTTGAGTTTTTGCAATAGCTGTGATAAAATAAAAAATAAATTTCTATGACTATCAACTGGCATGGGCAATCTTGCTTTCAAATTATTGCCCGCCGAGAAAAAAACAATCAGGTCTCAATCGTTATTGACCCATTTGATGAAGCTATTGGACTGAGAGTTCCTAAACTTGAAGCTGATATTTTACTTACCACTCACTCCCATTCTGACCATAACAATGTAAAGGCAGTAGCTGGCCAACCCTTTTTGATTTCCGGTCCCGGGGAATACGAAGTAAAAGAAGCCTATATTCAAGGAATTCATTCTTGGCACGATGAAAGAGAAGGGAAGGAGCGGGGCGAAAATACTATTTATACTATTGAAGCTGAGGATTTGAAATTGTGTCATTTGGGAGATTTTGGCCAAAAAGAATTAACCGAGGAGCAACTTGAAAAAATTGGCGAGGTTGATATTTTGATGATTCCGGTAGGAGGTGTTTTCACAATTTCAGCCAAAGAGGCAACAAAGGTGATGTCCCAGATTGAGCCTAAAATTATAATTCCAATGCATTATCAAATCCCGAAATTGAAATTAAAACTCGATGGAATAGATAAATTTTTAAAAGTGGTTGGAATAAAATCGATTACGCCGGAATCAAAACTATCAATAAAAAAGAAAGACATCGTCCAAGAGGAAGTAAAAATAGTTGTATTGAAGCCATAACTTAATGGAATTTTTTAAGAAGATTCAAAATTTACCAGAGGAAAAGAGAAAAGTCATTTTTTGGTTAGTGGTCATTATAATCGGAATTTCCCTCTTTTTGGGGTGGGTTAAAAGTTTGGAAATGAAAATAAAAAGTTTCCGAACGGAAAAAATTAAAGAAGAATTGAAAATGCCCCAATTAGAAGAGGAATTAAAAGAGCTTCCAAAATTTGAGATGCCAGAAACTGATGAGGGGACTCTTAAGAAATTGGAAGAAATACTGAGAGAAGCTGAGAAAGAATAATGACCCAAATCGGAAGGGGGTCGGGGAAACCCTTCGGTTGCCGAGTGGCAACGAGGCGGAAGAAGAAACGACAGTCTTCTTCGCCCTCCCCGTCTAGGAAAATATTAAAAACCAAGGGTGGTCAAAGAGATGAATCTCTTTTTCACCTCACTGCGGTTCGGTTTTTAAGGAGCGGTGTTAGCGCGGTCGCCGCAGGCGACATTCTAATAATTCGCGCGTGCCGCGACCTCATTAGGTATTACCAATATGGCCAAAAATAGTGAAAAATTAAACCCTTCACCTTTTAAAAAAGGTGACAGGGTAAATAGAGAAATTGGTTACATTAAACCCCGAGAAATCACCGAAGAGATGAAAGATTCTTACATTGATTATGCTATGTCAGTGATTATCTCCCGGGCCTTACCCGATGTCAGAGATGGATTAAAGCCGGTTCATCGAAGGATTTTGTATACTATGTTAGAAGATGGTTTAAGACACGATGCTAAATTTAGAAAGTCGGCCACTGTAGTAGGCTCCTGTCTTGGCCGCTACCACCCGCACGGAGATGTGGCTGTTTATGATTCTTTAGTAAGAATGGCCCAGGATTTTTCTTTGAGGTATCCCTTGATTCAAGGTCAGGGCAATTTTGGTTCAATTGACGGCGACCCACCATCAGCGATGAGATATTCGGAGGCCAGACTTTCAAAAATTGGCGAGGAGACGCTCAAAGACATTGAGAAAAATACGGTTAACTTTGTTGATAACTATGATGGGACAAGAAAAGAACCGGTTGTTTTGCCCTCGCCCCTACCCCAACTTTTATTAAACGGCTCTCTGGGAATTGCTGTTGGTATGGCAACTAACATTCCTCCCCACAATCTTTCTGAAGTTGCCGATAGCTTAATTTATTTGATTGACCACCCGAAAACTACTACCGAAGATCTGTTTAAATTTATCAAAGGTCCTGATTTCCCAACTGGTGGAGAAATTTTTAATCAAAAAGAGATAATTCAGGCCTATTCTCAAGGAAAGGGACCGATTTTGGCTAGGGGCAAGGCTGAAATTGTCGAACAAAAATCGGGAAAACTTCAAATTGTCATTTCTGAAATTCCCTATCAAGTTCAAAAATCAGCCTTGGTTGAGCAGTTCGCCAATCTGGTCCAAGAAAAAAAGATTGAGGGAATCAGGGATATTAGAGACGAGTCAGACAGGGAGGGCCTTAGAATTGTGATTGATTTACAGCGAGAGGTGATAGCCCAGAAAATTTTAAACCGGCTTTACAAATTTAGCGACCTCCAAAAAACTTTCCATTTGAATATGTTGGCCTTGGTGGAGGGAATCCAGCCTCGGGTTTTGAACTTAACTGAACTCTTAAATTATTATCTCTTGCATCGAAAAGAAGTAGTTTATCGAAGGGTAAAATATGATTTAGAAAAGGCAAAAGAAAGGGCCCACATTTTGGAGGGACTTGATAAATGCCTGGGAAAGATTGATGAGGTAATCAGGGTTATTAAAAATTCAGCCAATCGCGAAGAAGCAAAAAAGAACTTAATGAAAAGATTTAGATTGACTGAAATTCAGGCCAATGCCATTTTGGAGACGAAATTATCAGCTTTAGCTAAATTAGAAAGAAAAAAGATTGAGGATGAATTAAAAGAAATGCTCTCTAAAATTAAAGAATTCACTGCTGTTTTAAAGAGTCCTCAAAAAATAAAAGAAGCGATTAAAAAGGAGTTGAGTGACTTGAAAGAGAATTTTGGAGATGAGAGGAAAACAAAGGTTCATCTTCAAAAGATTGGCGAGATTGCTGAAGAAGATTTAATTCCTTTAGAAGAAACTATTATTACTATCACTCAAGGAGGCTACATTAAAAGATTAAACCCAGCCACTTATAAAATTCAAAAAAGAGGCGGAAAGGGGATTTTAGGGATGAAAACGGTTGGGGAAGACATCGTTGAGCACTTTTTAACTGCTCAAACCCATGACGCTTTACTCTTTTTTAGTGATTCGGGAAAAGTTTTTAGGACTCAGGTGTTCGAAATTCCTGAAGGAACTAGGGTGGCTAAGGGCCGAGGTCTTTTAAACTTTCTGGAAATTTCTCCCCAAGAAAAAATCTTATCTCTGATGCCCTTGGGTAAAGCTGACCAGGGCTTTATTAAATATTTAGTGATTGTCACCAAAGATGGTATAATCAAAAAAACATCCCTGGAGGAATTTGAAAATGTAAGAAGGTCAGGGTTAATTGCCGTCACTCTTAAAAAAGGAGATGCCCTAAGGAAAGTTTCAAAAACCACTGGCGAGGATGAGATTATTTTAGTGACAAAAAAAGGTCAGTCTATTCGATTTAAAGAAAAAGAAGTTAGGCAGATGGGTCGCTCGGCAGCTGGAGTAAAAGGAATTAGGTTGAAAAGGGGGGATGAAATAGTGGGGATGGACGTGATAAAGTTAAAAGTTAAAAGTGAAAAGTTAAAAGTTAAAGATTATTTTCTGGTGGTGACGGAGAATTGGTATGGAAAGAGAACGGATTTGAAGGAATACCGATTGCAGGGCAGGGGAGGTTCGGGGATTAAAACGGCGAAAGCGACTCCCAAGACTGGAAATTTAGTCGCTTCAAAGGCTTTAACCGATGAGGAAGATTTAATTGTTATTTCTCAAAGGGGTCAGGTAATTAGAACAGCAATTTCTAGCATCGCCGTGCTCTCCCGGCCCACCCAAGGAGTGAGAATAATAAGATTGGAAGAGGGAGATCGCGTCGCTTCGGCAACGTGTATCTAGTATTCGTATACAAAACAATGGAGGGTTTTCTTAATCCAAATGAAGTTTTAAAACAACTCAAGCTAAAAGAGAGCATGGTGGCGGCTGATTTTGGTTGTGGGTCTGGCGGTTGGGCATTGCCTTTGGCAAAAAGATTGGAAGAAGGGAAAGTTTATGCTATAGATATATTAGAGGAACCTCTTTCAGCCCTGAAAGCCAAAATTAAACTGGGAAAAATTTTCAATATCGAACTAATTAAATCCGATGTTAACCAAACTTCAAAATTGACACCAGAAAGTTGCGATTTAGTCTTAATGACTAATCTTTTATTTGAATCTGAAGATAAAAAGCGAGTTTTGGAAGAAGGAAAAAGAGTTTTAAAAAAAGGAGCTAAGCTCCTTATAGTTGATTGGAAATTAGATGCTCCTTTGGGTCCAAAGGAAGGCAGGGTTTCAGCCAAAGAAGTTAAAGCGCTATCCGAAGAGCTTAATTTAAAAGTGGAAAGGGAGTTTGAGGCTGGTATTTACCACTGGGGCTTAATTTTGGTAAAATAAGACAATGATGTCTAATAAAAAAATTTTAGCAATATTGTTAATTTCTACTGTTTTTTTAATTTTGGGAGCAAACTTAGTTCAGGCGGTAGGAGTATGTAAGTCCTGCGATGGCGAGCCATGCGATCCAGGTTTAACGTGTAAAGATGAAAAGTGCCGGGGATGTCCCACCGATGGAATTGTTTTTTGTAATCCTTTGCAGGCTTGCGACTTTCAGGAGTTAATAGATAAAATTATGAATTTTATTTTTGCTCTTGCGGTTGTTGCTGCTCCCTTAATAATAATTGTTGGCGCTCTTCAACTCGTCACTTCCGGAGGCGACCCCAAAAAAATCGGCGCAGGTAAAAATATGATTACCTATGCCTTAATTGGATTATCTATCATCTTGCTTGCCAGAGGAATTGTTGCTATGATAAAACAAGCGATGGGAGCACCATAAAGTAAAATAACCCCCCACCACTTTTTATGTTTTATGTATATCTGTTGAAAAAGTGGTGGGGGAAAAGGTCGAAACTAGGAAAATAAAAAATAAAATATAAAAAATAAAATATTAATGAAAAAAGTTTTAACAGCTCTAGTCTTGGTTAGTCTTTTGGCTATTTTAGCAGCTCCCCTGGTAGCTTCTGCCCAGCCGGTAGAACCAGGAGAGATGGCTGGACAGTGTACTCTAAGGCATGATTTTAGCGGTTGGGAGAAGATAACTTGTCCAGGTGTGGGAGTGTGTAGCTTTACTAATCTAGCTATGGACTGCCCGGCGTGTTGTTTGATGGATACAGTTTATTCAGTTACTGATTGGATGTTTGTTGGCGTTTTAGCACTAGTAGTAATTTTTGTCCTAATAGGAGCATTTAATTTATTAACAGCTGCTGGAACCCCAGAAAAAATAAAAACAGGAAGAGATTACATAATTTTTGCCGCGATTGGGGCAATAGTTGCTGCTTTGGCTAAAGCTATCCCAGCTATTGTTAAAGCCATATTCCGTGTGGGATAAAAGGACTTTGACTAAAAAAGAGAATTGTCCTAGTGTGGGAATGTTTTTATTTGATTAAAATCAACCCCTGGAGGTTGGGGGTTGATTTTTTATTAAAAAAAGGTAAAATATTTAAGGCGGACGTAGCCGAATTGGTATAGGCGCTAGGCTTAGAACCTAGTGGGGAAACCCGTGAGAGTTCGACTCTCTCCGTCCGCACAGAAAACTGCCCCACTTGGGCAGTTTTGTTTAGAAATTAGATAATTAGGAATTAGAAATTCTTATTTATCCCCTGACAATAATCTTCTTTTTCTTTTCTCTTTCAATTTTCGGCAGTCTGATGGTTAAAATTCCCTCTTTCATTGTGGCTTCTGCCAGGTTAGGGTCAACTTCCACCGGTAAGATTATCTCTCTGGAAAACGGACCCCAATAACATTCCTGGGTGAAATAATCTTCCTTTTCCTCAAGTGGTTTCTCTCTTCTTCCTCTAATTGCGATTATGTCTCTTTCGAAGGAAATTTCTACAGATTCGGGTTTTACTCCGGCAATTGCCGATCGAATAACCAATTCATTTTTTGTTTGATAAATATCAATGGCTAGTTGCCCTTCTGCCTCGAACCATTTCTCCCTCTTTTCTTCGACTTCCTTTTTTACTGGAGTTTCAGGGCCGGGAGCGGGTTCTTCTTTTGGGGCCCGCTTTTGCGGGACTCCAACCCTCCCTCCTCCCTCCCAAACTTCCGTTTGGTCCCCTCGGGTGGTGGGCGGGGAGTAGTCTTTTACTTCCGGTTCCTCAATTTTCTCCAGGGGCCCGCCTTCGGCGGGAGGGCGGCGGGTGGGTTGTAGTCTATCCTCGGTTGGTTCAGCTTTACCCTTCACCAATATCTTGGTGAAGGGTTTAATTTCCAATTTTTTCGGTTTTTTTATTTTTGCCTTTTTTTCGATTTTTTTCTCAACTTCCTCTTCGACAGGCCCCTCAATTCCCATCCCTCTTTTTAATTTTTCAAAAAAATTTGCCATAGTGGTATTACATATAATTATTCTATTTTACAAGTACTTTTCATTTTTTTCAACCTTTTAAAACTTAAAGAAACAAAAAGAGATAGCGTAATTAAAATAATAATGGGGATTAAAAACCTTAAGCTTCCCTCGATTTCCATAATAGAAAAATTATAAAGTCCGTGCAAGAGGCAGGCGAAACCTAACCCCACCGCCATAAACTTTGGCCGACTTTTTGTTTCAAAAAAAGACAAAGCCAGAAAGGCTCCTACCGTCCCCGAGCATAAAGCATGTAAAAAAGTCGCTCCTAAAAATCTGAAAATAGAAATAGAAAATGCCTCTTTTAATAAGAAGGCCGGGCCAAAACGAAATAAAATCAAAATGTTTTCTAAAGCGGCGAAACCTAAAGCGGCAATTATCATATATAAAATGGCATCGGTCGGTTCATCAAATTCGGCGCTCTTCAAGACTTTTCCTCTAACCACTAGATATTTTAGGACCTCTTCAATTAGGGCTATCCCGATGAAAATATTAAAAACTGTGATTAAAAGTGGCGGAAAGAAATTAGAAAAAGGAGGATTGGAAGTTGTCTCAAGAATCCCCTTTTCCAAAAAAACCGCCGGGAGAGGAGCTAACATTCCATAAAAGAAAATTTTTATCACCTCTGAATTAGGTTCGGGATGAACATCTTTTCTGAGATAAAAAAGCAGCCAGACGATACTAGGGGCTAAACCAAAAAAGATGTAAAGAGGATAAGACATTATTAAAAATTTCTAATTTCTAATTTCTAATTTCCAATTTCTAATTGGGCAAATTTTCAACCATTAAGCATTTTTTCTTACCTTTTATTGGCAATTTTTGATAGATTTCTTCAGTGATAAAGGGAATAAATGGATGTAAAAGCTTCAAAGAGGTTAATAATACATATAATAATATCATTCGGGTATTTTCTTTTTCAGTTTTGGACTTCAACCCACCCGCCACCCTCCCACCTTCGGTGGGCCCCTTTGAGCTTTGGGTTTTGGATTTTTCGATATAAACGTCGCAAAAATCATGCCAGAAAAATTCGTAAAGCCGTCTCGCCGCCACCCCAAACCGAAAACCCTCTAAATCATTATTAACTGCCTTTATTGTTTTCTCTAAAGCTCGAAGAATTTTTTTATCCGCCACCGTTAAGTTTTTAGTTTTTAGGATTTGGGATTTGTTTAGAAATTGGAAATTAGAAATTGGAAATTGAAGCAAGACAAACCCGCTGGCATTCCAAAGTTTATTACAAAACTTCCTCCCCATTACAATATTATCCTCCACAAACTTTATATCCTGCCCGCCCATAATTTGCCAGGCAGTTCCAAAACGAGTGGCATCGGCTCCGTATTTTTCAATAAGATTAACAGGGTCAATCCCGGTACCTAAAGATTTCGACATTCTTTTACCCTCCCTGGTCAAAACCGTGGCATGGATATAAACATCTTTAAATGGTTCTTTTTGCATAAATTCCTTTCCCGAAAATATCATTCTGGCCACCCAGAGATTGATGATTCCCCGGTCGGTTGAGAGTACATCGGTGGGGTAAAATCTATCGAGATCGCTTTTCGCTTTTCGCTTTTCGCTTTTAGCTTCTTTGGGCCATCCCAAAGTTGCGAAAGGCCAAAGGGCCGAAGAAAACCAGGTATCTAAGACGTCGGTCTGGCCAGGAATTGGAATTTTGTGCCCCCACCAAATTTGGCGGGAAATACACCAGTCTTTTATATTTTTCAACCAATCAAAATAAATTTTCTCCCAGTGTTTTGGTGTAAACTTTACTTTCCCTGATTTTACTGCTGAAATTGCCATTTTGGCTAGATCGGTCATTTTTAAAAACCATTGTTTAGAAAGAATGGGTTCAATAACTGTATTGCATCGATAACATCTGGCAATATTGTGTCTGTAAGGCTCCACTTTTTCTAAGATTCCAATCTTTTTCATATCTTCAACAATTTGTTTTCTTGCTTCCATTACCGTTAAACCAGCATATTTTCCAGCTAATTTTGTCATCCGACCATCTGGACCAATAACTTGTTTTTTCTCTAAGCCATGTTTTTCAGCCAATTCAAAATCGTGAATATCGTGGGCTGGGGTCACCTTCATGGCACCTGTTCCAAAATTAATATCCACTGACTCGTCGCCAATAACTTTCATTTTAGCTGGACCGAGAACAGTTTTAATCTCAATGATTTTACCAATGTAATTTTTATAGCGAGAATCTTTGGGATTGACGGCTACGGCCGTATCCCCTAATTTTGTCTCTGGCCTGACCGTGGCAATGATTAAAGGACCATATTTTATATAATAAAATTCAGCTGGTTCTTCCTGATAGACCAATTCTAAATCAGAAAGGCTGGTCTGGCAGCGGGGACACCAGTTAACCGTTTTTTCTCCCTGATAAATCCAGCCCTTTTTATAATAATGGGAAAAAGCCTGCTCCGTTGCTTTAATGTAATCTTCGTCCATGGTAAACCTTGTCCTCGACCAATCGCAGGAAGCCCCCAATTTTTTAAGTTGGTCTAAAATAATATCTCCATATTTTTCCTTCCATTGCCAAATTCTTTCGATGAATTTTTCTCGACCTAAATCAAATCTATTTCGCCCTTCTTTTTTTAATTCTTTTTCAAGGGCTACCTGAGTGGCAATTCCGGCATGGTCGGTTCCTGGCAGCCAGAGAGTTTTATATCCCTGAAGCCGTCGCCATCGAATTAAAATATCTTGAATTGTCGCATTCAAAGCGTGACCCATATGTAAGGTTCCAGTGACATTTGGCGGGGGAATAATAACACAATAAGGTTTTTTATGTCGCCGAGGTAATTTATCA
>Ga0315281_10014956_pt1 | contig 10424 bp, 15 predicted proteins | sample YL17G07_0_MG_FD_204540 | JGI IMG/M metagenome (GOLD analysis project Ga0315281, IMG submission 204540) | Sediment microbial communities from Yellowstone Lake, YNP, Wyoming, USA - YL17G07_0 | ecosystem: Environmental > Aquatic > Freshwater > Lake > Sediment | place: USA: Wyoming | collected...
GGGAGAAGGTCGCGGCGGCCTCTGCGGGCCAACAACCCAATGAGGTAAATCAGAAATGCCAGGAACAATTCTCACCGAACGTATCGCCGGTCTGGAAACCCCCGGTGTTCCTACCGAGTTCGATACCGTCCTCACTAGCAAGGTGCGTTTCGTCGCGCCTCTGCTGATCAACATGTCGGAGCGCAGCGCCGACCTCCTGAAGTACATCGGGGGTCCGGAGAGCTTCGACTTCCGTACCACTAAGGTCGAGTGGCAGGAAGATGACGTGTGGAACCGTCGTCTGGATGGCGCGACCCTCGCCCACAGCGCCGGTGCGACGGACACCCTGACCTTCACGGGCGGGGTTCACCGCTACCCCATCGGCACCATCCTTTACCACCCGTCGGACGGGGAGTACGTGCGGGTTGAGGCACACCTGACCGCCGACACCATGACCGTTCGCCGTGACATCTACGGCGGCGGCACGCACGCTATCTGGAACACAGGCACGGACGAGATCATCGTCGCTGGCTTCTCGATGGACGAGAACGACGACTACGTGTTCCGCCCGACCGCTATCTTCAACTTCCCGTACAACTACCCCCAGGTTCACCAGTCTGGGGTGCAGGCCAGCTTCCGGCGCCAGGAGACCGCGCTCTGGAACATGCGCGGCACCGACCTGGACTACCGGGCGTTGGACTTGGTTGCCGAGCAGTTCGTGGCGATGGAGCAGAGCACGGTCATGGGGCAGAGGTACTACGGTAGTGCCAATGTTCCCGCGTCCCTTGGCGGGGTCATCTTCTACGTCACGTCGGCCAACGGTGCCCAGGTTACTGCCCTGGGGGGTGCGGCCCTGACCCGCAAGGACATCGACGACAAGCTCCAGGCCCTCTTCTACAAAGTCGGTGCCGACAAGATGGCGAAGACCCTTCTTGTTAGCGCCTGGGCGAAGAGGAAGATCAGCTCGTTCTGGTCCTCGTCCGAGAGGCTGGGCCCCGGTACGACTGATGCCGGTGTGGTCGTTGATCGCGTCAACACCGACTTCGGTGTGGTCGAGATCCTGATGCACACGACCCTGGCCAAGGACGACCTGTACTTCATCAACCGCGACCAGATCAAGATGGGCCACCACGGGCAGCGCGGGCGCCCCCACCTGGAGGAACTGCCGCCTTCCATCGTCGGCCCTCGCTCGCAGAAGGTGTTCTACGCTGACGTGTCCCTGATCGTGTCGGGTGTTCAGTCGATGGGTCGCTTGTCCGGCTTCTCGGTGAGCGCGTAGCAGAGATGAAACCACGGGGGCGGGGATAACCTCCTCGCCCCTGGAGGTAAGCCAATGCCACAGAATCCAACTACGGGTATTGATGATGTCTTGGGCCCGCAAGGTGGTGCCCCCGTCGGAGATGCCCCGAACATCATCCACACGTTGGGCTACGCGGCTAATGGAAAACCCGTGGTGCAGGCGGTCGGCAATGCGACCGACGATGCCGGAATCATCGCCGAGATTGGGGCCGACGCCAAGTTTGCTGACGGGTCCCTCTACCTGAGTACGGCGACGGGGGCTCTCTTCCAGAAGCGCAGCGACGTGTGGGTTAGCATCTAAGGGAAGCAAACATGAGCAAAGATTACATCACAGGGAAGGAGAACCTAGAGGCGTGTCCCCGGCCTGCACTGGCCTCATCTGGAGAACAGACCTACCTGGACCTTAACGTAGGTGCTGTTCCTGCGGGTGTCGAGGAGCACGGGCTTGACATCGCCCTAGTGGGCGTCATGGCTGCGACTTCGGGCCTAGTTGGTCTGAATGTGGCCGTAGCGCCTACGGGCGGACTGGGGTCATGGCGCTGTGCCATATTTGGCAGGACCACCCTCTCCGTTGCCTCGCCGCAGGGCTACCTCGACGCAGCCGAGTTCGAGCTGGCTATCGGTGCCGTTGCGGTCAATCCTGACTACAACGTACTGTCCCTGAACCTCATCGACAACGGGCTGAACCCGCAAAACTGTGCTCCCCACTCGTGCTACATCGCCATGCATAAGTACGGGACCAACCCGGCAAGGGCTGTACTGTACTTTGATGGGGACGCGGTGCAGGCGCACGACCTGACTTCGCTGCTGTGCAGTACAGCCGATAAGGCGGCTACCCACGCCATGAGGATCCTGATTGGGGACACCCCCTACTGGATTCTGATGAGCAGCGTCGGACCTTCGTAGGATTAGTAGCGCCAGTGGGGTCCGGCGCTTGCAAGTAGGGCCCTCTTACCGAAGGGGGAGAGACGAGGATGACAATGGAGGGAACGGCGCCGCCACGTCAACAACTGGAGAATGTCCTTGTCCAACGACGGGCAGAACTCCAGGGAGTGATGGAGCAGCAAGTGACGCTAGAGGAACGGCGCCATTACCTAGAGGGACAGATCGCTGGGCTCATGGGCAGCCTAGACGGTTGGAACTGGGGCTACGCCCACGGGCAGTTGGCGGCTGAGAAAGCCAAATTGGAGGCTGAGGAGATCCCAGGCGAGGACATTTAAGCATAGCGAATCGGGGGCCGAGGGGCTTGACCTCCTCGCCTTCTCCTCCGGTCCCTTGGCCCCCTTCGCACGATGAGGAGGAGCAAATCCTAATGGTGCAAGACGAGAGTGCTGCCCCCGTTGTGGGTATGACAGCAGAGCAGCGCAAAGAAGCCGCAGCTCAGGTAGAGGCTAGGAATGCGGCAACGGCAGCGGCAGCCGCGGGGATAGAGCAGGCAAAGAAGGCCGGTAAGGGACCTCCGCCGCTTCGTGGCGTCCGTGTCTTCATCTGCCCCCAGCAGCCCAACAGTCTGTTCCTGGTCAAGGCAGGTTCGGTGATCTCTTTCCGCGATCCCAATTCCCCAACCGGGAAGCGGGACACCTCGCGGGAGGGAGACATCTGGGCCGAGTTCATCGAAGGTGTGCTCTCCACCGATGACCCAGAGGTTATTGCCTGGTGTGAGGCGCACAGCGTTGATGAGGCGCTCCATCAGGTCTACCACCGCGAGCGCGGCCAGAAGTCCTGCCCGATCAAGACGGGCCTGTGCTGCGATGCCGCCCATCCGATGGCTGAGATCTGGGCAGATATGAAGACGGCCCAGATACCACTGGCCAGCAGAGAGCCGACCATGCCCCCCGGAACTGAGGTGGACAAACTGCTGACAGGTGGTGTGCCCTCCCATCAGGCCGGTGGCGCCGGCGACAAGTTGGTTACGGCTGCGCGGGCCAGGGCTAAGGCCGCCAAGGATGTAGGGGGCGAGGAGTAGGAGCCTACTATGACCGTTGCCTACAAGAAAGAAACCGTCGGCTACGGCGACAACCGCTACATCGTTGAGCGGTGGAGCCAAGCGAGTGCGGACGATACCGTACAGACCTGCTCGACCGACCCTGCGGGTGTTGCTTCCGGACGGGCCCCGGCCCAACACCGCACCTTGGTGGGAGTGTTCGCCGTGTATTCGGGTGCGGTTGCCGTGGCCGTGACCGTGACACTGAACAGTGGGCTTGGCGCGGCCTACGATGTCCTGCTGAACACCATTACCACTGCTGCGGGACAAGGCCAATACATCCCTACTGGGCCAGTCGAGATTTTCGATGACGACGTTATTGACGTGGCTGCCGCAAAGGGCGGCCAGGGTGTCACGTCGCAGGTCATCATCGTCACCACGTTGACGGAGTTGTAAGGATGTTCAAACGTTGGAACAGTCGCGTCCGGACAATCGGGCGCGGGCCATCCTATATCCGCTTTACGCCCAATCCCGGCTTCAGCATAAGGTTCGGTTTCGGGAAGCGTTGGCTTCACTTCTGCCGAGCCTGCGGTTGGACCCTACTGGGGGCGGGTGAGTCCCGCCGGGCCGTGCGGCCCAAGAGGAGTTAGCCATGCCCCAATACGCTAGGCCGTCAGCAGACACCGCCAACCCAGGTGCTTACACCGACCAGGGTGGAGGCGGCTCCAACATCTACACGACCATCGACGAGACTTCGCCTTCCGATGCTGACTACATTCGGAGCCCGTTGAATCCGCAGGGTGCCGTCTACGTCACCAAGTTGTCTAACGTGGAAGACCCACAATCCTCCAGTGGACACACTCTACGGACCCGTTACGCCAAGGATGCAGCGGGGGGTGGGATCATCGGCCTAGTGGCCCAACTTCGGCAGGGTTATGCGAACGAGGGTACGCCCGGAACACTCATCTGTGAGCGAACCTTCCCAGCCATCACGGAGGCCTTCACAACCGATACCTACGCCCTGCAAACGTCAGAGGCGGACGCCATTACGGATTACACGAGCCTCTATGTTCGCTACGTAGCAACACAGACTTAGGAGGAGAGTATGTACACTGTTCGTGGAAGAACCGTTGCTACGGCTACTACTGTTGACACTGCCGCAGCCGCTCTATGGAATCCTCATGCAACACAGCGCATTAGGGTCATCCAGTTCGCCTTGTGCGCGGCGGCTGCTCCCGCTACGGGAGCTAGCCTCAAACTTCGCCGGATTTCTGCGCGTGGTACACCAGGGTCAACCGTGACGCCAGGCATCGCAAACCACTCTCTCCGAGCCTTAGACCGGCCCTCCGGTGCCCTACTTGACTTGGCCCTCTACACTGCCCAGCCGACCTTCGAGGCCGGCGACCTCGGCCTTGGCTGGATACTCGCGGCCGTAGCAGCAGCAGGCGTCATCTACCCAATTCCCGGCGGGATAGAGATCCCCCCCGGAGCAGGGCTGTGCATTACCACTGGGGCTGGAATCGCTATACCGGCCTCCGATGTTGTCTTTGTCTGGTTGGAGGACTGGTAATGTGTACACGATTCGAGCAACAGTAACCACAACCGCCATAGGCACCGTCATTGCCCAGTTATGGAATCCCCATGCTACGGCGCGTATCACCGTCGTAGAGTTCTTCATCCTTTTCAATGCAACCCCTGCGGCGGACGGTGCAGTTACTTTCATTGCCACCAGCACTCGTGGTACGCCCGGTAGTACCGTTACTCCAGATATCATCAACCACTCCCAACGTGCCATAGCGCCGCCTTCCGGCGTCGTGCTTGACCGAGCACCCTTCTCCGTCCAACCGACATGGGATGCTGACCTCGACACTGGCTGGTATCTCAGAGTTAGGGCCGGTTCGGGAATACTGAGGCGGATAAACCACCTCATCGTACCTGGACACGGGTTGGGCCTGTGGCAGTTAGTAGCCACAGCGGGCTACTACGACCTGGGGTTTTCGTGGTATGAGGAATCTGCCCCCATAATCATCTCCGGCGGTGATTTTCCTACGGTTCAGCGGCCACAGTAGGTTCCAATGCCTACATATAGGGTCTCATCCACCATCTACGTCGTCCAGCAGACTGGCCTCTACGGAACCGGCGTTCACAGTAACACGGCGGGTTGGGGGATTGACTCCTACTGTAGTCCCGATGGTGGTGCTTTCTACACCGTTGCTGTTCCCATCGACGCCTTCCAGGGGGAACAGGCGCCCACTACCACCGACCGCATGGCGGAAGTCGCCTGGGAGGAACTTGAAGTTCCTCTGGGTGCCCGAAGGGGGCAAGTCTCTTGGGCCGAGTTTGAGGCTCCAGAGGGTGCCCGCCGCGCCTTTGTATCCTGGGAGGAGCTAGAAACCCCACCCGGAGCTAGGCGTGCGTGTGCATCATGGGAGGAACTGGAGGTTCCCACAGCCCCCAGAAGAGGGTGTGTCTCGTGGGCTGAGTTGGAGGCCCCTGGTGCTCCACGTATGGCCCAAATCTCGTGGGAAGAACTGGAAGTACCACCTGGAGCGCGTCGGGCACAGACTTCGTGGGAGGAACTGGAGGTTCCTCCAGGACCCCGGCGAGGAATCGTCTCCTGGACCGAGCTTGAAACCCCCATCGCCGCCCGGAGTGCCCGAATATCTTGGGAGGAGTTTGAGGCCCCTCCTGGAGCCAGACGTGCGGGGGTGTCCTGGGAAGAGTTCGAGGTTCCGGAAGCTGTCCCAACGCGCCGGGCACAAGTTTCCTGGCAGGAGTTGGAGGCCCCGGATCTCCCGCGCAGGGCGCTCGTAACCTGGGGCGAGTTTGAGGTTCCAATACCTCCTCGCCGGAGCTTGGTCTCATGGGCCGAGTTTGAGATCCCCACGGCTAACCGGAGAGGGTGGGTCTCATGGCAGGAGTTCGAGGCACCCACGGCCCCCAGGCGAACCCACATCAGTTGGGGGGAGTTCGAGATACCCCAACCCCCGCGTAGAGGCATCGTCTCTTGGACCGAGATGGAGATCCCGCTGTACAACCGCCGCGGTCTGGTGTCCTGGAGTGAACTACAGCTAGGCGTGGAAGCGGCAAGTGGCGGGGGGTGGAGAAGGCGCGGGTACACCTATCGACACTAGAGGTTCAAACATATAAGCCGATTGACAATTAGTCCACTCCTTACGCTATCCTAGTATGGGAGAGACTTGACTCGTTAGAAGGGAGAGAGGATGACGACGTTTGCCGACCTAACGGCGGGGGTGGCTCTCCGTTGCCATGATCCTTCCAAACTGGAACTCACGGACACGCAATACGGTTTGCTTGTGAATCAAGCTGTTGATGACTTGACAGCCGAGCAGATCGTCACCCCCTTGGCCGAGGATGAGTCCCTAACCCTCTCCGCCAATGTCTGGGATTACACGGTCCCGGCTGACTTCGCCTACATAAAGGAGCTACGCCAGGAGTCGGCAGCAGGTTCCACCAAGTACCCCAACGTCATCCACCCGTCCCTCTGGCGCCTAACCATCGAGACCACCACTACCGCCGTCATCAAGTTCGACGAGAACGAGTTTACGCCTACCGCCGGTCTGCATCTCAAGGTCATCGGCCAGAAGCGCGTGGCTCAGTTGGCTGGGGTCGCGGTTGCAGAACCCGGCCTGGAGTCCTTCATCCGCGAGCGGGCCATCGGTTACGCGGCGGACATCCTGGCTGGTGGCGTATCGGAGTTGTCGGCCTGGCGGCGGGGGCTGACCCAGGAGTCTTGGGCAAGATCGGCGTTAATTCTCCAGCGAGTCCCAAGAGAATATCGGCCGTTGCCTGATTCCAAGAGAGTGCCGGGGCGCTAAGGGGGAGAGAGATGCCTGGACAGACAAACCCACTCCGTTTAGAGGAGATCCCCGTGGAGTGGCAGGAAACGGTCCTGGTTAGTACGCAACGCCAACGGCAGGGGATACCCTATGTGACTGTCGTCTGTAGCCAGTGTGGTTGTCGGCGCAGATTGCGATCTCGTAGGGTGCGGCGGAGTTTGCAGTTGACGACTTTCCGCGGTCTTTGTCGCACCTGTTCTAATCGCCTAAATGTGGGGGCGGGGGAAGGACACGCCAACTGGAAGGGTGGACGTTTTACAAGTGTGGATGGCTATGTATTTGTTTGGGTAGGCACCCCTCAGCGGGGACACTCCGGCTACCGTTTGGAGCACCGCATCGTTATGGAACAGACTCTTGGCCGCCATCTTGAATCCTGGGAACAGGTACACCACAAGAACGGCCAGAAGGACGACAATCGACCGGAGAACCTAGAGTTGTGGGTGGGTGGGCACCTTGGAGGCATCCGATTGGCGGATCACCACTGCCCTGGGTGCCGGTGCTTTGGGGAGAAGTAGATGAGTACAACGATGGGTAACTTGAAAAGGCACATAGCCGCGAATATCCACGACCCCCAGTTTATCTCCGTGGGCGAGGGGTTGATCGAGGGCTTCATCCAGGACGCCTATGATGACATAAAACTCACCGGCTGGCTCCTCCCTGTAGAAGAGGACGAGTCCATCACACTGGTAGCGGACACGTACTCCTACCCTGTGCCCGCCAACTTCGCCTACATCTACATGATCCTCGAAGAGGACTATGCCACGCCGGGCCAATACGACTACGCCATCCCGGATAACGCCTGGCGCCCGGCCTACGATGGAGGCGTGCCGGTCATCATGTTCAACTCCCTGGTCTGGGGGCCGACCGCGGGCAAGAAGATCAAGATCGTGGGTCAGCAGCGGCCTACGGTGCCTCTGGTTGACGCTACGGCCATCGAGGATGGCTTTGTGTCCTTCATCCGAATGAGGACCGAGGCCTACGCCCTGCTCTACTTGGCGGCCGTGCCGGTGGAGGAATCCACCCCGGAGTTGCTGGAGAAGCGAATCGCCATCGCCAATGTACGCACCAATACCGCCAATAGTCTGTTCGCTCTGTCAGAACGAGCTGTGGCCCACCACCCTGCCGAGTATCGTGTGAAACCTTCGTCTCGGCATATTCCAACTAGGTAATAGAGGAAACGATGTCTGGAAGGACACGGCCATTGAATGCAGCAGAATTGCCTGGGGCGATACGTTCTGCATTCATCTTTGAATCCCAAAAAGTCTTTGAATTTCCTTCCCAACGCTACACAGCAATACTCCACCGTTGCCTACAGTGCTCTAGGGAGGCTTGGGTTCCTGTGCCACGTATACGTAGGCAACTAAAGTTGGGGCAACTTACCGGCCTCTGTCGTCCCTGTTCGTCGGCCAAAACTGCACAGCGATATCCGTTATCCCATCTGAGTGGGACTGGGTGTCCCAACTGGCGCGGTGGACGCTATCTAGTCAATGGTTACGTCCACATCTGGACAGGCGATGGTCCCTATAGGGGATACGACCGCGAACACCGAGTCGTCTTGGCCAAGAGTCTCGGCAGACCCCTACGGTCAGATGAGGTCGTCCACCACAAGAACGGAAACCGCCAAGACAATCGTCTGGAGAACCTAGAGCTGTGGGTACACGGGCACCCGTCGGGTAGGCGAGAGAAGCACTGTCCGACGTGTACCTGCGGGGAGGATTAGAAAATCCCACACGAAGCGCTAACCCTCGCAGGACAGTCATTCTACGTCTCTGGCCCCGTCCGCGTCAACTCAGTTGCCGAGTGGACCCAAGGCCTAAAGGTGGGCAGGGCCACTTACGACGAACGTTTGCACTGTTTTTGGTTGTGTTTGGACGACTTTTCTGCGGGCATCGGCCACCGGCGCCTGGAGATCCGTGAGGAACTGGGCACCTGTTGGGACAACAACGGCGGCGTAGACATCCGCCGTGCCCGGCACATCACCCTACCCCCGACGGTTGACAGTGCGGCCATTACCGCCCCGGCTGCACTAGACTACACCGGCCGGAGTCCTGGTCGCCCCATCGCTGGCACCACGACCGGGGGTGTCGCCCTCCTCGCTGGCTTAGGTGGTAGCGTCTACCGCTCGACCGACAATGCCACTGGCTTCACCAAAGTCAAAGACATCGCCAGCGCCACCATGATCTCCACCATCTTGGAGTATTCTCCGCCCACACCCGCAGCGGCCACGGCTCTCTATGCCTTCTGTGAGGGCGGCGGGGGAACCGCCCGCTACCAGCGTTCTACAGATGCCGTCACCTGGATCGACGGCGGCACCGGCACCCAGAAGGTCATCGAGGATGCTATCGTCTGGCGGGAGATGCTCATTGGCACACGTCCTATCTCGGAGATCATCTTCTCTGTAGACGGGCAGACCTGGAACATTGATGTTGCAGCCGACGCCCACCCTATCTGGCGGGCAGGTTACGGGCGTGTCATCTTCGTCGGCGCTTTTATGGCCCCCTGGGGTGAGGGCACAGTCCACTTCCTAGCCACCAACCAAGAGGGAATCATCTCTCTCTTTGCTCTTGACTTTGACCCCCGCCAGGCCTACGAAATCCCTCTCGGTATTGGCTCCTCCATCCTGTACGCCATCATCCACCAGAACTACATCGCCCTCACCGATGGCTTTCAAATCTACCTGTGGGATGGCCAGACCGTCCGCAACATCTCCTGGGGGCGCAAGTGGGCGGTGCCACCCTGCCTTCAGTATGGGTGTGTGGCTAAACTCTGTTCCGTTGGGGATTACCTGTACGCACTGTACGAGACCACCGATGGTGCCCAGCAACTCATGTGCTACAACGGCGCGGGATGGACAACACTGGGCCCCAAGGTGGCGGCCATCAAAGCGCCCGCGTTTGGGTCGGCGGCCCGCTGGAACCCCCTCCAATACACTACGGGCCGGAGGCTGGTGGCCCTGGGCACCACGAGTTACAACGGCGTCACCAGCCCGAAGCGCGTTCTCTGGACACTGCCAAGTCTCGCTGAGGTTCCCAGTGTCGGCGTCGATAACTTCCAGGATGGCCCCCTCTACTTCACTACGGGCTGGATCGATGGCGGCTTCCAAGAACTGTCCGGGGCCCTCTACCGCCTCTACTGCGATGGCTACAACATCACAGCTAATGAGACGGTGAAGGTGGAGTACCAGCTCGACAACAATGAGGCCGGGGCCTGGGCCAACCTTGGCACCTTCGTAGCAGCCGGGACATACATCAGTTTCGCCGGCAGTACCGGCCTACAGTTCCGCACCGTCCGATTCAGGATCACCCTGGACCGCGGCGGCACGGCAAACCTCAGTCCTGAACTGATGTCCCTGGTTCTGCTCT
>Ga0315281_10014957_pt1 | contig 10424 bp, 6 predicted proteins | sample YL17G07_0_MG_FD_204540 | JGI IMG/M metagenome (GOLD analysis project Ga0315281, IMG submission 204540) | Sediment microbial communities from Yellowstone Lake, YNP, Wyoming, USA - YL17G07_0 | ecosystem: Environmental > Aquatic > Freshwater > Lake > Sediment | place: USA: Wyoming | collected...
CAGCTCGTTCTCCATGAGCTGCCGCGTCTGGACATCGAGCGCGGAGAACGGCTCGTCCATGAGCAGGATCTGCGGATTGAGGATCAGCATCTGCGCCAACGCGACTCGTTTGCGCATTCCGCCTGAGAGCTGGTGCGGGTAACGCCCGCCGAACCCGCCCAAACCGACGCGCTTCAGCCACTCATTGCCCCGCCCGCGAGCTTCTCCCGGCACTACGCCGCGGAACTCCAGGCCTGCGATGACGTTGTCGAGCGCATTGCGCCAGGGCATCAGCGCGTCCGCCTGAAACATGTAACCGGCGCGCGAGTTGATTCCTGCAAGCGACTCGCCGAGCACCTTGACGGAGCCCGATGACGGCTCCAGCAGTCCGGCGGCAACATTGAGCAGCGTCGATTTTCCGCAGCCGGTCGGTCCGACTACGGACACGAACTCGCCTGCCTCGACCTGCAGCGTCGTGTCGGCGACCGCCGTATAACGCGCGTCGGGCTGGTCACGCGCGATGAAGGTGCAGGTGACGCTATCGAGCGCGAGGCTGGGGGTCATGTTGATCGTTGTCGCGGTTTCGTTCCTGCGCAGGCGGGAATCCAGTCACAGGTCAATTCCTGAACGATCCCCGCGCAGTCGGCGCGGTGACCGCGACCTCGGGTCGCGGTCACTTGTACTTCGCGTTCGCCTTCTTGACGAAATCGTTGGTGTAGGTAAGCTCGATCTTGATCGCCTCGGGCTTGATGTCTGGATTGAAATCCTTGATCACGCGCAGCGCCGTTTTCGCCCCCGCATCCGAGATGTACCCGTCGGGTGACAGCGCTTCCCTGACCTTGCTGAAGGAGAACAGGTACAGCGCCCGGTCGCCAAGCAAATAGGCCTCCGGCACCGTCTTCAGAATGTCCTGCGGCGAAGCCCGCTGGATCCACTTGTCCGCGCGCACCATGGCGTTGGTGAGCGCTTGGACGGTATTGGGGTTCTTGCGCACGAATTCGATCGGCGCGTACAGGCAGCCGGCGGGCATCGGGCCACCGAAGAGCTGTTCGGCTCCCTTGAGCGTGCGCGTGTCGACGATGACCCTGATATCGCCGTCCTGCTCGAGTTTGGTCATTACCGGATCGAGGTTGGAAATCGCGTCGATCTGGCCGCTTTTCGTCGCGGCGACGGCGCCCGACCCCGTGCCCACGCCTATAATCGACACGTCCGAAGGCCTGAGCCCCTCTTTTGCGATAAAGAAATTGACCACCATGTTGGTCGAGGAACCCGGTGCCGAGACCCCGATCTTCATCCCCTTCAGATCCTTCGCCGACTTATAGGTTTTCGCATTGGGGCCGGCAACGCCGATCACGATCATCGGCGCGCGTCCCTGCTGCACGAAAGCCTGGAAGATCTGGTTCTTCGACTGCAGGTTGAACGTGTGCTCGTAGGCACCCGAAACGACATCCGCGCTGCCCCCAACCACAGCGCGCAATGCCTGTGAGCCGCCTGCAAAATCGCTAATCTGCACCTCCAGCCCCTCGGCCTTGAAGTAGCCCAGTTGCTCTGCGATGGTCAGCGGCAGGTAATAAAACGCCGCTTTCCCACCCACCGCTATATGCACTCTCGGCTTTTCAGGCACGCCTTGGGCAAACGCAACCGAGGCCGCAAATGCCGCGCACATGGCGGCCACGCATTGGAAGCCGGTTTTCATCGCATTTCACCTATAACACATTGTTTATACATAACTATAGTGCTTTCCTTCGGCAGGGTGCATAGATGCTCACACACCTGCCGGGGGATGTCAACGAAAGCGGGCTCAGAAAAGTCGCATCGGCGCGGCGCCGCGGCCTTTGAAGCCCCTGGGGGGGCGTTGCCAATCGGTCAGATCCCCTTGATCAGATGACCTTGCGTTCGCGAAGTCCGGCCACATCGCTGGCGCTGAATCCAAGCGAGCCGAGCACCTCCTCGGTATGCTCGCCGAGCTTCGGTCCGATCCATTCGATGTCCCCGGGCGTTTCGGACAGCCTGGGCACGATCCCTGGGACCTTGAGCGATGCGCCGTCCGGGAGTTTCACATCGCGAATCATGTCGCGCGCCCCAAACTGCGGTTCGCGAACGATATCGGCGATGCTGTAAATCTTGCCGTTGGGCACCTGCGCATCGTTGAGCAGGCGTACGGCCTGGTCGGCGTCGTGGCGAGCGGTCCACTCGCCGATAACGGCGTCGAGTTCGTCGGCCCGCTTCGCGCGCCCGGCATTGTCGGCAAGGGAGGGATCCTCGGCAAGATCCTCGCGCCCGATCATTTTCATCAGGCGCTTGAAAATCGAGTCGCCGTTCGCCCCGATCACGACATGCTGGCCATCGCGGGTGACATAGGTGTTCGACGGAACGATTCCGGTCAGATTGCTCCCAGTGCGCTCGCGTACCACGCCGAACATGTCGAATTCGGGCAACACGCTTTCCATCATATTGAAGACGGCTTCATACAGCGCAACGTCTACGACCTGGCCCCGTCCGCCGCTCGCGTCTCGATGGCGCAGCGCCATGAGCACGCCGATCACCCCGTGGAGCGAAGCAATCGAATCACCAATGGAAAGGTTGGGTCTGACCGGCGCCCGGTCGGGAAAACCCGTGACATACCGCAAGCCGCCCATCGATTCGCCGATGGCGCCGAATCCGGCCTGATCGCGCAGCGGTCCGGTCTGGCCGAATCCGGAGAGCCGCAGCATCACCAGGCCCGGGTTGTCACGAGACAGCACCTCGTACCCTAAGCCCCATTTCTCAAGAGTGCCGGGACGAAAGTTTTCAATGACGACGTCTGCTATCTTCGCCAGGCGGCGCGCGATTTCCTGGGCTTCCGGCAAGCGAAGGTTTAGCGTGACGGATTTCTTGTTCCGGTTCTGAACGTACCACCAAAGCGACGTGCCATCATGGAGCATGCGCCATTGGCGCAGTGGATCGCCCGTCTCGGGAGGCTCGATCTTGATCACCTCTGCCCCGAACTCGGCAAGACACTTTCCGGCGAAGGGTCCCGCGATCAGCTGGCCCAGCTCGAGCACCCGGATTCCGGCCAGCGGTTTCGTCTGCTCGCCCATGCCTCTCAGACCGGCCGACGCTCGAGCAGCGCCTGCGCGAGCGTTCCGGTGTCGACATACTCAAGTTCACCGCCCACGGGTATGCCCCGGGCGATCCGGGAAACCTTGATACCGCGGCCGTTAAGCATCTCGCCGACGTAATGGGCTGTCGCCTCACCCTCGTTGGTGAAATTGGTGGCCACGATAACTTCTTTCACCGTTCCGTCCGCGGCGCGTTTCTGCAGCACGTCGAGACCGATTTCCCTCGGACCGATGCCATCCAGCGGCGACAGCCGGCCCATAAGAACGAAGTAGAGGCCTCCATAGGCGAGGGTCTGCTCCATCATGAGCAGATCAGCAGGCGTCTCCACCACGCACAGCAATGACGCATCGCGCTTGGGCGATGCGCACAGCGTGCACAGCTCCTCCTCGGTGAAACTGTTGCACCTGGCGCAGCGGCTTATGGTCTGCAGCGCTCGCCCGAGGGCACTGGCCAAGCGCTGCGCTCCTGGCCTGTCATATTGCAGAAGGTGATAGGCCGTTCGTTGCGCCGCCTTGGGCCCGATCCCGGGCAGGCAGCGCAGCGCTTCCATCAGTTCTTCGAGGCTAGTCGGAGACTTCAAGACGGGGAGACTTCAAAACGGGGAGACTTGAAGATCGGAGGACTTCAAAACGGCAATTTCATTCCCGGTGGCAGCGGCAGGCCAGCGGTGACCCCGGCCATTTTTTCCTGGACCGTCGATTCAACGCGCCGCACTGCATCGTTGACCGCCGCGGCTACGAGATCTTCGAGCATGTCCTTGTCGTCCGCGAGCAGGGTCGGATCGATGCTCACGCGCTTGACGTCATGCTTGCAGGTCATGACGATCTTCACCAGGCCGGCGCCGGCCTGGCCCTCGACTTCGATGCCGGCCAGTTGTTCCTGCATGCGGCGCATGTTTTCCTGCATCTGCTGCGCCTGCTTCATCAGACCGGCAATTTGTCCTTTATTTATCATCTCTGCTCTCCGCTGCTGACTGAACCGGCTTGATCGAGGACGTGACGATCGTGGCGTCCAGAGTTTCGACCATATCGCGAACAAAAGGGTCCTGCTGGATCGACGCCACGGCCTGGTCCTGGGCAGTATTCCCGGTCGTACCGCCGATCTTTACCCCCAGACGAATCGGCCTGCCGAAATGGTCCTGCAAAGCCGCTTTCAGCTTGTCCTGGTAGGACTTGTCCGCGACATGTTTCAACGTGACCGGCACGCACAGTTCCATGGCATCGCCGTCGAAACTCTTCAACTCGCTCTGCTGCGCGAGCTGCTTTGCCATGCCGCTCACGTTGAGTGACTTTGCGAGCCCCGGCCAGTCGCCATCGAAGGCGCCGGGCGCCCGAGCCATGGCCTGCGCAACACGCGTTGGCCGAGCGCCCGAGCCTGCGCCGGGAATTCCCGCCTCTGCCCCCCTCACCCCGCCGCCGCCGTGATCGTCGTCGGGCCTGAAGGCAAACATCCTCAGCAGACTCATCGTGAATCCTGCGTAGCCGTCCGGCGCAAGCGGCAGATCCTGCCTGCCATGCAGTGCGATCTGGTAATAGAGCTGCGCTTCTTCCGGCTGAAGTACTTTCGCAAGGCCCAGGATCATATCTCTCTTGGGGTCCTCGTCGGAAAGCACCGCCGGTACGCTCTGCGCAAGCGCCACCCGATGCAGCAGGGTAGCCAGATCCTGCAGCGCCGCATCGAACGACAGGTTTCGCGACTCCATGTCGTCGGCCACGGCAAGCGCTGCACCCGCGTCGCCCTGCGCCAGCGCCTGCACGATGGCGAACAGAAAACTGTCATCGACCGTGCCGAGCATCGCCCTTACCGATGCCTCGGTAAGTTCCCCTGCGCAATAGGATATGGCCTGGTCAAGCAGCGATAGCGCGTCGCGCATGCTGCCCCTTGCGGCGGCTGCAATGAGCCTGAGGGCCGTGGGCTCGCCCTTGATCTTTTCCTCGCCGAGCACCCGTGCAAGATGCGCCGAGATCGACGCGGCTGGCATCTGCTTGAGATTGAACTGCAGACACCGCGAAAGGACCGTCACCGGGATCTTCTGTGGATCGGTGGTCGCCAGCACGAACTTGATGTGTTCCGGCGGCTCCTCGAGCGTCTTCAGCATGGCATTGAAAGCCGAGGTGGACAGCATGTGCACCTCGTCGATCACGTATACCTTGAATCGCCCCCGGGTGGGCGCATAGACGGCGTTCTCAAGGAGCTGGCGCATCTCGTCCACCTTTGTGTTGGTGGCGGCGTCGACCTCGATCAGGTCGATGAACCGGCCGCTGTCGATCTCGACGCAGGCCGAGCACTTCCCGCAGGGCTTGGCGCTGATACCGGTCTCGCAGTTGAGCGATTTCGCGAGAATGCGCGCAAGGGTAGTTTTGCCCACGCCACGCGTGCCGGTGAACAGATATGCGTGGTGCAGCCGGTTCTGCTCCAGGGCGTGGGTGAGCGCCTTGACCACGTGCTCCTGCCCGACCAGCGTCTCGAAGGTGCGCGGGCGCCACTTGCGGGCGAGAACCTGATAGCTCATGGGGAAATTCTAACAGCTAGGGCCAACGATGGAGGCCCGGAGATCGGGGGAGAAGGGAGTATGCGGCTTCTCCTCCGGGTCATCGTCGCGCCATCGCGCCATGGTGCCATCGTGCATGGGGTGGCGAGCCTGACCCCCGGCACTTGCAGTAAGTAGCTGTGGCTGCTTCCTTCCGGACCTGACCAGATTCACCACGCTGCAATGCGGGGAGGCTCGCCATAGTCGTCGAAACCCGCCGCACTGCTCAAGCGTGTCTCTGAAACAGGGAGCACGGCCAGTGTAGCACAGGGGGCAAGCTCAGCCGCCCTCTGCCCGCGTCGCTCCGGCAATCTGCAGCGCGGTGGGTTTCAGCTTCTCCGGCAGTACGCGGCCCATGCGCGCACGGTGACCGAAGTGATGTTTCAGTCTCTCGCCCGAAAGCACGAGCTCCTTTTCCTTCCCGCCGCGTCCCACACCTGCCACCCCGAGCGACTTGCCGTTGAATACCGCCGCCGCGAGCAGCTTCTCGCCCTCCTCCAGGCCCATAATGATCACGCCGCGGCCGCGCGCGACCTGGCGCATCTCGCCAATGCCGAATACGAGTAGCCGCCCGTGCTCTGACAGCGCGGCGACGAAGTTTCCGGCAGCGTCCTCGCAGACGAAGGGTGCAACCGGCGCCTCACCCTCGCCGAGGGTCAGGAATTCCCGACCAGCCTTGCGAGCGGACATCATGTCCGAAAGCCTGGTGAGAAATCCGTAGCCACCCGTGGAGGCGACGAGCACGGCGGTGTCGGGATTTCCCCCGAGGCAATACATGATCTTTGCCCCTCCCTGCACATCCACGAGCGAGGACGCCGGTGCGCCGTCGCCCCTCGCCGGCGGCAGCTCCGCCGCGTTCACCGTGTACGCGCGGCCCAGCGAATCCAGGAACACGACCGGATCGACCGTGCGGCACGGGAGCAGCGCGAGCAACCCATCGCCTTCCTTGAAGGATAGCGTGCCCGGATCGATGCCCCAGCCCTGTCTGGCCCGCACCCATCCGTTGCGGGAGAAGATGACAGTGACGGGCTCGTCGATCACAAGCGTCTCGACCACTGCTTTTTCCGATTCCTCGATCACGGTGCGCCGCTTGTCGCCAAAGGCCTTCGCGTCAGCCTCTATCTCCTGGATCACCAGCTCCTCAAGTGCTTTTCGAGTGCCCAGAATCTTCTCCAGACCCTTGCGGTCCTTGCGCAGTTCCTCCAGTTCCCTCTCGACCTTTATATGCTCGAGCTTGGCCAGCTGGCGCAGCCGGATCTCCAGGATGTCGTCGGCCTGCCGCTCCGTGAGCTTGAACGCCTTGATCAGGTCCGCCTTTGGATCGTCAGCATTGCGGATGATCTTGATCACCTTGTCCACGTTCAGCAGGACCATCATCCGGCCTTCCAGCACGTGCGTTCTGTCGAGGAGGCGCTCTAGCCGGAACTTGGTGCGCCGTGTCACGGTGGCAAAGCGAAACTGCAGCCATTCGGCCAGGATATCCCTGAGATTCTTCCCGGTCGGCCGCCCGTCCAGACCCACCATCACCAGGTTGATGGACGCGTTGGTCTCCATGCTCGTCTTGGCAAGCAGCAGGTTGATGAACTCCTGCTCGTCGATCCGCGAAGATTTCGGCTCGAATACGAGGCGCACCGGATGCGTGCGGTCCGACTCGTCGCGGGCCTTGTCGAGCATCGAAAGCATCAGCTGCTTCTCGCGCTGCTGTTCCGGCGTGAGCGACTTCTTCCCGGGCCTAGGCGGCGGATTGGTGATCGCCTCGATTTCTTCAAGGATCTTGCGTGACGACGTTCCAGGCGGCAATTCGAAGACCACGACCTGCCACTGGCCGCGTGCCAGCCGCTCGATGGTCCAGCGCGCCCGCACTCGCACCGAGCCCCTTCCGGACGCATAGGCCTCGCGCATCTCGGCGCGCGGCGTGATGATCTGCCCGCCGCCGGGGAAGTCCGGGCCCTTGACGTGCTTCATCAGGCTCGCGACCGAAAGCTCGGGGTCGCGGATGAGCGCGATCGCGCCGTTCACCACCTCGTTCAGGTTGTGGCTCGGAATTTCGGTGGCCATGCCGACGGCAATGCCCGAGGCGCCGTTCAGCAGCACCACCGGCAGTCGCGCGGGAAGGATCTTGGGCTCGGAGAGGCTGCCGTCGTAATTGGGCGAGAAGTCTACCGTTCCGCTGTCGAGTTCCGCGAGCAGAACCTCCGCAAACCTGGTCAGTCGCGCCTCGGTGTAGCGCATCGCAGCCGGATCGTCGCCATCCCGGGACCCGAAATTCCCCTCACCGTCCACCAGCGGATAGCGCATGGTGAAGTCCTGGGCGATCCGGACCAGCGCGTCGTACACCGAGGCGTCGCCGTGAGGATGGAACTTGCCAAGCACGTCGCCGACCACGCGCGCCGACTTCTTGCGCGGGCTGCCGGAACGGCCGCCCATTTCCCACATCGCATACAGAATTCGGGCCTGCACCGGCTTCTGACCGTCGCCCACGCGCGGCAGCGCACGGTCCTTGACGGTGCTGACCGCGTACTGCAGGTATTGCAGCGCCGCGTACCTGCCTAACGGGAGCGAATCGCCATACTCAGCGGTCATCGGGGCGAAATGCGGCGGCAGGGTCCCGCCACCGCCGCCCTGCGGCCTGGCTGGCACGTTTCCGCCGGCGCCCGCGCTCACCGATGCATCCGCCTTTCCGGTCTCAGCGGCGCCCGCCCCGATTCCATCGAACAGATCCTTCTGGTTGCCCATCCTGCGTAGCCCTAAATGTCCACTACTCAATGAGGGGACACATCCCCTCATGCTCCCCTAAGTCAGGGCTGTTGCAGGTCATTCTGCAACAGCCTCTAAGAGATGTCGGCGTCAATGAGATTGCCGTAGGTCTCCATCCACTCGCGCCGCTGCGAGGCGTTCTCCTTGGACATCATCATGTCGAAGATGCTGCGGTCCTCATTGAGCGCGGCGTTCTCGAACCGCACCGGAAGCATCCGGCGCGTATCGGGATTGAGGGTCGTTTCCCAGAGCTGCTCGGGACTCATCTCTCCAAGGCCCTTGAATCGGGATACCGCCCACTTGCCCTCGCCGACACCCTCGTCCCGCAGCTTCTCCTCGATGCCCTCGAGTTCCTGCCTGTCGAGCGCGTAGAGCTTGCGCGCCGGCTTGCCCTTGCCGAGCGAAGTCACGTCGACCCGAAACAGAGGCGGCTGCGCCATGAATACATGCCCGCCCTCGATCAGCTTCGGAAAATGACGGAAAAAAAGGGTCAGCAGCAGCACCTGAATGTGCGAGCCGTCCACGTCGGCATCGGCAAGGATGACGATGCGCTGGTAGCGCAGCGCCGAAAGGTCCGCGGGCTCCCCGGCCTTGTGCAGTTCGACGCCGATCGCGAGCGCGATCGCCTCGATCTCCTTGTTGGAATACAACGTCTCCTGCGCGTCCTGCCAGGTGTTCTTCGGCTTGCCCTTGAGTGGCAGCACTGCCTGGAATTCCTTGTCGCGCGCCTGTTTTGCCGAACCGCCGGCCGAATCTCCTTCGACGATGAACAGTTCGTTGCGCTCCGGATCGTCCGATGCGCAGTCGGTCAGCTTGCCGGGAAGGACGGCCACGCCGGAGCTCTTTCGCCGCTCGACCTTCTGTGCCGCCCGGTTTCGCGCCATGGCCTGCCGGATCACAAGCTCGGCGATTCGCTTGCCCTCGTCCACATGCTGCGACAGCCACAGCTCGAAGGGATCGCGCACCATCTGGGCCACGAGTTTCACCGCGTCGCGCGATATGAGTTCGTTCTTGACCTGACCCTTGAACTGCGGGTCGAGCATCTTGACCGAAAGAACGTAGGATGCCCTCGACCATACGTCCTCGGGGACGATCTTGACCCCGCGCTGTCCCATCGCGTGGTGATCGATGAAGCTGCGAATGGCGTTGTATAGGCCCTCGCGCAGGCCCGAAAGGTGTGTGCCGCCGTGCCGTGTCGGAATCATGTTCACGTAGGCCTCTGCCACCACATCACCCTCGGGCGTCCATGCGACCGCCCACAGCGCCCCTTCGCCCTCGGTGAAGCTGTCTGACTCGGACTGCGCCACGATGTAGCGCTCTCCGAGAAACGTCTCGGCGACCGGATTCAGATCGGCGATCGCGTCGGCAAAATAGCCCCTGATGCCTTCCGGGAAGTGCCAGGTCTGGGTCTCGACCTTGCCGTTCTTCTCAACCCCCAGCGAAAAACGCACTCCGGGCATCAGCATGGCCTTGGCGCGCAGCAGTGCCGCAATGTCGGCAACGACGATCTTCGCTGAATCGAAGTATTTGGGATCGGGCCAGAACCGTATGCGCGTGCCCGATTCCCGCGCGCCAACAGTGCTGATCTTCCGGAGCGGTTCTTTGACCTTGCCGTTGTCTGCGAACACGAGACGGTACAGCGCCCCGTCGCGTCTCACCTCGACTTCGAGCCGTTTTCCGAGGGCATTGGTGACGCATACGCCGACGCCGTGCAGTCCGCCGGCGATCCGGTAGACGGCGTCCTTGTCCGTCTTGCGGAACTTGCCGCCCGAGTGCAGCGTCGTGAAAATCACCTGCACCGCCGGCACTTTCTTCTTCGGATGTATATCAACCGGGATGCCGCGCCCGTCGTCCTCGACGGCGGCCGAACTATCCTCGAAGAGCGTAACTGCAATGTTCTTTGCGAATCCCGCCAGTCCTTCGTCGGCGGAATTGTCGATGACCTCGACCAGCGCATGATTGGGATTGGCCGGATCGGTATACATCCCCGGCCGGTGGAGGATCGGCGACAGATCCTCCAGGATCTCGATGTCTTCGGCGTTATAACCCCTAGATT
>Ga0315281_10014959_pt1 | contig 10424 bp, 11 predicted proteins | sample YL17G07_0_MG_FD_204540 | JGI IMG/M metagenome (GOLD analysis project Ga0315281, IMG submission 204540) | Sediment microbial communities from Yellowstone Lake, YNP, Wyoming, USA - YL17G07_0 | ecosystem: Environmental > Aquatic > Freshwater > Lake > Sediment | place: USA: Wyoming | collected...
TGGCCGCATCCATGTGAAACCGTACGTGGAGCAACATCCGTTGGCCCAGATCAACGAAGTGTTCGACGCAGCGCACCACGGACGCCTGGCACGGCGAGCCGTGTTGACACCCGGCTGACCCAGGGAGCGAGCAGGATGAAAGCCATCGACGTACTCATGGATGAGCACCGTCTCATCGAGCAGGTTCTCGACTCCCTGGAGGCCGGAGCGCAGCGCCTGGCACGCGGCGAGGCCGTGCGCCCGGGATTCTTTCTCGACATCGCGGACTTCGCCGCCGGCTTCGCGGACGGGCGGCACCATCAGAAAGAGGAAGGCATTCTCTTCCCGTCCATGACACAGTTCGGCGCACCCGCCCGCGGCGGAGCCATCGAAGTGATGCTGCAGGAGCACGAGGCCGGTCGCGCCTTCGTGCGCCAGCTCCGCGCAGCAGCCAACGGGCTGGAATCCGCGGAGCGCGGCGCCGCCGCGCGGGTCATCGCCGCGGCGCGCGGTTACGCCGCGTTGCTGCGCGACCACATCGCGAAGGAAGACGAAGTCCTCTTTCCGATGGCCGCACAGATGCTTCCCGCAGCCGAGCAGGATCAAGTGATGGCCCAATTCGATCGCATCGAACGCGACGACACAAACGGGCACGCACTGCGCGAGCTGGCGCAGCGCGTGCAGGATGAATTGCGCGTTTCCACAAGTGTTGCAGCACCCTGAAACGACTCTCACAGAGCCAGGCGAACATGAAATCATCCACGCGCCATCGCACACGGTCTCGTGCTCCCGCTCGACGCACCGCGCAACTTGCGACACAGCTTCCGACGCTCGAGCAGGTTGCTCAGGCCAGATCGGAACTCGATGAGGTGATCGCGGCCGTGCGGGCGCTGCGAAAAACCCTGGATTCGATCCCGACGTCAGACGGCCCGCCATTGGTCGCAACCGGTCGTGCGAGCCGCACCGGAGCCACTGGGGTGCGTGGCGCCCGCGAGTTGTGCGATCTCATCAACTCGTGGCTGTGAGCCCGCAAGTCGTGTACCGCTGAACTCCTGATCCCGCCGGCGTTCAGCTCTTCGGAATCGCCTTCCGCTGGTCCACGAACGGCATTGGCACAACCGTCGCCACCCGGTCCCCCATTGTGGACGGGAGCCGCACCGTAAAGCTCGTGCCGGTTCCTGCGTGCGCCATCGGCACCATCGCGTAGCCGATATTCTTGGCCAGCCGAGGTGACCAGATCGCGGACGTCACTCGCCCCACGACTTCGCCACGCGCGAGCACGGGCAGGGGCGTCGGGTTGAATGGCAGTTTTTCCCCGGCGATCTCCACGCCAACGAGCTTCCGCGTCACGCCCTCGCGCGCCACGCGTTGCAGCGCTTCGCGTCCCACGTAGTCCGAGCTCTTGTCCGCGTCGATGAGTCGCTCGAGGCCCACGTGGTACGGCGTGTCTTCCAGCCTGATGTCCGCACCCCAGTTGAGAATGCCCGCCTCCACGCGCCGGATGTCACTCGGACCCGTGGGCCGGATGTCGTACGCCTTGCCCGCCTGCATGATGCGCTCCCACAACTCGTCGCCTCGGCTGCCATCACGCAGGTAGATCTCGAATCCCACTTCGCCGCTCCATCCCGTGCGCGTCACCACCACGGGGATGCCGTCCAGTGTTGTCTCGACGAAAAAGTAGTACTTGAGCGCGGCGACTTGGTCACCAAATAGCGCTGCCACTACTTGCTTCGCCTTGGGCCCCTGTACCTGGAGGGGCGACACGTCCGGCTCGGTGACGGTCACGCGCAGTTTGCGTTCCGACGCGAGCGCTTTGGCCCAGAGCAGCACGTCCGAGTCGGCCAGCGCCAGCCAGAAGTGATTCTCCGCGAGTCGGAGTAGCACGGGGTCGTTGACGATTCCGCCGTCATGCGCCGTGATCAGCACGTACTTGCCCTGCCCCACCGCGCAGCGCGTGAGGTCGCGCGGGGTGAGCAGGTTGGTGAAGGCCAGCGCATCCGGCCCCGTGATTTCCACTTGCCGCTCCACGGACACGTCCCACAGCGTGACGTGGTTGGTGAGGTGCCGGTATTCCTCCTCAAGATCGCCGTAGCAAATGGGGAACAGCGTGTGGTTGTACACCGTGTACGCCTTGGCTCCCCAGCGCTGGGTGGCTTCGAAGAACGGCGTGCGACGCAGGCGCGCTCCGCGCTGCACCAGATCCATGTCGAACGGCATGCGGATTTCTCCTGGCGCGCGCGGCGCGCGCGGTGCTCGACCGCGCGATGGTGCGCGGGTGTTCAAGTCTTGGCCGGTTTGATGAGCTGGCCGTCGGCATTGATTAGCACCCGCACGAATTCCTTGTGCTCCACGGGCAGCATCTCGTCCGCCTCGATGTGAACGCGGTCTGGCGCAATGCGGGCGACAGTCACGCGTGCCCCCACGGCAAATCCAGTCACGCCGAACGTCGACAATTTCCGCGGGTCTTCCAGGCTCCCACTGAATTGAACGCCGAGGGTGAACTCCTCGTCCGCCCGAGCGGAGGCCACCTTCACCCCAACCTGCGCCGCCACGCTGCCGATGGTTGGGGCTATGAGCGCCGTTCGCGTAGCACTCCGGCCAGCGACCGGCGTCGAGAACGCGGCGCCGGCAATTCCGATAGCGGCAAGCAACGATGCCCTGCGCGCGAGACGTTCCAGCCTGGGCATGAATCCCCTCCTGTGCGGGACACACCCAAGTTGTGGGCTACAGCCCCCGTGTCTGTCAGGCAAACGGTGACAACCTGTGGGGGCACGGAGTACTCAGCGAAGCGCTGGATCGGGCGAACTAGGAGCGCCCGGCGCGTTTGGCGCGCAGCACGTTGAACAGCCACGAGCCAAGGACCTGTCCCACCACAGCGCTCGCGAGCATGAACGGCACGAACCACCAGCCGAGTCCGAACGAGAGCCGCATCACGATGATGAAGGGGATGGGCAGGTGGATCGCGACGAACCATCGCCACGAGAATTTGCGTACCGTGGCGCGCCAGGCTCCGAACGGCAGGTTGACGGCGGTGGCCAGGACGACGGCGACCGCTTCCCGTTCGAGACTAGTCATATGGTATGTCGCTCCTACGTCACGACAGGGACTTTCGTGCTCCAAAAGTCTACCGCGCTGGCTGAGCTGGAGGTACATGGCTCGGAGCTGCCGGAGCCTTCGCACGCCGTTGGTGACCTGACTCACAAATCGCTGAATCGTTTGCCCGGTATTGATCGTCCGGGGTATGACAGCATCAGGCAAGGAGTCGCGATGGAACATCGAGACAGCAAAGAGACGCCGGTGCCCCGACCGAGTCAGATGATCGGTACGCGTCGCACGGCGATGCGCGTGATGCACCGGAAGAGTGTGGGTGTCGTCGCGGTGTACGAGCAGGACCCCGTTGCCGCGGCCGGTGGCACGCGTGCGCTCGTATTCGAGTCGCCCAAGGGCAGTGTGCGCCTGGAGCACTTCCCGGCCGAATGGCAACGGCTCACGGACGACGAGCTGACCCAGATTCGTCGCGCGGCCAGTTAGGGCTCAGCCGCTCTGGCGGAAACGACAAACGGTCGCCAAAGGCGACCGTTAGTCGGGACGGCGGGATTTGAACCCGCGACCCCCTGAACCCCATTGAAGCATGCACCGGAATTCCTAGTCGGTGTCATGCTTGCGTCTCTGACTGCAGATGCCCGAATTTTGAGTGATAGTTCACGGGACCGTCCCACACAATATCAGGTGGATTTCTGCCACAACTATTGGGGAATCAATAGTCGGACGAATGATGCATCCCGATGCAACCAAAGGCCAAACGAGTGTGTACACTACTTGTCACCTTCGCGGAGCACCGAGGACATGATCAAACCGACGCCGTCGCCGTTTCACACGGGATTGAGAAAAGTGCTCCGCAGACAGTGCCAACAACTCTGACTAGCTTGTCACCCGGCGCCGATCTCCTTCGCCACCGAAAGGAAGATTCGGTAGATGCCCACGCCGAACGCGCTGAATAACAAGCCCATGCCGAGCATCACGATCGGTGCGAGCCACATCTGCTGCCACTCGCTGGGCGACGCGTTCGCCGGATTCGCGGGATTGTACACGATCGGCATCGTCGGCTTTTTCCAGTCCTTTCCCTCCGTCGGCGCCACAAAGCGATGCTTCTGTCCGTCCGTGGTGACGAATTCGATCACGGGATGCGAGTACTTGCCCGTGGACACCCACTCGACGACCGTACCATCCGTGCGCACGCCGCGGATCGAAAGTGCCGCGCGTTTCGCGCTGACCACCGCGCCGGCGATGAGGAAGCCGACGCCAGCCCCACCCACGAGCAGCACGCTGATCCACTTCGCCGAGCCGACCATCAGCCGCGTGACGGCCTCCGGGTTGTCGGCGACGGTGCGGAAGTCGGGCAGGAGCGCGCGCGCGGGACTAAAGATCATCACCGCAGGCACAAGGAAGAGAATGCCCCAGACCAGAGACCACACGGATCCGGAGATAGAGAGCGGCGTCGTCGGAAACGAGCGGGCGACGTTCGGATCGTCGGCGTTATACAGGACGTCCATCGTTTCATTGCCCTCCGGCTTCGACTCGCTCCACGTCTCGAACTGATAGTGCTTCCCGTCGGCGGCGAGAAAGTCTACGAGCGGGAAGTAGTCCGGCACCTTTGCCGCGGACTCTCTGAACCCCACGACCGTCCCCTTCCCGCGCACGCCGCGCTGTTGCAGCGCGCGCGTGTGGATCACGCCGTTGACACCGGACCAGAGGCTGTTTACGGCGATCAGCGCAAGCACAATTACGATCAGCTTGTAGATCATCGGCCCGCAACTCCCAACGACAGCGCCATCATGGTTGCCTGCCCGAAATCGGTTGCCTCCATTGTGCGTCCCGCCTACCGGCGACGCAATGTGGCCCTTCTTATCAGTTCAGGGCAGCGCTGCTCGGTCGCCGCGCTCCACAGCGTCCGCCGCGGCGTTGAGACGCGCGCGCGTCGCGGAGATCGTCGTGGCCTGCGCCGCCGTGCGGAATAGCGCGCAGATCCCGGCACGGACCGTGGGCGCGAGGATATCGAGGAAACCGTCGTAAGTCTGAAGCTGACTCTCGAGGTCAACACCCTCGAACGTCGGCAACACATTCGCGAGGTCGTAGAGCACGTCGGGAATCGTCGAGTCGCCAATGGTCACGGTTGCCGCGCGGGGCGGCTCCGCCGGCGATGGCAATGGCTGCGGCTCGGTGGTGGCGAACCGCTTTAGCACGTCGGCAACCGAGTCTCTTCTGTCCGCGGCCCACACACCTTTCTTCTGCGCGCGCCACACGTTGCCGTCGCGCACGATGTCTTTGTACTGGCGAATGCCCTTCATCCTCCTCAGGAGCGCCTCGGCGTTGTCGACACGCGTTACAGTCCGGTCGGTTGTGCTCGGCGAATTGGAGCTGTACTCGTACTCGTCCGTCATCCAGTAGAGCCGTCCGCAGTCGGGGCAGCGCGCGATCCATTCGAGATTCGTCCCGTCGAGCACAATGAACGCCACGAGGCGCTGCGCTTCGGGCGGGATCGTGTCGACCTTGACCGTGTCGTCCTCCTGGTACCAACGCGCGCCGTCCGGGATCGCACGACAGGTCGGGCAGTCGCTCAGGGGTCGATCCGGCTGACCGCAGATCTGCTGCAGGGCGTCGAGGGTGAACCGCATGCGTGCAATCTGCCCTGTCATCATGCCCTCGTACAACCAGCTCGGTGTCGGCTTGGATCTCGACGTCGCAACCCGAGACCAGCCTTGAGAGATCAGGAGCGAGGCAATGTCTTACCGATCTTTCACTTGTGTGAATCGGGACGGCGGGATTTGAACCCGCGACCCCCTGAACCCCATTCAGGTGCGCTACCGGACTGCGCTACGTCCCGTTGCCGCCTCGAAGCGGCGCCCCGAAATGTAGTCGCGGGGAAGGGATAGTGCGCTGGTGCCATTCTCAAGGCGACGATATGTTCTCGTCGGCTCAGAATCCCACTTGGAGCCTTGTCTCGCAGCGCCCGCCCACCTATCGGAGTGCTTATGCGCAACGTGCAAAACCTGACCACCGTTGTGGCCCTCGTCGTCGCGATTGGCTGTTCTGCTGGTGCACCTCAGTTCACTGCCGCCGATTCGACCGCCGTTCGCACGTCGGCCGACAAATGGGTGAGCACTCTCCTCGCGAAGGATTTTGACGGGTGGGGTACGACCGTCTCATCCGACGTCGTCCTGTATCCCCCAAACTCGAAACCGCTCGTGGGACGCGCTGCGGCAGTCGCCTTCGTCAAAGCCTATCCACCGATCGAGAAATTCGACATCAGTGTCGCTGAGGTCACTGGACGAGGCGATGTCGCCTACGATCGCGGCACATTCACCCTTCAGGCGAAACTGCCGACCGGCGTGCAGATCAGCGACACAGGTTCGTTCTTCTCCGTTTTCCGTCGTCAGGCCGACGGCGGGTGGCAACACAGCCGCGTGATGTGGACATCGCACATCCCCGCGCCGACGCCTCCGCCACCGCCAGTTCGCCGAGCGCGATAGAGAGGCTGAGCGCGCCTATCTGAGCGCGCCTATACGAAGGCCGCGGCGGCGTCGAACGTCAGCGACTCCGCCGTTCCTGGTGGCGACCACGTAATCCGGCCACCCGAGGTAATGTCCTCGCGGCCCGCTCGAATCGACGTGATCGTGCCGGCCTCCGGATCCACGATCCAGTATTCCGGCACTCCAAGCTCCATAATAGAAGCGTCGCTTGCCCTCCCGATCGCCGAGTCAAGGGCCGACTGCCGACTTATTGCATCGGCGCCACGCGCGGCGCGATCGCGATCCGTTTGGGTCCGCTCCCGAGCTCGAACTGGATGTTCTTCAGCACCTTTCGGCTCGACACGTCCACGGCCGCCACCGCGTCCGAAAACCACAGGCTCGCGAACAGCACCTTGCCGTCTGGCCGCAGCGCGAACCAGTGCGGAAAATGCCCCGTCCGCACCTGCGCCACTTCCTTCATGTCCGAGAGACGCACCACGCGCAGCAGGTCGTTGATGTCGTCGCACAGCCACAGCTCCTTCCCGTCCGGCGACAACTGCAACGCGTGCGTCCAGGTGTCCTTGTACGGAACGGGCATGCCCGGCGGCAGGGTCCCCAGCTCCACGCGACGCACAACTTTCTGCGTCTCGAGGTCCACAACAACGAAGCCCAGCAGATTCGACAGCGCCGCATACAGGGTCTTGCCGTCCGCCGAGGGCTCCAGTGGCCGCACGCCAGCGTCCGTCGGAATCGTCGACACCACGCTCTGCGTCGCCGGGTCGACCACGATGATTCCGTTCCCGAACTGCGCGCCCGCGTAAATGCGCGTGCCGTCCGCGGACGTATACGCGTCGTGCGGACCGTTGGCCGTCGCGATCTTCTTCACCACGCGCAGTGGATCCAGTTGCACCACGGCGATCTTGCCCTCTCCGCGGAGCGGCACGTACGCAAAGCGCCCGTCCTTCGTGAGCGTCATCTGGTTGGGATCGTTGCCCACGGGCACCTGTCCCACCACTGTGCCGCGCCGCGCGTCCACAATCTGGAACATCCCCGTCTTGTCGCTCGCGACGTAGACCTTCGACCCGTCCGCCGACACCGCCAGCCCGTGCACGCCACGGTCCACCTTGATGCGGCGAATCACCGCAAAGGTGACCGGGTCGACTTCCACCAGTTGGTCCGAGTCGCCAAGCGTGACCCAGAGCGAGTAGGTCGTGCCCTGCGCCGCTGCTGGCGGCACGAGAGGGAGCACGAGAACGAGTACGAGTGCGAGCGACCGCGGCAGCATCGATCGGATGAATGCGTTCATCTCAGGGCGAGTTCGGGAGCGTCAAACTTGCACGAAGCACGCCGTCGGTCGCCATTCCGGTCCAAGTCGCGTCCGAATGGTGACAATGGCCGCCTCGCTTCAGGCCATCATGCGCCGTGCACCCTTGTTGCTTCACTTGTATTCCCTTCGCCGAGCCGAGCAAATTATGGGGATGGCAGTCCAAGTCCGACGTCAGTGGACCGCGGCCCAGGTGCGCGAGCTCATCGCCGCGGCGCCGCTCGCCTCGCCGCGGTACGAGTTGGTCGACGGCGAGTTGCTCGTGACGCCCTCGCCCAACGCCCCGCATCAAGCGCTTGTTGTCGAATTACTCGCCGAGCTGCGTGAATACGTCCGCGCGCACAACGTTGGCGTCGCGGCGACCTCGCCTTCCGATGTGGAACTCGAGCCCGAGCGGATTGCGCAGCCGGATGTCTTCGTCGTGAGCATCGAAGAATGGGAGCGCGTGCTCGCCGTCGGGTTCCCGTTGCGCACCCTGTTCCTGGCGGTGGAGATCCTGTCACCGTCCAGCAGTCGCTACGACCGGGTCTCCAAGCGACAACTCTACTTGCGACACGTGCCGGAGTACTGGGTTGTGGACCCGGACGCACGTCTCGTGGAGCGCTGGCGCACCGGCGACGACCGCCCAGAAATCGTGACGCAATCGCTGAATTGGCAGGCCCCGGGCAACGCACCGCCGCTTCAGATCGATCTGCCGCGCCTGTTCTCGACCGCGCTGCGTGATCCGCCGCCCAGCGAGTAGGTCGAGGGTCTCTCAGCGAACGACGCCGCCTACGCGAAGGCAGCGGTACGTCAAACGTCAGTGAGTTGCTCGGCTGCACGACTGGACTCGGCCGCGCCGACGGGTGTAGACTGCGAATCATGGCAGCATCAGACCACCAGACTCCTGACATGCCGCGGGCCGACTCCGTGGCTTGGGATATCCGCCGCACTGGACGCGCGTGGGGTGATGAAGCGGGCGGCCGCTATCAACTCACGCCAGAGAAGTTCGAGATGTACAAGGGAAAGCTGTTCTGGAGCGACGAGGAGCGTCTGCTGCTCCTGGGGCTCCTTCTCGAGAACCTCGGCGCCGACGCTGCTGTTCGGCTCGGTGATCAAAGAGTCTGGCGGGCAGCCGTCGCGTCCTTGCCAGGTGATCGATGAAAAAGCGCTAGGACGACCTCACGCGCAGCCGAGTGCCCCACGGGTCAGCGGTCGTGAGTTGCGCACCCTCGCGCCGCACAATGCACCCCGCTCCGCCCAGACTGGCCGCCGCTGCATCAACGTCGCCTGCAGCCGGCAACACGATCTCCCACTCCAGCAATTTCGCGTCCGCGTCCGACGCACTCGGCGCTCCGCGCGCCCACGTGTTCGTGCCCAGATGGTGGTGGTACCCGCCGGCCGAGAGAAACAGCGCGCCGGGATACGACCACACGATCTTGTCGAAGCCGAGCGCGTCGTGATAAAACGCGGACGCACCGTCGATGTCGCCCACGTGAAGATGCATGTGCCCCATCGTGGTACCGGCGGGCATTCCCTTCCATGCCTCACCGCCGCCGGCCGCGATCACGTCGCCCACGTCGAGCGGCATCGTCGCCATTTCCAGCTGACCCATCGCGTGTTTCCACGTGGAGCGCGGCCGGTCTGCATACACCTCGATGCCAAGGTTGTCCGGATCCTGGAGATAGATCGCTTCGCTCACGAGATGGTCTGACATGCCCGGCTGCACTCCCAGGTCCGCCAGATGTTGGAGAAATCGGCCGAGCGTCGGGCGGTTGGGGAGCAGAATGGCGAAATGAAAGAGACCCAGGAGTCCGCGGCGCGGCACGCTGTGCGCGCCTTTCTTTTCCCGGAGCCGCACGAGCGGTGCTTCCGAGCCCTCGGCGCCCAGTAACGCATGCGTCGCCGATTGCTCGATCGCCCGCAAGCCCAGCACCTCGCGGTAAAAGCCGAGCGAACGCGCGAGATCGGCCACCTGAAGCGTGACGCCGCCGAGGCGCGTTGCAACGGGGAGCCGAAACTTGGGAGGGCGAACACCGTACGCGAGGGGTGCGATCTCTGGCATGCTGCAATTTACGCGCTCGCGGCCGCGCGCCCGAGCATCTGGACACGCACCACCGTGAACGTCAAGATTCGCGGACCCTCACAACTCGAGACACACATGCGTATTCGTCACGTTCTGTCCAGCATCGGCCTGCTGCTCCCGGGCGTCATCGCAGCACAGGCAGCGTCGCCGATGGCCGACGCGTTTCGGTGGGAAACGGCGCGCTCCGCCAAGAACCTCGTCGCTGCGGCGGAAGTCATGCCGGCCGACAAATACGGCTTCAAGCCCACGCCTGCCCAGATGAGCTTTGGTGACGTCGTGGCGCACCTCTCCGGCGGCAACGACGCGCTGTGCGGATTCATTTCTGGCACCAAGGCGCCGGCGCGCACCGCCGTGGCAGTCACCGCGGGCAAGGACGCCCTCGTGGCGCGCCTCAAGGAGACCTTCGCGTTCTGCACCGAAGCGCTCGCCAAGCTCGACGACTCCAACCTCGGCGAGAAAATGACCGTCTTTGGAATGCCGCTCACGCGGGCCACCACGATGATGGTCACCGCGGATGACTGGGGCGATCACTACAGCCAGGCGGCGA
>Ga0315281_10014961_pt1 | contig 10423 bp, 12 predicted proteins | sample YL17G07_0_MG_FD_204540 | JGI IMG/M metagenome (GOLD analysis project Ga0315281, IMG submission 204540) | Sediment microbial communities from Yellowstone Lake, YNP, Wyoming, USA - YL17G07_0 | ecosystem: Environmental > Aquatic > Freshwater > Lake > Sediment | place: USA: Wyoming | collected...
TTCCCTGGCTTCAGGAAATTTTATCCTTCCTTTTAACTTATGCACTTCACCGGGCGATGTGAAAACCATTTCGCGGACATTCAGGAGATTTTTGTTATAAGAAAGATCAGATGTGATGCTGAATATTTTATATCTTTCCAGAGAGGCGTTCGAGATATCAATCCTTCCTGATATCTCGGGATTATCAAAGGTGCCTGATATTTTCCCGGAAAAGTTCCCTGCTCCTTTAAGCTTATTGTAGTATGGAAAAGTGAGATCTGAGACCTCTTTTGTATCAAGAATTCCTTTCAGGTCAAGCGTTTTTTTCTTGATATGAACCGGGCCTTCTGCCCTGAGGTCAGATAAAGGCGTACTTAATTGCAGACCTGAGAGAAAAAGGATGTTGTCTTTTAGGGAATAGGCACCTTTGATATTCTTTATCCTGTCGAGAACATTCCCCCCCCACCCCTGCCTTCCCCCTTGGGGGGGGAGTGTGAGGGAGGGGGCGCCCTGTGCTTTATAGACAAACCATCCGGAGGGCTGAAATTCCGTGCCTGATGTAATAAGCTCACCATCAACTTTTCCTTTTGGTATTTTGGGTTCCCAACCTATGAGCTTAAGGGCAGCCTTGCTGTCTATCGATTGAAAATTTACATTCAAAGCAAAGTGTTCAACACGGGGTAGAGTTATGGATGCATTGGCCTGCGCTCTCCCGTTATACAGATCAGCATTGCCGTTGTTGAATCTCATTACCCCGTTCTGATAGGTTACGTCACACCCGAGTGAATCTATTTCAACACCGAAAAGGTTGCCCTTTTGAAGCCGTGCCTTAGCCGTCCCGGAGATATCAGAAAGCCTTCCTTTTATTTTGCCCTGGAAATTAACAAGCCCCTCCATCTTTTCCTTTACTTTCAGTATTTCCATGAGTGTCTGGATATAAAAATCACCCTTGAGTTCCAGATCTATGAAAATGTCTTTCCACTGATGAAGGCTAAGGACTGAAGGCTGGAGTCCCTCGAGTCTTATTTCGCCTTTTGCAGAAATCTTACCCTCTTTTCTTTCTTTTAGATCGAGGAGACGCTTCAAAGAATCAACAAGCAGGTCTGTATCTGTCTTAAAGGTTAACTTACCCCTGGAATATAGTCCCGAACCCTTGAATTCAGAACCATATGAACCAATAGAAAAATCTTTTATCTCGATCCCGTCATCTCTGATAACAAGAGATGTATTCATGTTTCCTGTCAGCTCAGGCAGTCCTTCCTTTGTCATGTCAAATTGTTTAATCGACATCTTGAGTCTCGGATCTTTGCCAAGTATTACTTCGCTCCCAAGTCCACTAATACGTATGAGGCCATTTAATCCCTCGTCTCTTAATGAAATAATTCCATCGGAAACCTCAACTACCTTTATTTTGACCTTGAAGGGAAGCTCACTTTCTTTTTCGAGATATGCCTTGAAATTTTTTATTAAGTCATCGATTCGTTCTCTATCTGTTGATATAATCGGTTCTTTTATTACAAGCCTCCTGATAGAGATGCGTTTGCTGAGTAGCCTCAGGGGCTGGATATATCCTTTTACCCTCTTTGCATAAATGATTCTTTTGCCGTCTTCATCAAAGACTTTCAGATCCTTTGCTTCCACGAAAAAGGGAAAAATATTGACATATATTTTTTTTGCGATGACCTTCTGCTTCAAGGCTGTTTCTAATTCAGGAAGGATGAGTCTCTTGAGGGCATTGGATATGTGAGGTCCCCTCAAAATGAATATGACAAACCCTGCAACAATTGCAAGGAATGAAAAGTATAAAATCCTTTTTAATCTTTTCTTATTCTTAGACTTCCTGACAGGAGCTTCTGTCATGGAATCATTTTCATGATTTGTATTCATAATAATCTACATATTTTAAATAAAATAAACTGTTTAGGGTTAAGAAAGTATCGTTAATGAGCCTTAGGCTCATTAAGGGCTCCCTTGATATTAAATACCAAAGAAGAAAAGGTATAAAGGAAAGGTTATTATCGTCTCCATCAGTGTAAATTTTAAATTTTTTGCATCAGATTAGCAATGTTTAAGTGATCAAAAGGCATCATGATGATAGAGATAAAATTGTTTGGGTAGAAAATTTTGAAGGCTGCAATCAGGGGAATTTGTCTCTTTAAATTTTATAAGTGGAGGTGAACGGGATCGAACCGATGACCTCCTGCTTGCAAAGCAGGCGCTCTCCCAACTGAGCTACACCCCCATACCAAATTCAGATTGCGGAATGTAGAATGCGGAATTATTCTTTTTTGACTCCGAAATCCGCATTCCGAAATCTGCAATGGTTCTGGTGGGCCTAATTGGAATCGAACCAATCACCTCACCCTTATCAGGGGTGCGCTCTAACCTACTGAGCTATAGGCCCATAAAACAGTAACGAGTTAATAGTAATGAGTAACGAGTGATTAATTCAAACTAAAATATGTTTCTTAGACTCGTCACTTTTTACTCGTTACTTGTTACTAAAAAAAGGTGCGTAGCAAACAATATTTTGAAAAATCTCATTAAAATCTGGTCGATATGCAACGCACCCGCAGATTTTTCAAAGAACAATTATTTCAAGAATTATAAATATTTATACATTAAGGTCTTCAAACTTGTCAACTTGATGAAAGCAGGCAATTATTCAATGGTTGATTTTATTTAATCCACTGTGGTATAAAGTTTGATTACGTATTCTTATCCTTGGGGTGAGATAAAAGAGGCTTAATACGTTAGGAGGCAGTGTTAATGAACGTCTATGAAAATATTGTTATCCTTAATGCATCTCTCGCTGATGAGGAGATTGAGGCAGCTATAACGAAGATTAAGGAATTTGTTACAGGCCAGGGTGGGAAGATAGTTAAGATAAGCATATGGGGGAAGAGGAAACTCTCCTATGAGATCAACAGACAGAAAAAAGGATTATATGTGCTTTTTGTGTACAAGACACCCCCAGCAACAATAAAAAAGTTAGAAGAATTTTACAAGGTCTTTGATGCTGTAATAAAACACTCTATCATCAAGCTCAGCGCAAAGCAGGTAGAGAACCTTGAGAAAACTGAAGCTGCCAATGAGCCTGTAGAACAGAAGAGAGAAGAGACTTAACGTGTATAACAAAGTGATACTCATAGGGAATCTTACAAAAGACCCAGAGCTCAGGTACACCCCGCAAGGGACACCAGTAGCCTCCTTTAGACTTGCAGTGAATTATCGGTACAAACAATCTGCCTCTGGCGGAGACGATTTAAAACAGGAGACCATGTTTATAGATAATGTGGTTTTTGGAAAACAAGCAGAATCATGCAGCAAGTATCTTAATAAAGGGAGTTCTGTCCTGGTGGAAGGAAGGCTTCAGGAGAGAAGATGGGAGTCCAATGGTCAGCAAAGGAGCAAGTTTGAAGTAGTTGCCCAGTCTGTAAGGTTTCTTTCAAGAAGGGCAGGTCATGAGGAGACTCCAGCAGAAGGAGCGGAAGGAGCGGAAGTTCCCCCTGAGGAAACTACCGACTTGGAACCATTTTGAGAAGAACTGAGAGAAGGGAGACAGGATTGCAGCAAAGGAGATTTCAGAGGAAGAAGTTTTGCCGATTTTGTGCGGACAAGGTAGATTATATAGATTATAAAGATATCAGGATTCTTAAAAACTATATTACAGAAAGAGGTAAGATCCTACCCCGGCGGGTGACGGGTACCTGTGCAAGGCATCAAAGAGAGTTGACGGAGGCTATAAAGCAAGCAAGAAGTATAGCACTCCTTGCCTACACAGAGAAATAGGATGAGGATTCCAAAAAGCTGGGTTCCCTTTTTAGCAAAAAAGATAGTAGATAATATCATTTCAAAAGAACTTGTTAAACCCGCCGTTTCAACAGATAAACTCCTTTCAGGAACAGAAGAACTCCTCTTTGATGAACTCGGCATTGAGGACAAACTGAACGAGGAAGTCAGAGAACTCTTAAAGAAATATGGCCCTGAAATAGAAAAAAGTCACCTGGACTACCGGAAGCTTTTCGAACTGACAAAACATAAATTGGTGAAGGAGAGAAATCTGATATTATGATGCTCTCTGAGGATAAGATCTCTCACCTCAGCCATGTGCTCCTTAAAGGTCTTATAGAAAGGAATCTCATCGAACCAATTGATGAAGAAGGGAAGATAAGGGCAGAGATGAAGAGAACGATTATATCAGAGCTGAAGATAGGTGAAGAGATTAATGCTGTTGTGAGAAAGAAGCTCCTTTCTTTTTCAAAAAAGATAGCTGAAGGAAGCCCTGAATGGGAAGTCCTGTACAGGAAGTTTTTCAGGGAAGAGGAGAGAAAAAAAGGCAGGGCTTCTTGATAAAATAATGTATGGACTTTTTCATCTCACAGGTAACAGAAGAGGATATAAAGAAGGAACGGGCGAAGGCACAACAGTTACGGAAGTCCCAATGGTGGAAGAGGAAACGTGCAGTGGGGGTTTGTTATTTCTGTAATAGAAAAGTAGCGCCGAAAGAACTCACCATTGATCATATAGTGCCCGTCATACGGGGTGGAAAGTCAACTAAAGGAAATATCGTCCCTGCCTGCAAGGATTGCAACAATAAAAAGAAATATCTTCTTCCGATCGAATGGGAAGAGTACATGGAGAGTTTAAAGAGATAATTTCTCTTCTTGTAGTATTAAAAGATTAAAATATCTTGGTGAATAGAAGCTGTTTTTTGGCGGTCCCAATTCGCCAGAGGCGAACAAGCGGGATTTATGCGCCTGAGGTGCATTCGAATGTGCCTGAGGCGCACAAGCCCGTTAGGGCGAAGCCTTACCCGCCTCTGGCGGGCCGTGTTTTCATAACACTATCATTAATCCATTTTCGCCCTTGGCCACTTTTGAGAAAAATCTCGCGCCTTTGTGCAGATGAATAGTCGTCAAATTCTTCGGTATGAATTAATTCGAAATCACCGATAAGTTGCCCACCTTTTGCGTTGTGCATAAATAATAACGGCAAATTTAAAGGCAATTGAAGACCTTCCGCTGATAATGGTAAGCTACAGCAACATGGTAAATCATAAGGGTAAAAGCAGCAAAGCAATCCGGTACATTGACCTATTTTGTGGCATTGGCGGCTTCCGCATTGCTACTGAACAAATATCCGCTGAATTAAGTATTCCGGTCAAGTGTGTTTTTTCATGTGATATTGACGAGGAATGCCAAATAGCTTACGAGGAAAATTTCAGCGAAATGCCTGCCGGAGACATTACAACAGTTGATGCCAGGGATATTCCGGAGCACGACATTCTTTTTGCAGGCTTCCCATGTCAACCATTCAGTATAATTGGCTACAGAAGGGGTTTTGAAGATACTCGCGGCACTCTTTTCTTTGAAATTGCCCGCATACTTGAAGCAAAAAAGCCAACGGCATTTGTGCTGGAAAATGTGAAATTATTAGTAGGCCATAATAACGGCAAAACGCTTAAGCGCATAATGTCAGCTTTAAGAGATTTAGGCTATTATGCAGACTTTCGCGTCTTAAATGCTTTAGATTTTGGTATTCCTCAAAAAAGAGAACGCGTTTTTATTGTCGGCTTTAAAAAAGCCTGCTTGTTTGATTGGCCGAAAGGCAGTATACATATGACCGCCTTGCAGGAGATTTTGGAAGACAATGTCCCTGATCAATACTATGCTTCTGAGCGCATCCGAAAAAATCGCCTTAAAAAGCATAAACCCACAAAGGAACCAACAATATGGCATGAAAATAAGGCGGGTCACATCAGCGCATATCCATTTTCTTGCGCATTGCGCGCTGGAGCTTCATACAATTATTTGTTAGTTAATGGCGAGAGAAGGCTTACTTCGCGTGAGATGTTACGGTTGCAAGGATTCCCAGACAGCTTTAAAATCGTATGCAATTATAGTCAAACCAGAAAGCAGGCGGGCAATAGCCTTCCCGTCCCCGTAGCTAAAGCAGTTCTTAAGAATTTATTCATCGCTCAGGGATGGCATGACAGCTATGTTGAACATGATTTCAATAATCTTCAGTATCAAATGGTTGATGGTCAAATGATGATTTTTGAAAAAGGGGAAAAATATGGCAGAAGGACCAAGGTTAAGAACAGTAGAAAAATACAAGCCACCTTATCCGCTAAATAAATTCCCAAAAAAATTTGCTGTTAATTTAGGGCGTGAGCTTATATATTTACTTGCGTCGCGTGGAACTCCACGACTGGAAGGCCCTGATTGGGAAGAAATATTTGCCAGACTTGTCAGAGCTCAATGGAAGCCTTCGAATGTCGGCTTAGACGATATAGTTCTCCAACAAACTGCTTGGGGTGCTAAGACTGTCAAGAATAGGCAACCATCAACTGTTTCTAAAATTCGACTAATATCTGGAAGAAACTCTCCTATCTATTCTTTTGGTGATCGAGAAATCAGCGATTCTGACCCAAACGAACTTGGCGAAAAAATTCTTTCGATCTGAAATGAACGGGTAGCTGGCATTCGCAAGCTCTATAAGCATGTCAGGACTGTAGTTCTTATCAAATCAGATGACTTGCTGGAGGCTGCTGTTTTTGAATTTGAAACTATTCTATACAGGGTTGAAGATTACTGGTGGCAGTGGAACGAGAGAAATAATTTAGAGGGTTTTAGCAAAAAAAGCAATCAGCACATCTTTACATGGCAGCCTCACGGCTCTCAATTTACAATTATTGAGGAGGTTCCTGATGATAGACTTGCAATAAGAATCAAAAAACCTCCTGTGGTAGACCGAGACGAAATCCTAAAAGCAATAAAATTTGATGAGTCTTGGATAGAAATTATTAAGTAGTGGATACTTTTTCAAGGACTGAACGCTCAAGAATCATGGCAAGCGTTAAGTCGAGAAACACGAAATCCACAGAACTTCGGTTCATCGCTATCCTTAAAGACAAAGGCATTACTGGCTGGCGGCGTAATTACCGCTTGAGTGGCAAGCCTGATTTTGTTTTCCCGCGCTTGAAGATAACAGTTTTTATCGACGGCTGCTTTTGGCACGGCTGTCCCCGTCATTGCCGTATGCCGTCCACAAATAAAAAGTATTGGAATGAAAAAATTGAAAAGAATAAAATTAGAGACGCGAAAGTAACAAAAGCATTGAAAGTGAAAGGCTGGCAAGTAATTAGAATTTGGGAGCATGAAGTTAAGTTAGGAAAGATCAATAACAAACTAAACAGAATAAGGAAGATTGCACAACAAAGCACTCCACAGAATGCGGCATAAAAAGTGCCGCACCCTGTGAGTTTTAGCGTTAACTTTAAAAAAAATGGATAATGATACAATTATAAAAATCCTCATGTTTCTTGTTGCCCTCATGGGTGTTTATTACACTGGGAAAGAAGTACGGCACAAGTACAAAGAATCGAAACAAACGCGCCCTACGATTGCCAAGCTTAGTGGCTATGGCAGTCATTTCCATCTCATCATCACAAACAACAAACCCCATCCAATTACAATCCAAAATGTAACTGCGAAAGAAAAATGGCATGGCCCCATATTCTTCAAATTTGCACCTCTTGAGTGGCATCCAGCCACAGATTACAAGCCTAACTACGTCAACCCAATCCATGATGTTTTTGCTCGTTTTAACGCCACGCCTCAATATACTGTTACTACACAACAATCTGTGAATGTCGAGCTTAAGAAACACGTTGACGGATCTATATATAAAATTTGCGTAACCACAACGGGCGGGAAGTGTCGAATCATTTATCATTCTCCGTTAAAACCTCCGAGCACAAAATCGAGCATCGGTGGCAAAAAACAATGAAGAATAATCAGGCATTATAACGCCAAAGTAGTAAATCGTTTATAACCTCCAAGCATAATATAAAGGCAAAGTTAAGAAACCACTTGACTGGATGCTTTCACAGTAGTCAGCCTTTGAGTTGGGCAACGAACAAGAAAAAATATCGACACTGCCTTCGCGCTTAGTCTCAAAATTCATGACAGGAAGCAAAAGAACTAAATCATAGTTTCAATTTAACAACCCTGTAAATGTCTTAATTGTTAAATTTCTTAGATATCGTCGGGATAAATCGATTTAACCAGTTAAGTCTTTTACAGGGTTTATGGTGATAAGTATAACTATGTTTTAGTCTGCGACTGGCGTTAATTTTGAAAGCTGGCCGGATGCCATCAGATTTCTAATGTTATATAATATTTCATGCCACATAAAGAATCCTCTTGGAAAAATAAAGTTGATCCTGCCTCAGTTGTTTATATCAAAAGCTTTGTTAAACTGATCGACTCTGCGGATCTCTTGCGGTGCAAAAACTCTTAGGGCATAAAGACGGAAGGATGACTCAGCGGTATGCTCATTTATCATCCGAATATCTGAGGGATGCGATCAACAAGCTGAATAAATCTGCTACAATTTTACTACATTCGGAAATGAGAGAAACTGCAAAATCGCTGTAACCCTCTGATTTTATTGGCGGTCCCAACGGGATTCGAACCCGTGTTTTAGCCTTGAGAGGGCCACGTCCTAGGCCTCTAGACGATGGGACCATTCTATCAGTAATGTGTAATGCGTTATGCGTAACGGGTAAAATCTTCACTCATCACTCATTACGCGTCACGGATTACGTATATCGCTGTTGGCTGGGGAGAGAGGATTCGAACCCCTGTAAGCAGATCCAGAGTCTGCCGTCCTGCCACTGGACGACTCCCCAAAAGATAAAAAATTATATCATATCTTTTCCATTGATTGCTTAATGACCCTCACTTTGAGTGGGTTTTTAGTTCTGTTCTCGAAATAAAATTTAACTTAGGGTATAATTCTAACGACCTGCCTCAAAAATTAGTGACGCTAAATTTTTTAAAGTGTAGGTAAATATGCCAAGGCGTGATGATATAAAGAAGGTAATGATAATTGGTTCAGGACCGATCGTGATAGGGCAGGCATGTGAGTTTGACTATTCTGGTACCTAGGCGTGCAAGGCTCTCAGGAGTCTTAGTTATGAAATAGTGCTTGTCAATTCCAATCCAGCAACCATTATGACAGACCCTGGAATGGCAGATGTTACATATATCGAACCGCTTACCCTCGATGCCATGACAGAAATTATTAAAAAGGAAAGACCTGATGCCCTCCTGCCTAACTTGGGCGGTCAGACTGGTTTGAACCTGTCTTTACAGCTTGCACGCACAGGAGTACTGGAAAAATATGGTGTAAAGGTCATAGGTGTTGAAGTGGATGCTATCGAGCGCGGAGAAGATCGTATTGCATTTAAAAAAACCATGAATATGCTGGGAATAGAAATGCCAAAAAGTAAGCCAGCGTTCAGCGTGAAAGAGGCAGAAGAGATTGCTAACGAACTCGGATTTCCGGTAGTTATCCGTCCAGCCTATACACTGGGTGGAACAGGGGGAGGGCTGGTTTACAATATGGAGGAGTTGCGGACAGTTGCGAGCCGAGGTCTTTCTGCAAGTTTGGTAGGCCAGATATTGGTCGAGGAATCAGTGCTGGGATGGGAAGAACTTGAACTCGAAGTTGTTCGAGATGCTAAAAACCAGATGATTACTGTTTGTTTCATCGAAAATGTTGATGCTATGGGTATACACACAGGTGATTCTTACTGTACTGCACCAATGCTCACCATTGATAGCGAGCTCCAGAAGCGCCTTCAAGAATATTCATATAGAATTGTTGAGGCTATTAAAGTAATCGGTGGCACAAACATACAGTTTGCCCACAATCCCAAAACAGGACGGGTGGTAGCTATTGAGATTAATCCAAGAACTTCACGCTCTTCTGCTCTTGCGTCGAAGGCAACAGGCTTCCCCATCGCACTTGTTTCTGCAAAACTGGCTGGCGGTATGACCCTTGATGAGATACCTTACTGGAGAGAAGGTACACTCGAAAAGTATACACCTTCAGGGGACTATGTGGTAGTCAAGTTTGCACGCTGGGCATTTGAAAAGTTCCAGGGAGTTGAAGACAAGCTGGGAACCCAGATGCGCTCTGTTGGTGAGGTCATGAGCATTGGAAAAACATATAAAGAGGCACTGCAAAAATCAATTCGTTCACTTGAGATCGGGCGTTATGGGCTTGGCTTTGCAAGAGATTTCAATAAAAAGTCACTGAAGGAGTTGATGGATATTTTAAGTGAACCTTCAAGCGAGCGTCAGTTTATCATGTATGAAGCACTGCGGAAGGGCGCCAACATTCAGGATCTTTATGAAAAAACATACCTCAAACCCTGGTTTATCGAACAGATGAAGAAACTCATGGAACTGGAAGAAAAAATACTTCAATACAAGGGGAAGGAGTTACCTGACGAACTTTTGATTAAGGCCAAAAAGGATGGATTTGCAGATAGATACCTTTCTATGCTCCTTCGTATTCCTGAAAAAGAAATCAGGCAACGGCGAACTGCACTGGGTATCGTACAGGGTTGGCACCCTGTGCCGGTCAG